>Ga0302320_10001219_pt1 | contig 61687 bp, 45 predicted proteins | sample Bog_T0_3_FD_202130 | JGI IMG/M metagenome (GOLD analysis project Ga0302320, IMG submission 202130) | Peat permafrost microbial communities from Stordalen Mire near Abisko, Sweden - Bog_T0_3 | ecosystem: Environmental > Terrestrial > Soil > Wetlands > Peat | place: Sweden: Abisko, Stordalen Mire... | reverse complement strand
CTTGCAATTCTTCCAGCGCGGACGTAATGAGCGCGTCGGCCTGTGCGCGGGTGTCAACAATATGCACCGGCGCGGTGTCCTTCAACACGCGGCGAAATAAACTCAACAATGCGGTCTTGCTCTCTTGGCCGTTGCCAAGCTCGTAAGAGCGGACAACCTGGGGATGCCGGTTGGCAAAAGTATAATGCCGGTCGTCCAAGTCCGAGCCGTTCCACGCGATGCCGAGCCGGTCGAGCCATGCGGTGCGGAATTCAGCTTCAAAACTTTTGCCGAGATTGCCTTTGGATTGCGGGTTTAGATGTATGCGTCTGGTCGTATTCATATTTTTGTTGGATCATTGAGGTTAATGTTGTCGGGATTCGGTCGCCGGAATGGGCGGGCTGGCGGCGTTTCCGCAAGCAATGGCTGGAACGGTTTTTCAACCGTAAGCAGTTTTGCGACGGATGGCGTAGCGATTTCATTTTCCCAATTTGGCCGTGCCTGACGTTTTAGGTAGCGCCGATAAAATTGGTGCAAACCCTGAAACGTGACAACGCAGTTTTTTTCGTCGCGCAGTTGTTCGGCGATTTCCTGCCACGTTTTGCGTTGCTGACGCTGCGCGCGGATGAAATCAACGAACGGCTCAACGCGGCTGCGATACGCTCGCCCGCCACCGTGCCGATTTCCATTTTTGGTTTCCAAATCCATCGCCGCCAATTTACGCCAGAATTGGCGCGCGCCGTTAGCGAGTAGCGGGCGGATAAACCCGAATCGTCGGCGAGTTAAAGCGAATGACTGTTGAAAGGCGTTGAAATCGCCGGATTGAAAGCCGTTGAATTGCGTTGAACCTGTCAACGCCCTTCAACGCTTTTCAACATGACATTTCATGTCGCGCGGCGCATAGCTGAAAATCCTTACGATGAGTTAAGGGGTGGGGCGTCCCACTTTTAAGCATCCAAATAGGATGCAAACACACGGCTCATTTTTGAGCAAAACGGATTTTCAACGAATGTATTTCACAAAATTTGAAGTGATTGATTCAACACAAATTTCGTTATCCATAGCACTGAATGTCCGTTTCTGAAATCGAAGCGGAACGAAGCGGCTGTGAAGTGAAGCGGATTTTGGAAACGGACATTGAGTGCGTCACCGTATAGGTGCGTATCACGGTGTTTAGTCTGTCCGGTTTCCTTCGCTGTCAGCAGGAAAGCCGGACAGTCTAAACACCGGAGTTTTCAATCGCTTCACTTGGTTTTAGAATCAGACGGTTTCAAAACTTTTTTCCAGCGTTGATTAAATGCTGACTCCTCATTTACCGCCGTCCTCACCGGCGGCTTGGCGATTCGGACAATTTCCAACTGCGGCTGACGGTCGCCCTCGTGTTCGTCGGTTTTGATTTCCATTAAAATCTCACGGTCGCGCCGGTCAATTTTATCAATCTTTTTTGAATCAAAATAATTTGACGTGTAGCCGAATTGCAACACGGTCAAAATAAAAAGATAAATGCCGAGCGCATGAAACAATTTGAAAACACCGAAAGCGATCAATCCGTTGCACAATGGAATGATGAGCCAATGCACAATCGGCTTATCGGGCAGAAAGCGCGGCCTTCCCCAATAATACGAATAATACTCAATGCCGCGTTTGCGCCGTTTGCGGATTTCCAAAAGATTTGCCACGCCGAAAATCCATAGCAGCAGCAAAAAGCTGTCGGTGGTTATCATCGGCAAATGATCTTGGAATGTCACCTTGTGCGTCACCGGCAAAACGGCTTGGTCGGGAAAAAAGAAAAGCAGCATGAAATTGACGATGAACGAAATGAAAAGCGTCTGGCCGATGAGACTCCCCCATGTCCAATAGCGTTCGCCCATGTCATGTTTCCAAATTACGTCCAACGGCAGTTTGAACCAGTCCATAAAGCCTTTCATTCCTGATTGAATACGACGTGCTTCCACGTTTTGCCGTTTGCCCAAATGCGCCCGCCCTGAAAAATGACGGCGCGGGTCAAGCATTTGTAATCCGTGCCGCCTTTCCATAGCAGCGTAAATTCTCGCGGCTGCATTTCCAAATCAATCACCTGCTGTTCGCCTTCGTTCGTCGTGCGGCTGGCATGGCTGCCGCCGTGGGTTTCTGAACTGCCCGAACTCAAACGGTATTGCAGCTTGCGCCCGATGAGTTCCGCCGCCCACTGGTTCGTCACCGTGTCGCTGTTCTGGTGAAAGATTTTCGTCTGTAAATTGCCAAGCAGTGAATCCACTTTTGGCCGCGCTGATTCGCCGCCAAGCGCGCTCAAGTAATTGGAATAATTTTGCGTGAGATAAACCGTGCAAGCGCGCGATGCCCGCGCGGTCGTCTGAAAAATTTGGTCGTAAGCGGTGCTGAAATAATGCGCCTCGTCCGCCCAAATGAAAACGGGGCGTCCCTCCGCGTCGGCTCTGCGTTCCAACGCCTTTTGCGTCATAAACTTCATCAGCACCGCCGCGTATTGCCCTAGCTCGTTCCATTCCTTCACCGGCAAATCCACGATGATGATTCGGCCTAGCGTCGTCTGGTCGGGAATGATGGTTGTCTCGCTCGAAAATAATTTCCGCAACGCGCCGCGCAAAAAGCTGTCGGCCAAAGTCGTGAACAAGGAAACAATTGAGGAGCGCGGGCGGTTGTCCATGCGCGGAAATTCTTCAAGCCAATACTTGGCCGTCATTGCATATTCGGGCTGCAAGTCGGGATTTTTCGTCGCGTTGTCCGCCGCCTTTTGAATGTAGTCATGGCAGACGGATTCACTTTGCCACGCTGCGCTTGCGGCTTCATCCGTGTCCTGCGGTGCGGTGCGGATAATCTCGAAAAGTTCCGGCAATGTCACCGCGCCGCGCGCGATTGCCAAGAGATCAATGGCGTTGCGAAGCAACTGCTTCACGGCGCGCTCCCAATAAAGGTCGGCGGTTGCGTGGCCGTGCCGCTGGTTGGCGATTTCGGCAACCTGCATAAACAACGCGACAAGATTTTCCGTCTGCCCTGCGCCCGCGCCGGGGCGATTGGCCTCGTAATGAAGAAAATTAAAATGTTCCTCTGAAAGCAAAACGATGTCGCGCTCGCGTCCGGTCTCGGCGGCGTAGCGTTTCCAAAGCTGCGGCTCGTCGCTCTTGGCGCAAAGAACCAATCCGCCAAAACCGTTCCGCAAAAAGGCGTGTGCCAATGCGCGGCCTGAACCGCTGGTCTTGCCGCTGCCGGTCGCGCCGAAAATTTGCGTGCCTTCGCAAGCATCACGGATGCGCCAAGTGTCGCGCGGATGATCGGACAGACATAAAAGCGGGTCGTCCAGATTCCAGCCGGTGGGAATGATTGGCGGCGCGTCGTCTGCTTTTGGGCGACGTGGGCGCAGTAAATTTCCAAGCCTTATCATCGGTGGCCGTCCGTCTTGGACAAGATGATTTTCACGCAAATTTTTGGAGATTTCAAGTGTGGTCGTCGGAGAATTTCGCTTAACCGCAACTAACTCGCCCACTGCTCGCTAACGGAAATGGTTGCTGCTGATTTATCTTTTGAGGATGTTAGCACCAAAAGCACAATACAGTTTGAAGGACGCCAAGCGTTATTTCAAAGAACATTTGGGCGTCGGCGATTACTACGCCGAAGGCCAAACCGTTTCGGGCCAATGGTTCGGCAAGGGCGCGGCGGATTTGGGATTGAGCGGCGTGACGACAATGGAGCAATTCGAGCGGCTTTGCGAAAATCTCCATCCGCAAACCGGACAGAAATTGACGCTGCGCCAGAATGCGACGCGGATTGAAACCGGCAATGATGGTATCGGACATGAAAAGGCCAATCGCCGTGTGTTTTACGATTTCACTTTCTCGCCGCCAAAATCAGTTTCCATCGCCGCGCTGGTCGGCAATGACGCGCGGATTGTCACGGCGCATGAGCAAGCGGTCGCGGCTGCGCTGAACCATCTACAAAACTTCGCAGAAACGCGCGTGCGGAAAAACGGCGAATGCACGGACAGAAACACCGGCAACATCGTCGCGGCGGTGTTCCGGCATGACACGTCACGCGCGCTTGATCCGCATTTGCACAGCCATTGCGTCGTGTTCAATGCCACGTTTGATTCGGTCGAACAAAAATGGAAGGCATTGCAAAATCACGAAATGATGGTCGCGCAAAAATTCATTGATAACGTCTATTATCACGAACTGGCGCGGGAATTGGTTCGGTTCGGTTATCAGATTGAAAACAAATCGCGCGGTGATTTTGAAATCAAGGGCGTTGCGCCGGAACTGATTGACAAGTTTTCCAAGCGGCACAAACAGATTGATGACGCGACGCGCGAACTTCTGAAACGCGAGCCGGACAAGGCCAGCGGCAACATTGCCGCCATTCGTGAAAACATCGCGCACAAGGAACGTCCGCAAAAAGTCCGTGATATGGGCTTGGAAAAATTGCAACACCTTTGGGACGGTCAAATGACGGCGGCGGAAAAAGCATCGGTGCAAAATCTCGCGGTCAATCCGCCGCGCATGGCAAACATTCCTGGCCTCGCCGAAAAATCTGTCGCATGGGCGGAAGAACACTTGTTTGAACGCCGCTCGGTCGTCAATGAACCTGACATCTGGCGGCACGCGCTCGAACACGCTCGCGGCCAAAATGTCAGCGTGGCGGAAATTCAATCCGCAACCAAACAGCGCGGCTACGTCCGCGACGCAAATCAGCCGGGCAAAATCACCACGCCGGAAATGCTCGAACGCGAAAAGCAAATTGTCCGCATGGCGGGCAACGGCATGAACCGTTTTGAGCCGCTCGTTTTTCCCTATCGAGTCAGCAATCCAAAATTGGATGAGGAGCAACGCGACGCCATTGAACGCATAATGAGTTCACGAAATTTCGTCACGCTCTTTCGCGGCGGGGCGGGGACTGGCAAAAGTTTCACGCTGCATGAAGTCCAGCACGGCCTTGAAAATGCCTGTTACATGTTTCAAGTCCTCGCGCCGCAACGCCAGCAAGTGATTGATTTGGAAAAAGAGGATTTTCATAACGTCAAAACCGTTGCGTCATTCCTTGCCAGCCGATCAATGCCGCAAGGCTCGGTCGTCATCGTGGACGAGGCCGGGCAAATCGGCGGAAAGCAGATGCACAAACTGTTGTCGCTGGTGAAAGAAAATGGTGGCCGCGTCATTTTGTCCGGCGATACGCGCCAACACGGAGCGGTCGAGGCTTCGGACGCGCTGCGCGCGATTGAAAAACATTCGGGCATTACGCCGGTTGAACTGACAAATATCCGCCGCCAAAATCCCGCGCTGGCAAAATCATTCGCAGAACGCCGCCGCATTGTTGAATACCGGCAAGCGGTCGCGGAAGCGCGCGACGGCTATTTGTCAAAATCTTTTGAGCGATTGGAAAAGCTCAAAGCGATTGAACAATGCACGTTCGCAAACCAGCATGAGAAATTGGCGGCGCGTTATCTCGAACTGGTCAAAGACAATCAAAGCGCGGTGGTCGTCTCGCAAAGCTGGAACGAGATTCACAAGGTCAACGATGCGGTGCGCGCCGCGCTCAAGCGCGAGAACATCATTGATGGAAATGAAACGGTCGTCACGGCATTGCAGCCGATGGACTGGACAAACGCACAGAAACGCGATGCACGTTCCTACGATTCCGAGACGGTGCTGGTGTTCAACCGCAACGTGAAGAATTTTAAGGCCGGTGAAACGGCGTGGCTCAAATCAATCGAGAATGAAAATTTGATTGTCGAAAGCGAAGGTCGCGCGGTTTCGATTCTATTCAAGCAACTGGATAAAATCACGGCTTGCCGGAAAAAGGAATTGGCCTTGTCCGCCGGTGACAAGCTGCAACTCAAAGCCAACGGCAAATCGGCTGACGGGCGCAAGCTGGCAAACGGCGAGCTGGTCACCGTGAAAGAAATCCGTCCTGACGGGCGCATTGCGTTGACGGATGGCCGGACTCTGGAAAATAATTTCCGCCAGTTCGTTCGCGGCTACGCAATCACGTCCTACGCTTCGCAAGGCAAGTCGGTCAATTACGTTTTGTTTTCGGATTCGGCGGCGAAGGCCGCAACGAACAATCAGCAATGGTATGTCACCATTTCGCGCGGCAAAAAGGGGGTTCAAATTTTCACAACGGACAAGGCGGAGTTGCGCGAGAACATCGCGCGAAGCGGGGATCGCCAGTTGGCGATTGATATTGCGCCGGTGAAAAACGAAGCAAAGGAAACGCAACGGGTCGCGGTGCAAGATGCCGAATTGCTCCGGCAACGAATCCGCGAATCGCACCGGCAAAGACAATCGCTGTCGCGGGGAATTGGCATTTGAAAATCAATTTCATGGCGGCTTGCAAGTGTGAACCTAATCTGACTATGATGAGTTTCACGCCTGTGGGCGGAGTAGCCAAGTGGTAAGGCAGGGCTCTGCAAAAGCCTCATTCACCAGTTCGATTCTGGTCTCCGCCTCCAAAAAAACTTCCGGCGTGACTTATGAGTCACGCCGGGGAATGTCCGCTTCAATTTCCAAACGGATTTCTCATTGGTTGACAACCTGCGTCGTTCGTTGCTGTGCCGATGAGCCGCTCGCGTTCGTCGAATCGTTCACGGTCGGATTCAACTGCACGATTTTATTTTCGTAATCCTCAAGCGACGGGATTTTCACCAAAGCGCGTTTTGCATACGCACGGTGAACGGCCTTGCTGTTGTGTCCCAAATTCTCCATTGCGAAGCGTTCGGGATAGCCCGCGATTTTGGCGCGTTCCGCCCATGCGTAGCGGTAGCTGTGAAGCGAAACGCCTTTGATGCCGAGCCGCGCGCAGCGTTGCCCGAATTCCGTCGCGCGGTCGCCAGCGCGCACACTGGACAGATACGGAAACAATTTGCCTTCGGATGGCAGGTCTTTGAACAAGTTCAAGGCTTCCGCGCCCAAGTGGACAATCACCGGCTTGCCGGTTTTCTTGCGGGTGAAACTGACGGTCTTGTTAGGCCAGTCAACATCCTCACCCTTCAAATTGGCGATGTCGCTCTGACTGCCGCCCAAATGCCAGCACAGTTGATAAAACATTTTTCGTTCAAGATTTTTCTCGGCGGCTAGGATGTTCTGATGCTCCTCAAGCGTGATAGCCCGCTTGGGTTTGAATTTGATGGGCGGCCATTGGCGTTTCGGCAGGATCGAGGCTGGAAGCCAATTCATATCAATGGCGAAATTGTGCATCCGCCGTAAATAGGTATTTATCGAAACTTTGCCGCATTGCAGGACATGAAGCAAATGCTCGGCGTGTGTCTCAATCAGCAAACGGTTTCGGATGGGGTCAAACCATTTTGACTTTGCCATGACTTTCCAGCGCGTTTGATTTTCGCCGGTCTTGGTGCGGATGATTTCCTCAAAGACAGTCTGCCAAGTGCGCGCCGAAAAACCGCCGTCTGTTCCCATGAGATACGCTTTGGCGATTTGCAGGTTAAGCAACGGCTGGCGCTGCGAGTTGTTTTTCGCGTCAATGATCTGCTGCGCTTCATCCTCGCTGGTTGTGTTAAGGCTGGTGCGCTTGCCGGTGGCGGTGTCCTTGCAATAGAACTTTCCGCCGCGACTGCCTCTGCGAATTAAACGGTATCGTGTTTTCATATTTTTCATACACGACAGAAGGTAAATGAAGCCGACTCCAAACCGTTAGCGAGCTACGGGCGAGTTACCCGCGAGTTACGCTGAATGGTTACGGAGCGGGAAAATTGGTGTCCGTTTTGGTGTCCGTTTTGGACTCTGCGCCTCCAAGTTCCTTGCTGCTCAAACAGTTAGAACTGGAGGCGGAGATCGGAATCGAACCGACGGATGAGGCTTTTGCAGAGCCCTGCCTTACCACTTGGCTACCCCGCCACTCCAAAAATAAAGGATAATTTCGATTCAATTCCGGGGCAAGTTCAATCGGCAAACCCCAACTTGCGCCGCCGAATCCAAAGCTCCTTCGGTTTGACAATTCCCACCGGCGTGATGATGCCTGTGATCAAATCCGGCGGGGTCACGTCGAATCCAGGATTCCGCGCGCCGCTGGTCGGGTTCGCCACGCGAATATATTGAGACTTCAAAATTGAGATTTGAGATTTGAAATTCCAAGGAACCCCCCACGCTCCGAGGACTTCGCTTTCGCACCGTTCTTCTATCGGAATGTCGAAGCCGCGTTTCAAATTCCAGTCAATCGTCGAAAGTGGAATGGCCACGTAAAATGGAATGCCGTGCCGTTTCGCCAACACGGCCTTGGTGTAGGTACCGATTTTGTTGGCGACCTCGCCGGTGCGGCCCAGCGTGCGGTCGCTGCCGACGACGACCAGGTCAATTTCACCACGCTGCATCAAATGGCCGGCGGCGTTGTCGGCGATGATCTGGTGGGATATTTTTTGCTGCGCGAGTTCCCAAGCGGTCAGGGTCGCGCCTTGCGAGCGCGGACGGGTTTCATCGCAGAACACATGGAATTTTTTACCCTGCGCCTGTGCGACATACATGGGCGCGGTGGCGGACCCGACGTCCACGAACGCCAACCAACCGGCGTTGCAGTGCGTGAGAATCTTCATGCCGCTGCGGATCAATTTGGCCCCGTGCCGCCCGATTTCCTCGCAATGCCGCACGTCTTCATTGGCAAATTCCTCGGCGGCGGCGAGCGCGAGCGATTGCTGTTCCGCCACGGTCCGGCCGGCGCACATCACGGCGCGAACGCCGTTCATGGCGTTGACGGGATCAACGGCAGTGGGGCGCGCGGCTTTGAGCGATTGATAAACGGTTTCAATGTGCCGGCGAAATTTCGGCAAATCGCGTCCACGAAAAGCCAGCGCGCCCTGGGCCAAGCCGTAGGCCGCCGTGGCACCAATCGCGCCGGCGCCACGCACAATCATGTCGCGGATGGCGGCGGCGGTTTCGCGGAAATTTTTCGGGGCAACGATCTTGAATTCATGCGGGAGCAGCCGTTGTTCGATGAGCAGGACGGAGTTGCGCGCGCGGTCGAAGGCGACGGTGCGAAAAGGTTGCGTACGGCCGCGGACGGTGACGTTCATTTTTGGAATCAGTTGAGTCAGCAACGGGTTAAATGAGTTAAATGGGCTTCCGGCGCGTCACTGATTTAACCGATCACTCATTTAATTTTTCATTGGCGTTTCAGCCGACCTTGACTTTCATCCGACGGATTTTGGCCTCGATGTCGCGGTAAACGGGTTGCTGGCGGAGCTGTTGGAGGTCGGGGTCTTTGGCCAGCCAGTGGAAGTCGCGGTAGCCGAGTTGCAGCGCCGTTTCCAGCGCGGATGCGGCGCGGGCGAATAGCCCGGTGAGCGAGCAACTGCATGCGAGATTGTAAAAGACCAAATGACTGCCCGGTTCAAGTTTCGCGAGATGTTCATCCACCTTGAGGCCATCAAGGTAGCGGCCGTTTTGTGTGTAGTGGTCGCCCAACAGTTGCAGCGCGTCCACGTAATCGGGATCGCGGCGGACCAGTCCCTCCAGAAACTGGATTTTGATGTCAAGGTCGCGCCGGCTGGCGCGATTCGATTTTTTTCTGGCACTGTTTTTAACCGGCATACGACGGCGCAGTCTTTCCAAGCCGCAGGCTCAAGTCAAGCGGGGCCACGAAAATTTTTATGGAATCTTCCGGTGCATTGTTACAAAACTATGTCAAAATCTCCCCGGCATTATGAAGGCATTTGTCACCGGCGCATCCGGATTCATCGGCTCGAACCTCGTCCACGAACTGGTGACACAGGGTCATCAGGTGAAGGCGCTGCTGCGTCCGGGCAGCGATGAACGCGGGCTGGCCGGGGTCAAATTCACGCGCGTGACCGGCGACGTGTTCGACAGCAAATTGCTGGAACGCGAAATGGGAGGCTGCCAGTGGTGTTTTCACGTCGCAGCGAGCTACCATTTGTGGCTGCGCGATTACAAACCGATGTACGCGGTGAACGTTGAGGGCACGCGCAACGTTCTTGAAGCCGCAGGCAAGGCCGGTTGCCAACGCATTGTTTATACCAGCACCGTGGGCTGCGTCGGCCTGCCCAAAATGGTGGATGGCCGGCTCGTACCGTCAACGGAATTGGACGTGATTTCCCCCGAGCACCTGAGCAATCACTACAAATGCTCCAAATGGCAGGCGGAATGTGTGGCCACCAAGCTGGCCCGCGACGGACTGCCCATCGTCATCGTCAATCCCACCGCGCCCATCGGCCCGCGCGATGTGAAGCCGACGCCGACCGGCCAGGTGATTGTGGATTTTCTGAACCGCAAACTGCCGGCGTATCTTGACACCGGATTGAACTGGGTTCACGTCCGCGACGTGGCCGCCGGGCACATTCTGGCGGCGGAAAAAGGGGAGCTGGGCGAACGCTACATTCTGGGCAACGAGGAGGGCAACTGGACCATGGGGGAAACATTGGCCGCGCTGGAGAAAATCACCGGCGTGCCCGCGCCGAAATGGGAAATTCCCTATTGGGTGGCGCTTGCGGCGGCACACGTCAACCAATGCACCTCCTATTTCACCGGCAAACCGCCCAAGGCGCCGCTGGCGGGCGTGCGCATGGCCAAATATAAAATGTGGTTCAGTCCGGCCCGGGCGATCCGGGTGCTCAAGCTGCCGCAGACGCCGCCGAAACAGGCGCTTGCCGACGCCGTCGAGTGGTTCCGCGCGAACGGGTACGTGAAAAAATAGCTGACCGCCGTGTTCATCTGTGTGAGAACGCCCGCGCAAAACAATTGTATGATTGTTAGTGTCCTAATTTGTAGGCGACGAGGTGACGAGTCGTTTGGGCCAGCACTCCTTACGTCGTGCCCTACAACCAAATTAGGATAATACCCGCAAAATCTCCCGCATTTGATCCAGCAATTTCGATTTGGGGTTGGCCTCCACGAACGCAGCCTTTGCCGGGAACGTTTTGGAAGTCAGATTCGCACAAAAGGCAATAGAGACGGCAGGTAACACAACCAAACCGAAGTCTAAAGTGATGCTCATGTTGTTTGGGAGTCGAACTAATTTGCAATTCTATTCTGGACCATTATTGTAAGATGCAAATGAACAGCGTCAGCGAAATTGAACCCCCGAAAACAACCGCTCAGAGTTTCCACGGTTGTCGGGGGGAGGCTTGCGAATCGGAAGCGGTCCAGAAGATTGAACAAAGCGTTGCCTACATGTTGCAGCACCTGGGCGAGCCGCTTCAGGTGGCCTCGCTCGTCGCCCAGGCAAAAATTTCCCCATCCCACTTCTTCGCCCTGTTCAAACTGCAAACCGGCTGCGCGCCCATTGATTGCTTCAATCGCCTGCGCATGAAGCTCGCGTGCCGTCTGTTGGACGAAACGGGATTAATCGTGAAGGAAGTCGCCGCCGCGCTCGGCTACGACGATCCGTTCTACTTCTCCCGCATTTTCAAATCGGTCAACCACGTCGCGCCCAGCGAGTACCGGTTGCTTGACAACGGAGCCAGGGAAGCGGTCAGAAATGGCGGAATTAACATGCACCGGTTCCACCTGCCGAGATTAAGGACTGATTTGGAATCGGCCAGATTAGATCCGGATCCAAACCGGAACTGGGTCATCAGCTGGATGGAAACGAACATCACAGCAACATCCGAGCCCCGGTTGCTTGACAACGGGGCCAGGGAAGCAGTCAGAAATGGCGGAATTAACCTGCGCCGGTTCCCCTTGCCGAAATCAAGGACTGATTTGGAATCGGCCAGATTAGATCCGGATCCAAACCGGAACTGGATCATAAGCTGGATGGAAAATAACGTCACGGCAACATCCGGTTTCAGGAATGGTGGGAATCACTGACGGAAACTTAATGAATCAAACACCCGTTCAAAGCTGGGATTCCGATTCCGTTTCGCATTCCGAAGGGAGCATTTGAATCGGATTTTGCGGATGTGGTGCTGGCCGGTTATGCCAAGCAACCGGAAAAGTATCTGGATCAACACGGCAAGGAGAAAATGCCGGGAAATTTGAGACGCCGCATGATAGGAACGCGTTTCGCCTCGTCCCGTTCTTTACGGGAAGAGGGAATAAGTATGGGACAATGTGGAAATCGTCCCTACCGGGGGCGGGCATCCGGACGACGGCTGCAAATAATGCGCCGCGTTTGACAAAACATGGCTTGCCATCCCGCCAGCCTTGTGAAAAATTTCACTCATAATTATGCCACACGTCAAACTACACATACCGGGACCGATCGAAGTCAGCGAAAAAACGTTCAAGGCATTTTGCTCGCCGATGATCGGTCATCGCGGACAGGGTTTCAAAGACCTCTACGCAAAAATCCAGCCCCAGCTTCAGCAACTGCTTTACACGAAGCAGCAGGTTTATATTTCCACCTCGTCCGCCTGGGGCGTGATGGAGGGCGCCATCCGCAATCTGGTTTCCAAAAAGGTCCTGAACTGCATGAACGGCGCGTTCTCGGACAAATGGTTCGACGTGTCGAAGCGCTGCGGCAAGGACGCCGAGGCGCTGCAGGTGCCATGGGGATCGCCCATCCGCGCCGAGGCTGTGGACAAAAAACTCGCCACCGGCCAGTTCGACGCGCTGACGATGATTCACAATGAAACTTCGACCGGCACGATGAGCCCGATTGCCGAAATCGCCGCGCTCAAGAAAAAATATCCCGACGTGATGTTCATCGTGGACACCGTCAGTTCGATGTCGGCGGTCAAACTGGAGTTTGACGCGCTGGGCATTGACGTGATGATTGCCGGCACGCAAAAGGCGTTCGCCCTGCCGCCCGGCACGGCGATTTTCACCTGCTCCAAGGCGGCGCTGGCGAAGGCCGCCACCGCCAAGGACCGCGGGTATTATTTCGACCTGGTCGAATTCCAGAAAAACGCCGAGCAAAGCATGACGCCGAGCACGCCGAGCATCGGCCACGTTTTTGCCCTGGCTTCCAAGCTCGAAGACATTTTTGCCGAAGGTTTGGATGCGCGTTTCGCGCGCCAGCGCAAGACGAACCAGATGACCCGCGACTGGGCAACCAAGCACGGTTTCACGCTGTTCCCGGACAAAGGCTTCGAGTCGCTCACGTTGACTTGCGTAAACAATGGCGCGAAGCCCGGCGGACGCGCTCCCGTGGACGTGCCGAAGCTGCAAAAGCTGGTCAAGGACCAGGGCTTTCTCATTGATGGCGGCTATGGAAAAATCAAGGGCACCACGTTCCGCGTCTCGAACATGGGCGACGAAACCGAGGCCACGATGGGCCAGCTTTTCGCCGCGATGGACAAGGCGATGGCCCAGATCTAAACGACGGGTGTTCACCTGACACCGGCAATCCGCACCCGCGGGTTGCCGGTTTTGCTTTTCCTCCGCTGCTGGTACGGCAAGATTCTGTTGTGCCAACCAATTACTGCCTTGTCTATCTGCGCAACGGGACGTGTTCCATCCGTTCGCTGGCCGAAGCCGAGACGTTTCATCCCGTCATCGGGCCGGCCATGGAAGCCGAGGCGCTTTACGTCCGGCAATTGCGCCTGCCGGAGCGCGTGCGGGAAGCGTCCGGCGAATTTGTGATTTGGGATGTCGGCCTCGGTGCGGCGGCCAACGCGCTCACGGTCATCCGGCTTGTTCGTGAAGGTTTGAAGGGAAAACCGGCGCAACTCCGGCTCATCAGCTTCGATCTCACCACCGACGCGGCGGCGTTCGCGCTCGAACATGGCGCGGAACTGGGCTATGTCGCGGGCTACGAATCCGCGCTGGCCGGGCTCATCAAAAATCATTCCGCGAAATTCAATGACGGGTTGCTGAACATCGAATGGACATTGGAACCCGGCGATTTTCCGGCGATGCTTAAACGATTTAATGGTAGGGACGCGCTGCCGCGCGACCAGGCAGACCGGCAGGTCTGCCCTACCGAATTGCCGACCCCTCACGCCATTTTGTTCGACCCACATTCGCCGAAGAAAAATCCGGCGATGTGGATGGTGCCATTGTTCGCTGATTTGTTCCGCCGGCTGGACCCGCAGCGTCCGTGCGCGCTGGCCACGTACACGCGCAGCACGATGGCCCGGGTGACAATGCTGCTGGGCGGATTCTTCGTGGGCGTGGGCCATCCGTCAGGCTTGAAGGAGGAAACCACCGTGGCGGCCAACCGGATGGACCTGCTGGACGAGCCGCTTGACCGCCGCTGGCTGGAGCGAGCGAAGAGTTCCCACAGTGCCGAGCCATTGAGCGGGATGGATTACCGGCAGGCGCCGTTATCGCCCGAAACCTGGGAAAAATTGCGGCAGCATCCGCAATTCGCCGGCTGGGCCTGACAGTCTGCGCTTGCGCCACTGACCGGATACGCTGAAAATTCAAGGACATGATCGCGCGAGTCCAGGCTGGACAATCGAATCAGCAACCGCGGTTACCTCGCTGGCTGGGGATCGTGCTGATCGGGCGCAATCCCAAGGCAACGCTGGTGCGCGTGGCTGTTCTGATAGTTGCTTGCTTTGTCGTTTTCAGGTTCATCCTGTTGCCCACGCGCATCGAAGGCATCAGCATGCTGCCCACCTACCAGGACCGCTCGGTGAATTTCGTGAACCGGCTGGCCTACCTCCGGCATGAACCCCGTCGCGGCGACGTCGTTGGCATCCGCCTGGCCGGCCCCCACGTCATGTATATGAAACGCATCATCGGCCTGCCCGGCGAAACCGTCGCCTTTGTTGACGGTCGTGTGCTGATCAACGGTGAAGTGTTGGACGAACCTTATGAGCAATCGCCCTGCGACTGGAATCTTCAGCCGGTCAAGCTCGGCCCGGACGAGTATTTCGTTGTCGGAGACAACCGCACCATGCCTTCGGAAAACCACGTGTTTGGAAAAGCCGGACGTGGCCGTATAATTGGCAAAGCCCTCTTATGAAAATTGTTTTTCGCATCGTATTGCTCGCGGCGCTGGCGGCGTTGGGCGTCTGGTTGTGGATGGTTCTTTTTCCCCGCCCGGAAACTGTTATTCGCCGGCGTCTCATGGAACTGGCCCGCACCGTTTCGTCTTCGCCCAATGAAAGTGACCTCACGCGACTTGCCGCCGCGCGCAGCGTGGCCGGCTTTTTCGCCGCCAATGTCGAGTTGAACGTGGATATACCCGAACTCGGCCAGCACACCATGGATCGTGAAGAAATCACCCAGGCGGCACTGATGGGCCGTTCACAGGCCGGAGGTTTGCGGGTCAAATTTCCCGACATCAACATAACCGTGGCACCGGACAAACAGTCCGCCGTGGCGGATCTCACCGTAGAAGCGAACGTTTCCGGCGAACGTGATTCCATGGTGCGGGAAATGAAATTCACCCTGCGGAAAACCGACGGCCAATGGTTGATCTCGCGAATTGAAACCGTCCATACCCTGTCCTGAGATTCGCCCCGGCCATTTTGAACTTTGAACCGATGCGATTTTATTTCATCGTATTGGCATGAACGTTTTTGTCACCGGCGGCGCCGGCTATATTGGTTCCATCTGCACGGAAGAACTGCTCAATGCCGGCCATCAGGTCACGGTTTATGACAACCTCAGCGAAGGCCATCGCCCGGCGGTGGATTCGCGCGCGAAATTTGTTTTGGGCAAACCCGAGCAGGAAGGCGACATCCTCAACGCCGTCAAATCCGCCAAACCCGACGCCATCATGCATTTCGCGGCGAGCGCGCTCGTGGGCGAATCCATGACCAACCCGAAAAAGTATTTCCACAACAACGTCGTCAACGCGCTCAAGTTCGCCGACGCCGCCGTGGAATGCGGCGTGAAGAAGTTCGTGTTCAGCTCCACCTGCGCGACCTACGGGCCGCCTGACCGCGTGCCAATGACCGAGGATTTGCCGCAACGCCCGATCAATCCCTACGGCGAGGCGAAGCTGATGTTCGAGAAGGTCCTGATCTGGTATCAGCAGCTTTATAAACTGGAATTCATCGCGTTCCGCTATTTCAACGCCGCTGGCGCAAGCGAAAACTTCGGCGAACATCATCGCATCGAGACGCACATCATTCCGAACGTGCTTCAGGTGGCCCTTGGCCAGAAGCCGCAGTGCGATATTTTCGGCACGGATTATCCGACGCCCGACGGCACGTGCATCCGCGATTACATCCACATCAAGGATCTGGCGCAGGCGCACATGCTCGGATTGCAGCCGGGCAAAACCGGCTTTTACAATCTAGGCAACGGCGACGGTTATTCCGTGCGGCAGGTCATCTCGGCCTGCGAAAAAGTGACCGGCAAAAAAATCCCCACGGTGGAAAAACCGCGCCGGCCCGGCGACCCGCCGCGTCTGGTGGCATCCGCCGAAAAAGCCATTCGCGAACTGGGCTGGAAGCCGAAATATCCGAAGCTGGACGACATTGTCGCCACCGCCTGGGCCTGGCACAAAAAGCATCCGACCGGCTACCTGGATTGAGGCTTTGGAAGTTGGATGCGTTTACGACGGCAAATCCCTGCCAGTCGTGGTCACGGTGAGCTTGCCGTGCTTCACGCCCTTGGCGGTGATGAGTTCATCGGCGATTTTGCGGATCACCGCCGCCTGGCCGCGCACCAGCAATACTTCCAGGCAATTGTGGTGGTCCAAGTGTACATGCACCGTTGAAAGAATCACGTCGTGATGGTCGTGCTGGATGTCGGTGAGCGATTCCTGCACGTGTTGTTTGTGATGGTCATAGACCAGCGTGATGGTGCCCGCAATGTCCTCGGTGCCGAATTTCTGCCGGTGCTCGACGAGATGATTGCGGATCATGTCGGCGATGGCCAGCGACCGGTTGTCGTAGCCTTTCTCGCCCGTCATCTCATCCAGTTGCCGCAAAAGCGACGGCGGCAGGGATACGCTGAATCGGCTCACAGTTTCTTTTTTCATGGCAACCGGCGTTGACAGTAACAAACCCGCGCCGCGCGTCAACCCGGAGCCGCAAAGTTAAGTCAGTGGGGGCGCTCCCAGGAGGTTTTCATGTGAAGGAGCGGGAGAAAAATGGAGGCCGGGCGCGGCATATAATCATTGTTTTTTCAGGCCCTTGTCCGATTGGGGGAGTTTTTCAATCGTAAAAAGTTTTTCTTCCGGCAACTGGCCGTATTCGTGCGCCAGCGATTCCAGTTGGTCATCCGGCTGGGAGCGGATTTTCTCCAGATATTCCACTTTGGGCTTAAGCAGTAATACCGGGCCGGTGCCGTCCTTGCGCCGGACGCTCACGTGAACGTCCGACATCGTCATGACTTCCCCCAGCCGGATGTCCAGCCGGCCAATGCTGTTGCCGGTGCCGACCACCAGCCCGTCGGCGATGCACGAGTAAGGCGTCTTCAGCGGGATGTAACAGATGACGTCCAATTCGTGCTGGCCCCAGGCCGCATTCAACTCGCGCAGCGCCGCCTTGCCCATGCGCCAGCCGAGAACGTTCCACGGGCCAACATGGCCGTGCGCCTGTTTGATTTCATTCCACCAATTGGTGGGTTCTTGGGCGGCGTTCCAAATATTCGACCCGGCTGTGGACAGCTTTGCCGCCGGCGTTTCGTCGTCATGCGCGAAAAGCCGGGCTAGGGTCAAAAGGGCGACGACGGGCAACAGAACGAGAATCAGAGTGCGTTTCTTCATGGGATTTTTTGGTTGTGGGTTTATTGGCTGGAAAATTGAGTTCCATTTCGGTCGGCGTAACGCGCAATGACGCCGCCATCGCCGGCATGGCGATACCAGGTGTCGCTGCTCATGGGCGCGTAGCTGCTCAATGTCTTCGGGCTTTTTGGCTGCGGTCCCAAACTCCATACGACCCACCGTACAGGACTGATTTTGGAGTCAGTGTAATATTGTCCGGAACTGCCCCCGAGATTGGCTGGAAAATTCGTCGGCACCCATAGCCTGTAAGGCGCCGTCGGACTGCCATTGAGCAATTCCGGGCCGGGCGCGGCGTATTTGTAGGTGTGATCGGGATTGAAAACGTCCTCGAGGTCGGCGTTGCAGCCGGCCTTCTTGCTTCCCCCGAGATAATTTAACGCGGCCAGTTCGACGGGAAGCTCGCACCAGTGCGTCAAAAGATCGCTGTTGCAATTCACGCGCACGGGCGGAAGTTTGCCGGCGTAATCGGTGGAATACATTTCCAGCGCCAGCCCGATGCCGTAAAGCTCGGCCCGGACCCGGGTGACATTGGCTTTTTCCTTCGCCCTGGCCAGCACGGGCAGAAGCAACCCCGCCAGCAATGCGATGATGGCAATGACGACCAGCAACTCCACCAAGGTGAAGGCGGTGAACGCGCCCGGCTTTGATGTCGGACGCGCCGCAATTCCCAATGTCGGCCTGAAAATCATTTCCCCGCCGATGCTCATTGATCCCGTTGGAGCCGGTAAAATTTCTTTGCCGCCGGCGCTTTCAAAATCAGCGTATTCTGTCCATTCACCAGCGCCGACAAGTTGGTCACGGACGTCCAGTTCGGGGCGGCCAGCGAGTCGGCGGATTGCAACTGATAATTGGAGAGCGAACCCGGCCAGGAAACCTGGATTCCGGATGGAACCGCCGCGATGCTCAACACCGCACCGGCTGACGGCGCGATTTCCTGCACAAACAATTCGTAACCGAACGTGCCGTCCGTGCCGGAGCCGGATTCCTGAAGGAAAACGCCCGTGGCATCAAAGCGGTTGGTAGGTGCCGGGCCGAGATCGAAAAGCGGATGAATCAGCGGAAATTGCCGGCCTTCGCCGTCCGTCGCCGTGCAATAACGCGAATCCCAGTCGGAATTGGTGCTCCAGCCGTTGGTCGTCACGAGCGTAAGTCCGTTGATGCGCACGCGCATTCCCTGCCAATGCTCGCCGCCCGTCGCACGCGTCGGATCAAAAATGTCGTAATGCCCCGTTGGACCGAGATTGGTACGAATCACCGAAGAGAGCGAAATCACTTCCGGCGCGGGCAGACCATAATTGGACGACACCAGTGAAATGGTGAAATCGTAAGCAGGATCAATGCTGTGCTCCTCGTTGATGTTTTGCATGCCGCCATAAAAAAGCGACCCGTTGGCCGTAATCTTCACCAAATCGCCCTTATGAAAAGCGTGGCCGGTGGCGGAATCGTGGCTCACGCGGCTGACCTCGGATGCCCAAGCCGCGTCCGTATAACTGAAGTCGCTGTTGCCTTCCCACGGCAGGTTGCCGTAATTCTGCGCCATCCAGCACTCCACACCGCCACGGTCACCGGACGAAACCGTCTGCACAAATATTTGCCACTGACCGCCCAATTCAAACATGTTCGCGCCGTCGTCCCATGGCATGAAATCAGGCGTGGAATCAAGCATCTCGCCGGGATCGTTCAGAATCACTCCGGTCAGGACGATGGGAAAACTGCCGTTCCATGTGCTGACGCCGCTGGCGTCCACCGCCTCCAGATTCGTGACGGTTTCAGCGCGGGAAATTCCCGCCGCCAGCAGCAAGCCGCAAAAACCGGCCAGGAGAGTTGAGGAAAGGTTCCGTCCAGCGCGGCACGAAACCGACGCTTGACCCAAACTTGGTTTAAGTGTTACGTTCATCAGCAACAGTATTACTCGTGTTTCAAGTATTACGCAATATTAAAATCGTGTTACCGTATTTTGTTAGCTAAAGTTTATGCACATTCCGGATGGATTCATTGACGGCAAGACGGCGGCGGTCACCGCGATGATTTCCGCCGCGGGCGTCGGCTTCGCCCTGCGGCAGGTGCGGCGCGAACTGCCGCCCCGACGGGTTCCGTTGCTCGGCCTGGCCGCGGCGTTCTTGTTCGCGGCGCAGATGGTGAATTTTCCGGTGGCGGGCGGAACGTCCGGCCATCTGGTCGGCGGCACGCTGGTGGCGGCCCTGCTCGGACCCAGCGCGGCGGTGGTGGTGGTGACCACGGTGCTCATCGTGCAATGTTTTTTGTTCCAGGACGGCGGCGTCATGGCGTTGGGCGCAAACGTTTTCAACATGGCCATCCTGAATTCCGTGATCGGATACGTGATTTACCGGATGGTCTGCCGTTGTCTGCCGGGGATTCGCGGACGGGTGACGGCAATTGCCTTTGCCGCGTGGTGTGCGACGGTGCTGGCGGCCATCAGTTGTGCCGGCCAACTGGCGTGGTCGGGCACCATTCCGTGGTCGGTCGCGTTTCCGGCCATGGCCACCGTGCACATGTTCATCGGTATTGGCGAAGGCTTGATCAGCGCGCTGGTGTTTCTGGCTGTTTGTCGCGCCCGGCCTGATTTGATCACCGAAACGGCATCCACAGGCCAGCCGCAACGGCTCGGCGAGTTGGTGCGCTACGGGTTGCTGGTCACGCTGGGCGTGGCGGTTTTCGTCGCGCCGTTTGCCTGTTCGTGGCCGGATGGATTGGATTCCGTGGCGGATAAATTCGGTTTCAGCCATAAAATGGCGCCGTTGCTGCCCGCGCCGGCGCCGGATTATCTGGTGCCCGGAATTCATTGGGCGGTGGGCGCAACGGCAGTGGCGGGCACCGCCGGTTCACTGATTGTGTTCGTACTGGCGTTGCTCATGGGGCGATGGCTGGTGCCCAAATCGAAAGATTTATGAATGTTCATTGGGTCAATACATGCCGTGCCGGAGGCCGGCGCTCCAATTTCAAACCGAAGGATCTGTGAGCGTTCATCTGGTCAATCATCATCACGGCCAGCCCGACAGCCTGGTGCAACGGCTGCCGGCGGCGCTGAAGCTTGGCGTTGCGCTCGTCATCATTGTGGCCACCGTACTGGCGCCGATTCAATGGCAGGCCTGGTTCATCGGCGTGGCGGGGTTGCTGGTGTTGACGGCGGGGTTGAGCCGGTTGCCGCTGTTCTTTTTAATCCGGCGGCTGCTGGTGCTGTCGCCGTTCGTGCTGGGCGTGGTGCTGGTCAACGCCTTTCAGCCGGCGGGCCGGGACCGGTGGCTGGCGGTGGCGGTAAAAAGTGTTTTGTGCCTGCTGACGGTCATTTTGGTTTCCAACACCACGCCATTCAGCCAGATTTTGCGCGTGCTTAAATCCGTCCGCGTTCCGGCGCTGCTCATCACCACGATCGCGCTCATGCATCGTTACCTCTTCGTGCTGATGGACGAATCCGAGCGGATGCGCCGCGCGCGCGCGAGCCGCACGTTCACGCGCGGACGGCGGTTCCACTGGCACACACTGTCCACGGTGGTCGGGCAGTTGTTCATCCGCGCGTCGGAGCGGGCCGAACGCATTTACGACGCCATGTGCGCGCGAGGCTGGAAATGAATGCCGCGATTGAAATCACGAACCTGAAATACCGCTACCACGACGGCACGGAGGCGTTGCGCGGGGTGAGCTTTCGCATCGCGCCGGGCGAATGTGTCGCCTTGCTTGGGCCGAACGGTTCCGGCAAATCCACACTGCTGCTGCACCTGAACGGCATTCTGCCGGAAAAATTGTCCGGTGATAACGTGATAAAAATTCTAGGCGAACCGGTCACAACGGAGAATCTTGAAATCATCCGCCGGCAGGTGGGGCTGGTGTTTCAAGACCCGGACGACCAACTTTTTTGCCCGACCGTTCAGGAAGACGTCGCATTCGGTCCGCAACAACTTGGTTTGGGAGACAGCGAAGTTGCCAGGCGGGCGCAACAGGCGCTGGCGCAAGTCGGGCTGTCCGGTTTTGGCCGGCGCGCCACGCATCATTTGAGCCACGGCGAGAAGCGCCGCGTCTGCCTGGCGGGTGTGCTGGCGTGCGAACCGGCGGTGCTCGTGTTGGACGAGCCGACGAGTGACCTTGACCCGCGCGGGCGGCGGGAATTCAAGGCGCTGCTCCGGCAAATTCCGGCGACCAAATTGATTGCGACGCATGATCTGGAGCTGGTGGTGGAGCTGTGTTCGCGGGTGATTGTACTCGACAGCGGTGCGGTGGTGGCGGACGGGCCGATGGATGAATTGCTGAACGACGAAAAGTTGATGCTGGAGCACGGTTTGGAGCGTCCGCACATTTTACGGCATCAGCATCCGCATTAGCTCAAGTTGACCGGGGCGCATTGCATTTTTAAGGGGGTGTCGCGCCGTTGCAAGCCACTGGGTTTACAATCCTTTCATTAACACCCATGCGCCCATGATTGCCGGCCTTCACAATGCTATGGCAGTTTCGGTTAACATTGGCACAGTTTGCCAGGCTGCCGGGAAAACGGAAGCGGGTGAAGGCAGGGCGCGTCACTCCGTGCGCGCTGGCGTGGTAAAATTAGAACGTATTCGTTGGCAAAAGAATGGCGGGCAGAGGATTGCCCGCCCTACCTGCCCCGATGTGTCAATCTCAATGTGAACTGCTATAGACCCACGAGCTGGATTGATCGGGTCGAATCCAAACGAAAATGGAGGCAAATGCATAAGCATTGCCTCCATTATATTTTAAGCCCGCAGGTCAAGCGAAGCTCAACCCGCGCGCACAGACATCACTTGAAATCTGTTGTCCGAGGCTGTATCCAGCCCAAATCCAAGCTATTGGCCGGCGCCGACGCCGGTTGTGAACCTGGTCCACCAGTCGCGGTCGTGAGGGCTGTGGCAGGAGGCGCCGCAAAGGCGTCCCTCCATCTATGAGTCTCAGAGTGCCCATCAGCAAAAGAAATTCCGGCGGCGCCAGCATGATAATTGGCAGGGAAATCAACCAGAATTGAAGTATTCATGCTTACGGCCAAACTACCGTCATTAATAGTTGACGGGTTCTCATCCATGATCAACCAAAGGTCTGAGGGGGATGGGCGCATGATATCCGTCATTTTACCATAGGCTCGGTAAGTTGGATTTGGATATGCGGTGTAGATCGATCCGGGACCAAGCCATTGTCCTCCGACTGGTGCTCCTGCCGGGATGGTTGGCGTCTGTATATGCCCGTACCATATCGTCCCAACGGCGCTGTTCATTGACACGCTACGAACGCGTGACTGTCTTTGTCCTGCGACCATGGAGATGTCCGCAGGACAGTGATAAACACCGGGATTCTGGATGTAGGGAGCCAGCGAAGTGAGTTTGGGGTTCACGAGAATGGCCGTATTGATCGCTTCCAGGGGAATGAACATTGTGCCGAAAACCCAATTCATCACCGTGCCGTCTCTTACCACCGCTGACGTATAAGGATAATCATTGGGTGGCAGAATGTCATGGTTATCATCACCGTACATCCGCCAAGCCAGCGCCAGCTGTTTGCTGTTGGTCATGCACTGAATAGCTTGCGCCTTCTGCTTTGCCTTGGTCAGCGCCGGCAAAAGCAGGGCAGCCAGAATGGCGATGATTGCGATAACGACTAACAGCTCAATAAGGGTGAAGCCGCCATTTCTGGAATCAGCTTTCTGGTTTTTGTTTCGAACTATCTCTCTCATACATTGCTTGGTTAATGTCTGTTTGATAATTGGTTGATTTGATTCAATATACACATCTTCAAAGGAAGTGTCTATTAAAAAAAGGCGCCGGCTCGAAGCCGGCGCCCATGTTAATTTATTCTCTTTTCAACGTTCGTCACCGATCAGTACGCAACCGTGGGGCTCACGGAGGACGTCTTGGTTGGGTCACTGATGTCCTGCGCGGTGATCTGGGAACTGCCGTCAGCCAGGAACACGACCGAGAAGGTCACGGTCCCGCCATTCAGGTTCAGATCCTGAGGGATACTAGCCACAAGGAAGTTCAGGTCAGGGCTTGTCAGGGCGATTGTGTCATTCGCGCCATTGACCACGTACCAGTCAGGGCTAACCGAATTGACAATCACGTTGAACGGATAGTCACCTACATCATCAGCCTGCTGGGCAGTGGGGGTGCCGCTGTAGCCAGGGCTCACGTTAGGTGTGGCCGTCATGCCAGGCAGCAAGATTTGCAGCTTGGTGAACGTGCGTTGGATCATGCGGAAGTACGCTTGGTTGCCCGCGGGCAATTCGCTGGGACCAACGAACTGTCTCACGACGCCAGCCATGCCGATGGTCGGACCCAAGCTCGGGTTGGACCAGGTGCTGTCGGTTATCTTGCCTGCCACCTGCAGGCTAAAGCCTGCCGCGGGGAGAGTCCAAGAAGCCCAAGGATAGCCTGCATCGGCTGCCGGCATAATAAAGGCGCCGAGCGGGGCACTGCCCGGTCTGGCCCACTTATTGGTTGTATCCAGCACAGTTTCCGTCAGGAAGTTTTCGGTGAACGCACCGGCCAACGCAGGACTCCCGCCGGAAACGGAGATGTTGGAAAAGACGAATGCTCCATTCTGCCCATCCAGTTGGTTTGCCTGCCCGCCCAGATAGAGATACATTCCGGGCATGCCAGCCCCGGGGCTTTCGGCAAATAATGCAGCATTATAGGCCGGGAAGGTGAAGAAGGTGTGTGTGCTATCCGGAGCAATGATTTCCCCGGCGGAATTGGAAGTGAATTTGATGTGCCAAGTACCAAAGACGCCGCCGGTCACAGGCGAGACTGTGGCCAAAGCGCCGCTTTCAGGGTTTCCGGATCCAGGAGCAGCGATATAAATACCAGCGCTATTGTACATATTCTGGCCGCCTGGTTCATTTACTTTGTATTTGAAACTTCCGGTTGCATTGTTGGCTCCACCCTGGATTTCAAAATACACGACATTGGTCTCATTCCAGTCAAGCGCGTTGTCCATGTAAGCGGGATTGGGGCTCAACAAGAAATAAATCTCGCAATTTTGCGAGTTGGGATAACCGGTAACGGTGAAGGAATAGTCAACCGGGTTGCCCGCGGTGGCATGTCCGACCCAGCTCAGGCCGTTGGTTACGAGCGAGCAGACTTCCTGCCGGTCATATAAACCCCCACTTGCGGTCCAGATGTTCAAACCAGGTTGGGCCTTCATTGCAGGCGAAACCATCGTGGGCGGAGGCGGCGGAAGGGCGGTGCCTTTGAACACGATGTTGTCAACCCAGAATCTGCCATGGGCGGTATTCAAAATGCCCCAACTTTGATTGATCCATTTATGGAAGACAATACCGTCAACCGAGCCGATGTTGGCTTGGGAGATATTGATGGGAAGGCTGACATGCGTCCAGCCACCGGCGGCGGCGGCAGGGATGTTGGTCGAGGCGAACGAGGGGGCCATCTGGTTGTAACTTCCGCAGTAGTTCATATCGAGACCACCGAGGCTTCCGTTAAGATAACCGGAACCAGCCCAACTCTGCATAATGAACGTGCCGTTCTTGTTCGTCATGGTCGTGTCCCATGTCGAGAGATCATTGAATTGAGGGATGGTGACATCCGACGTGTTGTCGTACTTGATATCGAAATCAACAGATGAATACAAAGCGGCGTTCACGGAGAACGGCTGATACCAGGGATTACCGCCGTTGAAACAGAAATAATCGGAAGCGGGGGTATCCGAGCTGCCGGCGAAGGCAACGTCAATCAAGGCCGAGCCGCCGGGGTTGCCCGTGGCGTCCCAAGTTACTACGCCCGTTCCCCACTCCACGCCAACTCCGGAAAGGGCGCTGTCAAAGGTGTTCATGGTTATGTCGGCTGTTTGCGCAAGCAGACCGGCTGGCGCAGCCAACGCGAGTGCGGCACAAGCGCCAAGCACTGCATGTTTAAATCGGATTGTTTTCATATTGATTATTGTTTTGGGTTGATGGTTTTGGTTTTTGGTTTTTGGTTGAGGAGGAACTTTTACTGTTTGGATGGTTGCTAATTTTTACGGGTGACACAGTTTAACTATCACTCTGGCTTCGGGAACCGGGCCCTATCCGCTGTTGCGGATCCCTTTGAGTCCGAAACCAGTTGAGAGCAAACTGCCGTTTCACAGACATAACTACGCATAACTGCATTTCTTGGAACTGGATTACCTTAACACATTTTCACCAGCACGCATGTCACCAATAATGGGTACAACTGCCTGGTCACATCGTTCAAGGCATGCAACACCGCATTTCTGCTTCATGTTCTCCGTTCTTGACAACAGGAAACGCCGAACACCGCCGCCACTGCTTCAAAACAGCGGTTGGTGTTCAATGATTCCAATGGGACAAACGGAGGCTATCGCTTTTGAAAACGGCTGCATGTCACACAAATAGATGACAAGGCTGGTGGGCAGGGGCCATCGCTTTGGGGACAAAAAGCTTATAACCAGAGGATTGTCCATGGAGACGGCCCAAAGATGTATTGAATCCGATCATCGAAGTTGAGTCGTGGGCGCAAAAGGCGGGCTGTTCCGCGCGCGCGGGCCGCTTCAACGTCCGCAAATGCTGCGTTCACAAACGGCCAAAACCGCCCGGATGTTGAAGCGGCGTTCATATCCGGTGTGAAAAAACAGCAGGAGCCGACGTGAGGAGGCCTGCTTCCCGCTGCAAATCGGTGGTCTCTAAAAAAGATTAAGACTCGTTGCCTCGTCTCCTACAGAAAACAGACTCTGACGCCGCGCTTGGTGCAAATGACGCCCCCGGTTGGCGGCTGGCGGTGTGCCAGCTTTGAATGGAGCCGGCGGATCAGTCCTGCATTATGGTCCACATTCCTTTGGGAATAGCCAAGGTTCCACTGCCGACCGTATCCTCAATCCTGAGGGCTTCCACATGGCCGTCGAAAAAGAGATAATTGAAGCGCTTACTGTGAAGCGCGTAAGCGACGGATCCATAGGAATTGGCTGCCGCAGCATTGCCGGTTTGGAGGCAATCTGCATTGACGCCAGCGCCCGCATAGGCGGGAAGGGAAGGGGAAGTGGGATCCCCCGGCCCGGCGCAAAACGAAGGCCAATCATTGCCGCAACAGTTTTTGGCATTGGGCAGCTCCACCAGCAGAATGGATCCGGAGGTGTCCCTGATAAGACTGGTTTTGAGGCCGGGCGGTTCCCAAGGCGAGATGGCCGGAGGGGCTGTATATCGGTAGTAAAGTCCCACGCCATAATTTGCCGGCGGCAATGGCGCGGAAATCGCAGCCATCTTAAAGCCACTCGAAATCGAACCCGGACTCTGCCAATTCGGAGCCCAATTCATGGCATACGATCTCCGTTGATCATTAGTCGCATAGGGAACCGTTGTTTGTATATTGTCAGCTGGACAGCGATAAATGGGCAGCACTTGTTTGACGGGGGTGAGGCTTACTGTTCTGATGGGAACCGCCCCCCCGAGATAGGTGCTGAGGTATCCGTCCCAGGTCAACTGTAAGTTGTCGCTCGAGCCGATGGCCGCAGGCGGATATTGGTCATTGTGTTCGTCGGCGTAATAAGTGAAGGCCATCCCCATCTGTTTCATTTGGGAGGCGCATTGGATTCTTTGGGCTTTGGCTTTCGCCCGGGCAAGTGCCGGAAGCAAAAGCGCCGCCAGGATGGCAATAATCGCAATGACAACCAACAGTTCAATCAGGGTGAATGCCGCGCGACGGGCAGCCAGCGCAACCGGCGGCAGCTTCCCGAATGATTCGTTGGTTTTCAAACCTGCCTTTATGGATTTGTTTTCGGTGTTTTGCCGGGGTGGCCGCCAGGTTTTTGGCCATTGCAAGTTGCTCCCTGACGGTTTTATTTAAATAATTACATCGTTTGCAGCGGGAAAAAAATCAGTTTTAATCAGGACGTAACATGATTAAAGTTAGCGGCGGTTGGCCGGCGGGTCATGTCATCAAAAAAGGCGACACTATAATGTCTGGCGTTGTTTGTGCATTAAGGCTTTATGAAACCGGCTGGCATTCAACCCTGGCGCCCGGTCCGTGACGGTGGAGTCTGCTCATTCCTCCATCCAGACACGAAATCGCAATTTGGGCAATCACTGTGAAACCATGACTGTTTCTTCATCTCCAAAATCCGGCAAAGAACAATCGTATCGCGGTCCCTTTGCAATCATGACCGTGCTGTTTTTCATGTGGGGGTTCATGACGGTGTTCAATGACATCCTGATTCCGCGGTTCAAGGAGGCGTTCACGCTGGATTATTTCCAGGCGATGCTGGTGCAGCTCGCCTTTTTCGGGGCTTACTTCATCGGGTCGCTTTTGTATTTCACGATCTCGGCCTGGAAGGGGGATCCGATTGCGCGGATGGGCTACAAAAATGGCGTCGTCGTCGGGCTGCTGCTGGCCGCCGCGGGCAGCGCGCTTTTCTGGCCGGCGGCCACCGTTCATTCTTATCTCTTTTTCCTGGTGGCGCTGTTTGTGGTCGGCCTCGGATTCGCCATGCTGCAAATTGCCGCCAACCCGTATGTGACAATTCTCGGCCCGGAACGAACAGCGTCGAGCCGTTTGAATCTGGCGCAGGCCTTCAACTCCGTCGGCACAACCATCGGCCCGCTCATCGGCGGTTATTTGATTCTCCAATACTTCGCGAAGACGGACGCCCACGGCGCGGAGTCCGTCAAGATCCCGTATCTGATTTTCAGCATCGTCTTTGTGCTGCTCGCGGCGTTTTTCTTTTCGATCCATCTGCCGCACGTGGGCGAGGGCAAAATCGCGCCGGGCATCGGCGCGTTGAAACATCCGCATGTCCTGCTCGGCGTGCTGGCGATTTTCATGTACGTCGGCGGCGAGGTTTCCGTCGGCAGCGCGATCATCAATTTTCTCGGCCAGCCGAATGTCGCGGCCCTGCCGGCGCTCGAGGCGAGCAAATACGTCTCGCTGTTCTGGGGCGGCATGTTGATCGGGCGTTTCATGGGGGCGGTGGAATTGAGCGAAATGGGGAAAATGAAAAAGCAGCTTTTCCTGGCCGGCATTCCGGCCCTGGCTTTTCTTATTGTCTGCCTCGCCAGCGGCTGGCAGCTGGCCCAAACCCGGCCGGGGATCACCGCCGGGAGTTTCTCCTTTCCCGGCGCATGTTTCGCCGGTGGTTTTGGGATTGTGAAAATGTATCTGCCGCTGCTCGCGCTTTGCTGGCTGCTCTTCCAATTCGGCCGGGGGCTGGCCAACCGCACGCTGTTCATCTTTTCGGGAGCGATTGTCGGGCTGCTGGCGGTGGCGATTTTGTTTGGCGGCAAACCGGCCATGTGGTGCATCGTCGGCATCGGCTTGTTCACTTCCATCGGCTGGCCGAATATTTTCTCGCTCGCGCTCGACCAGATGGGCGTTTACAAAAGCCAGGTGTCGTCCCTGCTGGTGATGGCGGTTGTGGGCGGGGCGATTCTGCCCGCGATTTTGGGGCGCGTGGCGGATGTTTGGAATCTGCAGGCCGCCTTCATCGTTCCCTTGATTGCCTATGCCTATGTGGCCTTTTACGGTTGGAAAGGCCATCGGATCGGACGCGGCAACCCGGCAGCCTGAATGGCGCGGCCCGGCACTCCTCCCGGCGGGAAACGGCGAAATGAACCGGTCCTTACTTGGAAGACGCATTGCGCCCGCGTTCATCGCGGGGCTCGAAGTGTCCATACTTGGCCACGGCCTGGGCGCGGGAGCGCACGTGAAGTTTCTCGTAAATGCGCCGGATGTAGGTGACCACGGTGGCCACGCTGATGCCGAGTTTCTCGGCGATTTCCTTGTACAAATAACCGCACGCCAGCAACTCCAGCACTTCGCCTTCGCGCGGGGAAAGATTGGCGGACGCGTCGGCCTGGGGCGCGGGACGGAGGAAGGACTGCACTACTTTGCGGGCGATGTTGCTGGTCATGGGCGACCCGCCTTCGTACACCTGCTTGATGGAGGTGAGCAATTCCTCGCGCGGCGTCCGTTTCAACAAATAGCCGGACGCTCCCGCCGCCAGCGCGTCGAAGATGTGGTCGGAATCTTCATAGACGGTGACCATTAGAAACTGCGTCCGGGGCATCACTGGCTTGAGCTGGCCCACACATTGAATGCCATTTTGCCCGGGAAGATTGATGTCCACCAAAACCACGTCCGGATTGATTCCCGGCAACTGCGGCAGCGCGCTTTCCACGCTGTCGTGTTCGCTCACGCAACGGAACCCCTTGGCCTGATTGACCCAGCCGGCCAGGATTTTCCGGACCGAGGCGTCGTCTTCAATGATGGATACGGCAATGCTCAAGCCTCACATCTTTATCACCGCCAGCCAGCCAGGGAAAGCCGCAAGTTTGCCGGGTATTGTCCTAATTTGTAGGCGACGAGGTAACGAGTCGTTTGGGCCAGCACTCCTTACGTCGTGCCCTACAATTAAATCAGGACACTACCGTTTGCCGGATCGGAAGTCCGGGCGCCTTTTTCGCCGGGGTCGGCGGGCAGCCGGGTTGCCATCACTTTTGCGCCTTGAGAATTTCGAGGCATTCCATCATGGCGCGGCCGTTGTGGTAGCCGGCTTTCCAGGGTTGCGCCTTGTCGCCAACGGGGGTGCCGTCGGGCAAAATGGTGTCAAACCACTCGCCGTTTTTCCAATCCGCCTGGTGTTTCCCGATCCAATCGTACGTTTTTTCAAACACGCGGAGATATTTTGGATCCTGCGTGAGGCGATACATGTAAAGCGCGCTGACGCTGGCCTCGGCCTGAACCCACCAGACTTTCTCGCGGTTCTGGGCGGGTTGGTTGAATGGGCCGGAGGAAAAGAAACCGCCCTGGTCCTGGTCATAGCCGTATTTCAGCGAGTAATCGAACAGCGCGCGATAAAGGTCCAGCAGCGGATAATTGGAAATTCCCGCGGCGTCGCAGGCGTCATTCAGCAGCCAGATGTTTTCCAGGTCGTGGCCGTAGGACACCCGCGCGTAATCGCCGGTGAGCACCGGTTCCCAGTTGCGCTCATACTTGTCCGTGCAGGCGCCAAGACCTTTGCGGACCACGGCATTGCTCTGGATGGCGATCAATTCCAGCAATCGCTCGCGCGCCAGCGGCAGCTTGCTGGCCCGGTAAAAGGTGGTCATGGCCTCCAGCAAATGCAGGTGCGTGTTCATCAGCTTGAACTCGGACTCGCCCATGTATGACATTTCCCCCGGATGGACCGGGGTCCAATCTTCGTAGAAACTCTCGAGGTAGCCGCCATAAATTTTGTCGTGCGACTTCGCCTCCATCACATTGAAAAGCTGGGTCGCCAGGTCCAGCGCCTCTTTTTTGCCCGTGGCCAGATAGTACTCGGAAAGCGCGTACAGGGCGAAGGATTGACCGTAAAGATGCTTGTCGGACCGGAGTTTTTTATCGCCCGTCACGTCCACCATCCAGTAGAAACCGCCGTTCTTTTGATCCCACATTTTTTCCTTCAGAAAACGAAAGCCGATGTCCGCCGCGTCCAGATATTCCTGACCGCCGTGGCCGGTGCGGACCAGGTGCGAATAGAACCAGACCATCCGCGCCTGCGTAACAATCATCTTGACTCCCGGACCTTTCGTCCGCCCGTCAATGTCATGGTTGAGCAGGTAGCCGCCGTTGACTCGATCAATCGTTTTTGGGTACCAGAACGCGACAATGTTTTGCGTGAGATTGGTTTCCAGCCGGGGCCGGTAGATTTTTGCCACGCCGGCCAGATCCTGGGCGGGGAGCCGGGCGATGGACACGCATAGCAAGGCCGCAAGCAGGCCGGTGGCTTTGAAAAAATGCATGGGCTGTTTACTATGGCATTGCCGGCGCAAAGGCGAGATTTTTTGGGAATCGGGCCGGCCAGCGCTTGGGTAGTGATTTGAATTGGGTTGTAGTGTCGGCGCTGTACGCCGATCCTTTCGAGCCACAGGCTCGACGCTACAGCGAACCGGACAATGCCGGATCTTCTGCGCAGTTGCTTTGGCTGGCGGTGGTGTCATGATCTCTAGTGATGCGATTTTCAGAAAACATCATTTGCCTTTTGCTTGCCATGGCCCTGGTATCCGGATGCCACACGCCCCCCCAGGCGCCGGCCAATCCAAAGTCGAATGCCAAAGCGAAAGCCATTCTGCGGTATGTTCAAAGCCTGGAGGGCCGCACCAACCAATGTGTGCTGTCCGGCCAGTTCTCTGATTTCGGAAACGAAGCCAGCTTGAGTGTGATGGAAAAGATTCATGACCAGACGGGTCGCTGGCCGGCGATCCTCGGGCTGGATTATGTTGACTTCACCACCGACGGCCTCACTCATGAAATTCCGGACCGGGTGGCCATCGAATATTGGAAGCAGGGCGGCCTGGTCACCATCAGCGCGCACCTTTACAACCCCGCCCGGACGAATGCGAGCGGCGGGCTGCGCGACAAGGACGTTGATCTCAACACCCTGCTCGATCCCGCATCCGAGACACATGTTCGCTGGCTGCAGGAACTCGATCAACTGGCCGAAGGTTTGCAGCAGCTCAAGGATGCCGGCGTGGTGGTGCTGTGGCGGCCGTTTCATGAGATGGACGGCAACTGGTTTTGGTGGGGCGGCAAAGACCCGGCGACGTTCATCAAGCTGTGGCGGCAGATGTTTGATTATTTCACAAAGACCAAACACCTGAACAATCTGCTTTGGGTTTACTCGCCGGGCAGTGGAACCAGGACCGCCGCCTATTATCCCGGTGACCGCTATGCTGACCTCGTCGGCCTCGACACCTACACGGACTTCGTGGATGCCAGGCACATCAAGGGCTACGCGGCGCTGGCGCAAATCAAGAAGCCCTTTGGGTTTACGGAATTCGGGCCGCACGGGGCCGACAAACCACCGGGCGACTACGATTATCTCCGGTTCATTCAGGGGGTGCAGAAGGATTTTCCCAGGACAACATTTTTCATGTGCTGGAACAAAAAATGGGGCCTGGCGTGGAACACCAACACGACGGAATTGTTGAATCATCCCCGGATCGTCAACCGGGAGGATTTACCCAGGCGACTCACGGGGAGCCATTGATGGACCACTCGGGCGATGATGTTCCGGGAGGGATTTCCCCGAACGAATTCGCGCTTTGAACCCGGAACCGGGGCACCGTTCCCGGGAGCGCCGGCGTCTCGCCGGCGTGTTTTGCGACGAAGCATTTTCTCATCCACTCGCCGCCGGGACGACGGCGCTCCCGGGAGGGCAACCGTCAAGCCGCGACTCTTTGATCCTGATTTCCCAGATCGTTAAAAAAATTCCCCTTGACAAGAATAGATATTTAGACAATTATCTAAATAACATTTATGGACAAACTGTTCAAGGCGCTGAACGACCCGACCCGCCGCGGCATCCTCGATTTGCTGCGGCAAAGGGACATGTCCGCCGGCGAAATCGCCGACCGGTTCCAGATCAGCAAGCCCAGCATTTCACATCATCTGGACCTGTTGAAACAGGCGGACCTGGTGATGGCGGAAAAAGACGGCCAGTTTGTCATCTATTCGTTGAATACGAGCGTGCTGGATGAATGTTTTGCCTGGCTGATGAAACTCTCAAAAAAACGGAAAGGAACGACAAATGAAAAGTCTTAAAAAAGAATGGTTGCAATGGTTGATTCTGGCCGCGCCGTTTGGCGCCGCCGCCTGGCTCTGGGACAAACTGCCGGAGCGGATGCCGATTCATTGGGGCATCAGCGGCCAGGTGGACGGCTACGCATCCAAGCCGGTGGCGGCGTTGCTGCTGCCCTGCATCAATCTGGCGGTGGCCCTGCTGGTGGTGATTCTGCCGCGCTTGGACCCGAAGTTTGCGCGTTATGACGAGGAAACCCAGGCCAGCCTCCGGCGCACCTTTTCGGCCATACGCCTCGCCATCACCCTTTTCCTTTCCATCGCGGCCCTGGGCGTGTTGGCGACGCCGTTGTATCCCGCCGTACGGGTGCCGCAGTTGATTGTTCCCGGCGCCGGGCTGCTCTTTATTGTCTTCGGCAATCTCATGACCAAACTGCGGCCCAACTGGTTCGTTGGCTTCCGCACGCCCTGGACGCTCGAATCGCGCGAGGTGTGGATCAAGACCCACCGGCTGGGCGGCAAATTGATGGTGGCGGGCGGCGGCTGTGTGTTCGTGTTTGGCTGCCTGCTGCCGATGCGGCAGTTTTTTTTCTGGGTATTGATTCCGACGATTGCCGTGATGAGCCTCGTGCCCGTTGTTTATTCCTACATCGTTTGTGCCCAATCGCGTCCGAAATAAATGCTGGCGGAGGAAAACGCTTGGATACGAATTTCACAAATTTCGGAGGGTGGAGCGTCGCGGAGAGCCCCTCTCCGAAAGCGGGATGAAATGCTTCTGGTGTTTGGCCCCAATCAGCGCATCAGCGCAACCATGGACAAATCCTCCCCGCCCAAAATGTTTTCACCTTCGCAAAAGCCCGCCGGGGCAACCGCCCCGCCCACCGCCGATAACGAGGATGCAGAGGTGCAATTCCACCTGGGGTTGAAGTTTGCCAGTGGCAAGGGACCCGGGCTGGATTACGGGCAGGCAGCGGAGTGGTATCGCAAGGCGGCGGTGCAAAACCATTCTCTGGCGCAATTCAATCTCGGGATGATGTATGCCTATGGTCAGGGTGTCGCCCGGGATGCCGTCCAATCCGGGATGTGGCTTGGCAGAGCCGCGCAGCAGGGAGACGCCGGAGCCCAATTTCATCTGGGGGAAAATTGTCAACGTATCAGCTTCAGGCAGGCGCCGGCAGACGCCTCCGAATCAAGAATCGAAGCTTACAAGTGGTATTGTCTCGCCGATGCGCAAGGCTACCGAGGATCGAAAATGGCCCACGCCACCCTGACGCTCAATATGACCCGGGCGGATGTTGCCGCCGGCAACCGGCGCGTGGCCGCATTTGAAATGGGAAAACCTAAAAACCGCGCATAGCGGCGTGACCGCCACGCGGCTTTACGCCGTGTACATCTACAGTTAAAGGTTTTTTGCGTCTTTTGCGCCTTTTGGCGGCAAAGAAAATCCACGTCCGGGTTTATTGAGCCGGCTTCAGGGTCCAGACGCAATTGTCGCTCAAACTTTTCCCGGCGCGACCGGCTTTGGCTTCGATTTGGTTTTCGCCGGGTTTCAGTTGCACGTCTTTCCAGATGAACACGCCGTTGGTTCCATCCGCGCGTTTGCCCAGTGAACTGCCGTTGACCCGCAATTCCACTTCCTTCGCGTTGGAATAGATTTTCACGTCCGTCACCGCGTTGGTGCGTTCGGTGAAACGCTGGCTGGTAATATGGACCATCGGTTCATCCGACCAGTTGGCCTGATAAAAATAGAACGCGTCCTTTTTGATTTTGCGGTCGCCGGTCACCAGGCCCTTGTCGTTGCGGCCCGGGGTGCCGCCTTCGTGGCGCGAGCTGACGGCGAAGTCGAACATGACCCAGACAAACGTGCCCCAGACGAACGGGCGCGCCTTCATCGCCGGCCAGGCGGTTTCGTGGACGATGGCCTGCCATTCCTCCGGATGCCATTGGCTGGTGGTGACGGGCTGTTTGGGATTTTGTTCGTGCTGGGTGACGTTCGCGCCCGCGCCGTATTCGCTCACGCAAAAACCGCCGTGCCGGCTGTCCTGGCGGCGCGAGTCAAGCGATTTGCCAAAGTCGTCCTTGCTGCCCCAGCCGGAATACCAGCCCGGATAAATGTTCCAGCCGAGCCAGTCGGGAATTTTGTTCATCTGCGGCATTGCGTTGTTGCTGGTGGCGGCGATGGTCGGGCGCGTCGGGTCTTCGCCGTTGGCCACGATTTTCAAGTCCTGCAACAAGCGGTGCGGGTCGGGTTTGTTGGGCCAGAGTTCGTTGAACAGGCTCCAGACGAAAATCGAGGGATGATTGATATTTTGCCGGATGAGGTCGAGCAACTGGCTGCGCGAGGTTTCCGCAAATTGCGCCGACGCGTTGATTTCGTTCACCTGCGGCAGTTCCGCCCAGACGAGAATGCCCGCCCGGTCGCACAGGCTGTAAAAATAATCGCTGTGCTGGTAATGCGCGCAACGGATGACGGTGCAGCCCATTTCCTTGATGAGCTGGATGTCCTCGTCCTGGTCCGCCTCGGAAATCGCCCAGCCTTTGTTGAACCGGTCCTGGTGCCGGTCCACGCCGTGCAAGTGATACGGCTGGCCGTTCAGAAAAAATCCCTTGTCCGGGTCCACCGAATAAAATCGCAGACCCAGCGGCTGTGCAACTGAATCCACCACGCCGTCCGCCGAACGCAATTCCACGACTGCCTGGTAAAGATACGGGTCCAAGCGCCCGTTCCATAGATGCGGGTTGGGCACTACGACTTGCAACGAATACGGCGCGGTGACATTGGCCGCGAGCTGGACGGGTTGTTCGCTATTCGCCACCAGCGTTCCGCCGGCATCGAACACGCTGGCGACCAGCGTCAGCGGCTGTTTCCGCTGGGTGCCGTTGGAAATCTGCGCGAGCACGTTAATCACCGCCTGTTTTTTCGTGACACTCGTTTGCTGCCAGGCGACGCCAGGCGAACCGTGGTCCGCGACCGTGAAATTTTCCCCGCCGGTCACAATCAGATGCACCGGGCGATAAATCCCGCCATAGACCGAAAAATCGCCGCTCAACGGCGCGATGTCCGGCTCCCACTGGTTGCTCACGCGCACGGCCAGCAGGTTGGTGCCGGTGGCGGACAGGTTGGTGGTGATTTCAAAAGCGAACGCGCCGAACGCGCCACGATGCTGGCCGAGCCGTTCGCCATTCAAATAAACGTCGGCCACCAGGCTGGCCGCCTCGAACCGCAAAAAATATCTCTTGCCGGATTGGGGCGCGCCGAGGTTCAGGTCGCGCCGGTACCAGCCGGGCCCGCGATAAAAATCCTTTCCCTGTTGCGCCTCTTCCCAGCCCCAATTATGCGGAATGGAAACCGCCTGCCAGTCGCCGTCGCTGAAGCCCGGTTGAGCGGCGTTGGTGACCTCGCCCGATTTGAACCGCCAATCGGAATTGAGCAGCGTGCTTTCGCGAGCCAGCAGATTGCCGGAGAGGATGAGAACGAAAATAAAAATGGAAAACTTGCGCATGGGCAAATCATGCCGCCGGATTTTCCAGGAAACAAGCCCGGAACATCGTCGGGATTTCTCAGGAAATACACCAAATTGGGGTCGGTCCTAGAATTGTGACATTTTACTCCGGTCATGCCTCCAAACTTTGCAACCGCTCCAGCTTGCGCTTGATTTGCTTGATCTTCCGACCGGGTTGGTACTCCGTACGGCGAATCGCCTGTGTCACCCGCGTGTAGTGCCCCATTCCCAATCGCTCGCTCACCCACCGGAGCGATACCGTCGTACGCCGCCGCAACCACCACGCCAGCACCACCTTCTCCGCCGCTCCCTTGGCCAATCGTTCCACGGCACCTTCATCCAAACCCAACGCCCGAAATGCCCGCCGCAATTCCCGTTCCGCCGCCGATTCGTCATGCGCCGCCTTGGCTTGCCCACTGTGCGATTCCCGCCGCCGCCCTTTCATCACCTGCTCCAAATGCTCTTGGAGCTTCTCTGCAAATCCTTTGCCCCCCAAATACCAACCCCGCCGCAACGACTCCCATTCCTGATCCAACTCCTTTCGCCCCGCCTTGCTGCCCAATTCCAATACCCGACCCTCAATATACGCCTCATACCCTTTCACATCCTTCGGACCAAACCCCAAGCTCCCCAGCACCCGCTCGGTGATCAACCAGCCCGGCCATTTGCCGGCCCGGTTCAAATACCACGGATAACTGCTCCATCGGTATCGTTTCAACCGTTCCGCGCCAATCCGTATCAATCCCGCCCGCGCTGGATTTAAGTGAATGTAGGTACTGACCACGGGGAAATAATCTTCATCCTGCCCATCTACGATCACCGCCTTGTAGCGTCCCTGAAACAAATGACCAAACAGTTTGTGCCGGCTGTTGTAACGCTGCGTATAGGCGCCTTGCACCCATTTCATGCCCTCGACCAGGTTCCCTTCGGGCGTCTCCACCAGCAGATGATAGTGATTGCCCATCAACACGTAAGCGTGAATCCGCCAGCCGGTCTTCTCACAGGCCTCACCCAGTGTCTCCAGAAAGCTCCGCCGATCCCGGTCATCTAGGAAAATCCCCTGCCCATGATTGCCCCGTGCCATCACATGATACACCGCTCCCGGATATTGAATGCGCAGTGGACGTGCCATGATGTGACCCAAACTACAACCCGAATTTATCCACCGTCAAACCCATATTGTCATTTTTCTAGCACTGATAAACATTAACGGCGAAGTTGAGCGAGGCGGTTTCCTCGCAGTAAAAGAGTTGTCGTTCGTTAGGTGAAAACAACAACAACACTCGAAACTGAAAGGAAACCGTTATGAAAAAATTAATGGCTGGAATGGACCTGCATAGCAACAACATTGTGGTGGGGATCGTGGACTCGGACGGCAAGCGCGTGGCGCACCAAAAGCTCGGCTGCCAGCTCCAAGAGATCGTGAAGTTTCTGGCTCCGTACAAAAAGCGGCTGGAGCGGTTGGCGGTGGAGTCCACCTACAACTGGTATTGGCTGGTGGACGGGCTGCAAGCTGCCGGTTATCCGGTGGTGCTGGCCAAGGCGGCCAAAACGAGCACGGTGATTGCGACCAAAGCGCTGGCGTGTAAACTGGCCAAAGCGGCCTGGTATTTGATGGCCCAAGCGGTGGATTACCAAGCCAGTCGGATATTCCCGGAATTGGCGGCCCGCAAAGCGCTGGCCTGAATTTGGGAGCGCGGTCGTCAGCCAGGTGAAAGGGTTGGCTTTGAGCCCTCAGGACTGATTGGAGACGGCCGCACTCCTCTGACCATGCCGTGGAACCCTACCGCTTTGTAAGCCGCTCATCAGTGGTTCTCCGGTGCCGTAAATGCAAGGTGAACACATCGCTGACCGCCGGAACGGTCAGCGTGACGAACGACGCCACGGGCAGACTCACTTTGCCTTGGGGGCGGAGCTGGGGCGTGACGGCATGACGGCTGGCCTTTCATTCCGCAGCCGCCATGACGACACGCTCCAGCGTAGGGGGAAGTTCAACAGACTTTTGTTCTTTAGGGTAAGCGACTAAGCGAGTTCGTTGGCAACACTTCAATTGAGTCCAGTATTCGTTGTAAATCCGCTGCTAACTTTCCCTCCTCACCACCGATATTTTGGATCGCATCAGGTTTAGGATTCGGGATTCGCTTAATATGAGCTGTGCAATTATAAGCGAACCCATTGGAACCAAAAACATCCTTTCTGGCATAAATCCAGAAAGCATTTGTCATTTGACTCGTCTGTAAGTGCTGTGAATTTATCCAGTTGGATGAATTCGTGCCGGACTTCGGATAGATTCTTAAGTGCTCCTTTTCAGGAAGCTTGAGAACTGAGATCACGACTCGGTATTGAGCATCATCGTTTGGGTTTTCCACCAGCGGATAGGCAAATAGAAACCACCTCATTTGTTGGTCATCAACGTCCACCTTCCAATGCGGAAGTTGCATCCTTAAACCAATCTTTGGGTAAGTATTCGTCTGCCATCCTCCATTTTGCTCGTTCGGGGGATTGGCATTGCTCAACGAGCAACAACCGAGTAAAAAAAATCCGAACAGCAAAGCTGTAAATATTTTCGCATTCATTTTTTTATTCCAGATTGCATAATGTTAAAACTATCTTTCAAGGCGACAGCATTCGTTACAGAAATATGAACCACTTATAAACCATCGAAAAAGCCCGAAAAATCAGGAAATGTAAACGAAGGAAGACCAACAGCTCTCCACGTTCGGGCGGCAGCATTAGCTGTATATCCGGCCGCAGTATAGCCATTGGCACCAGAACTTAACAAGCCGACTCCATGATTGATCGTTTTGTCAGGAAACGTGACGCCACCATTTTGCCCAATAATATACTGAACCCAACTCCCACAATTAAATACCGAAAATTCGTATGGCATTGGATCTGGTATTCCGTTGTTATTCTTATCCCTTGATCTCACAGCCCCTTTAAAAATTGCCATTTGTATATCGTTGCCTTTCGCAACCATCCATTTGTTATATCCAGTTCCAGTTTTGTTGACCGCCCGCTGATCAATACCCGCCTGATCGGCAACATATGAACCAGGAGTTAGCAGCGGCCCGCCGTATTCTTCACTTTCGTCTCCAGTCAAAACTGACTTAGGATGAAAAGAGAATGTCAAATTATCAGGATCGCCGTAATACTCAATGCCGTATGTGTTTGGATGCTTTGCAGCATCCCAACTCTCTGTTACAGCATCCTCCCAAGCTTTTACATTGTTCATGCCATCGCTATCGAAGGCCAAAAAGACATGGCATGCGTTATTTCCATCATTCTCATGTCCTTTTATATTTAGCGGACGCGTGCAAACATAAACTGACTTCCCCGAAGGGTCGGCGTTGTTTACAGGGTTCCCCTGGCAATAGAGGTATTTGTGCACTCCCGATGCAAAATCGTAGCCATAACCGGGGTTTTCTGACGGCGTGCCAATGGGTTTTGCACTTTCCTGGGAAGCAAAATCAGACGAAAAAACCGGAGAACCCCCGACGCGATTTTCTGGCCGGCAAATACCCCATGCCGGCGAGCTCGTCAGCGTCAGCAGCAACGCGCAGAACAGCACTTGAAGCAGGCCCCGGTTCACGGCTGGAAGCGTAGCAAAAGCGGCTGGCAGCTAAAAGGAAAAATCAGGCCGGCGGCGGCAGCTTGGCCAGGTGCGTCAGCCGGTGGACTTCAATCAGCTTCTGGATGTTGACGTGGGTGTAAATCTCGGTCGTGTTCAGCCGGGCGTGTCCAAGCATCTGCTGGACGTAACGGAGGTCGGCGCCGTTCTCCAGCATCAGCGTGGCCATCGCGTGCCGGAAGATGTGGCAACTGCCGGCTTTGCCGATGCCGGAGCGCTGCACGTGGTCATGCACCAGGTTGCCCAGCACGCCGGGCGTCAGGCCGCGTCCGGACACGCACAGGAACACTTCGCGCTCGTCGGGTTCAACAATGAGTTTGGGGCGTGCTTCCTCCAGGTATTTGTTTAGCCACGCGGCGGCGCGCTCGCCCAAGGGCAGCAGGCGGTCTTTCTTGCCCTTGCCTTCGCGGATCATCACGGTGCCGCGTCCCAGGTCGAGGTCATAAAGGCGCAGGCCGACCAGTTCCTTGCACCGCATTCCGGTCGAGTAAAGGATTTCAAGCACGGCGCGATCACGCAGGCCGATGGGCGTTGAAAGGTCGGGCTGGTTCAAAACCTGTTCGGCTTCGTGCGCCGTGAGAACTTGCCGGGGCAAACGCTTCTCGACTTTGGGCAACTCCAGATCGGCGGCCGGGTTGGCGGTGATGTGATATTTCCGGCAAAGCCATTTGAAAAAGCCCTGGATGGTGACGAGCCGGACATGCTGCCCGGCGAAGCTCAAGGGCTGGCCATCCGGTTTGCGATGGTGGAACAACACGCGCTGGTAACGTTCCAGCATCGGGCGCGTCACGTCCTGGGCGCGTGTGACGCCACGCTCGGCCAGCCAGTCAATGAACCGGCCAACGTAAAGGCGGTTGTTCTGTAACGTGCCTTGCGCGTAGTTGCGCGTCTCCATCCAGCGGCAATGTTCTTCCAAAAGCTCCTTCATGGTTATGATGTAAAAATTACGATATGATGGCCCGTGCGGCTCGCACTCCAGATGTGCGAACCCGTCAGGCCGTCAGGTGAGCGCCAAAGCCGTGTGGCCATTGCGCGAAACAGGTGGCGGGGGTGTTTCGTCACCCCCCGCCAGGTGCCCGTTTTGCCCCGCCACCCCCACCCCAAAACCCGCCAGGTTTCGCCGTAGTTTCTCCACTTCGATCAAGCCGACATGGGCGACGGCTTCCGGCGTGTCCAGGTCAAAGAGGATTTCATAAACGAACTGGCTGCCGATGCGGCCATGCCGGACGGCGAGATATTCCAGTTCAACGAGCCGTTCCAGGTGGACGCGCACTTGTGTCAGGCTCCACCCGCAAGCGTCGCGCAACTCCCGGCGGCTAAAAGATGAAGATGCCGGCGCACGGCCACGAGCGCCGCCCGGTTTGTTCGGCTTCATCAGTTCGCGGATGTGGGCGAGCAAGCGGCGCGTCTGCGGTGGCAGTTCGTCGAGCGAACGGCCCAGCACTTCAGGCGCGAGTTCGTTCGCCAGCGCGATGTCATCGAGCGTGACTTCGATATAACGCTGCCCGCCCGGCAGGTCCTTCGTCTGCCGCTGGTGCTGGTGAAGCAAGGCGATGGCGTCAATGAGCGTAAGATATTTTTCGTGGTCGCGCCGGTTGCGCGTGCGCGCCGTGGCGAACGTCAGCGCCGGCGCAAACGGATTGAGGATCGCCAGCGGTTGCAACAGCCGTTGCGCGTTGCGGAGTTTCTTGAGCACGTCTTTGCGTTGCTCGCGGGCAACCAGGCCCGCCAGCGTGCGGCGCTCGCGTTGCACGCGATGAATGCGCCCGGTCTGCTCTGGCGTCTCGTCCACCGCCAGCGTCAGGCAACGGTTTTGCAACTCCTCGTCCAGGTCAATGGCCGTGGTCGTCAGGAAAATCATCACCGGCCCCTCGACGTGATATTCCTGCGTCACCATCTTGCCCGTCTGCGGGTCTTTGCCGGTGCTGGCAATGGTCAACTCGCCTTCGCTCTGCAGCAGCTTCAAGGCGTAGCTGGCTTTCTCGGCTCCGGCTTCCTCCACGACGGCGAGGATCTTGTGTTTCAGGTTCGTCTCGCCCAGGTAGTAAAGCGATTGCCCTGTCATCGCTGAGTATTTGACACGCTCTTCCTCCGGGAAGAACGACAGCACTGCGTCCATCAAAGTGCTTTTGCCGGCGGCGCTGGCGCTCTGGATGATGATGGCCAGCGGCCGGTCCAGCTTGCGCGAGACGCCCGCCAGATACGCAACCAGCGTGTTGGTTTCCTCGCCGATGATGCCGGCCAGGTGGAACGCCTCGCGCAAGCGCTCGATGAGGTTCGGCGCTTTGAGCCAGGCCAAAGCTTCCTCGCGTTCCTCGCTCGTTATGGCGGGGACCGGCTCCGCCGGTTTTAGCACGCCAAGCAAGCGGCGGTCGCGCACGCCTTCCAGTTCAAGCAACACCTTGGCCAGATCGCGTTGCACAAGTTCCGGTTCAAGGCCGGTTTCTTCCACCGCCTGTCTGACGAACGCCTGGCGCTGCCGGGCCTGATACAAGTCGAGCGTGTCGAGGTGGAACCGTTCGTTGTGAAGCAGGCGCAGATTGACTTTGAGCAGGTCAAAGCTGGCATTGTTCTCCACGCCACGAGCGCGCCATTCCCGCTGTTCGATTCGCAGCGTCACGCTGCCGTTTTCTTCAACCACGGATGAACACGGATGGACACGGATATTTTCCTCTTTAGCTGCCGTACCTTCCTGGCTGCTAACAGAAGCAGCTAAAGAAGAAGAAGGCGCGCACGCGACGGCAGGCGGTGGGGTAAAACTGGGGCAAGAGTTGGGTGGCGGCACACCGCCACCTTTGAGCCATTCCGCCGCGTTGATGAGCAAGCGCAACGATTTATCCGGGGGTGTGACTTTGCGCGTGTATTCGTTGGCGTCCATGCCCAGCGGGAACTTGACGCGCAAGCATTCGATGCCGAAGCGTTGCAGCTTCTCCGCGTCGCGCCCGGCGGCGCGGTCGCCGGCATCGTCCCGGTCGTAAGCCAGATACACCCGCCGCGTCTTGTGCTGGCGCAAGGCCTCCAGCAGTTCGTCGGTAAAACCTTCCGTGCCGTAAATGCAGGTCACGTTCTTAAAACCGTTTACCCAAAACGTCAGCGCATCAATCACCGCTTCGCACAGGATGATTTCTGGCGATGCCAGGCAGTCGCGGTTGAAGATGCCGACATGCGGCCCGGGCAGATACAGATGATACGCCGTGCCGGGGCGGAGATTGTCGTTGATCTTGCGGCCGTAAATCTCCGTCACCTGGTTGGCGGTATTCTGGATGGGAAAGACAACGCAGCCGTTGAAGTGTTCGTGTCCGCTTTCGCGCAAGAGGCCAAGCTTTTGCAGGCGCACGCGCAACGCTTCGCCGTCCTGGCGATTGCGAAACGGCAGGCGCAGGCCCAGCGTGCGGTCGGCGAAGCCCAGACCGAACGGCTCCACCGCGGCGGCAATGCCCCGACGCTGCAAGTATTCGAGCGCCGCCGGTGTCTGCGCCAACCGTTCGCGGTAATACGCCAGCGATTGATTCATCAACGCCACGTCGTCCGCATCGAGCGCCAACGGACTCGGCAGGCGCGGCACCGTCGCTTGCTTGGCCTGGGGCTGCGTGGCGAAGCCTTGACCGTGCGCCAGCACTTCAAAGGCGTGACGGAACGAAACGCCGTCGTGCAGTTGCACGAACTGGATCGCGTTGCCGGCTTTGCCGCAGACCATGCAATGGAACAAGCCTTTGTCCGGGCTGACGATGAAGTTTGGATTGCTCTGGTCATTGTGGAACGGGCAGCGCCCGATCCAGTCCTTGCTGCCGTGCTTTTTCAGCTCGATGCCCCGGCTGCGGACCAGCGCCAGCAGGTCGGTCGCGTGCTTCACGCGGTCAATGTCGGTTTCAGGGATTCGCGGCATGGGTTCCTCCTTTCGGTGAAAAGGGCGTCAAGCCCAAAACGAAAGTTCTTGCTTTAACAAGAGTCATGTCCGAATGTTCTTAGTATGCTAAGAACAATGCAAGCTTTTTCTTTCACCCTGTCCGGGGATTGTCCGGCGGCCGGTTATGATGCCGCCATGCGCAAAAAAGAGCGTTCTCCCTTGGGGCTGCGGCTGGCGGAACTTCGCCAGTCCGCCGGACTGACACAGATGCAGTTGGCCGGAAAGATCGGCGTGCATCATTCCAACATCGCCTTTTGGGAACTCTCCGGCACGCCGCCACGCGGCGAAGTGTTGCCCAAGATGGCGCACGCCCTGGGTGTCAGCGTGGACGCATTGCTGGGTGTCACGCCGCCCAAGCCCAAACGCCAGGCCGCCAAAGGCCGGTTGCAATACGTTTTCGAGGCTGCATCCAAGCTGCCGCGGCGTCAGCAGGAAAAAGTCGCTGAGTTCGTCGGCGCGTTCGTCAAACAGCACGCCAACGGCGACGCCTGAGCTTTTCTTTTTAGCCGCGAAAGCGGCTACCGCTTTTCGAGGAGCGCAGCGACGAGTTTCCCCGCAGCCCGCGCGCGCGTATCGTCCAAGGCCCGTTGAACGTCCGCCAGGCTGCGACGTTCGGCCGCCCGCGACGTTGGATTGCTCGCCGGCATTGAACCTCGCAAAGCGTTCCGCTGCCCGGCACGGCAGCCAGAGTGCCTATAAAGCAGGCCAGCAACCGTTGCCTGCCAGCGGCAGCACCAAGGGTTCGGATCAACACCGGACATTTCCACTGCACCACTCTAAAAGCATCCGGTTAAGGGGGCTGGCTGGCCGCGCGGAGCGCGGGCGGCCTGCCCCCTTAACCTTGTTTATTACGCTAATAACTGTCCCGACTTCCCCGATCACCAGCAATGCCCCATTATCCCTGTTCCCTTCCTTGTCTCTTTGTAACAACTGAAAGTAAACCGCCAGTGAACCCCATGTCAGACGACGCGATTTCCTTTCGCGCGCCCATCTTCTCCAATTTTGCGGAGTGGGGGCGGACGGGGGCGCGACGGCGCGGCCTGTGCTCCCGCGCCCGTAAGATAAGAACACATTGTGTGATCATAAAATGCACGGCACGGGGTCTCGCGGGGTCCCCCGGGCCGGGGCCGCCCGTTGCCTTCTCCAGCGGCCAATTTTATGTCACACAATGTGCTCTTATCTGAGCGAACCAAATTGATTCCGTTCCGTGAGCGGTAGGGCGCTTCTTAGCACAGGACGTGATCCGCCGTCGCGCGGAGCGCTATGGTGGACACCGCGGCGCGAGCCTGGCCGACTCCACAAAGCACGTCGTCACTTGCGCGCGATTCAATCCGGAGTCTTTGAGCGGGAGCAAACCAATTTTAGCAGTCACCGCAGAGCGGGACGGTCGTTGCCTGTTCTGCCGGTGGTGGCGGCTCGGCGCGATGACCGGGAGAGACACCAAACTTTATTCGTCCCGTCTCGCCCGGACAGCGCGACGAACGACGCCACGGGCAGACTCTCTTTGCCCTGGGGGCGAAGCTGGGGCGTGACGGCATGACGGCTGGCCTTTCCTTCGCAGCCGGCATGACGACACGCGCCAGCGCAGAGGGGAAGTTTACTTCGGAATCAGCTTGATTGACTCAATCATTTTCCTGGCTGTCTTCACATCCTCCTCAAATGTTGCGCTCCTCGTTACCCTTGCGCTAATCAAAAGTCGCCTAGTTTTTTCAAGGTTCCAAATATCCCTTCTCAACTGTTTGCCATATTGAACATCGATAATAGACACCTCTGGATGGTCTTGATAAAACCAGTCTGAAGAAGACCATCGTTCCATTTTCTGCAACAGCTCCGGTATATTCACAATTTCGATATCAAGCTCGATTTTATAGTCCTTTACGAAAGCTCCTGGCGGTGTGGTTTCGTCAACATGAACCACTGATGTAGGTCCATCCCAAATCGGCTTGGCGCGCGATGGCACCCACATGACGACATTGGCATTTGTAAAAACGCGCTCTGCGCCGGATGGGTTTTTGTTTAGTGGCTTGGCGCCGGTTGACGCCGGTTCGCTCCCAGGCTGACGTTGGACTGACGCATCAGGCTGTTCAGTTGAACAGCCCCAAAGCAGCCAGAGCGAGAGCGTGGCAAAGAGGCACCAAAGAAGTGCTTTGAGGATTTTCATGTTAAAAGTTCCATTGGAACAGAGTGCTCATATTATTGCCTGAATCGTAATGAGGATTCCAGCCGCGCGCAGCAGTCGTGACCAAAGTCGGCACACCCGTATAATCCGCCGGACCACCTAGTCCAGTGCCTAAATTTATAAAGTTTGAAGGAAAGGAACCTCCCCCTTGCTTTATGATGAACTTTGTCCAACTACCGCAGTTATAATCAAAACCGGAATATGGATGCTCGTTTGGCGTTCCGGCATTATTGATATCTCTTGACTCTATTGCGCGCTTGTAAATTTTTATCTGCTCATTTATATCTCCAGTAATCCAATATCTTTTGTATCCCCAAGCGTTTCCGCCTGCTTGATAGAACGCGCCACGATCTTCCGGGGCATTATACGCCACGCAGGAACCCGAAGTGCCAAACACGCCGCCTTGATTTTTTTCGCCGTTTCCAGCAGCCACAGAATACGGGTGAAAAGAAAATGTGGTCAAATGTGGGTCGGACTGATAGGAACCCCATTTACTCAAAACAGCGGAGTTAATATTGCCAACGTTTTGATTGTCATTTTGCACTTCAGGTGCCCACTTAGCCAAGTCTGCTGACGTTCCAACGAGGTTGTCATCAAAAGCGAGAAATACATGAACAGCAATCGGTGCCAGGAGGTTAAGTCCAAACATACTCAGCGGCCTCGTAACGAGCCAAACAGCTTTACCGCTCGGATCGGTATTCATCACCGGGTTCCCCTGGCAATAGAGGTATTTGTGCACTCCCGATGCAAAATCGTAGCCATAACCGGGGTTTTCTGACGGCGTGCCAATGGGTTTTGCACTTTCCTGGGAAGCAAAATCAGACGAAAAAACCGGAGAACCCCCGACGCGATTTTCTGGCCGGCAAATACCCCATGCCGGCGAGCTCGTCAGCGTCAGCAGCAACGCGCAGAACAGCACTTGAAGCAGGCCCCGGTTCACGGCTGGAAGCGTAGCAAAAGCGGCTGGCAGCTAAAAGGAAAAATCAGGCCGGCGGCGGCAGCTTGGCCAGGTGCGTCAGCCGGTGGACTTCAATCAGCTTCTGGATGTTGACGTGGGTGTAAATCTCGGTCGTGTTCAGCCGGGCGTGTCCAAGCATCTGCTGGACGTAACGGAGGTCGGCGCCGTTCTCCAGCATCAGCGTGGCCATCGCGTGCCGGAAGATGTGGCAACTGCCGGCTTTGCCGATGCCGGAGCGCTGCACGTGGTCATGCACCAGGTTGCCCAGCACGCCGGGCGTCAGGCCGCGTCCGGACACGCACAGGAACACTTCGCGCTCGTCGGGTTCAACAATGAGTTTGGGGCGTGCTTCCTCCAGGTATTTGTTTAGCCACGCGGCGGCGCGCTCGCCCAAGGGCAGCAGGCGGTCTTTCTTGCCCTTGCCTTCGCGGATCATCACGGTGCCGCGTCCCAGGTCGAGGTCATAAAGGCGCAGGCCGACCAGTTCCTTGCACCGCATTCCGGTCGAGTAAAGGATTTCAAGCACGGCGCGATCACGCAGGCCGATGGGCGTTGAAAGGTCGGGCTGGTTCAAAACCTGTTCGGCTTCGTGCGCCGTGAGAACTTGCCGGGGCAAACGCTTCTCGACTTTGGGCAACTCCAGATCGGCGGCCGGGTTGGCGGTGATGTGATATTTCCGGCAAAGCCATTTGAAAAAGCCCTGGATGGTGACGAGCCGGACATGCTGCCCGGCGAAGCTCAAGGGCTGGCCATCCGGTTTGCGATGGTGGAACAACACGCGCTGGTAACGTTCCAGCATCGGGCGCGTCACGTCCTGGGCGCGTGTGACGCCACGCTCGGCCAGCCAGTCAATGAACCGGCCAACGTAAAGGCGGTTGTTCTGTAACGTGCCTTGCGCGTAGTTGCGCGTCTCCATCCAGCGGCAATGTTCTTCCAAAAGCTCCTTCATGGTTATGATGTAAAAATTACGATATGATGGCCCGTGCGGCTCGCACTCCAGATGTGCGAACCCGTCAGGCCGTCAGGTGAGCGCCAAAGCCGTGTGGCCATTGCGCGAAACAGGTGGCGGGGGTGTTTCGTCACCCCCCGCCAGGTGCCCGTTTTGCCCCGCCACCCCCACCCCAAAACCCGCCAGGTTTCGCCGTAGTTTCTCCACTTCGATCAAGCCGACATGGGCGACGGCTTCCGGCGTGTCCAGGTCAAAGAGGATTTCATAAACGAACTGGCTGCCGATGCGGCCATGCCGGACGGCGAGATATTCCAGTTCAACGAGCCGTTCCAGGTGGACGCGCACTTGTGTCAGGCTCCACCCGCAAGCGTCGCGCAACTCCCGGCGGCTAAAAGATGAAGATGCCGGCGCACGGCCACGAGCGCCGCCCGGTTTGTTCGGCTTCATCAGTTCGCGGATGTGGGCGAGCAAGCGGCGCGTCTGCGGTGGCAGTTCGTCGAGCGAACGGCCCAGCACTTCAGGCGCGAGTTCGTTCGCCAGCGCGATGTCATCGAGCGTGACTTCGATATAACGCTGCCCGCCCGGCAGGTCCTTCGTCTGCCGCTGGTGCTGGTGAAGCAAGGCGATGGCGTCAATGAGCGTAAGATATTTTTCGTGGTCGCGCCGGTTGCGCGTGCGCGCCGTGGCGAACGTCAGCGCCGGCGCAAACGGATTGAGGATCGCCAGCGGTTGCAACAGCCGTTGCGCGTTGCGGAGTTTCTTGAGCACGTCTTTGCGTTGCTCGCGGGCAACCAGGCCCGCCAGCGTGCGGCGCTCGCGTTGCACGCGATGAATGCGCCCGGTCTGCTCTGGCGTCTCGTCCACCGCCAGCGTCAGGCAACGGTTTTGCAACTCCTCGTCCAGGTCAATGGCCGTGGTCGTCAGGAAAATCATCACCGGCCCCTCGACGTGATATTCCTGCGTCACCATCTTGCCCGTCTGCGGGTCTTTGCCGGTGCTGGCAATGGTCAACTCGCCTTCGCTCTGCAGCAGCTTCAAGGCGTAGCTGGCTTTCTCGGCTCCGGCTTCCTCCACGACGGCGAGGATCTTGTGTTTCAGGTTCGTCTCGCCCAGGTAGTAAAGCGATTGCCCTGTCATCGCTGAGTATTTGACACGCTCTTCCTCCGGGAAGAACGACAGCACTGCGTCCATCAAAGTGCTTTTGCCGGCGGCGCTGGCGCTCTGGATGATGATGGCCAGCGGCCGGTCCAGCTTGCGCGAGACGCCCGCCAGATACGCAACCAGCGTGTTGGTTTCCTCGCCGATGATGCCGGCCAGGTGGAACGCCTCGCGCAAGCGCTCGATGAGGTTCGGCGCTTTGAGCCAGGCCAAAGCTTCCTCGCGTTCCTCGCTCGTTATGGCGGGGACCGGCTCCGCCGGTTTTAGCACGCCAAGCAAGCGGCGGTCGCGCACGCCTTCCAGTTCAAGCAACACCTTGGCCAGATCGCGTTGCACAAGTTCCGGTTCAAGGCCGGTTTCTTCCACCGCCTGTCTGACGAACGCCTGGCGCTGCCGGGCCTGATACAAGTCGAGCGTGTCGAGGTGGAACCGTTCGTTGTGAAGCAGGCGCAGATTGACTTTGAGCAGGTCAAAGCTGGCATTGTTCTCCACGCCACGAGCGCGCCATTCCCGCTGTTCGATTCGCAGCGTCACGCTGCCGTTTTCTTCAACCACGGATGAACACGGATGGACACGGATATTTTCCTCTTTAGCTGCCGTACCTTCCTGGCTGCTAACAGAAGCAGCTAAAGAAGAAGAAGGCGCGCACGCGACGGCAGGCGGTGGGGTAAAACTGGGGCAAGAGTTGGGTGGCGGCACACCGCCACCTTTGAGCCATTCCGCCGCGTTGATGAGCAAGCGCAACGATTTATCCGGGGGTGTGACTTTGCGCGTGTATTCGTTGGCGTCCATGCCCAGCGGGAACTTGACGCGCAAGCATTCGATGCCGAAGCGTTGCAGCTTCTCCGCGTCGCGCCCGGCGGCGCGGTCGCCGGCATCGTCCCGGTCGTAAGCCAGATACACCCGCCGCGTCTTGTGCTGGCGCAAGGCCTCCAGCAGTTCGTCGGTAAAACCTTCCGTGCCGTAAATGCAGGTCACGTTCTTAAAACCGTTTACCCAAAACGTCAGCGCATCAATCACCGCTTCGCACAGGATGATTTCTGGCGATGCCAGGCAGTCGCGGTTGAAGATGCCGACATGCGGCCCGGGCAGATACAGATGATACGCCGTGCCGGGGCGGAGATTGTCGTTGATCTTGCGGCCGTAAATCTCCGTCACCTGGTTGGCGGTATTCTGGATGGGAAAGACAACGCAGCCGTTGAAGTGTTCGTGTCCGCTTTCGCGCAAGAGGCCAAGCTTTTGCAGGCGCACGCGCAACGCTTCGCCGTCCTGGCGATTGCGAAACGGCAGGCGCAGGCCCAGCGTGCGGTCGGCGAAGCCCAGACCGAACGGCTCCACCGCGGCGGCAATGCCCCGACGCTGCAAGTATTCGAGCGCCGCCGGTGTCTGCGCCAACCGTTCGCGGTAATACGCCAGCGATTGATTCATCAACGCCACGTCGTCCGCATCGAGCGCCAACGGACTCGGCAGGCGCGGCACCGTCGCTTGCTTGGCCTGGGGCTGCGTGGCGAAGCCTTGACCGTGCGCCAGCACTTCAAAGGCGTGACGGAACGAAACGCCGTCGTGCAGTTGCACGAACTGGATCGCGTTGCCGGCTTTGCCGCAGACCATGCAATGGAACAAGCCTTTGTCCGGGCTGACGATGAAGTTTGGATTGCTCTGGTCATTGTGGAACGGGCAGCGCCCGATCCAGTCCTTGCTGCCGTGCTTTTTCAGCTCGATGCCCCGGCTGCGGACCAGCGCCAGCAGGTCGGTCGCGTGCTTCACGCGGTCAATGTCGGTTTCAGGGATTCGCGGCATGGGTTCCTCCTTTCGGTGAAAAGGGCGTCAAGCCCAAAACGAAAGTTCTTGCTTTAACAAGAGTCATGTCCGAATGTTCTTAGTATGCTAAGAACAATGCAAGCTTTTTCTTTCACCCTGTCCGGGGATTGTCCGGCGGCCGGTTATGATGCCGCCATGCGCAAAAAAGAGCGTTCTCCCTTGGGGCTGCGGCTGGCGGAACTTCGCCAGTCCGCCGGACTGACACAGATGCAGTTGGCCGGAAAGATCGGCGTGCATCATTCCAACATCGCCTTTTGGGAACTCTCCGGCACGCCGCCACGCGGCGAAGTGTTGCCCAAGATGGCGCACGCCCTGGGTGTCAGCGTGGACGCATTGCTGGGTGTCACGCCGCCCAAGCCCAAACGCCAGGCCGCCAAAGGCCGGTTGCAATACGTTTTCGAGGCTGCATCCAAGCTGCCGCGGCGTCAGCAGGAAAAAGTCGCTGAGTTCGTCGGCGCGTTCGTCAAACAGCACGCCAACGGCGACGCCTGAGCTTTTCTTTTTAGCCGCGAAAGCGGCTACCGCTTTTCGAGGAGCGCAGCGACGAGTTTCCCCGCAGCCCGCGCGCGCGTATCGTCCAAGGCCCGTTGAACGTCCGCCAGGCTGCGACGTTCGGCCGCCCGCGACGTTGGATTGCTCGCCGGCATTGAACCTCGCAAAGCGTTCCGCTGCCCGGCACGGCAGCCAGAGTGCCTATAAAGCAGGCCAGCAACCGTTGCCTGCCAGCGGCAGCACCAAGGGTTCGGATCAACACCGGACATTTCCACTGCACCACTCTAAAAGCATCCGGTTAAGGGGGCTGGCTGGCCGCGCGGAGCGCGGGCGGCCTGCCCCCTTAACCTTGTTTATTACGCTAATAACTGTCCCGACTTCCCCGATCACCAGCAATGCCCCATTATCCCTGTTCCCTTCCTTGTCTCTTTGTAACAACTGAAAGTAAACCGCCAGTGAACCCCATGTCAGACGACGCGATTTCCTTTCGCGCGCCCATCTTCTCCAATTTTGCGGAGTGGGGGCGGACGGGGGCGCGACGGCGCGGCCTGTGCTCCCGCGCCCGTAAGATAAGAACACATTGTGTGATCATAAAATGCACGGCACGGGGTCTCGCGGGGTCCCCCGGGCCGGGGCCGCCCGTTGCCTTCTCCAGCGGCCAATTTTATGTCACACAATGTGCTCTTATCTGAGCGAACCAAATTGATTCCGTTCCGTGAGCGGTAGGGCGCTTCTTAGCACAGGACGTGATCCGCCGTCGCGCGGAGCGCTATGGTGGACACCGCGGCGCGAGCCTGGCCGACTCCACAAAGCACGTCGTCACTTGCGCGCGATTCAATCCGGAGTCTTTGAGCGGGAGCAAACCAATTTTAGCAGTCACCGCAGAGCGGGACGGTCGTTGCCTGTTCTGCCGGTGGTGGCGGCTCGGCGCGATGACCGGGAGAGACACCAAACTTTATTCGTCCCGTCTCGCCCGGACAGCGCGACGAACGACGCCACGGGCAGACTCTCTTTGCCCTGGGGGCGAAGCTGGGGCGTGACGGCATGACGGCTGGCCTTTCCTTCGCAGCCGGCATGACGACACGCGCCAGCGCAGGGGGAAGTTCACTTTGGAATCGGCTTGCCGTTGGCAAAGCAATTTGTGAAACAGTACTCATTAGACCACTCGGTTTTTGAGCGCTTCTTTACATCTTGATGCAGGAAAAGACCGGCTTCCCGTCCAAACATTGGATAGTGTCCGCCGAAAAACCAAGCAATCTTACCACGCCATGTAAGACTCGCATAATCTAACCCAACCTTAAATGTGGTTGCTCCGCTTGGAACTTCGATGCTACTTGTTACTATGTTATGAGGCAGCAATACGCCAGGGCCTCCACCTGGAGTCCAAACAAAATCGTGCCCCCAAACGCCATTGGTCAAGTAGGCTAGGTCAAAGTGGGGTATTCCAAACCCTCCGTAATAAAGTACTGAGTAATCTGATGCATTAGAGATTACAACAGAAACCTTCTGTGGAAAACCGTTGCTGAAATATGTTGGCCCAATCGTGAAGTCAATGGATTTTGGCGGCGCAGGATGGGGATTGATCACAACCAGCCAACAAGCTACAACTATTGCGAGCAACACTAAGACGATTAATGTTATCTTTTTCATTTAGTGCCCTCGTTGTCTCCAGTCTTGTAAAGCCGTTTCCCATAACGTGCCGGGGCGTTCAGCATTTACATACACGTTATTCTCTGTCCGACTATTGCCGCCCTGTTGCACGGAAAGCGTCACGGTATCCTGACCTGATCTGGAGAATGTAAATTTTACACTCCCTAACACTTTATCGTCCACCGCCCCAGCATTTGGATGAGTCCGGCAAATTGCACAGTCCTCGATCGTCCAAGTTCCAGCAAAATTCGGACTTGTCGCGTAATGCGGCGCGTCAATTATCGTGAGTGGGTCGGTCGGATTCGAGTTCCAGTAATAGCCAGGTATGGGATCATTTCGACCGTGAGAGGGCAAATCGCCTGGTCGCTTACCAACGTCAAACTGCGCGGGAAAGTAGTCAAAAGCCGGAGTAATAATAGCTTGGCTGAGGAATATATCCTGTTTCTGGCATGGGCACGATGGATGGGTAGATGGTAAGTATCTTGCATGGAAACCCTTGAACGTTTCTCCGTTGAATTCGACATCGGCGAGAGACACCTGCCAATAACCTGTTGGATCTAACTCTGAATACGAATAGCCTTCTGCAAATTGACCGATGTTTATCAAGTTCGGCATAGATGCTAAAATGCCCATCATGCCAAAGTCGATTGCTAGTTCAATTCCGTCATGCCCGCTTGGGTCAATCCGGTTCACCGGGTTGCCCTGACAATAGAGGTATTTGTGCAGGCTTAAAGGGTCTTCGTTGTTACCGGCGAAGGTATCCATCGTCCAGAAGCGCCCCGTATCCGGGTTCAGGTATCTGGCTCGATTGTAGTAAAGTCCAAAATTAGGATCAAATTGCTGGCCAGCATAGAGATAGTTATTGGGCGTCTGGTTTCCGGCAGATGGGGTCTGGGCAATCAATGTACCATACGCGTCATACGTGTAGGTATCCGTGATGGCCCCATTTGTGTCGGCCAGGAACCGCACACTGCCATGCCCGTCATGGCCGTAGTAGTTCGTCGCCACGCCCGGCTGCTGCTGGCTGATTAAATCCAAACCATGCGCATATACCTTTGTCAGGTCGGTCAACCGCTGCCCCGTCGCCGGATCATAGGCATAACTCACCTGATAGCCATTGACGGAAATCTGGTTCGTCAATCGGTTCAGCTCGTCGTATTGATTCGTGATCACCATGCCGTTGTAATTCGTTTGGTAAACCAGATTCCCGCCCAGGTCAAAGGCAAAACCTTCCGCCTGCCCGCCCGGCAACGCATGGCAGATCCGCCGCCAAGGGGTTCACCAACCGGGTTAATCCCAGCATTGTGCCGCCGGATTCCGCCTCCTTCGTATTCAACGCGCAGCTTGCGAGCCATGCCACCCCCTATCGCTTTCACATCGTATAATAATATCAAGAACCGCCCCCTTCCCGTCTCGGACAGCGTGACGAACGACGCCACTGGCAGACTCACTTTGTCCTGGGGGCGAAGCTGGGGCGTGACGGCATGACGGCTGGCCTTTGCTTTCGCAGCCGCCATGACGAAACGCTCCAGCGCAGAGGGATTGCCCGGATGCTGACGGGAGGATTGACGGGACGTTGCCGGTTCACTAACCGGACGTTGCAGCGGTCATCCGCCGGAACTCCGCTGGATTTTTAATTTCGCTATTATAAACGTTAGCACTCGCGCAATTACATAGAACCATAACATCCCCGCAACGACTACCCCATAAGAAAACAAGAAGGCATAAATGGGGAGGGGCAGCCAATTCTCAAGCCCTGAGGTAAGCCGCGGCACAATCCACGTAACGGGCCAGCCGGCATAGTAGAGAATAAGCCAAGCAGCCGTACCGTCACCGTTTCCAGCGAACATGCTAACGAGCCAAAATAAAGTTGCGATCAATCCATAGCCAATTGAGATGCATAATGCAACCTTTCGCTGTCTAATCCATTTAGCAAATGCAGGTTTCATAGGTTTCATTTTAGAATATCTTTATAGACGGTAGAAATCCCTTCAACGCTCCAGTCTGTTGTGGTCTGCGGCATTTTTGTCATGCCCTGCAACGTGTCGCCTAGAGTTCCTGGCATCAACCCTGCTCCGCTAGGAGCCAGTGGCAATCCACCAGCCTTCAAAGCTGCATACGCGGCTACAGAACAATCGGTTTCATTCTTCCCCGTTGGTTCCGCTCTCCAAATCGTTCTCGAGACTTGGTCTTTAACCGCCGCAGCGAAGCCAGCCTCATTTGGCAAATGGATACGGAATACTTTATCAGGAACTACGGCTTCCTCTTGGACAGTCTCACCCCAATCGAGCTTCTTATTCCGCCCAATTCCAGGCAAATAAGTAGGTCTCGGAAACTGGCTGAGTTCCACATCCTTTGTTCTTGCATCGGTTATCATTACATGGCCAACTCGCGAATTAGGCCAGCCGCGACCCCATCCTGTCCAATACCAGACATAGGTATCTACGTTCTTACCACCAAGCCGCATGGCTCTTTGTTGCACCTGTGATGCAACTGGAAGCCCTATACTGTCCAGCATTCCGCTGATGTCCATAACGGACAGCATGTCTCCGATGTCATTCCCACTTGGATCATCGTTATCTACGGGATTGTCCTGACAATAGAGGTATTTGTGAAGTGATAGTGGGTCTTCGTTATTGCCCGTATAGGTATCCTGCGTCCAGAATCTGCCGGTGTTCGGATTGAGGTATCTGGCGCGATTGTAGTAAAGACCAAGGTCAGGATCATACTGCTGGCCGCCGTAGAGATAATTGTTCGGCGTGCTTCCCGTCTGGCCAATCAGGTTCCCATAGGCGTCATACGTATAGGTATCCGTGATGTTGCCGTTCGTGTCCGTCAGGAATCGCACGCTCCCATGCCCATCGCAGCCGTAGTAGGACAGTACACTTGGGAACAGCGTGTTGGTGTTAATCTGCTGTTGGCTGATCAATCCCAGCCCGTAATTGTAAACCCGGCTGAGCAAAGGATATCCATGATCATTGTGAGGCTGATAATATTCCTCCACCACCTGCGGATAGCCGCTCGGATTACGATCGTCCACCAGATAATATGTAATCGGATCAGTCGTTTTCTTTCTAAGCCGGTTCCCATCCCCGTCATATGTGTAAGCAATCGACCATTCGTTGAAACCGATCAATCGGTTCATCCCGTCATAATAATAAACATTGGTCGCGGAAGCCGTCGTGTTCCCATTATAATCACAAGTGTCCGATAAGAGGCAGTCATTCGTGTTATACGTGGGTGTTTGATTGGCGAGACTGAGGCTGCCGGTCACCAAACGGTTCGTCCGGTTGCCCGCGGGATCGTAGGCATAACCCAGACTGCCAATGGCGCTGATATTCTCGTTCGTCAGCCGGTAGAGATTGTCGTACTGCCAGGCATAGGTGTAGTTGAGCGCTGTAGGTTGGGTATTGATGGTTTCCACCAGGTTGGTTCGCGTTCCACCTGCATTCAATTGATACGCAAAACCGGCCACCGGATTCCCAGTGAGCTTCCACGTCAGATTCGTCAGCCGGTTGAGTGAATCATACTGATACTGGTTGGTAATCCCGTTGCCGTAACGCATCGCCGCAAGATTGCCCGCCGCGTCAAACTGGTAGCTGGCCGCCAACTGGCCATGTGACAGCACATTCGTGAGCCGGTTCAGCACATCGTAGCTGTATGCCAGACTCACTCCGTTGGCCATCCATGACCACAGGTTTGTCACATTCCCGTTGGCGTCATAGCGGTAATTCAGTGACGCCGTCATACCGCCGTTATATGTCACAAACTTTTGCACCAATCGATCCCGGCTGTCGTAGTTGTAGGTGTTAATTGTGTCGTAGTCATCCGCCTGCACCATGTTGTACATCTCCACGCTTTGCCGCTGGCCGGTGGCGGTGTAAGTGTAATTGATGCTGAAATATCCATTTTCGGTGATGTTGGTCAACCGATTCATTGTGTCATACTGGCTGTAAATTGAGTTATAATCGTTGAAATCTTGGCGGTTGGTGAGATTGCCCGCAAAATCGTAGTAAAAATATTCCGACAGATTATCCGGCCGTGTGTGCGAAACGCGCCGCCCCATGCCGTCGTAAGCAAACGTATTGGTACGGTTCAGCGCGTCAATCTGCGCCGTCTCATTGCCCGCCTCGTCGTATTGATATCGTGTCACCTGACCCTGCGCATTTGTAACCGAAATCAGCCGGCCAAGTCCATCATAAACAAACCCATTCGTGATGCCCGCCTGATCCCCGCTCGCAATCCGCCGGCCACCCGCATCGTAAACGGTGATTTGCATCGTGCCATTGGCAAAGGTGACGTTGGTTTGACGATTCAGAGCATCATAGAAATTCGCGGTGACGTGGTTCAAGGCGTCGGTAAACGTGATTTGATTGCCATTGGCATCGTAGCTGTAATAGTTGGTCGCCGCGACACTGGTGCCAAACGCATTGGTCACGGCAAGCCTTCTACCCGCCGCATCGTAGGCAAACGCCGTGATGGTGCCGCGCGCGTCAATCGTCTGCGCCACCCGGCCGACACCATCGTAAACGGTGGTATTGGTGGTGTTGTCCGGGTAAATGGTCTCCGTCAGCCGGTTCAAGGCATCATAAACGTAGATGGTAGTCCGGCCCGCGCGATCCGTGCTGGTGATGCGGTTGCCGGCGGCATCGTAAGCGGAAGATTCCGTGGTCAGGTCAGGATAGGTGGTTTGGATGAGCCGGCCCTGGAGATCGTAGAAGTAGCTGGTGGGCTGGCCCAGCGTGTCAATGATGGCCTGCTGTTTGCCGGTGGAGTCATAAATCACCGTGTTCGTCCCACCATCAGGATCAATCGTCTGCACGACGCGGTTCATGGCGTCATACACGAACTTCGTGATGGCGCCGGTCCAGACGCTGTTGGTGATGCGCCAGACGGTTGAGGTGAGGCGGTTGCCGTTGGCATCGTATGTAAACGTGTTCGAGCTTAAAATGGTTGATCCAACATAAGTGGCTGTGGATATGAGATTATTGGTGGAGTCATAATAATTAGCTGTGACCGTGCCCACGGCATCGCGTGAACCGGTGAGCAGGCCATAGGCATAGAAATTGGTGGTCGTATTACCCAGAGCGTCAGCGGTGCCAAGAAGATTGCCCGTACTGGCGTCGTAAAAGTTGGTGGCGGTGTTGCCCTTTGCATCGGCGCTGGTTAAGACGTTGCCAAAGCCGTCGTAAGTAAACCCGTTCGTGTGTCCCAGCGGATCAGTGGAGGCAATCATCACGTTGAGGCTTGTGTTATAGACATAACTGCTGATGGCGTAAGGCTGGCCGTTTGTGAAGACAACGTCGTTGGTTTTATTGTTGTTTACATCATAGGCCATCATTGTGACCTGGCCGAGCGCATTGGTCTGAACGATGACATTGCCACGCACGTCATAGACGTAGGTGTTGGTGTTGCCCAGCCGGTCAATAACCACTTCCGTGTCATTGGTCAGGCTGTGAATGAACCGGGTGAGATTGCCGTTGGCATCCTGCACGGCAATCAACTTGCCGCTGTCATCGTAGAAGTTCTTGGCCACCTGTGTGCCGTTGGCGTTGATGATGCCGGTGATGTAATGCGGGAAATTGACATTGGTGTAGTTGAAGAAATTGGTCACATACGTGCCATTGCCGGTCCGGTCCACCAGGTTCTGGACGTCAATCAGGTTTTGGCTGGCGTCATATTCATATTTGACGGCGGGCGGCCCGTTGGAAGCCGCAGCGGCGGGATCGCTGATGGAAGCAATCAGGCCATCACTATTCCGCTGGATGACAATCTGGCGCTGCACGCCATTGCTGGCGGTATAAACGACGGAATTGGGATTGATGGTGATGGTGTCGCTTGTGCGCTGGATGATTTTGGCAAGATAAGGCGGGCCGTAGGTGTTTACCAACCAATCACCGTCGCCGGTCCCGTAATTACCCTGATATTCGCGATTGAGCTTATACACGGTGCCATCCATCATCTTAAGGAAGTAGCCTTGAAAATCATAATTGTCGAAAGGCACATTAAATGTATCCGGGTCGTTATCCGACCAATAGGGCTTGGAACCATTGCCAAAGTACTGAATGACGGGGTTTCCTTGTGCCGTCAAAGTGGCTGTGATGCCGGGTGCCGAGGCCCAGGTGGGTTGGTAGGTGTAAGGGGCCGTGTTGGTGAGATAAAAATAGAAGGTGGTCCTCTGTCCGTTGGGCAAGGTCAGGGTCACGTCGTATCCGCCACCCGTTCGCAAACTGAAGTTGTCTCCGGAGCCAGTGACATCCTGTACTTCTTCGCGCGATTCATCCAAGGCTACGTCCATGTCGTTGAGCGCATACGTCCAGCCATAACCGAAGTCACCCTCATTGGGATTGATGGAATTGTAAGTGCGGGTGACGGTCAGCGGGATGCCATTGACGGGAATGATGAGGTCCTGCTGGCTGAAGCTGAACTGGCCGATTTTCAGGTTGGATTCCAAGCGGAATAGGACGTCCGAGGTGGCCAACTGGTAGCCCCCGGAGACCGTGAGCCGGAGATCATAGACGCCATTGATTAGAGTGGTCAGGTCGCAGTTGGTCAGGAGGATGGCGGGGGTGCTGGCCGTGCCGACCGGGCCGGTAACCGCCGGGGTCAAATTGCGCAGGAGGGTGGTTCCATCCTGCGAATAAACCCCCAACTGCCATACGACATTGCTGCCCAGTGAATGGTTGGCCCGGCCATAAAGAGTAAACAATCCATCGCGAATGGTGGCCAGGTTGTTGGTCAACGGCGTTGTGCCATTTGAATCCGCCGCACTGTCCAAAGTAGCGACCAGCGTTCCGTTGGTTGGCGGGGTCACATTGATGTGAATCGGCTGGGAAACGCCCACCTGGCCATATTTGTCGGTGGCACTGGCAAGGAAAGCGCAATCGCAGTTATCATAGAGTGCCAGCCAGTTGGTGGTATAGAGACCATTGACTCCATTCGTCTCCTCACCTATCAGTGTTTTCCCGAGGTAGAAGTCCACTTTGACGATGTTAGCCGACGGGATAATGGATGCTGTAAGAGGATCGGGGTTCCCGGCGGTGATGTTGTAACTGCTTGCCGTCAGGGTCACCAAGGGCATGTCGCTCGCCACAATAAGCATGTAAACGGTAGCCCAGTCTGTGCCTCCGTGGCCGTCGGATATTTCGTAATTAAAACCATCAGCCGGGTAAGTAACGCCATTATTGGTATAACTGCGAATATTTGGCGGCGGTGTGTAACTGATGCGTGTGCCATTATTGATGATGGTGGCGGTTCCGCCATCGGATGGCGTTACGGCAATGATGGTCAAGGGGTTTCCGTTGGTATCATAATCGTTGGCCAATGGATTGAGGATGTTGTTGACGCTGTTGGCCTGCACAGTGAATTCGTCATTGACCGCTACGGGCGGTTGATTGGTGTTGGATGGCGGGCCGGATCCGGGCGGAAAGGCGTTACCAACAAAATTGACCACATACCATCCGTCACCTGCATTATTGGCTAGAACAAGCACGCCGGTACTGACGCCGTTTGTCGAGGCGTTGAAGGTGATACCCAGATTGGTTGAGCCACCGGGCAAGGTCACGCTGTCCAACACACTATTGGTAAGCGTGAAATCGCCATTCGTTCTTATGCTTTTGATGCCCAGCGGATAAGTGCCAGAGTTGGTGATGACGAGCAGAATGTTGGTGGGTGCGCCCGGTAGGGTTGGTGGGAAAACAATGGTGCTGCCATTGGTGACAACTGTGCCAAGGTACAAGACTTGCATGTTTGGCGACTGTGTCGGCACTTTGCTGTTAAATGGGAAGACATGAATGACTATTGGCGAAGCGTTGCCTGTTTGGTTATTAATATCAGTAACGCTGGACGAAATGGTGTTATCTCCGTCCGGCAACAATCCAGGCCACGTAGTACCTGTAAAGTTATTATTGGAATCCACATAAAGGGGTGCCACCGAGGTAATGTTATTGGTGGTTACCCGTTCCAACTCCACCATGGAATTATAATTGGTGTCAGTTATGACATATGCGCTGCCCGGGGTCACCACCGCGGTAAATTGAATATATTGAGAATCAAAAAACGTGCTGCCATCGGGGGGCGCAATCAATTGAATCGCCGGTAGCGCGCTGGTCGGGAAGGTGCTGGCCATAAAATACACAATGTAATTGCTTCCGGCGGCGTAATAATTTGGAACAAGAGCCAAAGCTCCCCAACTCAGACCACTTGAAGAAGCATTAAACGTGAGGCTAAAATTGGTTGCACCCCCCGGTAGGATGGTGGTCCCGAGAATATTGTTAGGGCGTGTTTTCAAAATCAAAAAATGAACACAATTGCGATCAGCGGCGTCTATGATGGGAGTTCTTTTTATGAAAACATCCTCGCGGTTTCAGGTGTCGGATCTGCTCTGGGAGCGGATAAA
>Ga0302320_10001218_pt1 | contig 61695 bp, 58 predicted proteins | sample Bog_T0_3_FD_202130 | JGI IMG/M metagenome (GOLD analysis project Ga0302320, IMG submission 202130) | Peat permafrost microbial communities from Stordalen Mire near Abisko, Sweden - Bog_T0_3 | ecosystem: Environmental > Terrestrial > Soil > Wetlands > Peat | place: Sweden: Abisko, Stordalen Mire... | reverse complement strand
ATCGCCGGCCTGAATTCCGCCGACGCTATCCTGCGCGCCATCACGGTGCTCGTCATCGCCTGCCCCTGCGCACTCGGCATTGCCACGCCGCTCGCGATCACCGCCGCGGTAGGCGCGGCATCGCGCCGCGGCATCCTGATCTCCGATCCGCGCGCCCTCGAAACCGTTCCGCGCGTCAACACTGTCTTGCTCGATAAAACCGGCACCATCACCGAAGGTCGCTTTTCACTTCTCGAATTCGATCCCGCCCATCTGTCCCTCGTCGCCGCCATCGAGCAGTATTCAGAACATCCCCTCGGCCAAGCCGTGGTCGAAAATGCAAGCACCCTCCCGCCTGCATCCAACATCGAAATCCGCAAAGGCCGCGGAATCCTTGGCGACGTCGACAATCGCCGCGTCTTCTGCGGCAACCGCACCCTCCTGGCAGAATTATCCGTGCCCATCGAAACGTCTCTCGTCTTCCGAGCGGTGGCCGCCGAAGCGAAGGGCCAAACCGTCGCTTTCTACGGATGGGACGCGCAGGCTGCCGGCATACTGATCTTCGGCGACCGCATTCGCCCTGACGCGCCATCCCTGATCGCCGATCTCAAACAACGCGGCATGCGGGTGTTCATCGTCTCGGGCGATGCTGCCGGGACCGTGCAATCTGTCTGCGATGCCGTCGACGCTGACGAATGGTTTTCCGAAGTTCTGCCCGATGGCAAACAAGCCCTCGTCGCCCGTCTCCAGGCGCACGGCATGCACGTCCTCATGGTCGGCGACGGCGTCAACGACGGTCCCGCGCTCGCTCAGGCAGATCTCGGAATCGCCATGGGATCCGGCGCCAGCCTCGCCATGCAGGCCTCTCATGTGGTCCTGATGACCGGCCATCTTCATCGCATCCTCGAAGTCTTCGACCTCGCGCGCCGCACTCTGCGCATCGTGCGCCAAAATCTCTTCTGGGCTTTTTTCTATAACGTGGCCGGCATCAGCCTCGCCGTGATGGGCCGTCTGAATCCCATCGCCGCGGCCGGCGCCATGGTCGTCTCCAGCTTATTCGTAGCGTGGAATTCTTCGCGTCTCCGCCAAATAGATCAGCCCGATCAGCAAACCAAGGCTCAGTAGAGACATCGCCAGGCCCGTGGCCCTTCCCGGAGTCTTATAGCGCAATGCAATCGAATGCCTGCCTGCCGAAACCGGCACCGCCATCAAAAAGCCATTGGCGGGCAAAACCGGAGCAGCCGAGCCATCGAGCGTCGCCGTCCAACCAGGATCCCACGCCTCCACCACATGCACAAACCCCGGGTGACCCGCCTCTACCTGCAGCCGAATCTCATCGCTGTTCGGCCGCAGATATTGAACTTTCCCGGCCCCTCCCGCGCCGCCACTGACGCGCAAATGACGACGGGCAGAATCGGGCAGAATCAGGCTGTACGGATTCCCCGCGAACAGATTAGGAATCTTTTCCTCCGCGCTGAATCGCGCGCGCTCCGCCGCAAAAAAGCTCGCGCGCGCCACCGGATTGGGAACGTGATAAAGGTTGGTATCGGAAGTTTTAGCCACTAACTCAAGATCCGCGCGCGTGTCCGGCGTAATTACAAAACGAACCCCCGTCGCCTCGAGCGCAGCAACAGTAAGGTCGGAGCCATCCAGTTCCTCTTCATTCTCATCCTCCGGATCGCCCGTCAACGCCACAATCCCCTGGTCGAAGCGCGCCAGCCAGATGGAATCGAATCCACCCACGTCATCGTAGCGATCGGCATAGGGGCCGCCCGTCACCGGGTCGCTCCCAATTCGCCCATCGCCCACCTGGGTTCGCAGAGTCTCTTCAAAAGCGGGCGGGCCGGACCGGCGCGGCGAGGTCAGAATGAACATCTGATCGAATCGACTCAGATCCACGAAGTGCAGTCCCAGTCCCAACGCCAGCAGCGCGACCGTAGATGCCGTCCCGCCCCGCAGACGCATGCGCCGCACTTTGTCCACGCTCGCCCCCAGAGCCGCCGCCACGCAAAACGTCCACAGGTAAAACAGCCGGCACGAACTACGCAGAAGTGTTCCCGGCAGCATGCGGAACAGCAGCTGTCCCACCGGCAAAGCCAGCAGGAAAGCGCCCGTGCCCAGCACTGCAAGGAACATCCATCGTCCCCGCGGCAACTGTTTGCGCCACACACAGAGCACCACAAGCCCCGCCAGCGAAGCCAGCGGCAGGATCCCCACATAGCAGACGGTGTCCCAGAAATACGCGGTATTCGGGTAGCCTCGGAACAGATTTCCGGACCCCGCCTGAATCGGCAGAGCATAACCGTCGATGCCGGGCACGATCAGCGACAAAAGACGCCGGTACGGCATCGCTACATCGTTATCCGCCGGCGCCAGATGCAGGATCCGCGTGCTGCGGCCGATCAGCAGCAGCATCGGCCACAGGATGGCGCACGTGGATCCGATGCCCAGGCCGATCGCCGCCACCAGTCTTGCACCAAGCCAGTTCCGTGCCCGCCACACCACATAAAGCAAGGTGGCCGCGAACGAATACGCCGGGATCTGCGGATGCCCGGCCACCACCACGCATGCGCTCGCCAATGCCAGCGCTCCCAAATCGAAAGCATGGCGTTTTATTCGCTCTGGCGCCAGTGCGCGGTCCGTAAGCCACAGGAGCAAAGGCAGTGCCGGGTACGCCTCCAGCAGCGGCAAATGTCCGGCGGCGACGCGCGACGTAAAGTATCCGGCGCAGGCAAACGTCCAGCCCGCCGCCACCGATCCCAACCGGGACAATCCTGCGCGCCTGCAATATAAAAACGTGAACAGAGCTGCCAAACCGGCGGCGATCGCCACCCCCGCCACATAAGCGATTTCCGGGTCCAGCAGAAACAGCGCGAAGCGCGTCGGAATCCACGGAAAACTCTGCAGATTGGCGGCAAACGGCGTTCCCATGAACTCATGCGGATCCCAGCCTGGGACGGTATGCCGCACGCCGAGCAGCGCCTCCCGCGCAAACGCGATGTGCCGGACGTGCAATTGCTTATAGTCCGCTCCTACCAGCTGTTGAGTGCCGTCGACAAGCGAAGGCCGCAGATACACGGACTCCGTCAGCACCAGCAGGAACGCCATAGCAATAGTCGACAGCAGGCGCGGATGCCGCTTATTGAAAGAAATCTGCCGGGCTGGTGAGGGCGCCATTTCTCACAATAACTCACCAAGCTTGTGCCGGATCTTCCGCAGATCCTCCACAAAAGCGGCGTATTCCGCACGGCGCCGTTCCGCATCGGGCGCCCGCAGCACCGCCGAAGGATGTACCGTGGCCGCCACCGCCCCAGCCAGCGGATGTTCAAAGAAGCGCCCGCGCTCCGCGAGCAGACGGTGCTGTTTCCCAATCACCGACCGCGCGGCCGTAGCCCCCAGGCATACGATCAATGCCGGCCTGATCAACGCCAGTTCCGCCTCGAGCCACGGCTTGCAAGCCGTAATCTCTCCCTCGGACGGCTTCTTGTGAATGCGCCGCTTGCCGCGCTCTTCGAATTTGAAATGCTTCACCGCGTTGGTGAGATAAACCTCGCCCCGCTCGATCCCCGCTTCCTCCAAGGCCTGATCCAGCAGTTGTCCCGCCGGACCTACAAAGGGCAAGCCCTCCCGATCCTCCCGATCCCCAGGCTGCTCGCCGACCAATCACAATGCGGGCCCGCGCACGCCCCTCGCCAAACACCGCCTGCGTTGCATTGCGGTAAAGATCACAACCGCGGCACTCTGCCAGCGCCTCGCGCAATTCGGCAAGGCTGGCATGCGCCGGAACAAAAGGTGCCGCCCCGGGAGCCTTATTTCCCGTCGTCTTCTTTTCCGATAACATCGGACTTTCCGACAACATCCGAAATCTTGTTGGCCAGTGCGATCGCCGTGTACGGCTTCTGAATAAAGCCCGCCAGTTCCTCCACGGTGAACCGTCGGATCGCTTCCGCCTCGTTGAAGCCGCTCGAGAGCAGCACTTTGACGCCCGGCGAAATCCCCCGCAGCTGCCTTAGCACCTCTTCGCCATCCATCTCCGGCATGGTCAAATCCAGCAGGACTGCTGCGATTTCCTCCTGGTGCTCGCGAAACAGCTCGATACCTCTGGGGCCGCTCTCCGCCTGAATCACCCTGAAGCCATGCGATTCCAGCGACGCCTTCGCCACGCGCAGCACCGTGGTTTCGTCGTCGATCACCAGCACTGATTTGTTCCGATCGCTCCACCCGGCAATCGCGCTTGTACGCTGCACCGGGGCCACGCCGCGCTTTGACGATGCCGGAAGCAGCACCTGAAACGTACTCCCCTGCCCCGGCACGCTCGACACCCTGAGGACGCCTTTGTGGCCGCGGATAATGCCCAGCACCGCCGCCAGGCCCAAGCCCCGGCCCAGGAATTTGGTGGTAAAAAACGGATCGAAGATGCGCGCCCGCGTAGCCTCGTCCATACCGCTCCCGTTATCGCTCACCTCCAGCATCACGTACTCCCCGGTGCTTGGCTCCTGGCAGGCCAATGGGGTGGCGATGGGCGACGCCAGGCTGCTCCGAATATCGGCTTCTTCCATCCGCAAGGCCCGCGCTGCAATCCGCACACTGCCCGCCCTGCCCTCGGGTATGGCTTCCGCCGCGTTGATCAGGAGGTTCATCACCACCTGCTGCACCTGGGCCGCATCGCCTTCGATGCAAGGCACGTTTTCATCCAACTCCAGCCGCACCTGCACATTCTTCGGAATCGTGCTCTGCACCAGATGGCTGATTTCTCTGACCAGCGCCGTCACATCCAACGTGACCACCGCGAAACGGCCTTTGCCCGCATATGCCAGCAACTGCTGCGTCAGGTTGGCGGCGCGTTCGCTGGCCCTCATCACGTCGTCGAGGATGGACCTCAGCGAGATCAGCTCCGGCGGCAGCAGTTCGGCCGCCAGGCTTGCATTGCCCAGAATGCCGGTGAGCAAATTATTAAAATCGTGCGCCACGCCCCCGGCCAGCACGCCCAGACTCTCGAGGCGCTGCGTCTGCCGCAGTTGTTCCTCCACTTCCTTCTGCTTCGAGATGTCCCGCGCGATGTGGGACGCCCCCACCACCACGCCCCTGCGGTCGCGAATAGGCGAAATCGTCAGCGAAACCTTCACAATGCTGCCGTCTTTCTTCACGCGCTCGGTCTCGAAGTGATCGACGCGTTCCCCGCGAGCCGCGCGCCGCAGAATCTCCGTCTCCTCATGCTCGCGCCCGACCGGCTGCAGGATGATAATGTTCCTGCCGATTGCCTCCTGTGCCGTGTAGCCGTAGAGTCGTTCGGCGCTGGCATTCCATGTCTGGATCGTGCCCGAAAGGTCCTTGCTGACAATGGCGTCCTCGGAGGATTCGACGATCGCGGCCAGTTGCGCAATGGCGGCGTCCAGGCGCTTCCGTTCCGTGATATCCCGCGCCACGTCGGAAGCTCCCACGATGCCGTTCTTTCCGAAGATCGGCGAAATCGTCAGCGATACGTGGATGGGCGCACCGCTCTTGTTAATGCGCACGGTCTCGAAATGCTGCACCCGCTTTCCATCGCGCAGACGAGCCAGGATGGCTTCTTCTTCAGCGACGCGATCCGGCGCCACAAGCAACTGTATGGAACGGCCGATCGCTTCCTCGGCCGCATATCCGTAGACCGCCGCCGCCCCGCGGTTCCACGTGAGAATGGTACCGTTTAGATCCTTGCTGATAATGGCGTCGCTCGAAGACTCGATCATAGCCGCCAGACGCGCCAGTTCATCCTGCGTGTCCGGTATCAGAACTCGGCTCGACGGCATGCAATCGGATTCCGGAAAGTGCGCGGGCATGGGCTTGTCCTAATGTATCTTTATTCGTTGCCAGGTTCTGCCCGGTCGCCCGATCAAAGGGTAATGCACCTCACGTGCAGCCATAATCCTCATCCTTCAGTATCTCCCGAAGGTTAAGACAGGTTAAGGAATATGCGTATGGCCCCGCACCGGCATCTCGTCCAGTTTTACGAAAATAACGAAGTCCTCGCCCGCACGGTAGGCGCATACCTTGGCAATACACTCGCGCGCGGCGAAAGAGCTGTCGTCAGCTCCACATCGTCGCATCGGCGGGCATTTTCGCGAGAACTTACGGAACAAGGATTCGATGTCAGGCAGCTTGTGTGGAATCGGCGCATGATCTTCTGCGACGCCCGCGAAACTCTGGCGCAGTTTATGGTGGACGGCCAGCCGGACCCCGATCTTTTTGAAAAAGCGGTCGGATCCATCGTGCGCAACTTCGCCGCCCCGTCCCAATCGGGCCTTTGCGTTTACGGTGAGATGGTCGACCTCCTTTGGAACGCCGCCCTTTCCACCGCCGCCAGCCGCCTCGAAGGCCTGTGGAACGCCCTGCTCGCGACCAACCATTTCAACTCCTGTGCGCCCATCAATCGGCGTCTTCGGCGAGGAATTCCAGTCCGGGGTTCCTGCGCACCCACTCCCACGTGGTTTCGGCAGGCACCCGCGAACTGGGCCGCGCCGTAACCAGCGCCATGAGGAAGTGCTCGGATCGAGGGCGCAGGGCCTGACACAAATGGTTCGGTGCAGTCTCATCCCTCCTCCTGGGCGGAGATACCTGAGGCCGAATCCACTGTCCTATGGTTGCGCACCAATTTCCCGGATTACGCCGATCAGATCCTCGCCTGAGCGCGGCAATACTACCGGGGAGGCGCCGCATATCTCCGAAATGTCTGAGACTCTTCCGCGCCCTGGCCCATGTAAATAGCCGCGAGTGTAAAATGAAGAAGGCACCAGCGTTTCCTTTATGTTTCTGGCCCAACCCATCCCAGCGCTCCTCGCCAGCTCCGCCCTAACTCGCATCTCGCGCGGCATGTTCGACGACACCTTCGCCGGGATCCACCGCCTCGGGTGGTTCGACTGGGCGCTGCTTATTCCCTACTTCGGGATTCTCGCCATCCTCTCGGTCTACGGCCTGCATCGCTTCGACACCATCCACACCTATTTCAAGCACCGCAAAAAGGCGACCGGCGAGCCGCCTCTGCACTTTGAAAACTTACCCCGCGTCACTATCCAGCTGCCGCTCTATAACGAGCGCTACGTCCTTGAACGCCTCATCGATGAGGTAGTCAAGATCGAATATCCGCGCGAGTTGTTGCAGATCCAGGTTCTCGACGATTCCACCGACGATACACACGCTTTCGCCGACGCCCTCTGCGAGCGCTATCGCAACATGGGCTTTCCCATCGAATATCTTCACCGCACCAATCGCCAGGGCTTCAAGGCCGGGGCGCTCCAGGCCGGTCTCGCCAGCGCCACCGGAGAATTCGTCGCTGTTTTCGATGCCGATTTCATCCCCCCCACCGACTTCCTCACCCGCACCATTCACCACTTTGCCGATCCCAAAGTCGGCGTAGTGCAAACCCGCTGGAGCTATCTGAACCGCGATTTCAATTTCCTGACCGAAGTCGAAGCTATCCTGCTCGATGGACACTTCATCCTCGAGCACGGCGCGCGTTCCCGAGCCGGGTATTTTTTTAATTTCAACGGCACCGCCGGCATTCTGCGGCGCACCATGATTGACGACGCCGGCGGCTGGCAGCACGACACGCTCACCGAGGATTCCGACCTCAGCTACCGCGCCCAACTGAAAGGCTGGAAGTTCGTCTACCTGCCGGGGCTCGAATGCCCCTCCGAATTGCCGGTCGAAATTCACGGATTTCAGGTACAGCAATTTCGCTGGGCCAAGGGTCTGACCCAATGCGCCAAAAAGCTCCTGCCCAGCCTGTTTGCCGCGAAAATCCCCTTCCGCGTCAAAGCCGAAGCCTTCCTCCACCTCACGCCCAACATTTCTTACCCGCTGATGGTAGTGATTTCGGCACTCATGCTGCCCGTCATGATCGTCCGTTTCTACATGGGCGTCTGGGAAATGATGCTGCTTGATTTCCCGCTGATCGTCGCCTCGTTCTGGTCCATCTCTGCCTTCTACGTCATCGCCCAGCGCGAACTGCATCCAAAGAACTGGACGCGGACTCTATACCTGCTGCCCATGCTGATGGCGGTCGGTGTGGGGCTTACGCTCATCAATACCCGAGCCGTCCTCGAAGCCCTCTTCGGCGTGAAAAGCGGCTTTGTCCGGACCCCCAAATACGCCATCGAAGGCACCCAACAGAAACGCATGGTGAAGAAGTACAAGAGCCGCAGCGGATGGCTTCCGTACTTCGAACTGGCGGTCGGCAGCTACTTCCTTTACATGTGTTGGTTCGCCATCGAGACCAATAACTTCCTGACCCTGCCCTTCCTCACGCTCTTCGTCGGCGGCTATTACTGGGCTGGCTTCGGCACCCTCTACCAGGAATATCAGGACCGTCTGCGCCATCAACGCCAGCACAAACTGGCCTTCGAAACTTCGCGCTGAGTGTGCGACAGGCATGACCGGGGGCGCAGAGGCATGGTCCACCTTATCCAGGATAAGGTGGACACTTCGGCTTCGCCAGTGGTCACGCCTGTCGACGTAGCTTATCTATGCTCACTCCTCAAATGGTCCGCCAGGCCGCGGATCGCATTCGCCCGCTGGCGCGCCGCACGCCCGTGATGACCTCGCAAGGCGCAGACACGAGAGCCGGCCTCCGCCTGTTTTTCAAATGCGAAAACCTCCAGCGCACCGGCTCTTTCAAAATTCGCGGGGCGTCGAACCTGATCTTTTCCATCCCACCCGCCGATCTGCCGCGCGGAGTGGTGGCCTTCTCATCCGGCAATCACGCCCAGGCCACTGCACTCGCCGCGAAGCATGTCGGCGCACCGGCCACCATCGTAATGCCCGAAGACGCGCCGAAATCCAAAGTCGAGGCGACTCAGGCGCAGGGCGCGCGCATCGTTACCTACAATCGCTTTCGAGAAGATCGCGAGGCCATCGCGAAGCGCGTGCTGGAGGAAACCAATGGAACCCTGGTGCCCCCCTTCGATCATCCGCTGATCATGGCTGGCCAGGGAACCACCGCCCTCGAACTATTTGAAGACGTCCCCGATCTCGATGCCCTGCTGGTCTGCGTGGGCGGAGGCGGGCTGCTGGCCGGTTGCGCCACCATCGCTAAATCGATTCGCCCCGGAATTCGCGTCTTCGGCGTCGAGCCGGAACAGGCCAACGATACGTTTCAGTCCTTCGCCAAAGGCGAGCGCGTCACCATCCCCCCGCCCGACACCATCGCCGACGGCCTGCGTCCGCCATCTCCCGGCAAGCTGACCTTCCCCATCATTAAGGCCAACGTAGAACGGGTCCTGGTCGTGACCGAAGACGAAATTCGCGCCGCCATGCGCTTCCTGATCGAGCGTATGAAGATTCTCGTCGAACCCAGCGGAGCCGTAGCCCCCGCCGCCGCCCTCTTCGGAAAACTGCCCAGCGGGATCCACACCGCCGGAGTAATAATCTCGGGCGGAAACGTAGACGGAGAAGTCCTGAAAACCCTCTGGCCATGAACCAACAAGACCAAATCTCCATCCGCCAGGCGTCAATCTTCGACGTGGATTTGCTGGCCCCCATGTTCGATGCCTATCGCCAGTTCTACAGCCGGCCGAGCGACTTCGAACTGGCCCGTCAGTTCCTCTTTGCCCGGCTGCGCAACGATCAGTCGATCGTCTTTCTCGCAGTCCGGCAGGATGATTCGGCAGTCGGATTCGCCAGTTATTTCCCAGCGTCTCGTCCGCATCCGTCGCCCGGATTATTATCCTCAACGACCTCTATGTGCAGCCGGACGTCCGGCGCCAGGGAGATGGGCAAACTGCTCCTCAAGGCCGCCGCACAGTTCGGCCGCGCCGCCGGGGCAGTGCGTTTAACGCTTTCCACTGAAATTACCAATCAGGCCGCGCAAGCCTTGTACGACAACGCGGGCTGGACCAGGCAAACAGATTTCCAAGTCTACAACCTGCCCCTTTGACGTGGGGGCAGGTTGGTTACCTGCGGCCGATTGGTAATCGGCCTCCTGCTCACCCCTGACGATCCCAGGGCTTATCATGCACTCCCTGATCGCGCCCTTCCACTCGATCGTAAAGATACAAATTCGAAACCGTACCCATCGACTCGTTGTAAAGGCTCGTCAACCCCAGCGCTTCCCGCAGATCTTCCTGGAAATTCTGGATAGCCTTCAGCTCTTCGGCCAACGCCGGCTTACGCTTCCCGCTCGGAGTCACGAAAAACTTCTGAAATCCGCCATCCGTCAGAGTCCCGATCTCCTTGCCCATCACGATACCGGCGCGCTCCACCATGCGAGGAACCTCTTCCGTACCGGGCTCAGCCACACACGCCACGCCATCCCGCTCGATCCGGGTCTTTCCTCCACCGATTGATTCGGTGCGGAAACCAGCCGCGCGGGCCGCGCTCATGTGGTCTTCGAACGTCAGTTTCTTAACGTGCTCACGGCGAAAGAACATAGGGTCTTTTCAGTTTACTTAACGGCGCGCTGGCACCGGTCGCTGCTGAGAAATATCTTTTTCGTGTAATCCTGCGTCAGCCGCAGTTCCTTGCCGTTCGCCTGTTTCACCCAGATATATTTATCGTCGAAACGCAACGGCACGGTCTTGCCCCGCTCCATCAGATCCGTCGGGACTTTCCTGCGCGTCTGCGTGCGAACCTTGTCGTACCCAATCAGGATCTTGCTGCTCGCATCGAAGCAGAAATAATAATCCGCCACACCGAACAGGCAATTCGCGCAGGGAAACTCGTTATGGTCCAGCATCACCGCCTGCACCTCCGTCGTATTGTCTTTGGCGCCGAACGAAGCCGGCGCGGCGATAGCGATCCCGAGGAAAAGCGCAGGAAGGAAGAAGCGACGAAGGTTGGCCCGGTTCATGCTTCTTATATTATCGTGGTGTTAGTGAAGCCAATCCTCGGCCTGTTCGTCCTAAGCGTATTTGCCGCGTCCGCCCAGACCGATGCCGCGCACGTGCTTGCCCACGATATCCTTCAGCAACTCATCGACATCAACACCACCGATTCCGTGGGCGACAACACCGCCGCCGCGCGCGCCATGGCAAAGCGTTTTCTCGACGCGGGATTTCCCCCCGCCGACGTCCAACTGCTCGTCCCCGCAGGCCGTCCCAACAAAGGCAATCTCGTGGTCCGCCTGCACGGCCCCGCGAACACCACGCTTAAACCGATTCTCATCATCGGCCATCTCGACGTAGTCGAAGCGCGCCGCGAAGACTGGACTACCGATCCTTTTCAGCTCGTCGAAAAAGACGGCTATTTCTACGGCCGCGGCACCCAGGATATGAAATCCGAAGACGCCCTGCTGGTCGCAACTTTCATCCGTTTCAAGCAGGAACACTACCAGCCTGACCGCGACCTGATCCTCGCCCTCACCTCGGATGAGGAAGGCGGTACCGCCAACGGTGTCGACTGGCTGCTGAAAAATCATCGCCCTCTCATCGACGCCGAGTTTGTCCTCAACGCCGATGCGGGCGGTGTCGATACCGACAAAGGAAAGCCAGTCGCGGTACGCGTCTCGGCAACCGAAAAGGTCTATGCCGATTTTCAGCTCACCGTCACCAACCCCGGCGGCCACAGTTCAAGGCCCGTTCCCGACAACGCCATTTACCATCTGGCGGATGCGCTGGGGCGCCTCGAGCATTCCCCCTTTCCGTTCGAACTGAATGCCGTAACGCGCGAATATTTCAAGGGCCTGAATGTGGACCCCGCGGCGCCGCAGGTGTCCGCCGATCCCTTCTATAACGCGATGGTGCACACCACATGTGTAGCCACGCGGCTCAGCGCGGGGCACGCCAACAATGCGCTCCCTCAGACCGCGCAGGCGGTGGTAAATTGCCGCATCCTGCCCGGCCACTCTCCCGAAGAAATTCGCCGCGAACTGATCCGCAAATTGGACGATCCGAAGGTCACGGTCGGCTACATAGATACTTTGACGGGCAAGGTATTGGACGCCGCGCCGGATCATGCCGGACCCCCGCCGTCTACGCCTCTCACGACGGTAATGCGTCCGCTCGAAAAGATCGCCGACCAGCTATGGCCCGGCGCGCCCGTAGTGGTGGGGATGTCAGCCGGGGCTTCCGACAGCAAGTACACGCTCGCCGCCGGCATGCCCAGCTTCGGCATCGGCGAAGTCGCCATCGACCGCGACGACGATCGGGCCCACGGAAAAGACGAACGACTGCGAGTAACCTCTTTCTATCAGGCCGAAGACTTCTTCTATCAATTTCTGAGATCCCTCACCACCCCCTGAAGGACATGCGGCGATAACTGCATTCCCTTAACCCCAAACCCGAAACCGCTTAGGTAACTGCCCCGGATCCGCCAAAAGCAAATAAGCTGATCCATAAGGAATCAAAGTGGCCAAAGCCGGCAAATAAGGATGTGCCATAGCAGGCAGCGCCAACTTAATCCCCCAAGCCAATCCCGCCGCTCCCAAAGCCGTAATCCAAAGCCGAGCCAGATACCGAGTCCCCACCGGCTCAGCCCCAATCCGCCGCCCCAAAGCGCGCCGCAGCAAAATAAATTCCACCCAACCCGAAACCCCGGCCGAAGCTGTCAACCCCGCAATCCCCCAACGCGGATCGATGCCAATCCACATCGGCAAATGCCGCACGCTCAAGTACCCCAGCGCGGTAGTCAAACAAATCCGAATGATCGCAAACCGAAGCGGAGTGCGCGTGTCTTTCAACGCATAAAACGCCGATGAATAAAGCCGCCCTTGCGTCGACGCCAGCAGCCCCACAGCCGACCCCGCCAGAATTCCCCACCCCCAAACCGTATCGCTCACCGTAAACTTGCCGCTCTGAAAAACCAACCCGATAATCTCGTCTCCCAACAAAAGAAACCCCACAACCGAAGGAATCACCAGAAACGTAATGCGCCGCAGGCCCCCGATCAACCTCTTGCGCAGATAAGCCGCCCTCTCCGCGTCGTCGCCTGTCGCGCGCGACATCTCCGGCAATTCCGATGCCGATACCGACATCCCAAAAAGACTGACCGGCAATCCCGAAATCGTCGTTACATACCCCAACATCGCCACACCGCCCGGCAGCGGACTGGCCAGCATCGAATCGATGAACGCGCTGATCTGCACCACGCCGCGGCTGAGAAACACCGGCCCGAAATTACGGATCACCACGCGCACATTCGGCAGGTGTATCGCCAGCGCAATTCGTAAAACCGGCACCAGTTGCAAAACCACCGGCAACTGCACCAGAAACTGCACCGCGCTCCCGATCACCGAAGCCCACGAAATCACAAACGCGATCCGATCCTCCCCACTGCGCGGCCCAAACCAAAGCAGCGCCCCAATAATGATGAAGTTCCACAACACCGGCACGCTGTAAGAAAGGAAGAATCGCCGATGGCTGTTCAGTATCCCGAGACACCATGCCGACATCACCAGGAACCCCGCGCCGGGAAACAAAATGCGCACTAACCGAATCGTGAGTTCGCGCTTGGCCCCATGGAATCCGTAGGCAATCACGTCGATGAGCAGCGGGGTCGCGAGCACGCCCACCAGCACGAGCACCGAAGTCAGCAGCCCCAAAATCGCCAGCACAGCGCCTGCAACGCGGCCCGCCTCCTCTTCGTCGTCGCGCGCCAACAACTCCGCATACACAGGAATGAAGGAGGCCGAAAGCACGCCCTCGCCGAACAAGGTCTGCAGGAAATTGGGAATCCGGAACGCCTGTCGAAACGCATCGGCCGCGTCCGAACTGCCCATGTACTTTGCGAAATAATGCTCGCGTACGAATCCCGCAATGCGGCTGAGAAAAATTCCGGCGGCGACCAAACCGGCCGCACCACGCGAACGCGGCGCCTTGATCGCCTGCGCCATCACTTTTCCAGCAGAAAATTCCCGGCGATCATCGCATCGATCCCCGACGAATAGAAACTTCTCACCGCATCGCGCGGCGTACACACCAGCGGCTCGCCGAATAAATTGAACGAGGTGTTGTAAAGAATCGGCAATCCATCGCTCGCCCCAAACGCATGCAGCAGCTGCCAATAAAGCGGATTCTCGTCCTTCGATACGGTATGCACCCGCACCAGGTCGTCAGCCAGAATGGCCCCGCGCAGTTGTTCTTTATAAGCCGCCCGAACCCGCCCCACCGTAGCCAGATGCCGCGCATTGGGACCCGCCTCAAAATACTCCGCCGCAACTTCCTCCGGCACCGAAGCCGCGAACTTCCTTGACGCTTCCCGATGCTTAATGAACGCGTTCAGATTCTCCGTCGAATAAGGATCGCGCGGCGACGCCAGAATACTCCTGTTGCCTAAAGCCCGCGGCCCGAACTCCATCCGGCCCTGCATCCACGCCACAATGTGGTGCTCCTTCAACTGTGCAACCGCCGCCCCGATCAGTTCCGGAACCGTAGGCAGTAAATGGAAACGCAGTTTGCAATTCTCCAGCACTTGCTTGATTTCCGATGGCGTGAAGGCCGGCCCAAGCGAATAGCTGATATCGCGGATTCGAGCCCCGCCGGCCGACTCATGCCACACATGAAGCGCCGCGCCCAGCGCCGTCCCCGCATTACCGGCCGCCGGTTGCGCGAACACGCCCTTGTACCGTCCCGAATTTTCCAGCGCGGAAACCAGCAGCGCATTCCAAGCCACTCCGCCCGCCAGACAAACATACTCGGCGCCTTCCGCCAAATGCATCACATAATTTTCCAGCGCGCGCTGCATACTCGCCGCGATATCGGCGCGCCCGCCCTTCATGTCGATGGGCTCTGCATTATGGCTGTAAATCATGCGCTCGATCGCATCGACATAGAGCGGCTGCCCGGTAGCGGAAAGCCATTGCACGCGATGCTCGCCGGCGCGCGCCTGAAAGCCCAGAAACTCCGTGATACGCCCGTAAAGTTCGCCGATAGAATCCGGATAAAGAATCTCGCGTTCCAGAGTGAGCCTGTCGCCTTCTCCACGCCAGCGCGCCCCGCAGCGCAGATCGCCTTCCCGGTCGAGCGTAATCACCGTAGCCCGATCGAAGGGCGAAGCCAGATAAGCTGACGCGGCATGCGCGGCATGGTGGTCGATCGACACAACCCGCGCATTCGTAAATTTGCGCAGCGCTATCGGCACCGCCGACCCCGGCGGCAACGGCCGTGCCAAGGCCACGAAATCCACCTGATCGGCAGTAATCCCGCCAATCTTCAGACACGCCTCGATGGAAGCGTCGGGCAAACGGCCTGGCTCAACCCGGCGCGTAAGCTTCGACTCTTCGACAGCCGCGGCCACCCCGCCATCCATGACCAGTGCCGCGGCTGCGTCGCCCAGCACCCCTCCGATTCCCAATATATTCATGTGACAGGTGGGGCAGATTTCCGATCTGCCCGCTTTTCAATCTTCGACCAGGTATCCCGCAAAGCCACCGTGCGATTGAAAACCGGCGCCCCCGGAGCACTGTCCGGATCGACACAAAAATACCCCAGCCGTTCGAACTGACATCGATCGAACGCGTTCAACCGACTCAGCGCCGGTTCCAGCTTACACTCCCTGAGCACCTCCAGCGACTCCGCATTCAGATCCCCGATATCGCCGGGCAGCTCCACCTTGAAAAGCGAATTATAGAGCCGCACCTCCGCATCCACCGCATGCGCCGCCGATACCCAATGAATAGTAGCCTTAACCTTTCGTCCATCGGGAGCGTTGCCGCCGCGCGTCGCCGGATCGTAAGTGCAGTGAATCTCCACCACCTCGCCCGCCTCGTTCTTCACCACCGAATTACACGTAATGAAATAACCCCAGCGCAGCCGCACTTCCTTGCCCGGCGACAACCGGTAATACTGCTTCGGCGGATCTTCCCGGAAATCATCCTGCTCGATATAAAGCACGTTCGAAAATGGAACTTTGCGCGTGCCCGCCGAAGCATCTTCCGGATTATTCACCGCATCCATCTCTTCAACCTGGCCCTCCGGATAATTGTCGATCACCACGCGCAGAGGCCGCAGCACCGCCATCATACGCGGCGCCCGCTTGTTCAGATCCTCCCGAACGAAATGCTCCAGCAATCCCAGTTCGATAATCCCGTTGGTCTTCGAAACTCCGATCGCCCCGCAAAAATTACGGATCGCTTGCGGCGTATACCCGCGGCGCTTGATACCCGAAAGCGTTGGCATGCGCGGATCGTCCCACCCGCGCACATGCCCTTCCTGCACCAACTGCAGCAGCTTGCGTTTGCTCAACAGCGTGTAAGTCAGGTTGAGCCGGTCGAACTCTATCTGCTGCGGATGATAAATCCCCAGCTGATCGAGAAACCAATCGTAGAGTGGACGATGATCCTCAAACTCGAGCGTGCAGATCGAGTGCGTTATATGTTCGATCGAATCCGACTGCCCGTGCGCGAAGTCGTACATCGGATAGATGCACCAGTGGCTGCCGGTACGATGATGCTCGGCATGCAGGATGCGATACATCACCGGATCGCGCAGGTTCAGGTTGGCCGAAGCCATGTCGATCTTCGCCCGCAAGGTTCGCGAGCCATCGGGAAACTCGCCGTTGCGCATGCGCTCGAAAAGATCCAGACTTTCCGCCGCCGGTCGATAGCGCCACGGACTCTCGATCCCCGGCTCGGTAAGCGTCCCGCGATACCTGCGAACCTCTTCCGCCGAAAGATCGCACACATATGCCCGGCCCGCCGTGATCAGTTCGCGCGCCCACTCGTATAACTGGCCGAAATAACTGGACGCATAAAAAATGCGATCCTCCCAGTCGAACCCCAGCCAGCGAACGTTCTCGATAATGGAATTGACGTATTCCGTGTCTTCCTTCTCGGGGTTGGTGTCGTCGAAGCGCAGATTGGTCTTGCCCCCGAACTCGGCGGCCAGCCCGAAGTTCAGGCAGATCGACTTGGCATGTCCGATGTGCAGATAGCCATTCGGCTCGGGAGGAAATCGAGTATGCACTCGTCCTCCGAACTTATTGGTTTGAAGGTCCTCAAGGATGATGTCGCGAATGAAATTCGACGCGCTGACAGGGGGAGTCATGTTTATTTCAGTTTTTGAATAGCTTGTTCGATTCGGGGCAGGCACACCTCGCGGCCCAGCACTTCCAAAGTCCCGAAAAGCGGAGGCGCCGTCTTGCGTCCGCAAACGGCTACGCGTATGGGCTCGAACATCTGCCCCGCTTTAATTCCCAGGCTTTCGGCCGCGCCGCGCAGTGCGCTCTCAAGGCCGTCATGCGTAAACTCGGCCACAGCGAGCGTCTTGCAGGCTTCTTCGAGCACCCGTTGCGCGAGCGCGTGATCGCCTTTCTTCGGAATCAACTCCGCCGCATCGTAAGGCGCCAGCGTACCCACAAAGAAGAAATCGGCCACGGTGAGCACATCGTTCAGCAAATGGATCCGCTCCCGGATCAGCGGAGTAATCTGCGCAATCTTCGCCGCGCTGAATCCCGCCGCCTCCACTACCGCCTTCAACTGCGCGGCCAAAGCCTCCACCGGCATGGTGCGGATATGCTCCGCATTCAGCCACAGGGCCTTCGCGTCGAATGGATTCTCCTCCGTGAAATTCACCACCGCATTGCTGCGATTCACTCCTTCGAACGAAAATGCCTGCACCAGTTCCTCGCGCGTCATCTGCTCGCGATCGTCCTTGGGAGACCACCCCAGCAGACACAGGAAATTGATAAACGCCTGCGCCAGAAATCCGGCATCGCGATAAGTCGTTACCGAAACCACCGGCCCATGACGCCGCTTGGACAACTTGCTCCCATCGGGCGCAGTGAGTAAAGGAAGATGCGCGAATTGCGGAGGCTCCACCCCCGCCGCGCGAAAAATCAGAATATGTTTGAACGTATTCGACAGATGGTCCTGCCCGCGCACAATATGACTGATCCGCAGATCCACATCGTCGGCACACGAAGCCAGATGATACGTCGGCGCGCCATTACTGCGCAGCAACGCGAAGTCCTCAATATCTTCTACCAACTTCGCCTGCTCCCCATAAACGCTGTCCGTAAACGTAATGGCCTCGCCCGTGCCGCGCGGCACCCGAAAACGGAGCACGAACTTCTCTCCCAGCGCCGCCCGATGGTCGCTTTCCTCCCGCGAAACTTCCCGCTGCCCCGGATTCGAAAGCCACGCGCCGCCCGTATGCGCCTTCTCCGTCTCCTCAACTTCCGCCGGAGTGAAATCCCGATACGCCAGCCCCCTGGCCAGAATCTCCGCCGCAAGGATCCGATGCAGCGCCAGCCGTTCCGACTGCCGATACTGCTCGTCCCACGAGAGATCCAGCCACGCCAAACCTTCGAGGATCGACTGCAGCGATGCCTCCGTATTGCGCTCCAGATCCGTATCGTCGATACGCAGGATCATCGTGCCGCCATTACGGCGCGCATAAAGCCAGTTGAAGATGAATGTGCGCGCACTCCCGATGTGCAGATAGCCCGTTGGGGAGGGCGCGAACCGGACTCTGAGCATGAAATTCGAGTATAGCGATGCAGTGGTTACCATTGGGTGTGCGCGCTTTGTGGCTCTTCCTCCTTATCCCATTCGCTTTCCTGGCCGCCCCGCAGGATGATGTTGTGTTTCGCTCCGGCGTCTCCCTCGTGCGTATCGACGCCGCTGTCCAGGACGCCGCCGGCCAGCTCATAACCGATCTGAAGAAAGATGATTTCCGCGTCACCGACGAAGGCGTCCCCCAACCCGTCGTCAACTTCAGCTTCGAAGAAGAGCCTCTCGATCTCATCCTTCTCTTCGACGTCGCCAACAGCATGAAAGGCAAGGTGCTCGAAATCCTGCGCGCCGTCGAACTGGGCTTTCACGAACTCCAGCGCGGCGACCGCGTCTGCGTGATGGATTTTGGCGGCTTCTCCGAAGAGATCGCGCCCTTCTCGGCCAACCTCGAATCCATCAACGAAGCCATCGTGCTCAAGATGCCGAAAATGCGCTTTGGAGGCGATTGGAAACCGGAGAAAGCCGCCGACGATGCAGCCCTCAGATTTCGCGGCGAACCGGTCTCCCAACGCCGCCGCGCCGTGCTGCTGATCACCGACAAGATCGGCGCGCGCTCAGCCGGCGATACCGCTGCGATCCACGATCTCTGGACCTCTGACGCCGTCCTCAGCGCGCTGGTGCTGAATGGCGGCCAGCCGGCCACAAATGCCATAGTCGACAAGACCGGAGGCGCCACCATAGTAGCCGGGCCGCCCGGCCCCGCTTTTCAGGACTCCGTACGCCGCCTGCGCCGCCGCTACACCCTCTACTACGCGCTGCCCGCGGCAACTCCAGGCACGGAGCGCAGTATCCATGTAGAATGTCTCCGCCCCAACTCCAAAGTCATAGCAAGAACGGGCTACATAGTTAAGTAACTCGATATGATGATGGTCAGGCGCTTCCGCCCGCTTAAACTGCGTCGTGACCCGTATCTTTGTAGGGCTGGTGCAGGTACTTGCCGGCCTCTTCCTGCGCGCCCTGAGTATTGTCGCGGGTGCGCTGGGCTTGCGTGTATTCATTGACTGCGCGCTGGCGGTCGCCGGAAATATCGAAGATCTTACCGAGGAAAATATGCGTCCAGACTTCCAGCCACTTGGGTTGCAGGTCCCCCTGGATCACTTCGCGGAATTCATTAGCCGCCGATTGATAATTGTGCTGCTGGAAAAATATCTGGGCTACGCGGTAGTGCGCCAGTGAACTGGTCTTTCGGGTATCTAGCGCCTTCTGGTATTCCTTCAGCGCTTCGGCGAACTCATTGACAGCCGCGAACTGTTCGCCGCGCCGGATGGCCACTTCCACGCGCACGTCGGGACTCATGCGCAGTACTTTGTTACCCGGGTCGATGGTGATCTTCTTGGGCTTGCCGAAGGTATCGACGGAAAATTCGGAGGAAGTCCCCATCACTTCAATACGCTTATCTTCGGGATTGCCTTCGGTCTCGATATGCAGGTCGACGGGCATGCGGAAGGTATCGAGATCCTGCGAAATTTTGCCCTGCACGCGGAAACCTTTCTGGGTGCGGAAGATGGTGTATTCGAGTTTAAACTCCGGCGCGCCGTCGTTCGAAACCCACTGGATGAAGAAGTATTTCATGTCTTCACCGGTGGCGGCCTCGCAGGCGCCGCGGAAGTCCGCCGTATTGGCCGATTTCCAGGCGTATTGCTGGAGGAACGCCTTCACGGCCTTAAAGTATTTCTCGTCGCCCATAGTGCTGCGCAGCATCTGCATGACGACTGCGCCCTTGCTGGCGCTGAGAGCCCAGTATTCGGGTGAATAATCTTCGAGGCGCGCCGTCTGAATCAGCGGCACGTTATCGACGGTGAGGGCCGTGATCGCCATGTCTTTCATGCGCTGATCGAGGGCTGACGCGCCTTTCTCATGCTCGGTCCAGAGCGCCTCCGCATAGAGTGTCATGCCGTTTTCAAGCCACATGTGATTGCGATCGACCGGCGATACATCGATTTCCCACCATTGCCGCGCGATCTGATTGACCAGCACATTGGCGTTGACTTCTTTGTTGATGACGTTGGGGGCGAGGAAGATCAGGCCCGGAGCGGCGTAGCCATTGGGGGCGCCATCCACCATCTGGATCACCGTAAGGTTGGCGTACGGCGCCAGGCCGAAGAGGCTCGTGAAATGGTTCATCATGCGGGCGATGGCGTCGCCGTAGGCATTGGCCTGTTCCGCCTGGGCACCGCGGAACCAGAGCGTAGTCGTAAGCCCTTCAGCCGCACTCTTGACCGGTTGGCCCTTCACGACCGCGATGTCGCCGGGGAACGACGGCTTGTTGAATTCGAATGTGTACGTGTTGCCGGAGACCGAACCGGCGCCGCTGCCGATTACCTGAAAGCCATCGGGCACAGTGATGTTCATCTTCGAAGTGAAGCGGTCGGCCGTGTAGCCGCTCACCGGAAACCAACGCGCGGGGTAGAGCAGGAATGCGAAATCGTTCTGGATGGCGGCGAATTTGATTCCGTAGATGGGCGATTCCTCGCTGCCGGTGAGGCGGCCATCGTAAGTGAAAGTGATTACCTGGGGCTGACCGGCGTGCAGGACGCCGGGGAAGCTGAGGCGGACGGAGTTTTCCTGCTGATTGCGTGTCACCGAAATAGGCGCGCCGCGGTCGTCGACGACGCGCGAGATATTGAGATTGTTGTTGAGTTCGAAGACGGCCGAGGTCAGGCGGTCGTCGACCGGCGTGAAGCGGACGGATGCCCGTGCCGTGAGGGTTTGTGTGTCGAGATTGATCTGGGCGTCGATGGTGTAGCTGTCGACGTCGATCTTCGGCCGTTTGTCTTCGGAGCTCTGTGCGTAGCCGCAGCTCACGGCCAGCAAAACGCCCAACGCCAGTTTCACTTCAGACTTTCCCATACTTTTTCCACCTCGCCGGCCGCCAGGACCATCGGATCGGCGTTCATTGCAAGTTTCGCCGCTACGCGCGCCAGCTCAACCTTCATTTTCTCTCGTTCGTGTACGTCGTCAAGTAGCCGGGCGGTTTCGGCGGCAATACACTCACCCGTCATGGCTTCCTGCATGAGCTCCGGAACCACGCGCCGCTCGGCAATCAGATTCACCATGGAATAGAACGGCACGTCCACCAGCAGCTTGCCGAGCGCCCAGCTTAGCGAAGTAACGCGGTAGAACGTGACCATGGGAGCGCACAACAGCGCGGCTTCCACGGTAACCGTTCCGCTGGCGGCCAGGGCTACGTCGCAGTGCGCCATGGTATCCCACGCTTCGCCCTCGATGGCGCGAATCGGGCTGCCGCGCAGGGGTTCCTCGAAGAACGCCGCCCCGCAGGTGGGGGAGGCTGGCAGGATAAAAGTGAGCTGACGATCTTTCAGAAGAATCCTGGCCGCGCGGATCAACTCCGGAACGTGCCGAAGCGCCTCGCTGCGGCGGCTGCCCGGCAGCACCGCAATCAATGGACGGTCGGGTGGGAGGTTGTGTTTCCGGAAAAAGGCTTCCCTGGTCAATTGTGGGCGGACGCGGCGGGCGAGGGGATGTCCTATATAGGACACCGCGACTTGGTTTTCGCGGAAAAACGCTTCTTCGAAAGGGAAGATGCAGAGCAGGCGGTCAATGATGCGGCGCATGGTTTTGACGCGGCCTTTGCGCCATGCCCAGACCTGGGGCGCGATCAGGTAGACGACCGGGATGCCTCGATTTTTCAGTTTGCGGGCTACGCGGAGGTTGAAATCGGGTGAATCGGTGAGGATGGCGAGGTCGGGCTTTCTCGCGGCTGCGGCGGCGATCAGTTGGCGGAATTTGCCCCAGATGCGCGGCAGGTGGGCGATGACTTCCACCAGTCCGACTACCGCCAGATCCTCGCTGCGGATGATGGGTTCTACCCCGGCGGCGCGCAGATCGGGACCCGCGCACCCGAAGAATCGGCACTCGGGCCAGCGGCCACGGAGTTCGGCTAACAATTGAGCGGCGTAGTAATCGCCCGAGGCTTCTCCGGCAGAGATCAGGATGGAATGGGGCGGGTGGGACAAGTATGTCTATCAGAGTACAGGGGAGTGGTCTGCGCCTTGTTACAATCAAGGCGAATCCTCCCTTTTCCTTAACGATGCCCTCTGCTAACGGCCGTCCCCGCACCACGGTTGACGAACTCGCGCGCCGCCTCCGGTCTGAGATGACTCCCGTCAACAACCGGTTTTCCTACTTCCCGATGTTTCCGGTGGCGGAAGAGGATCTGCGCCAATATATCCACGATCCGGTGGCCGCGCTGCCCGCCGCGGTTTGCGATCTGCTGCCGAAAATCGGCATCGTGCTGGCGCCGTATCTGGAGCGGCCCACCGCGAAGGGGACGGTTTCCGTGGTGCACGAGAAACCCGCGGAACCGAAGCTGGCTTTCTCCACGCGCGTGCCGGGTGAGGATTTCGCCACGCTCTTTTTCACCGTCAAGGACGAACAGGTGGCGGACTACCACTATTTCTTCTATGACGAAGTGGCGGCGCTTTTGTCGCAGCGCTGGCCATCGAATGTGCAGGACGTCTGGCAGCGCCTTCTGCGCGAGGAGTTGAGCGGGGAAGTTCATGGGGAAGTGGATGAACGCAGTTGGCATCTGAAGCAGACGCTGCTGCGGCGTCCCATGGCGGCACGCAAGGACGGCAAGCCTTTTCGCGATTATGCGCGGGAATCGTTTCGCGACAGCATGACCTTATTTCTGCATGGAATCTGTTGCGATATCGACGTGGAGACGGGACCGCGGCAGTTGCCCAGCCGGTATTTGCGTAAGCGTCTGGAAGCCCTGAAGGGCCTTTTCCCTCCGCCGGAAGGGCATGGAGTTTTTCCGGAAGATCTACAGCGGCGCTAAGCTGCCCGCGCGTAGAGGCCGTCACTGCGTCGTATCCAGTAGGGCGTTTGAAAGCAGCGTCCTCGCAATAAACGCTTCTGTGAAGAAGCCGCCCAGACTGAGGGTCAGCCCAAATACGAACATTCCACAAGGAATGAGGTCCGTTTCCGCGCTCCACGCTCCGTAGCCCACGAACGAGAGCCAGAACAGCGTGAAAACCAGGACCAACGGGTGCATGAACATCGCCACATCGACACGAGTGCCGCCGGATGCGGAAGCCATGTGGCCCTCAATCCGGGGCAGGAACGAATTTCTATACCGGATACGTCGCCGGATTCGAAACGAATCATCCTCAACTTCTCCGGCGAAGGGCCGCGGGGAAAAGTCCTCGACGACGACCGCGCGAAGCCGTGCTGCAACAACGTTAACCGGGGCCGGCACGTCCAGACTGAATCGATACAGGGGCAAGGCGCTATCCGACATCTTTAACCGGAAACAGTCGGCCCTCTCTCGCTATACTACACAAGGGTTCAGCGAACAACTTTTCCCGAACTCTCGTATCTCTACTCGGAACATCTACACGGATCAAAAAATCATGTTGCAATCGACGAGCACCACCCTCGGGCAAGTACATGCTCTGCTGGCGGCCAAACGCTATGGCGTCACCGAAACCGGCGATGGCGGACTCAGGATTCAGGAACTGGACAGCGGCATCTACGTTAACGCCGTCCTGCAGGGCGAAATTATGTTTTTCTCCCTGGTTTGCGCCACCGTGCCCATCTTCCGCATGACGACTTCGGTGATGCACAAAATGCTGTCGTCGGAAAACGGCATCTCAACGTCGTACTTCCAGCTCAGTGAAACGGGCGACGGCAATGTCACCGTTACTTTGAACAATTTCTGCAAACTGCAGGAGATGGGACCGGACGACGAGGACGATATCCTCTCGTGCATTACCTTTCTCCTCGCCGACGTCGTGCACGCAAAAGAGCTGATCGGCGCCGACATTCAATAGAGCCATCCAGTAGCGGAATCCAATAGGAGCACATCATGGCATTCTTTTCAGACATCTTCAATCGCGCCGGTCGCCTGGCGCGCGGTCAGGCGAATCAGGGCATGGGAGCCATTGAGGACGCGACCTTCGAGGCTACCGTCCGGCAGACTGTGGCCGATATGAAGACCGAGCTCAATAATGTGGTTCGCGCCTCGGCCAGCGCCATGAGCAATTACAATCAGCTCGACGCCGAATATCAGAAGTACGCGAAGCAATCGCAGGAGTGGAAGGACCGCGCGGGTCAGGCCCTCGACGCCGGTAACGAAGAACTGGCGAAGAAGGCGCTGGCTCGCAAAGCGGAGTCGGATAAGCAGGTGGCTTCGCTGCAGGCGGCGGTGGATTCCGCCCGCCAGGCCAGCGATTCGCTGAAGCAGCAGGTCACCGATCTGAAGCACAAGATCGATGAGGGCGAGAGAACGGCTACTACTTTGGTGGCTCGCAAGAACGCGGCGATGGCGCAGCGCAAGGTGTCGGAAGCCCTGGCGGGCGTCGGTAAGGCGGACAATGCTTTCGCCACGTTGTCGAACTTCGAAAAGTCGGTGGCTAAGGAAGAGGCTACCGCTAAGGCTTTCGGAGAACTGGCCAGCGCGGGGAAAGACACGGCGCTCGAAGACGAATTTGCGCAACTGCAGGGGCACACTGTCGATGCCGAGCTTGAAGCGCTCAAGCGCGAACGGCAGACTACGGTTACCATTCAGAAGGAATTGCCTCCGGCCAGCGGGCATTAGGTCCCATATGTTTTTCGATAAGAAGCCGGCTGCTCCCCAGGTTGATCTCGCTAACCTGAAGATTACCGACGCGCGCGTTGGCGATACCTTGTCGGTGGTGGGGGCGGCGGAGGATTTCAGCGATATCGATTTCACTGTCGATCGGCGCGATCTCTATGAAGCCGGCAGCCGGCAATGGACGGCGCTGAGCGGGACGTGGCGTGATCGGCGCGTTTATCTGGAAGTCCATAACGAAGATACGGTGGATGTGCTGGGGAATTTCGACGGCCGCCGCATTACGCTCGACGAACTGGGCCTGAGCGAGGCGGATCTGGGTGAGCTCGACCAGCGGCAGAATTCCACCGATTTCTTCGATTTCGAGGGGAAATTCTGGCTCTGGCGCCTGAGCCGCGAAATGGGTGTCTTCAGCGAGGGCAGGGACACCGGCCGCGGCTTCTACGGCTGGCAGTTCCAGGAACAGGACGGCAAACGTTACCTGGGCGTTCGCAAGTTCGAAGGGGAGCCATTCACGGCTTCCATCTGGGTCAGGGTGGAACCAACGGACGTTAGCGTTTTCCGGGGGGCTTAAAAAATGATGGCGCGCGAGCGCTCTCTCCTGATTGCCGGGGCGTTGTTACTGGCCGGTTGCGGCGGACTTCCCCGGTCCCTTCGTCAGGAGATCGCATCTGAAAACGAAAAGCTGAAAGCCGCCGATCTTCAACTCGCGCGGTCGGCGAAAACCGTCGAGGACGATCTTGCGCATGCGTCGGATCTGTTTGCGGGAACCGCTGCGGCGACGGATTTCCCGGCGCGTATGCGCTCTGCGCAATCGAAGCTCGACAGCGCTAAGAGCGACGAACGCGAGCTCGAAAAGATGGAGCGTTCGGGCGGCAACGATGCCGTGCTGCGTGCGGAACGCATACTGAGCGACGAGCGTCGGCTGCGCGAGACGGCGCTCGATGACGCGCGTGCGGTGGAAACGGAGGCCACGCACTGGCTCGATTTCCGCAGCAATTTGCCGCATTATCTGGCGAAAATGCAGACGGAGTACGATTCTATCCGCGCCGTCGATTTCACGCCGGTCGCGCATGCGGTCGAGAAAGCGGAGCAGGATTGGCCGGCGAAGAAGACGGATCTCGAGAATCGGCTGGCCGCGTTGAAGTCGGAACAGACGAAAGCGGAAGAGCAGTGGAGTTCGACGGCGGCTGCCCGGCAGTCCGCAGCGGATCAGGCGAGCGGACCGGTTGTGGCCACGCTGGTTCAGGCGGACGATATCCTGGCTCGCGATTCCGTGGCCCTTCCACGTGACGCCACGCAGTTAACCGCCATGTGCGGCCAGCTTTACAACGCGTGGGACAAGGTGCTCGACGATCTTGAGGTGTCGAACAACGGCCCCGATAAGGTCTATCGCGAGAAGGTCAAGACAGTCACTACGCATTTCGTCGACGTGGCTGATAAGAAGACCGAAGTCTCAAGCGATACACAGTGGGTGGATGTTTCCCCAGGCGCGTGGCGTGCGGTGGAAAACGATCTCGGCATGGCGATCAGCCACAAGGATGCCGGCCTCTACGACTCCGAGGCGACCAATACCGCGCAGCCCGCCGGATTTGCGTATATTGCGCCGCCGTCGGTGGGATCGAATCAATACGGCTATTGGACCCACGACGATCGCGGGAGTTTCTGGACTTTTCTGCCGCAGTATCTGATTATGCGGGAACTGCTGTGGGGGCACAGCTACCGGCCGATCGTCATCAATGAATACAACGGCTATTACAACGCGCAGCGCAGCGGGCGAACCTGGTACGGGCAGGAGACGCCGGCGAGTCCGCCGAAATATGGCAGCCATGGCACGTTCACGGAGCAGCGTTATGCCGGGAGCCGTTATGTGCAGTCGGGCGGATTTAAGGGGTCGGCGTATGCATCACGAAACTCGGGCTCGCCATCGGTTGCTCCGTCTGCGTCGCCGCGCTTTGGGAATGCGGAGCCGGACAATGGAGCGGGGAAACGCTTTGGGCATAGTTCTGAATCGGAGCCGCAGGGGAAACGCTTCGGATCGGGTGGCGGGGCGAGGCCTTCGCCTGCCCCACCCGCTGGCAGACGGTTCGGATCGGGCGGGAGCCCGCGGCCATCCGCGCCCCGTAGTTTTGGACATCGTCGATAGTAATCTGTTAGACTAAGTTCATGGGACTAAGTCTAAAAATATTTAGCAGTGTCAACATACACGAAGCGAAGACCCATCTTTCATCGCTCGTCGAAAAGGCTGCAAAAGGCGAGCCCTTCATAATCGCCAAAGCTGGAAAGCCGCTGGTTAAGGTCACGCCGCTGGACGCACCGGAGCGGGGGCAGATGCGCCGGCTGGGTTTCATGACCGGCCGGATCGTGGTGCCGGACGATTTCGACCGGATGGGGAGTGCCGAGATCGAGCGGATGTTTGAAGGAGATGCGTGAAGTTCCTGCTGGACACGCATCTCCTTCTTTGGGCGGCGGGTCGAACCGATCGCTTGACCGATGAGGTGCGGACCCTGATCGACGACCCGCTGAACGAGCCGGTGTTCAGTCCGGCCAGCCTGTGGGAGATTGCTATCAAGTGCGGACTCGGGCGGACGGATTTTCAGGTAGACGCACGACTCCTGCGGCGGGGGTTGCTGGACAATGGCTATCTCGAGCTGGCGATAACCAGTGAGCACGCGGTCGCCGTCGCGGCTCTGCCGCCCATCCATAAGGATCCCTTCGACCGGCTTCTGGTGGCTCAATCGCTGGTTGAGGGGATCACTTTACTGACCGCCGATCCACTGGTGGCTCGGTATCCCGCACCGGTGCAGCGAGTGTGAATCAGCCGGCTATCGAAACTTGCTCGACGCGCGGGATCAGCAGATGAATGATCAGGAGCGCGATTAAATACGCCGAGCCCGCTCCCACAAACAGAGGCCCGTACGATTTGCCCGAGTAATCCAGCCACATACCAACCGCCGGCGCCACCAGCATGCCGCCTATCGCGCCGCCCATGCCGCCCAGCCCCACTACCGAGCCCACAGCGAGTCTCGGGAACGTGTCCGAAGGCAGCGTGAAGATGTTGGCCGACCATCCCTGATGCGCCGCGGCAGCCAGGCTGATCAACGCCACTGTAAGCCAAAGTTTGCCGCCGGTGAACATGATCAGGCCGACCGGAGTCACCGCCAGCGCGCAGATCAACATGGCCGTTTTGCGTGCGGCCGACAGCTGCCATCCGCGTTTGACGAATCCCGCGGAGAGCCAGCCTCCGAAGATGGAGCCGAAATCAGCCGCAACATAAATTACGATCAGCGGCGGACCCAGGTGCGTCAGATCCAGACTGTATTTATCGTGCAGGAAACCCGGCACCCAGTACAGATAGAACCACCACACTGGATCTGTTAAAAACTTGCCGATCAGGAACGCCCACGCGGCGCGTTTGTTCAGCAGTTGCATGTAGGGCACCTTGGTCTGCGGTTCGGCGGCGTGGTCCGACTCGATCAGATGGCGTTCTTCGGCGGTCAGTAGTTTATGTTCCGAGGGCCGCCGATAGAAGCTGAGCCATAGGATCAGCCAGATGACGTCCAGGCTGCCGGTGAATACGAACGACATGCGCCAGCCGAAATGCGCCGCCACTAAAGGCACAGCCAATGGCGCGATGACGGCGCCGATATTCGATCCGCTGTTGAAGATGCCGGTGGCGAGGGCGCGCTCGCGGCGTGGGAACCAATCGGCCACGGTCTTGATGGCGGCGGGGAAATTCGACGCTTCGCCCAGGCCCAGTCCAAAGCGGCACATAGCGAACTGGAACGGCGTACTGGCAAGCGCGTGCAGCATGGAAGCGCTGCTCCAGACGGCGACGGCGAGCGCGTAGCCGATGCGCGTGCCGAGCCAATCCATGGCGCGTCCGGCGAACGGCATCATCAGGCCGTAGGCGAGTTGGAAAGTGAAAATCACCCAGCCGTAATCGGCTTCGGTCCAGCCAAGATCGTGTTGCAGGACGGGCTTGAGAATGCCCAGCACCTGGCGGTCGACGTAATTGACCGTGGTGGCGAAGAAGAGCAGGCCGCAGATGGACCAGCGCAGCTTTGTGCCGAAGATGCTTCGTTTTTCGATTGCCGTTATACTGCCTGCAGCCATGACGTTTGGCGCTCCACAACGCGGGTGAACTGTTCGAAGTTACCACGAAACAGGCGCGTAATATCGTGGCGGATATCTTCGCGCGTGACGGGGCGTCCATCCTCGGCCAGCAGATCGTATGCATTGGCCAGGATCGGAGTCAGCGTGCGGCGCGTGTTGCGCCACTTGTAAATCACCTGTTCGAGCACGCGCGCGTCGGAGTGCTGCGGGATGAAACTGGTGCCCAGCATTTCGAGGCGCTCGCGCGTCATTTCTTCCACGATCGACGGATTATTCAGGAACCACCAGCAGCCGAAGGGCATCAGGTTGGCGAATTTGCGCGCGTAGACCACCAACTCATGCTGATTTTCGCGGCTGAGTACTGAGATGAGAAAACGGTTGTCGGGGTATGCAACGCAGAGGTGCTCGACGGCGCGCAGGTCGGCCTTCCCCACACCATCGCCGGCCAGCTTCAAGGCCGGATTTACAAGGTAGCGCACGCCGATCATGACAGACAAGGGAATGCCTCGCTCACGGCACACTGGCAGGACAGATTCCGCAATGAAGCGACCCCGCGTGCTGTCTTCGGGAAAGGCGAAGGTATCAGGCAGCGAAACGGCCATGTAGACGGGCTGCATGCGATCGCACCATGTAGAAAGGAAGCGGCGCCCTTCGGCGGTGGATTTGCCGGTGCCTTCGGCGTTGACCGCATAGCCCTGTTGCTCCAGAATCTGCCAGTGCTGATCCCATTTATTGAGAATGCGGTCGAGACGAAGCACGGCGTGGAATTGCGGATCGGGCGCGGCGCCTTTCTCCCAGGCGGGGGCTTCGGAGGGATCGAGCGGATCGTTGGTCATCACCACTTCGCTGATGCCGGCAAGCTTGAATACATCCTTGATATGGGATTCGATTTGGCGTGAGGCAAAGAAAGCGCGCGCTTCTTTCAGATCGCCGGTGACCGGGAGGTTGAACGCGTGGAGGACGGCGATTACTCCGCGCGTGGCTTCAGAAACGGGGGCGTTATCGAGGAACAGGGTCTTCCAGATCAGGTCCGCCTTCGCGAGTTTCGGCAGCGCGAAATATTCGGCCGGGGTGATGCTGGAGGAGCGGAAGAGTTCGGCTTCGAGATAGTGGTACGTGATCAACTCATCGATACCCCAGAGGCCAATGGGCCCGAGGGAGGGCATAAAGAGGTGCGTGTGTACGTCGACAAACGGGATGGCGTCGAGTTCCTGTTGGACGGCGCTGCGGATCTGATCGGGTAAAAGAGCGGAGTGATTCACCTATATAGGAGTATCGAATCCGGCGGCTTTACGCAATCGTTTACACTGCCAGCATGCCTTGGCGACACACCATTGGCGGTGTGGTCCACCGTTTCGACGATTTGAAAACGCTGCTGGCGAAGGCGTCGCCGGCGCGGTCGGGCGACGATCTGGCGGCGATTTCGGCACGTACGGCGGAAGAGCGCGTGGCGGCGCAGATGGCTTTGGCGGAACTTCCGCTTTCCACCTTTCAGAGCGAATTGCTGATTCCGTATGAGGTGGATGAGGTCACACGGCTCATCGTGGATGAGCAGGATCGGGCGGCCTTCGGACCTGTATCGCACCTTACAGTGGGTGAGTTCCGCGACTGGCTGCTGACTCCCGAGGCCTCTGGGGAAGCTCTCGCCCAGCTTACGCCCGGCCTGATGCCCGAGATGGCAGCGGCTGTTTCAAAGCTCATGCGCGTGCAGGATTTAATTACGGTGGCGGCGAAAATTCGCGTGGTAACTCGATTCCGCACCACGGTTGGACTCGCCGGGCGATTGTCTACGCGCCTGCAGCCCAATCATCCGTCCGACGATCCGACCGGGATTGCCGCCAGTATTCTCGATGGCTTGCTGCTCGAGAGCGGCGATGCGGTGATTGGCATCAATCCGGTGTCGGACAGCGTGGAGCGCGTGGTGACGTTGCTGCGCCTCATCGACCGGCTGCGATTGACTTATAAAATTCCTGTGCAGAGTTGCGTGCTCGCTCATGTGACCACGCAGATGGAGGCGATGAAGCGCGGCGCGCCCGTGGATCTCGTGTTCCAGTCGATTGCCGGCACGCAGGCGGCTAACAGTTCGTTCGGGATTAATCTGGCGCTGCTCGAAGAAGCGTGGCAGGCGGCGCGCGAGCTGGGGCGCGGCGAGATCGGCGATAACGTGATGTATTTCGAAACGGGGCAAGGCAGCGCACTGTCGGCCAATGCGCACCATGGCGTGGATCAGCAGACGTGCGAGGCGCGGGCCTATGGAGTCGCGCGGCATTATCGGCCCATGCTGGTGAATACCGTGGTCGGGTTTATCGGTCCGGAATATTTATATGACGGCAAGCAGATCGCGCGCGCGGGATTGGAGGATCATTTCTGCGGCAAGCTGCTCGGGCTGCCGATGGGCTGCGATGTTTGTTATACGAACCATGCCGAGGCCGATCAGGACGATATGGATGCGCTGCTGACGCTGCTCGGGACGGCGGGAGTCAATTACATTATGGGCGTGCCGGGCGCGGACGACGTGATGCTGAATTACCAGAGCACTTCGTTCCATGATGCGCTTTATTTAAGGGCGCTGCTGGGATTGCGGCCCGCCCCCGAATTCGAAGCCTGGCTGAAACAGGATGCAGCGCACGCACTCCTGCGCAATGCCGTTAAGCTGCCTCATTCTTTTTATTGACAGGAGAAAATCGTGGTGGCGACTTTGCGCTTTCGGCTATTGCCCCGCGTCCCCCCACGTCCGCGGTTCGTGGGTGCAGAGGGGGTCGGAGGCCAGCGGATTGCCCGTCGCTTCAAAGGCGCGCGCCCGCGAGCCGCCGCACAGCGCATGGTATTCGCAGCATCCGCACCGCCCTTCAAACTGCGTGGGGTCGTGCAGCGAGCGAAAGGCCGGGGCGTCGCGGTAAACGTCGACCAGGCGATCCTGACGGACATTCCCGACCGTCAGTGGAAGAAATCCGGCGGGGCAGATCTCGCCCGTATGCGATACAAAAACTATGCCGTGCCCATCGCGAATGCCAAAGCTTCGGAAGGCCGGGCTGTGCTTGATCTCCTCGGCATTCATACCCTCGGAGCGCATCTTTTCGAGGGCCACGCGCCGGTAGGAGGGCGCCTCCGTGGTGGCCACGATGAACGGCGCAATGCGCGAGGTCTCGTAAACCCAGCCCATCAGTTGTTCGGCCTCCTCCGGCGCAAGGGGCTGCAGCACCTTCCCGCGGCCCACTGAGATCAGGAAGAACAGGCTCCAGCGGGCTACGCCGAGAGACTTGAGAAGTTCATAAATGGCAGGGACGTCGTCCGCGGTCTCGGCCGCTGCCAGGGTATTTACCTGCAGAGGCATACCGAGTTCCTGCGCCCAGCGCATGGCCTCAAGGGTGCGGTCGAAAGTGCCGGGTACGCCGCGAATCGAATCGTGACGCTGGGCGTTCGATCCGTCGAGACTCAACCCCAGCCCTTCCACCGAAGCCTCTTTCAGGCGGACGAGCATTTCGCGGGTCAGTAGGGGCGTGGCTGCGGGGGTAATGGATATGCCGATGCCCAGCTTGTGGGCTTCGGCGATCAGTTCGAACAGATCGGGGCGGGTGAGTGGGTCGCCCCCGGTTAGAATCAGTTGCGGCGTGGGCGAGCCGAATTCCGCTATCTGGCTCAGGAAAGCCACGCCCTCATCGAAGGTGAGTTGCATGGGATCCGCGCCTGGAACCGCTTCGGCGCGGCAGTGGCGGCAGGCCAGGGCGCAGGCCCTCGTGATTTCCCAGTAGACATTCATGGGCGTCCGCGAGTAATCGCGCGGCGTATGCTGCGGGGAAGGGCGTGACAGGTGAGGTTGGACCGTGGACAACTGCATAATCCCTGTTCGGCACTTGAGGTTCCATAGGATCTCGCGCATTTTCCATCGTTTGGCGACCGCCGGAAAACGCGGAGTGCGCTGTTTCGCTCCGGCGGGGTGTCTGGTTGCGCGAGATGACGCTCTGAACCGTCGCAGGCCCGGGTTACTTCAAACCAAAGCAGTAGAGGGTGTCGTCGTACGTTCCCAGGTAGACTCGTCCGTTGGCGAGGCTCAGGCCTTCGAAGTGGTTCCAGGAAGTGATTTGGTTTCCGCTGGAGTAGAGTTCTTTTCCCGTTAAGGCATCCAGTGCGTAGAGAGTTGCGTGGGTCGACGCGGCTATCCTCAATTTGCTCGAGTCTCTCAACCCGATGTCCGGGTAGGCTTGAGTTGTGTTTTCTCCGCTGCCGAATCCGTAAACTACTCCATTGGCTACCAAAGGCGGCTCGGCTTGATCCATGTCCCGCGACATCCACACCGGGGTTAGTTGCGGCTTGCCGTTCTTGTCTTCAACTTTGAAGGCAACTACGGCACCGTGAGTCACCGGACCGTAGGAAATCGGCACTTTGAACTTCGAGTGTACGGGTCCCCAGAAGGGCGTCAGAACCCAACGGGTCCCGCTTGAATCTTCCCAGCTGGCCATAGAGCCCCAGATGCCCGCGGAGGCGAAGTTCACCTCTTCATTGCAGATGAGCGGCGTACGGTCGAGCGGGGTCTGATGGTCTTCGCCGCCGGGGTCCTTTGTATCCATTAGATAGACGCGGCACTCTTTGCTGGCTGTCGCCATCAATTCGCGGCCTTTGTAATTGAAGATAGCCGGAGTTACCTGGAAATCGAGATCCCGTTTCTGCAGCCACGACCAATTCGAGGGAATGAAATAATCCACGATGCTCAACTGGCCGCCACTTACTTTTGCGCCGACAAGTCCGTTGCCGTAGGTCTGAGCTTCTTTGTCGTAGCGGCCGTCGCCGGTGGGCGCCCAAGCCGTTCCGCTCGAATCGATAGCTACTCCGCTGCGCCCCCAGAGGCCTCCGCTTTTCGGACTGGCTGTCATTACCTTGTGCTGAGGGTCGTTGACATCGATGGCCCACATCTGATTAGGATTGCCGTGGCATCCCTGCGAGGTGATGGTGAACAGCACCCCGTTGAACATGTTGAGCGAATAAACCTTGGCATTGGGGCGGGTGAACTGGTAGGGCGCGGACAGCTCTTCGCCATCGGCGGCGTTCAGGGTGTGGAGCTGGCCATCGCCCGCCAGCGCATAGACGGGACGCTGGCCGGCGGCGTTGGGAGCGCCTATGGTGGGAGTAGCGAGCAGGCCCTCGGGACAGAGTGGGTCGTCGTTGTTAGGACGAATGTTGGCGGGCGGCGGGTAATCGAAATGGTGTTTCCAGAGCACAGTGCCGGATTCGACGTCGATGCCGTAGACATTATCGGAGACGCCGGCCACGATGGCTACCTGCTTCACTCCGCCGGGCGTCCTGAGCTGATCGATAATCAGCGGCGGGAAGAGCGAATGCATTTGATTCGACTGGTTATCGAGCTTGAGTTTCCAGAGGATCTGCAGATTCTTGACGTTATTGACGGAAAGGATGTGTTCGTCCTGCTGCCATGCGGTGCGTTGCGGGCTGCCGCCGTCGGTGAGCCAATCGGCCGCCGGAGCGAGTGCCGCCGCCATCAATAAATAAATTAGTTTTCGCATGTGATGTCATTTCCCGGTGAGTTGCGGTTGCTCGGCGAGGAAGCCGAAAGCGTAGACGGTGTTGTCGTGCGTAGTGAAGTAGATGCGGCGATTGGCTACGGCGAGGCCACTGCCGTGCGCAAAAGTTTGGGCGATGTCGCCTGAGGAATAAAGCTCGGCGCCGGTTTCTCCGTCGAGTACGTAGAGGGTGGCGTGGGATGCCATTTTTTCGCGCTGCGCAACGGTGTACGGCTTGCCGTTCGGTTTAGCTTCGCGATTGGATTCGCCGGTCGATAAGGCGAAGACGAGGCCGTTGGCCGTGGCTGTGGGGGCGGGCGCCAGCATGTCGCGCGAGGTCCAGGCGCGAGTGAGCTTCGGATGTCCACCCGCGTCCTCAAGCTTAAAAGCGACCACGCTGCCATGGGGGCTATTGGCTGTGGGACCCCACAGTGATGCGTAGATCCAGCGTATGTTCTTGTCGGTGTCTTCCCAGGTAGAGAAACCGGCGAATCCGTTGCCCGCGTGCTTAGTGTTGGGAGCCGCGATGGGCTCGGTCTGGTAGAGGAGCGTATTGTGGTCCGCGCCGCCGAGCGATTTCGCATCGAGCAGATAAAGACGGCCATCGGGACCCGCGGCGACAACCAGATCCCTGCCATTGGAGGTGAAGACGACTGGTGTCGCGGTGGGCCTCGATGATGTCCCGGGCAGCGTTACGGAATCGGTGACTTTGAGGTCTTTCGTCATGGCAAGGATCGTGCTGCCGGCTTGCGCGTAGACTGTACCATCGCTGGCGATGGCGGCGTCTCCGGCTCCGGGGTGCGAAGTCAGATTGTTGGCAAGAGCGCCGGACTCGGTTTCATTCATGTCAAGCGCGTAGAGGGTGTCGGGATTGCCTCCGCAATTATCATGAGTGGCCGCGTAGATGACCCCGTCGTTGAGGTTGAGGCTGCCGACTTTCGAGTTAGGCGGAACGAACTTGACCGGTGGAATGCGGTCGGCTCCGGTCGAGGTGTTGAGTACGTGGAGGAAGCCGTCGCTGCTGACTGCGAGGAAGAGGCCGGCGCGTCCGAAGCCGGTGGCGAAGAGCCCAGGCGTTGTGCCGCGACCTCTGCCTGCCACAGGTCCGCGCCCCATCGCCGTACTGCTTCCCGGCATAGCCAGGGCAGCCGTCAAGCCGCCCGGGCAGGCTGCGGTGGGCGCGATGCGCGGCTTGGCGCCCTGATAGTCGAAATGTCTTTTCCAGATGATCCGATTGATATCGGCATCGATGGAAAACACATTGTCGTCGCTGCCGCCGAACACCAGCATTTCCTTGAAGCCGAGGTAGGTGATCAGATTGCCGTTGACGATTGGCGAGGTGAGGGACTGCAGGCCCAGGGCCTGATTTTCGGCCTTGAATTTATAGAGCAGTTCAATGTTCTTGGCGTTATCGCGGGTGAAGGCTTTTTCGGCCCTCGCCCAGCCATCGCGCTGTGGATTCCCGCTTTGACCGGCCCAGTCCGCGCCCCACACGGCGATGCATGCGATGGCAGCCGGCAGGGCCGCCATCAAGACCTTTCGCATTCCCTCAACCTTTCCCGCAGCGCCCTTAAGCGACTTAAGAATCGCTAGTATATCAGCGGCGGCTGGCGGCATCCGGTCTGGATGGCGACAGTCGGGATGGCGCCGGGCGCAGCGCCGATTTGAGCGGCAGCAGGGCTGCCGCTCCTCATACCAGGCGCAACCGAGGCTCCGGACCGGCTATTTTTGTACCGCCGGAAGCTTGGTTGGATCACCCACATTCGGACATTGGGGATGACCCAGGCCACTCGCGCTGACTCCGATTCCACCGGCGGGATTCGGCGTGATGTCGTAGACGATATTGTCGGGCCGGTTCGGATCCCCCGATAGTGGCGGAAACCCAGCCAGGTGATCGAGGCCGAGAAGATTGCGCGTACGCCACGCGATGTCGTGATCCGTGCATGAGTGATCGCCCGCGACGCCGAGACCACCCGCCGCCACCTGCCCCTGCCCAAACAGCCCGACGCCGCCGCCAATCGCCATGAAGCCGCCGATTATTTGTCCCACCATGGGATCTTCCGACGTGCCAAAACCCCACACGTACGGGGAGAATACCGCCGATTGATTGACGGGGTAATTGTTGGTAAGCTCTCCCACAAAACCACCCGGTTGAGTGGCCGAATACAAATTCGCCGTCGATAACGCCAGACCGCCCGGGAAGCCTGCGCCATTGCTGCTGGAACTCGAGTCAAAGGCGAAAGCGTTGCCCGCATTCGCTCTCATCGCGGACGAGATTCGGCCAATCCCAAGTTGCGTGGTAGTGTTGTTGCCGGTGAAGGCAACGGCGCACACCACTCCATTCCGATTCACCACGGTTGCCCACTGCTGGGCATTCAGCCCGCTGCTCTCGGCGGCCCTCGCCGCAAGCAGCGCCGTCCTCAACTGAGCGCTGTTGGGAAGATTCCCGCACCCATAGCTCTGCGCATGCATCGCCGCCGCCGCCAGGAATGCCGTCGCGCCAAACATCCATACATTCGTTTTCATGTTCTCTCCTCTGTGCTTGGTGCAGATTCGTTCTGCATGTCCGTTTAGCGCGTAAACCGGGCGGAAACTATAACCGCCGCGGGATTTTTTTTCATCTCGCCGATGAGTGTTAAAATACTCGGACATCGTGACGGCTGAGCGCTGGAGACAAATCGAAGAGATTTTCAACTCGGCGCTGGAATGCCCGCCAGAGCAGCGCGGCGCTTTTCTTACCCATGCCTGCAAGGGCGACGACGAGCTCAGGAAAGAAATCGAAGACCTGGTCCTGCGCGAAGAATCGCCTGGCTGGAAATTGCCTGAGCATCCGGCCTGGGTGACGCCGGAACCTCCTGCCGGCCCGTTTGCACCCGGCACTCGTCTCGGTCCTTACGAAATCGTCGAAGCGATAGGGGCTGGCGGAATGGGACTCGTGTTCCGCGCCATCGACACACGCCTCGGACGCAGCGTCGCCATCAAGACTTCGCGGGAACCGCTCTCCGATCGCTTCGAGCGGGAAGCGCGCACCATCGCTTCTTTGAACCATCCCAACATCTGCACGCTGTACGATACAGGTCCCGATTACCTGGTCATGGAGCTGATCGAAGGCCCGACGCTCGCCGACCGCCTTCGCAAAGGTCCGCTGGCTCTCGACGAAGCGCTGAACATCGCCCGCCAGATTGCCGCCGCGCTCGAAGCCGCGCACGAGAAAGGTATCGTCCACCGCGATCTGAAGCCCGCCAACATTAAATTCCGGCCCGACGGCTCCGTGAAGGTGCTCGACTTCGGCCTGGCGAAGTCAGGGGCGGAATCCGAACCTTCGGCGGATTCAATCGGCATCAGACTCTCCGGCCTGATTCTGGGCACGGCAGCGTACATGAGCCCGGAACAGGCGCTTGGGCAGGACCTGGACAAACGCTCAGACATCTGGGCCTTTGGCGTCGTGCTTTATGAAATGCTCGCCGGCTGCCGCCCGTTCGCGGGCGCGACCGCATCGGACTGTCTGGCGGCCGTCGTTCAGCGCGAGCCGGATCTGACCGAAGTCCCCTTTAGGGTTCGCCGCCTGGTGGACCTTTGCCTCGAGAAGGATCCAAGGAAAAGACTGCGCGACCTCGGCGATTGGGAACATCTGCTCGATCCGGAGCCATCGCAGCCGGCTCCTCCCGCGGCAAGCCCGTGGCGAAAAATCGCATGGGTGGCGATTCCGGCTTTATTGGCCGCGGCGGTCGCAGTCGGGGCGCTTTCGTTCAGACCCGCAACTCCCGCCCGCGCCACGCGCTTTCAGGTCAGTCTGCCGGAGAACGTCTACTTTCAGCAATTCGTCTCTGTTTCGCCGGACGGACAGAATCTGGCCTTCACCGCCACGGGCGAACAGGGCGGACTGTGGATTCACAACCTCGATACGCTCGCATGGCGGCGGCTGCCCGGGACCGAATTGGCGCGCACAGTGTTCTGGTCGCCCGACAGCCGTTTCCTCGCATTTACGACCCGCGACTGGAACGGCAGCGAAGTCAAAAAAATCGACACCGCCGGTGGGCCTCCCGTCGCCATCTACTCAACCAGCCAGGGTCGACCGTTGTACACGGGGGCGTGGAATCGGAACGGCGACATGGTTTTCGGAGGTTTTGCGGGGTTCGGGAAACTTCCCGCCGGGGGCGGCGCCGACACACCACTGACCTCCGTCGACAGGGCCCGGGGAGAGGTCGGCCATGCGTATCCTGCGTTCCTGCCGGACGGAAAGCACTTTATCTACCTCATTGCGGGACCGGCGAGCGTGGCGGGAATGTATGCCGGTTCTGTGGATGACCGGCCGGGGGCCCAGCCGCGCCAACGTATCCTCGCTGCCAGGTCTGCCGCGGTTTACACCGGTGGGAGGCTGCTATACCTGCGGGACGATACTTTGATGGCGCAGCCATTCGATGCCGGCCGGCTCAGCCTGGTGGGCAGCCCGGTCCCGCTCGCCGAACATGTCCAGGCGATCGGATGGGCGTCGGTGTTCTCAGCGTCGCCGGCGGTTCTGGCATATCGTTCGGGCACGGCATCGCTGGGACGGCAGCTCACTTGGCTGGACCGCCAGGGGAACGAAATCGGCGCTGTTGGGGAGCCGAATTCCGATAACGACATCAAGCTCTCTCCGGATCAGACGAGCGCGGCTATGGTCGGGGCGGCGGAAAACAGCACAGCACCGGACATCTGGCTCATCGACTTCGCGCGCGGCACGCGAACGCGCCTCACCTTCGATCTCAATGCCGATAGCCCGGTCTGGTCGCCGGATGGGTCGCGCATCTTTTTTTCCTCCGGCCCGAAGCTGGAGACGATTTCCTGGAAGGCCGCCGGCGGCGCCGGGTCCGAGAGGGAGTTGCTGAAAGAACCGGGAAGATTTCATTACCCCACGAGCATTTCGCCCGACGGCCACTTCCTGATCTACTTCACGATGCCAAAGCGCGCGGGCCCCGGGGTTCCCGGCCAGGTGTGGGCTCTTCCGCTCGCAACGCATGGTCAGCCCATTCATCTGCTGGGCTCGCAATTCAGTGAAAATCGCGCGGCCATTTCCCCCGACGGGCGCTGGATCGCCTATCGCTCGAACGAGTCCGGCAAATTTGAGGTCTACGTCCGGAGTGTGGTGACGTCGGACTCCGGGCGTTTGTCGTTGGGAGAGGGCAAGTGGCAGGCTTCGCGAGACTCCGGAGAAGTTCCCCCCGCTCTGCCGATCTGGAGCCACGACAGCAGAGAACTCTTCTATATGTCGAGTCAGGAGATCATATTCTCGGTGCCGGTGGACGGCAGCCACGCCTCCCAGCCGTTGGGCAGCCCATCGGCGCTCTTCACCGCTCCCTGCTCGTGCGGGTTCGACGTCAGTGCCGACGGGCGGCGTTTCCTCGTGCGCGGCGAAGCGGGCGCGGGCGCCAAAATGCCCATCACGGTGGTCCTGAATTGGCAGGCGGAACTGAAAGGGCGATGAACGAAGGCATCACCGCGCTGCTCAAGGCGTGGAGCGGCGGGGACGAACAGGCACTGGAACGGCTCACTCCGCTGGTCTACCCCGAATTGCGGCGGATCGCGCGCCAGCACCTGCGCCGCGAAAACCCCGGCAACACGCTGCAAGCCACCGCGCTGGTGCACGAAGCCTGGCTGCGGCTCGTCGCGCCAGGACAGAGAAACGATGCCAACCAGGCGCACTGGCAGGATCGGGCCCATTTCTTTGCGGTCTGCGCCCAGATGATGCGGAGAATCCTGGTGAGCTCGGCCCGCAAAAGAACTGCCGAAAAACGCGGCGGGGGCGGCTTCACCATCGTGTTAAACGAGTCCATCGATGGCGCGCCCATGCGCGACGAGCAGATGATCGTGCTGGATGATTCCATGGACGCCCTCGCCAAATTCGATCCGCGCAAAGCCAAGGTTGTGGAGTTGCGATTTTTCGGCGGCCTGAGTGTGCGGGAAACCGCTGAGGTGCTGAAGACCTCCGAGCAGACCGTCTTGCGCGACTGGAGGCTGGCGCGCACATGGCTGGCGCGTGAGATGGAGTCGGCGGGCGGCGTCGGGAATTGAGGTAATCAGCACTGTCGCCGGACCTGGGCGATTTTCAAGCGATCACTTCCCTGGCGGCGTTCCTTTTACGGAACCCGGCTGGGTCAGGGTTCGTATATCCACAAAGTCATTGCGGACAACTTCGATTTCGTCGCGATATTGAGCGGCATTGCCATAGTCGACGAAATGCCCGTAGCGTGAATGGAGGTCGCGTAGGCGGCGCGCGTGCCTGATGGGGCACCAATGCTGCTCGGTTCGCGCCGAGATTTCGCGGGCCCACGCGAGCAGACCATTGCCGTAGGAGCAATAGGCGCAGTTGATTCGCTCCACGATATTCAGGTACTCGAGCCGCCCCCGGTCGAAGACGAGGTAATCCGCGCGCCTGGCTTTTGGAATGCCGTACACAGGGAAGCAAATAGCCTGATAAACGGCCAGGAAGAGATCGAGAAGGGCGAATGGCACGACGCCGGAGTAAATGATCGGAGCGGTCAGGATGGCGAGGAAACGGGAATCCGCAATATAGCGTGCTAACGACGACTTGAGCCTCCGGTGCTCAGCCAGCACCGACTCTTCGAATTGGACCTTGCCCCCGGACCAATGAAAGGGAAACGTCCGCTCCATTTCCTGCCGGGCGGTTCCCAGTTCCTTCTCCAGGACCTTAATGCGCTTGGTCAACTCGTCCTGGATGTTGGTCACAAAGTTCCTTCTTTCGGTCCCCCGTACTGCTTACGCGCGGCCCGCGAATCCGCCGTCTTCGGTTGCGACCTTGATTTTTTCGCCTTCTTTAATGAAGAGGGGAACGCGGATTTCGCGGCCGGTTTCGAGTTTGGCGAGCTTGGTAACGGTGCCGCTCGAGGTGTCGCCTCGGGTGCCGGGTTCAGTATAGGTGACGGCGAGCTCGACGTACATGGGCAATTCGAGACCTATGGGATTGCCGTTGTATTTCTGGAGCTGGATTACGGCTCCTTCGACCAGGTAATCGAGGGCATTGCCGATCATTTGATCGTTGAGCGTGAGGGTGTCGAAGGTTTCCTGATCGAGGAAGTGGGAGCCGTCGTTGTCGGTGTAGAGGTAGGAAGCGGGGACCGATTGGAGGTCGGGCTCTTTGAATTTGTCACCCGCCTTGAAGGTTTTTTCGAAGACCGCGCTGGTGAGAAGATTGCGAATCTTCAGGCGCACTAGGGTTTGGCCCCCGCGGGCGGTGGGGGTGCTGACCTCCGCTTCGAGGCAGCAGAATGGGATGTTATCGAATTCGAACAGGGTTCGGCGTTTTACGCTGATTGCGTCTATTAATACGGCCATGGGGAGTTGATAAGAAGATAGAAGGGCAGATCGAAATCTGCCTTTCCTTTTATTTCGAGTAGCCTTGCCAGACGTATTCCAGGGCTTCGGGCAGGGTCTGCGCTTTCACGGCGCGGTCGGTGTGGCCGGCGTTGCGCGCAAACACGAACTGGTAATGATAGCCCTTGGCGGCCAGCGCTTTGGCCATGATCTCATTAGCCTCGACCCAGTCGTGCGAGGGGTCGCCGGGACGGCCGTTGTCGCGGTCGCCGACTTCCATCCAGATGCGCAGCGGCTTGGCCGGGCTGGCGGGGATCAGGTGCTCTTCGAGCTCAAAGGCGCCGTGCGGGAGATTGGGGTCGGTGGGCCACTGGTTGTTGACGAAGGTGCCGGAGTAGGTGAGAACGCGGTGATAGAGCTCCGGGTGGAACCACGCCATCGCCATAGCCGCGGAGCCGCCGGAACTGCCGCCCATGGTCATGCGGGCATCGGGATCTTTGGTCAGCTTTACGTTGTACTGCTTCTCGACGAGGGGCAGCACTTCGGCTTCAACGAACTCGGCGTACTTGCCTGACATGGTGTCGTATTCGAGGCCGCGCTCGCTGCCGCCGCCGTCGCCGCTGCCATTGCCGATGGAGACGGCGATGATGGCGGGCAGGCGCTTCTGGGCGATCAGATTATCCAGGGCCCTGAACAAGCCGAGGTCGGGTCCATCCGCACCGATGATCAGCGGGGCGACCGTGCCGGGGACGTATTGTTTGGGAACGTAGACAGCAACTTTGCGGGTATAAGGAGCGGGGTGGCTGCTGATGTTCCGGCGTTGGCCCGGCTGGGGCGGCGGTGCATCGGCCGGGGCGGGATCGCGCGCGACGCCGGGATAGAACTTGCTGTCAGTCGACTCCATGGTGAAGTTGTAGATGGTTCCCTGGGGCACGGATTCGTTCACCGTCATCTCGGGTGCGGCGGGATGGGTAGGGCCGATGATGAAGTTTCCGTCGGCTCTGGGCGATGGGTTAGTGCCGTCAGGCAACTCCGTTGCGGTGACGTAGCCGGCGGTATGGGGATCGCGGAGGGGGTTGGGCGGGCGCTGGGCTCGTCCGACCGCTGGACCGGCTGCGGGCGGTGCAGGTGCGGCCGGGGCTTGTGCCAGAGCTGCCGCGGCGGTGGTTAGAAACGCGATGCTGAGAAGACGGACCATGAGGGACTCCTTTTTCCCCACAATCTTATCTCAAGCGGCGGCGGTGACCGAGGGCCGGTAAAGACGGGCAGGTAAAGCGGCCATTACGTTTGCACTATGATGGTTCCAGGTTTTTTATGCGTATCAACCCGGAAAAATGCGTTGCCTGCGGCAACTGCACGTATGTTTGCCCGATGGAGGCGATTTACATCGACCCCGTCATTAAGCGCGCCACCATCAAACGCGATGAGTGCGTGGAGTGTTATGCCTGCTACAACGGGCTGAGCCAGGAGCATCTGAATCCCACCATGGTGCGGACCATGCGGAAGGCTCTGAAGATGCTGCGCATCAGGTTCGATCCCGAGCCGGATGTGTGCCCCACGGCTGCATTCGAGCCCGATGAATTGACGTGGCCTCGCGTAGTGCGGCGGGCGTTCTCCGATCCGCGTGTGCCGCACGAATCGACCGGCGTGGAAGGTCGCGGGACCGAAGAGGTTAAGACCAACGACGTCAGCGGGCGCGTGAAAGTGGGCGAAGTCGGATTCACCATTGAGTTCGGACGGCCCGGCGTGGGCGCGCGCTTTTATCAGATTCAGGAGATGTGCTGGGCGCTGGCGAAGGCCGGCGTCTCCTTCGAGAAGAAGAATCCCATCACGTCGCTGATGAGCGATGTGCCGAGCGGGACCCTTCGCGAGGACATCCTGAACGAGAAAGTGATGTCGGCGATTGTGGAGATCAAGGTTTCGGTGGAGCGCACGGAGGAGATTATCCGCCTCGTGTGGGACGTGGAGAAGAAGCTCAATACCGTGGTGGCGCTTGGGGTGGGGACGCGCTGCGACGCGGATGGCGAAGACCGCGTGGTGGCGCCGATTCTGGAGCGCCTCGGCTATAAACTGGAGCGCGCGAAGACGAATATCGGGCTGGGCAGAATCACGCGCAAGCTGGAGCCTGCCGCCGTACAGGAGACCGTAAACGCATGACCAATACATTGCATCGCTTCGGACCGGCGGAAAGTTTCCGCGACGATTTCATTATTTTTGCGATTGCCAGCAAGGGCGCGAACGACGCCGATTCTTTGCCCAAGCTTCGGAAGTTTTTGCAGATCGCGACCGAGTATAAGCCAGTTAATCTGGGAGACGCGCGGCACGGCGGTGCTTTGCGGCCTTCACGGCATATGAATCCCACGTCACACTGGAATCGCGATATCACGCCGGATTTTGATGCCGTGATTGCGGGGCTCGACCATCCGACTACATGCGCCGCGGTGTTCGATAACAAGGTGGCAGCGGAGGATTTCGTCAAGCGCATCAAGGAAGAAGACCTGGGTCTGAGCATTAATATTTCGACCTCGATCGATGGGGCGGAGGAGTGCTGCCATTATGCCGGAATTCCTCGGCACAGTGTGGGGTATTCGCTGGGCTTCGAGGGCGATACGGATAAGCTGCCGAATTCGCAGATCATGATGCTGTCGACGATGTGTGGACATGGGATGGTGAGCCATTCGCTGGCCAAGAAAATGGTGGATTGGGTGAAGGAAGGGCGGCGGACTCCGGAACAGGCGGTGACTTACATGGCTCGGTTCTGTTCGTGCGGAGTTTTTAATCCGGCGCGGGCTAAGCGGGTTTTGCAGGACGCGATTGATGGCAAGTAAGCGCTGGCTGTTGATTCTGGCGGCGGCCGTCTCACTTCAAGCCGAGGTGAAGGTCCTCAAGAATTTCACGCTGATCGATGGAACAGGCACAGCCCCGCTCACCAACGCGGCCATGATCGTGGACAACGGACGGATCACCTGGGTGGGGCCAGTGGCGAAATTGAAAGCACCGGCGGCGGCCGAAACAATCGATCTCAGCGGCAAGTATGTGATGCCGGGAATTATCGATCTGCATGTCCACCTCGGCGCTACGGTCGATTTGAATCAGAGCGCCGATAATCTGACCGAGCAGAGTACGGAGAACGATCTGAAGACGTATGCGTCTTACGGCGTGACCACCGTGCAGAGCATGGGTACGGACAAAGATCTGGTACTCGCCATGCGCGATAAGCAAAGGGCCACGGGACGCCCGGGTGAGGCGCGCATTTACACGGCCGGCCAGGGGTTCGTATACGAGGGCGGATATGGCGGCCTCGCGGGCGTGAACGGGCGGGTGAAGTCCGCGAGCGAAGTTCCGGCGATGGTGGCGGCGCAGGCGGCGAAGAAAGTGGATCTCATCAAGTTGTGGATGGACGATGAGCAGGGCACGATGCCGAAGATGCCGTATGACATCGCTAAGGCGATTATCGAGGACGCGCACAAAAACAAGCTGCCGGCGGCCGCGCATATTTTTTATCTGGCCGACGCCAAGACGCTGGCGAGCTATGGCGTGAATGGATTCGCGCACAGCGTTCGCGATCAACCGATTGATCAGGGGCTGATCGACAGCATGAAGAAGCATGGCACGTGGCAACTGGCCGCCACGCTGAGCCGCGAAGCTTCGATGTTCGCTTATTTGGGACCGCCGAAGTTTGCCAGCGATCCGTTTTTTCTGAATGGCGTGTCGGCGAAGGTGAAGAGCATTTTGACGAATCCGAATTCGGATTATCTGAAGTTGCGGGGAGCAGATAAGGTTCTGCCGAAGTATCCGGCGTTTTTTGAAACCGCGCAGAAGAATTTCAAGAAGCTGGCGGATGGGGGTGTTAAGTATGGCATGGGCACGGATTCCGGGCCTCCTGGACGTTTTCCCGGGTACTTCGCGCACTGGGAGTTGGAATTGATGGTGCAGGCGGGGATCACGCCTATGCAGGCCATTCAGGCGGCCACTAAGAGCGGCGCGGAGTTCCTTAAAGCGAAAGATTTGGGGACGCTGGAAAAATCGAAGTGGGCCGATTTGGTGGTTTTGGATAAGAGTCCGCTGGACGATATTAAGAACACGCGGACGATTGATTCGGTTTATATTGCGGGGACGCGGGTTAAGTAAGAAGGGAAGAGGGCAGATCGGAAATCTGCCCCACCGGGCTTCATAATGGAGAACGTGCGGTGAACCTGAGGTGGATCGGAATCGCGCTTGCTGCGTCCATCGGACTGGCGCAAGAAACTTCGACGCCAAAATTCGAAGTGACTTCTGTCAAACCGAACAAATCGCCGGATCTAAGTAAGGCAGTCATACAGCTTCTTCCGGGCGGCAGATTCGTTGCGACGAACATCCCGCTGATCCAGGTGATCGCGGCTGCCTGGGACCTTCCCCTTCAATCGCAACGGCTGACGCTGGCCTCCGGCGTGAGAATGCCAGACGATATCTACGATATCGAAGCAACCGCGGAGAAAGGCGCGTTTCCACCGGGGCTGACGACGGAGGAGCGTGGCCTCAAAATCAGGTTGATGCTTCAAGCGTTGCTGGAAGACCGGTTCAAGCTTAGGATTCGCCAGGAACCGAAAGAAGAACCGGTGTACGCGCTGGTGGTGGGAAAAGGTGGACCCAAACTGGAGAAATCAAAGTTCCAGGAGCAAGGCTGCGGCGACACCGGTCCGAATTGGCTTAGCAATCCCGCTTGTCACTTTCTGGACGGTGGCCAGAAACGCGGGCTCCATGGCGCGTCCGTCACCATCGCCTCGGTTGTGGAGTACGTACAGAACTTTACCGACCGGCCACTCTTCGACAAGACGGGGCTCACCGGTTTCTACAACATCCAGACCGACGGTTGGGCGCCCATGAGGGTCAACGTGAATGTCGCTCCGCAAAACAGCGATGCCCGCGCCGATAATCCCGACCGCCCTACCCTGTTCAACGTGTTCGAGAAACTCGGCCTTCGCATGGAGTCGCAAAGAGCCGTTATCGATATGTTCGTCATCGATCATGTGGAAAGACCGAGCGAGAATTAAGGTTAGAAGGCGAGAGGGATGAGTTCGTCCATCGTTTTCACGTAGTGAATCTTCATTTCGCCGAGTTGTTCCGCCTTCAGGTCTTCGCGTACGTTGACTTCGTTGTCGGCCGGCATGATCACTTCAGTCACTCCACCGCGTTTCGCCGCCAGCACCTTTTCTTTGATCCCTCCCACTGGCAGGATCTGGCCCGTCAGCGTAATTTCACCTGTCATCGCCAGATTCCGCTTCACGCATTTGTCAGTCAGCATGGAGAGCAGCGCGGTGGCCATGGTCACGCCTGCCGATGGACCGTCCTTCGGAATAGCCCCGGCGGGGACGTGGACATGAATGTCGCTGGTCTTGAAAACATCGGGATCGATGCCGAGTTTCGGTGCGTGGGCGCGTACCCAAGTCAGCGCCGCCTGCACGGATTCCTGCATGACGGAGCCGAGTTGGCCGGTCATGATTAATCCCTTGCTGCCGCCGGGCATGCGTCCGGCTTCGATGAAGAGTACGTCGCCGCCGACCGGTGTCCATGCCAGTCCGACGGCCACGCCAGGGCGGCTGGTTCTCTCGGCAACTTCGGTGTCGGGGCGATGCCTCGGAGCGCCGAGGAATTCCTCGACGAGGGCCGGAGTGATTTCGGTAACAGGGTCGGCGCCTTCCGCGTAACGCCTCGCCACTTTGCGGCACACGGTTCCGATCTCGCGCTCGAGGCTGCGCACGCCGGCTTCACGGGTGTAGCGGCGCACGATGAAGTGGACAGCATCGTCGCGGAAGGTCAGCGGCTTGTCCTCACTGAGTCCGTTCTCGGTCTTTTGCCGCGGGATCAGATAGCGGAACGCGATGATGGTCTTCTCCTGCTCGGTGTAGCCCTGCAGTTCGATGATCTCCATGCGGTCGCGCAGCGCTTCGGGAATGGTGTCGAGCACGTTGGCCGTGGTGATGAAGAGGACGCGCGAAAGGTCGAAGGGCTGGTCGAGATAGTTGTCGCGGAAGGTGAAGTTCTGCTCGGGATCCAGCACTTCGAGAAGCGCGGAGGCGGGATCGCCGCGGAAATCGCGCCCCAGCTTGTCGACCTCGTCGAGGAGGAAGACCGGGTCGTTGGCTCCGGCGCGGCGCAGCGCCAGCATGATCTGACCGGGCAGCGCTCCGATATAGGTGCGGCGGTGTCCGCGGATCTCGGCTTCATCGTGCATTCCGCCCATGGAAATGCGCTGGAACTTGCGTCCGAGCGCGCGGGCGATGGAACGGCCCAGCGAGGTTTTACCGACGCCGGGAGGGCCGACGAAGCAGAGGATGGGTCCTTTGAGTCGCGGCTTGAGCTGCATGACGGCGAGAAAATCGAGGATGCGATTCTTTACCCTTTCAAGATCGTAATGGTCTTCGTCGAGGATCTCGGCGGCGCGGCGTACGTTCACGGCCTCGCCTGTCGAAACGCTCCACGGCAGGCTGGTCATCCATTCGAGCCAGGTGCGCGCCACGTTGTGTTCAGGCGACATGGGAGTGATGCGGGAGAAGCGGGTGAGCTCCTTGAGAGTCTCCTGCTTAACTTCCTCGGGCATGCCGGCCTTCTCGATTTTTTCGCGGAACTCTTCCGTCTCATGCTCGCGGTCGTCGCCTTCGCCGAGTTCCTTCTGGATGGCTTTCAACTGCTCGCGGAGATAGAACTCGCGCTGGCTTTGGGAGAGCTGGCCCTGCACCTGGGACTGAATCTTCTGGCGCAGTTCGAGGAGCTCGACTTCGCGCGCCAGCTGCTGGTTGATGTATTCGAGGCGCTTCTTCGCATCGTTTTCCTCGAGCACCAGCTGGCGCTCGGCATGGCCGAGGCTGGGCAGAGTCCCGGCGATGAAGTCGGCCAGACGTCCGATTTCCGCGATGTTGCCGGCGGCGGTGGCCACTTCGTCGGAGATGTTGGGAGTGGCGGATATGATCTGTGTGAACTCGCTGAGAACGTTCTGGCGCAGTGCGGTGAGTTCGGGCGTCATCTCCGGCTCGATCTCGGGCAGGCGTTCCACGCGGGCGCGGAGGAAGGGTTCGCTCGCCGTGTATTCAAGGGTTCGCATGCGCGAAACGCCTTCGCAGAAAAGTAATTGACCTTCGCGCATACGGACCACTTTGTGGATGATGGCGATGGTGCCGGTGCGGTGCATTTCGTCGGGCGAGGGCGCTTCGGTGCGCGGATCGTTTTGGGAGACGACGCCGATCAGGCGATTTTCGCCTTGGGATTCCACCAGCGCGACGGAGGTGGGGCGCCCAACGCTCAGAGGGAGCAGGGCGTTGGGGAACAGGACGGTATCGCGTACGGCGAGGATGGGCAGTTCTTCCGGAGATGGCACTGCTTCCGGATCGGGAACGGCATCCGATACTACCTCGGCTTCTGGCGATTCCATGTCTTCAGCTTATCGGAATGAGGAAAGGGCAGATCGGAAATCTGTCCCACCGGACGGTCAGCGGGCCAGTTCCACGTCGATCAGGCGCGCCAGATCTTCATACGTAATCGTTTCCACAAGCGCCTGATTACCCACGTAAACCGTCGGCGTGTGCGAGATGCCTCGCGCCGCGGCGCCCAGCGAGTCCTGATCCACCAGCGTAACGATACGCGGGTCGTTCAGGGAATTGACGATGCCCTTGTAATCCAGATCGTTGCGGGTGGCGAATTCAATCAGCCAGGGTTTCAGATTATTGGCCGTGAGGTGCTCCTGCTCCGACATGATTTCCCTGCGAAAAGTGATGCCGAGCTTCGGGTCCTGCTGGTAAACCCAGCGCGCGGCAATGGCGGCCTGACGCGCCCAGTCATGCTTTCCGAGAGGCAGGTCGCGGTGAATGAACGCGACCCGGGAACCATACTTCGGCAGTATCCTGTCGTCGAGAAGAGTGCGAAAAGTCTGGCAATCGCCGCATTGCAGGTCTTCATAGATGATGACCTTGACGGGGCTGGCCGGATTACCTTCCACTACATCGTTACGCGACGCGGCGTGCATGTTTATAGCCGCGGCCAGCAAAATCGCGGCGGCGATTTTCATAGCTGGGCGGGATTCTGCAACCGAAACGTGAGGCGTGTTTCCGAGGGGATCTTCACCGTCTGGCCGTGGGTGAGAACCTGGACGCCGCCCCCGAGAGCAGCGCCCGAGCCCGCGCCGATAGCCGCACCTTTACCGCCGCCGGCAAGGGCGCCGACGATGGCTCCGAGCGCCGCACCGCCTCCCACCACCTCTCCGGTTCTGGCTCCGCGCGAAGAACTTTCGGTTCTGACGTCGGTGCTCGTTACGTCGACCGGACGGCCGTTCACATTAACTGAAACCAGCGCCAGGGTGAGCACGGTGCGGCCTTCGATCCTGCCCGATTGCTGATCTTCCACCAGCTTGGTCAGGACATCGGCGCCGCGTGGAATTACCGGCTGGCCGTTCACCACAACCGGCTCATCGATGCTGGCCCGAAAGGTCTGGCCTAAACGAGCGGTTTGCGAGTTGACGGATTCGATCATGCGCACCGTGATATGGGTATCCGCCGGAATCGTGATGCCTAGCATCGGCGGGGGCGGAGGAGTGTCCCGCCGATAGTCGTCGCGCCGGACTTCAGGCGGCGGTGGCTGGTAGTTCGGATCGGTGAACGTCACCGATTGCACGCGCTCCACGTCGAAGTTCCGGATATCGCCGTTGACGTCGACGCGGATTTGTCGGGCAGTGCCGCCTATAAACGTACCCTGGATGACTTCGCCGTTGCGCAAAGTGATGGTGTCGGCGCTCGCCATCGCCCCGCTCAGGATCATGACGGCCGCCGCAAGATGGATATTCGTTAGTCTCAATTCCGATACCTCTCTCAATTCTAACGTTTGGAACGGCTTCGGGGTCAACCGGGTTACAGGAAACAGGTCAAATCCCGCGCCATGAGCATTTTATCTTCCATTCTGTTATAATCGGGATGTCTTTGCCCGCATCAGTTAGTTCGAGTGCCTTCTGGCCGCCCCTCCTCCTTACCATCGTCGTTGGTTTTGGTTCAGAGCAGTCTGACAGAGACAAATTCACCTTAGGAACCAACCAATGACCAATCTCTTTGTCGGGAATCTCAGTTTTCAAACCACTCAGGACGAGCTGCTGGCGGCATTTTCTCAGTTCGGAAACGTGGAGCGTGTCAATATCGTCACAGATCGGGAGACCGGGCAGCCCCGCGGCTTCGCATTCGTTGAAATGACCGAGCGACGGGATGCTGAAACAGCCATCTCGCAACTCAACGGGGCCGATCTGAACGGGCGGACCATGAACGTGAACGAAGCGCGTCCCAAACCCGAGGGCGGGCGGCCGGGCGGCGGCGGATTCGGGGGTAATCGTGGGGGCGGCGGTGGGGGTGGCAATCGCAGCCGCACACCTCGCTGGTAAGGGGACCTGACCAGTCCAGCCTTCTGGCGAGAGGATAAACTTGTAAAGTGCCGCCGGTCGTGTGGCTGGCGGCGCAATCACCCATAGGAGCAAGCGATGTCTGGTCGAGGACGGCCGACGTTCAATAAACGTCAAAAAGAACAAAAACGCAAAGAGAAGCAGCAGGAAAAGGCCTCTCGGCGTGAGGAACGGAAGCTTTCGAGCGAACCGTTGAAGGACGAAGAAACCATAGCGGCGGAGGCTCTTGCGGAGTTAGCGGCGGCGCAGGCGGAATTAGCCGCGGCAATCGCGGAAAACGGTGCATTGCCTGTCAGCTCTTCGGATCCTCTTGTTCAGGAGTCGCTGCGCAGAGAAGATTAGGCCTGTTCTAGTAGTCTACGGGAGCCTTGGCGGCCCCACTGGAGAAAAATGCCAAACGACGATCGGGACCAACGGCGCGATTCTTTCGATTCGGGCGGGATCTCCGGCGGCGTGCGGCTTGCCCCGGTGGAAGACGGGATGGCCCTTCTTGAAGGGACGGCGGGCCAGGTGGCCTGGGCACATGAGATTCGTCACCGCGTCAATGCGGAATTCGACCGTGTGCGGGCTTCGATTGAAGCCGGTTCCAACAAGTTTCGCGCGCTCGATCGCAACGAGACTGCCAACCTTTTGGCGCTGCTCGAGGAACACCGCGCCACCGTGCTGGCCGACGACCGGGCCGAATATTTTATCGCGCAATGGCAGAACCCTCCGGATCGCCTGATGCGCGTGCTCAACGGCGACGAGCGGTGGAAGACCATCAACGACGCGCGCGCCGCCCGGCGTCCCAGAGCGGAAGCCACCGCGCCTATCAGATACCTCGGTTTTGACGATGCCGCCGGTACGCGGATCTACAAATTCGGCAGGCTTCCCTCGCACGACGGCATGGAGATTTTCGTGGTCAGCATGGCTGTCGAGATGTTCCAGCGGCATAAGATCTCATTTCAGGACGGTCCCGCAATGTGTTCGGCGATTATGGCAGCCAGCCCGGAGCCCAAAGACCACTGGGTAACCGATGAAGACAGCCTGGAGTTTATTGCGCGGCGCCCCGTGAAGGCGGATCGCAAGCCGCCCCGGCAGAAGCAGGCACTCCCCGCGCAGTGAACCTTGGGCGCACCGATCCATGGCCAAACATCCTGATGACGCCGGAGTTTCTCCCGACCTTAAGCGAGGGAGTATTCTGGTGCGCGCTGAAACACGGTTGCCGGGCTCGCTGTCGTCGTCTGCGACCCAGCTCGCCGGGGGATGGAATCTGTTGTCATTCGCTCCCTCGGAGGTGTTCTCCGAAAAGCTGAAGGCGTCCGGCTGGAAGTGCTTTTATATAGGGCGTGAAATGAGCCTGACAGCCACTGGCAGGACGAGCGGGCCGACCGTGGCGAAATTGCTGACCCGCATCGAACGCGTGGTTGAAAAGCGCGATTGCAACTGTATTGAGATTACCGGTATAGAAACTTCCCGGACTCTCGGATTCAGCAGCGTCCGTCTGGGTGCGCAGGCACGGCACGTCCAGAAGGGTTCGGAAGGAAGCGTCGAGCTGGGGCTGATGCAGGATTGATTATCGCCCGGCATAAATAGAGAAGAGGATCTGGTCCGATGAAAAATACATCACGTACCGTATTGGCCGCACCGGCCGAGTTCATCCGCATGAAGCTTGACGAGGGATTCGCCGCCGTGCAGACGGGCAAGATGCGCAGCCAGTCGGGCGCTTCGGATGCGGCGAGCGCCGCGCGCGAGTATGTGGAGCAGACGGTGGTTCTGGTCCGCGATGCCATACGATCGGCGGACTTCACGGAATCGCAACTGGCCGTGGTGAATAAGAAAATCCAGGCTCTGCGTGACGCGGCCGGGCGTATCGGGGCACCTTAGACGAGTGCCGCGGCGTAGCTCCGACGCGTGCCCGATATACGATGGGCCTTGACCTCTCCGCCGGCCAGCTTGACCTCGCCATTCTTCGTGCGCAGCTCGATACCTTCGAGGTCCAATTCTCGGACCATGGGGCCCTGCTACGTGGCGCTCGACGATGCGCGCGCGCAGGCTGCCGGCCTGCGGGCTCGCTTCATGCCGTCGGCGCACCCGGAATCGCTGGCAGCGCGAGCCCGGGCTCCTGCTTCCGCCGAGGAGTGTGCCAACGCCCTTCAATCGCAGCGCCGCCGACCCGGAAAAGCTGCGGCGGCTTGAAGACGTTTCCGGCTCTGCGCTATCGCGACGTGGATCAGACCGGCGTAACCCCGGAAGCGCTGGCGGATTTCCGCGCCTTGCGACCCGAGGTTCGGCTGCCGAGCGACATCTGGGTCGGAATCGGCCGGGGCTTGAATCAGGATCGATACAGGTGCGGGTGCGCCGCGCGCATTTCTTCCGCCAGACCCTGGGCGGCCTCAATATTGACGAGTTCACCCTTGCCGATGCCCGGGCACCAGGATCCCGTCTTGTGCCACGCCTTGCGGTCGTCGATCAATTCGGGCCAGTACGGGAAGCTTCGACACTGCATGGGCTTGGCCAGATGAACCCGGCAGCCGCCGCCTTCGAGGAACTCGCATTGCGCATGTCTGGGCACGCGCAGGCGGCGCAGATTTTTCGTCCGGTAGACGTAGCGGCGCTCGAATTCCGCGTCGGTCATGCCCAGATATGCGGCGAGTCGCGTGAGGTCTTCTTCGGTCAGATAGACGAACCCCTGCTGCTCGCAGCATCTGGTGCAGCCGGGCTGGCATTGGAATCTCATGAAAATGCGGCTGTCGCCGCATGTCCTAATTCGTTTTTTTGAAATCGGCGGGGACGGCGAAGACCGAATCCGGAATTGCGGCGGTGGAGAAATCGCTCGAATCCATGGTCATTTCCATCAGGTAATTGGACGATCCCGCGGATGCAGGCGACGCCGCGGCTCCTCCGCACATCTTGTCGTACTGCTGTTTGATCATCGCCGCTGCAGGTCCGCCCTTGGCGATCATCGCCTGCATCTGCGGACATGCCTGCGCCATGGCCTGCTGCATCTGAGCCATCTGCTCACCCGAAGGGCCGGCCGCCGGGCTGCCAGGAGCGCCGCCGGCCGATTTCATGCGCATCACCGACTCCACCTGCACGCCGTGCATGGCGGCCATCTTTTTCATCATGTCGGCCATAGCCTTCTGCATGCCCGGCCCGGTGCTCGCGGTCAGACTCGCCCAGGGGAACTTATTGGCGTTCCTCTCGTAGAAATCGTGCATCTCCCGATAGCCGGGGACATCCGGCGAGATCCACATTTCCATCTCCATCTGCATGGGGCCCATCTGGCGAGCTTGTGGGCTATCGACTTCCATGGTCATGACCAGCTCGCTTGCGTTATAGCCGTTGATGGTTTTCTTCTGTCCGGTTTCCCTGATGTCGACTTTGGCTTCGATTTCGGCCTGCCTGGCTCCCGCTGCGACGTCGTTGAAGCCCGTCACCGTGTAGGTCTTCTGGGTGGAATTCAGGGTGGTAATGGTCTGCGCTTCGAAATCGAGGATGGTAGCCGTAGTGCCGGTGTCGGTCTTCATCTTCTGGCCTTTGAAATATAATTTCGAAGTCTGGGGAGCGGTGGCGGCGCCTCCCATAGATGCCATCATGCCTCCAGTGGTTTTGCGGGTGGAGGTGTAACTGAAGTCGGCGTGGGCGGCGGCGCCGAGACACAGCGTCAGCGCCAGCAAAATCGTGGTTCGCATCGCAAGAATCTCCTTTCGAATAGTCTACACGCCCTGCCTGCTAAAATTCTTGCCGTGCCCGACCTCAATGGACAGATAGCTTTAGTGACCGGGGCATCCCGTGGTCTGGGACGCGCCATTGCCCTCCGTCTCGCCTCCGATGGCGCTGCCGTCTGCGTCAATTATGTGCAGCGCGCCGACCGCGCGGAGAGCCTGGTGGATGAGATTCGCGCGGCCGGAGGGCAGGCTATTGCGATCGGCGCCGATATCGGCGACTTCGGGCAGGTGGAGAAGCTGGTCCTGCGTACCAGCGAAGATCTGGGGCCGATCTCGATTCTGATCAACAATGCGGGCGTTGCCTGGCGCGCCACGCTCGATACGTTTGAAGTGGAGAGCATGGCGCGTATGCGGCGTACCAATGTGGATGGCCTGATTTTTGTCACGCAATTGGTGGCGCGCGGGATGCGGGATCGCGGTTACGGGCGCATTGTGAATCTCAGCTCGATCGCCGCCCATGGGACAGCGCTGCCGGGGAATGCTTTCTATGCCGCCACTAAAGCAGCGGTTTCGGTGCTGACGCGGCGGTTCGCAATGGAGCTTGGCCCACATGGAATAACCGTCAACGCGGTGGCCCCGGGATTCATTCTTACGGATCTGGTGAAAGAGGGCAGAACTGAACAGGAGTATGCCGAGCTTCTGGCATCCATGAGCCAGCGTGTAATGGTGGGGCGAAGCGGCCATCCGGACGATGTCGCAAATGCGGTGGCTTTCCTGGCGGCGCCCCAGGCGAGCTATATTACGGCCCAGACCCTGACGGTGGATGGCGGCCGTATGGATTACATCGGCCACCCGTAATGTGGGACAGGCGCTTCCGCCGGGCGCTTCCGCCGGCCGCTTCCGCCTGTCCATTTTCCTCAAAGGGCGCTATTTCTGGTAAACGATGCTGATCATAGGAACGACTTCGTTGAGGAAGCTGCCAAACTTCACGCCCGGCGCCGGTGTGAGTACGGCAGTCGGGAAGGCGGTCATGTAATCCCGCACCTCGGCGCGCAGAGCCAGGTTCGAGCTCAGCGCGAAGGTTACGCCAGCGGAAACCGTGCCCATCGGCTTCCAGGAAGAGGTTTTGGTGAAATATCCAAACTGGCTGAGGGGCTGGTAAGCGGCGCCGGTTCCGTTGCCCACGAAATCCTTCAACCCGCCGCCCAGCGAGGCGAACGCCTGCAGGCGCGATTCGCTGCTGCCGGTGTGATAGACCATGTCGTAGTGGATGGCGTTGGCGGCGCCGGAGAACTGCGCCGACTGGCCGCCCGAGGAGAGGCGCAGATCGCTTTGCATGTACTCGTAGTGAATTTGCCCGGAGAGGTGTTGATAAAGGTTCTGTCCGAGAAATATTCCGGCCACGAACCCAGGCGCAAATCCCGCGGTGGCGTTGCCGGGAGTGCCGGTGGCGGAGACTGTATTCAGAAGTCCGACGCCTCCAACGGCGCCGAATTCCCATTGCTGGGCAAATGCGGCCGTCGCCGCCGGAATCAAGAGTATCGCTAATCTGAGAGTTCTCATCGTTGCTCCTTCGTGTTGGCCTGGCTTATTTGACTACCCGGACGCTCAGCGTGGTGGTGCTGGCGCCCTGATTGATCGCGAGCGGTATTGCCAGTCCCTCGGTGACGCTGGCGGGAACGGTGGCGTTGATCTGATAAAGGCCGACTTCACCGGGGACCAGCCCGGCATAAGTCACCGTAAGCGCTGTCCCGCCCAGTGTAAGGGTGGGCTGGACGGACGCGTAGGCGAGCGGTTTGGTGGGCGCGGCCTGGCCCGTTCCAACAGATGGTGTGGTCACACCCATGCCGGTGAGGTAGATAGTAAGGGTGTCCTTGGGATAAATGGGGTTCGTCGGGGTGACTAACTGACCGTTCTCGTCGCGAAAGATGGTGGCCAATCCCGTCTCGGCTCCGGCCACGGCGCTCATGAATACGCTGGGCGCGGTCGGCTCCGCGGTGAACAGAAAGTTGTTGCTGATTCCGTTAGGTGTGTGAATCGTCAACGTGGCGTTGCCGATCACGTTGAACGGAAGCTGCCCGTTGATCTGCTGGGAAGAGGTATAGAGCAGCGGAATCGGCGTGCCGTTCACACCGAGACACGAGTTGCCCACGGAAGTGGACAGCGGCGTGCCGGCGGCGGCAATACTTGCCTGGCTCAGGTTCTGACCGTAGATGCTGATCAACCCGCCGGGAGCTACCGCGGAGCTGCCGTTGGCCGCGTTGGCGATACCCGAAATGGTTGGACTGACGCCAGGCGGATAGCTCGATGCCAGAAGGGTGATGCCCGAAGTGGTGAGCATGGCGATGGCGCCGATGGAAGGCAGCGGGGCGACAGTACGCGAAAAGCTCGTCTGAGCGTGAGTGCTGATGGCTCCTGAACCGTAGGCGCCGTACCCAGCGGTTACCGCCAGATTGTTCGTGACCGGCAGCACGGGAGCTTCGGCGACGGTCAGGGGAACCGTCGTGCCGGTCTTCAGAGAGTTTACCTGCAGGAGGGTGCCGGCGGCAGCGGCGGAGGCAGCCGATGCCATGTATCCACCCTCACCCATGAAGGTAAACGCCGATGAAGGAAGTGCCGACGGATTGACTACGCCAACGGGAACGAGGGACGAATCGAGTACCGAATTTCCGACAACATAATACCCAAAGTCGGAGGCTGCGAAAGCTCCCGAAAAAGCTGTAAAGTCCTGCCGCGACGTAACGAACGTGTTGGCGGCAGCCGTGTACAACGCCACGTTACCGTCGGGCGAGGCGAGAAGCACATTGGCGCCGCTGGGGGAAGACGCGAGCACCGCGTTGGGCGATACTGAGTTCACAAAGGCGCCCAGCGTGGGCAGTAGATTGGCGGTTCCGGCTGCCAGATTGATACTGTCGACCACCCCGGGAGGGCTTAGCCCTTCGTTGCGGGCCAGCGCCAGTATCCCCGCATTCGAAACGGCGATCGAGCGAGCGAAATGACCGCCCGGCATGAGGATCGAGCTCACGGGCTGAAGGGCGTTGAGGTCGTAGACGGTGACCAGTTCCGAGTCGTCGTGGCCCACCAGAAGAGTATTCCCATCCGTCGTCATGGCCATCATGGTGGGTGAGGTGGCGGTGCGCAGGGTCGCGATCGGAGAGAGGGTAGCTCCGTCGAAGACCAGCAGCTGGTTCATATCCTGACGGAGAACGTAGACGCGGTTGCGGAAAGGATCGGCGAGAATGTCGCTGAGCACGCCCGGTTGATCCACAATCGTGCCCTTCTGGCTGGGATCGGGATTGTTGACCAGCAGGCGAACCGGCTTGGGTTGGTTGACGGCGCTTTTCGACGAAAGCGTGATGCTGAAAGAGGCTGTCCCGCCGGAGCCCGGAACCACGGTGGGGTCCACCAGTACCTGAACGGTCGCCGGTGTGACACCCGTCGCCGGAACGATGGTAACGCCCGCCTGGGTGGTGGAAAGAGCAAAGTCGGTTTGTCCGCCGCCGGGATCGGTGATTGTGAGAGATTGGGACAAGACGGTGCGATTGCAGAAATTCGTAGCCACCAGCACGTCTTCCTGGGCGGCCGCGAGACGGTGAGATGTGTTCAGCGAACCCACCGGCAGGACCATGACCCCGCTTTCCGAGATCGCGTACATCATCGTGGCGGCTGCATTCAAAACGGCGCGCCCGACCATATCCTCGGGTATCGAGATACGGTCGCGGAAGGTGAGATTATCCGCATCCATGATCACCATGGCCGCCGGTAAACCCGGAGTCGTGGTGGTAGATGAGGTCCCCGACGAACCGGATCCTGAAGAACCAGAAGAGCCCGAACCCGAGGAACTCGATCCCGACGAACCGGATCCCGAGGAACTTGACCCAGACGAGGAACTGGATCCCGACGATGAACCTGATCCAGTAGAACTCGAACCGGATGCCGTGGAAGATCCCGGAGGGCCGGTGGGCTGGTTGGCATCCGGAATCTGCGCGTAAATCAGTTGATGCACCGAGTCGATGACGCTTCCGGTGATATTGGCGGACTGGATTACCGCCGGATATCGTCCTCTCAGGTAACCGCCGCTGCCGACGAGGGTGTATCCGATCATCGCGAAGCCGCCTTCAAACGACGCGCTGACCCGCGGCAGCAGCGTGGGCGCGGAAGTGTAGAGCGTCGCGGAAATGCCATTGTTGGCGGCGAAGAACTGGAACACCAGCTGGCTCGAAGTTCCCGCGCTGGCAATGCCCCACACCGTACTGCCATCGGCGGAAGTGGAGAGCGCAGCCTGAAGAATCTGACCCGGAAAGGTGGCCAGCTTCACAGGCAGCGGCTGGGCTACTTCCGCGATAGTTGCTAACTGCTGCGTCTGGCCGGTGGCGGGGTTGAGGAGCAGGAAACTGGTGGTGGTGACAACCAGAGCCTGCCCATTGCCGACGAACGCCACTCCCAGCGGCGCGCTGGCCAGCGAGAAAATCTGTTGTGTATTGTTGGGCAGATAAATGGATGTAATGGCGTTTTGACACGCGGGCGCAGTTTGTCCAGGGGGCGTAGCCACGCTGCAGAAATGCGCCACCAGCAAATATTGATTGTCGAAAGAAAGCGCAATCGCCCCGGGGAACGGCAGAACATTGATTGAGCTATTGATCGAGTTAGTTGCCGTCGACATTACGTCGATGACGTTGGCCCCGAAGTTGGCGATATACAGAACACCGCGCGATTCGTCGAGAGCGACGTCCGCAGCCGAGCCGCCGATGGGGACCACCGAGCCGAAAACCGGAGCTGTATTCTGCGCCGTCAGAGCCTGAACGGAGGCCAGCGCCAGAGTGAAGACCAGACGTCTTTGAAGTCGCATAGTCGGATGGTCTTATTAGACGGCAGACCCGACCGGCGATCAATATTCTAAAAGGTTATCGGCCTAAGGTTTACAGGGAGATATCGGAAGGTAACGTCAGCGCCTCAACGAATGACTACTGTCGTTTGGGAGGATTGGACCAACAGCGACTATTTCGATTCCAGCCGCTTTTCCAAAGCCGCCACCCTGCCCAGCAGGGAGACCCATCGCCATTCGGAGTTCTCTGAGAACTCTGAAAACCGGGCCATCGCCCGCGTGCCCGATTGAATCAGACCGGCCTGCAGTTTGAGGCGCGCGTCCACCGAATCGAACCGCGCCTTCACTTCCCTCGAACCGCGATCCAACCTCGTTCAGGATGTGCTGCGAAAACCGCGTGAAGGCCTCGTCGAGACGCGCATCGAACCGTGCTTCGAGCCGAGCTTCCGTGTCTTTAAGACGTGATTCGAACCGTTGATCGATACGCGTTTCCATGGCTCCGAGCCAAATTTTCAGTGCTGCAGGTGGCGGACCTCGGGCCGAACTGACTTCGATGCAAACGTTGACGCTTTCAAATCTGGTTGCGCAGGTGATCCCGGACGTCCGCTGCTGGTCAACGCTGCCCCGCAGGCTGTGCAGCAGTGGGTCTACCGGCCATCGAGGCCGAGCGGCCACCCCGCCTGAGGAATGACTCTCGATGATACACTGACGGAGATTCTTTCAGGATGCTTCTTCCCCGCGAATTCGTAAGCTATTTGTCACGCCAGATCGTGCGCCGCCTGACTCCGGGCACCGTCGAGACCCACTCGCCGGATAAAGTCGCCGAGCTCGTCGGCTCCATCATCACCGAAGAGCTGAACGCGGAGGACAAGCTCAACGACGAAGTGCGCGACCTCCTCGAGCAATACAGCGATTACATGCGCAAAGAGGGCGTCAGCTACCAGGATATGTTCCGCAAGATCAAGAACACCATGGTGCAGCAGCGCAAGATTGTGCGCGCGTCGGGCCGCGATACGGGCGACCAGATGAAGCTTTCGCGCGACAAAATTACCGATATTTCGCACAAGCTGATCGGAGCCATTCGCAAGTCGCGCGATGTGCGCATGAAAAAAGATCTGAACGACGCGCGCCTCGAAATTGTGAAGGCCTTCACCGAAATTCTGCAGGTGGAAGAGAAGGCCGACCGCGCCGCGCGCGATAAAGTCCGTTCCGTTAAGCGCGATATTCCCGAGGGCAGCGAAGAGTGGGACATCCTGCAAAAGCGCTATTACGCCGAAGAGCTGAAGAAATTCGGCATCGATCCGGCTAAATGAAACCGGCTGTGGTGGTGGTGGGGAGTCTGAATATGGACTTCTCGGTCAAGACCAGCCACCTTCCCGCGGCGGGCGAAACCGTGCTGGGGTATGGCTTCCAGATGGTGGCGGGTGGCAAAGGCGCGAATCAGGCTGTAGCCGCCGCCAAGCTGGGAACCGCGTCCGTAACGGTACGGATGGTGGGCCGAGTGGGCCTCGACCTCTTTGCGGATCATCTGAAAGCCAGTCTTTCGAGTGCCGGTGTGGACGTGAGCGCGGTGCACGCCTCGCGCACACAGCCCACGGGCGTCGCTCTGATTGCGGTGGATGCGGCGGGGCAGAATCAAATTGTAGTGGCGTCGGGCGCGAACATGGATATGCCGGCGAGCGATGTGGAGGCCATGCGCCGCGTGTTCAAAGGGGCGAAGATCGCTTTATTGCAACTGGAGACGCCGATCGACACCGTGGCCGCCGCATTGAAGATCGCGCGCGAAGAGGGTCTGCGGACCATCCTCGACCCGGCTCCGGCGCAGCAATTGCCATCCGATATGCTGCGCGATATCGATATCCTCACGCCCAATGAAGCGGAGGCGTTCATGCTGCTGGGGCGGCGTCCG
>Ga0302320_10001216_pt1 | contig 61706 bp, 48 predicted proteins | sample Bog_T0_3_FD_202130 | JGI IMG/M metagenome (GOLD analysis project Ga0302320, IMG submission 202130) | Peat permafrost microbial communities from Stordalen Mire near Abisko, Sweden - Bog_T0_3 | ecosystem: Environmental > Terrestrial > Soil > Wetlands > Peat | place: Sweden: Abisko, Stordalen Mire... | reverse complement strand
GATCCTACTGTTTGGTGATAAATGGCCGACATTGGCGTATCTTGCGCAATGTTTTGCTGCGGGCAGGTCTGTGGGGGCTTGCCAAAGTGGCTGCGGGATGCAAATTGGTATTATTCGATTTTTTGTCCAAATCAGGATGAGCAATTAATTGCCTGGCAGGCCATTGCTGCCATGGGCTTTGGGTGAAGCGGGTCTGTGGACCCATAACACTTGGAACTTCTAAGGCCAGGGAAAAACTGGAGGAGATGCGGATGAGCGCCAAAAAGAGTTACTTTCGCCAGATGTTCGGACCCGTTGCGGCAGTGGTCATTGCCATTGTTCTGCTGAGCGGAGTGAATGTTGTCATAACCGCCCTGCCGAGCCCCGGATATGTCGTGGGCGTGGTGGATGACTGGAGCAATCACCACATTGCTTTTCGCAACGAAGGCTCCGCTGCCGATGCGTTGGCCGGCGGCCGCTTGGAGCGATGGTATAAGAACGTCGGCAATGAGCGTTACATCATGCAGGGGATGCGAAGGAACCCGCTGTCGCGCGCGGTTTTGTCCGCCCCCGATTTTGCGTCGCGAATGGCCCTCCTGAACCCACCCGTCGATTTTGCTCCGATCGGCAAATCCACCCCCAGCAGAGTCGTCATCAAAGCGGACTGGAATATCGATGTTGGTCCCAAAGGTGTGGGACCGGGCCAATTCCCCGCCAAGTACAGCTTCAACGGCGCCCAGAGCGCCAGTGATCTTCTCGTCCTGAACACCAACGAGACGGGATCAACAACTTCAGCCCAAATCATGGGGATTAACGCCCTCTACACCACCCCGGTGGTTGTTTTTGCCTATTACAACAGCAGCGACACGGCTGATGTGGCCAACTCCTCCGTCATTTTTGACGGTCTGGGCGACCAGGTTGCGTACATCACCGTCAACGCCAGCCACGCCTACCTGAATGTGCTGCGGTTTGAGACTACTTCCGGGAATGGAACGGCATATGGGGCCGCTGTCGCAATCACCCCATCGGCAAGTGCCGCGGCCTTCACCACCTGCAAGGCTGGGTCAGGAGCCTGCCTCTACCGCGTGGAGTTTGCCAACGCCGCCAATAATACCAACTCCGCCCCCTTTTACGACTACCACGACGACTTGCTCTATGTGGGAGACAATTCGGGAGACGTCCACGAATTCACCGGAGTTTTCCTGGGAACAGTGGCGGAATCGGGCAACCCCTGGGCGACAACCGGAACCACCGCCCCCGAGGCGATCCTCACCGGCCCTGTCTATGACGGCACCAATGTCTATGTGGGCTGCAATAACGGAAAAGCTTATCTCATCCCTGTCGCTACGCCCGCCTCAGTCAAGACGAGCGTACAATTGACCTCAACGGAGACGGGCTATATCGGCATTAATGATGCTCCCCTGCTGGATGCCAGCGGCGGCAACCTGTTCTTCGCCGTGGCCTCGGACGCTATTGATAGTGGGTCCGGCAATGTCCGGGTTCCCACCGCTACCACAGGGACCAACAACTTCACCAACGCATACTACGCAGTTGACTATGGAGCGCTAACCACAGCGTCCTGGAAGGACGTTCCTGCGTACGCCGGATCGTTTGACAATGTCTACTACACTTCAGGGGCAACTGCAACCACGGGGTACCTCACCGATTGCAACCTATATAGTGGCGGTACCTTATACTTCGATCCGCAGCTGATTGCCACTTACAGCACCCTTAACGGAAATGCCGGTTATGTCCACAATTATATGCAGGTGGCTGGCGGCGCTGGTGTGGTTTGCTCCCCACAAACTGAAGTTTTCAACGGCACCAATGACTACGCGTTCTTCAGTGTTGCTTCGAATCCTTCCACCACCGGTACCTCCCCTGCGTGTCAGGCCGCCGACGGCTGCATTTACGGCCTGATCATCGGCAGTTCGACCGCATTTACGTTCACAGGAACCACGCACACTGCGACGGCTGACTACTATGCTCCGACCAATGCTGCAGGCAGTACCAGCGGCCTCGTTGTTGACAATGGCGGCACCGGCACGAACCATGTCTACTACACGACGAATGGCACAGGGGCAACACCTGGGTCGCCCACCTGCACCACGACATCTGGAAACTGCGTGACCCAGTTGTTGCAAACAACCCTGCGGTAGGGTTGGGCAGTCGTTTTAACGAATCAGGGATATCAGTGCTGGGGGGGGGAATCTCCCCAGCCCCAAACCTGAAGTTGGAGCAGCAGGAATAGGAATTCTAGAGAGTCCCTTCGCCGGTTTCAAATCGGTGACGGCCGTCAGAGACCGCCGCTACAAGGGCATTACGCCGAGTGTTCGGGAGTTTTGGCGGGTTTATAAGGATTGAGAAGCAGGTTTGCACCGCAGGGTCAGGAATGACGGCCTGTTTCTCGTTGCGACCATATTCTTAATCGGAGGAGATAAAATGAGGCAGCGAGAAGACAACGGTCGGATGACCAGTTCCCTGGAGGGGACGCCGGCTGAGCGCAAGCCCTATCAGAAGCCTGCGGTGCGTTACGAACGAGTGTTTGAAACGAGCGCCCTGGTGTGCGGCAAGATCCAGACCACGCAGTACGCCTGCAAGATTAACCGGAAGAGTTCTTAGCCTGTCCATCCGCTACCGCAACTGGCATGGCCTGAGGTGTAAACAGATTCATGGGACTGGGCGCAATTGGACCCTTCTCCAACCAGTCCCTCAAAGCAGCATCGGCTCTCCCGCGATCTTTCCATGACTCCTCCTTCTTCCTTTGAATAAGCAAGATCACACCACCTCAAATTCCAATTGGCGCAGTCGGCACTTGATTAATAACTTCTCGCCCCCGATTTTTCGCAGGTGAATATTAAAATTCGGTTGCGGGAGGAAGATTTTGATACAATATGGTGGACGCAGATCTGAATATAAATTATATGGCAGGAGCAAGACAGCGGTTGGGAGTCTTGTGCCCCTGTCGAGTGATAGTTTAATCGCCGTGCCTGCGGACTGGTTCTGCTGCGGGCTGCCCCGGGAATCTGGGTGCGGTTGATCGGTGGCTATTTCCTTAACGCCAGGCAACTCCCACACTGGAGGTTTTGATGAAGCTGAGAGAAGACGCAGATCGGCACTCCGGATCACTGGAAGGGCGGCAGACAATGCGCAAGCCGTACCAGAAGCCTTCGGTGCGTTACGAGAGGGTTTTTGAGACCAGCGCCCTGGTTTGCGGCAAGATCCAAACCACGCAATATGCCTGCAAAATAAACCGGAAAAGCTCATGAGCGTTGCGGGCACAGCAAGTTCGGGCTCGGGTAAATTGGCGATGAGGGCCGGCGAAGAAGCCCCGGCCTCCAGCGGAACGCGCCCAACACCCAACTTCCCGGCAGACGTTGCCCCCTGGCAGACTGTGGGGTGCGACCTGGCGGCGGAAGTCCTGCGCTCCACCGGGAGGCTGCGCCTGCAAGTGAACGGCACCAGCATGATACCGGCAATTTGGCCCGGAGATATTCTTAGCGTCCGCAGCCATACTGCCGCGCAACCGCTGCCGGGAGAGATTGTGGTATTTCGATGTGACGGAAGGCTGGTGACGCATCGCGTGGTAAAGCGGATCGCCGGGCCGGATGGATTTGAATGGATAACCCGCGGCGACCGGGTTTGCCGCGATGACGCGGCTGTTTTAAGCGATGACATCCTGGGCTGTGTTGCCGCCATCGAACGTGGCACGCGGCAGTTCGCACCCCGCCAAACGATTGCCGGCCGCGTGGCCGCCTGGATTCTATCCCGCTCCGACCTGGCCACCGGTGCTCTGCTGAGAATCAGAGGATGGGTTTGGGGGCTGGAGGTCCGGGCAGGCGGTGCTTACGGTTCAGAATCTTCGGTCATTTAGGATTAGAGATTCAGGATTTGTGAAAGGCTCCTGGCCTTTCTTCCTTTCTTCTTTCAGGGCGCTGGGTGCACTATAATTGAACGGTTGCAGCCCTCCCGCATTTTCGGTGAGGGTGTCGCCTTTTCTGAGCAATCCAGCGTAGGAGCACGGGGCTCCCGCTTTTCGGATCCACGTCTCAAGGCATCCGGTTTCGGGTTTGGAATCCCGTTTTCTGAGTTCTTGCTATGCATTCGCCCACACTCAATTCCGTCCACGACATCACCATTGAAATTGGTGATATCCCCATCCTTGTCCGCACGGATAACACCGAGTTTGCACGCCTGCTGGCAGACCGCTATGGCGAATTTGTGAATCCAAACTCGCCGCCCCCCCAGATGGAACTTGAAATCAGGCTGGTGGAAGAAGCGGGACTCGGGGCAAGGGATAAGGGACACGGGACACGGGACACGGGAGACGGGACTCGGGATGTGGACGTCGTGATTCGAGATTCGAGTGACGGAAATGATTTGGCAGCCGCAGTGGGAAATCAGGAATTTAATGCAAGACTCGGGCACACGGATCCCGAGTTCCGAGTCCCGAGTCCCGAGTCCCGGGAACCTTCAGATTCCGACTCTCTTCCCCTCGATCCCGATGCCGAAGTCAGTGTGCGACTGGAGGGAAGCCACTGGGTGCTGGAGCGTGGTGACTTCCGTGCTGATTGGGATCCTCAAAGCCGCCATGGCTGGGTGCGGCAGACAATCAATCCATACTCCATTGATGGCGTTCTGCGCATTCTGCATTCGCTGATCCTGTCGCGCCAGGGTGGTTTGCTGGTGCATGGAGCCAGCGCCGTGCGCAACGGCAAGGCGTTTGTGTTTGCGGGAATTTCCGGAACCGGGAAGACCACCATTTCGCGCCTGGCGCCCGCAGACGTCACACTGCTGACCGACGAGATTTCGTATCTAAGACCCAACGTGCAGGAGTCAGGAGCGAGGGACACGGGACACGGGACACGGGATACGGGGGGTGTGGACGGCGCTTTCAAGTCTCAAGGCGAGACTTCAGATTCAAGATTCAAGATTCAAGATCCCGAGTCCTTGGTCCCGAGTCCCGAGTCCCGAGTCCCGAGTTCCGAACCCCTGACACCTGACACCGGGCACCTGACACCTGCATTCTCCGCCTACGGCACTCCCTTTGCGGGGGAACTTGCCCGCATTGGCGTGAAGACGCGCGCACCGCTGGCGGAGTTGTTCCTGCTGAAGCAGGGCCCTGAAAACCGCATCGAAGAGGTGAGTGACGCGCAAGCCGTGCGGGAACTGATGCGCCATATCCTCTTCTTCGCTCACGACCCGGAACTGGTGGAATTGGTCTTTCAGTCAGTTTGTGATTTTGTAAAACGCGTTCAGGTGCGCCGTCTGGTCTTCAAGAAGGACGCAAGCGTGTGGAACCTGATTGGGTAAAAGCAGGAGACAGCAGACAGGAGTCAGGAGACAGAAGTCAAAAGGTCGGGAGATGTAAGGACCAACTCAGAGTCGGGGAGCCCGAATTCCAGCACTCATATTCTGAATCCTGACTCCTGTCTCCTGAATACCAGGAGTGTTTATCGGATGAGTTCGCTCTATTTTGCTCGAAGCCGTGAAATTGCCGCGCGGTCCCTGGACGGCGAGATGATGATCATGTCCACGCGCGATTCGACTTTGTTCAACCTGAACGAGCTCGGGACGATCATCTGGCAGTCGGCGGACGGGGTAACTCCCCTGGAAGAGGTAGTGGTGCAGAAGGTCTGTGTTCAATACGAAGTGGAACGGGCGGAAGCTCTGGCCGACGCGGAAGCGTTTGTGCGGGAGTTGGCCGACCATGGAATCCTGAAGCTTTCCGATCAGCCGATTGCGGCCGCGGTGAGCGCACCCAAGGAGCGCACATGAGTCTGGTTCAGGAAATGAACGCGAGGGCCCTCGAAGCAGGCATTCCTTTGGGCGTCCACATGGACGTCACCTATCGCTGCGATGAGCGCTGCGTCCACTGCTACCTTGACCACGAAGATCACGGCGAGATGACGACGGACGAGATCATGAACGTGCTCGATCAACTGGCCGAGGCTGGGACCTTTTTCCTGACCTTTAGTGGCGGCGAAGTCTTCATGCGCAGGGACTTCTTCCGCATCCTGGAATACGCCCGCTCGCTGCTCTTCTGCGTCAAAGTGAAGACCAACGCGTTCATGATCCGCGAGAAGGAAGCGGACCGCCTGGCCGAGCTGGGTGTGGAGGGGGTGCAGGTGAGCATCTACTCGCACCGCCCGGAAGTTCACGACGCCATCACCAAGCTGCCGGGGTCGCTGAAGCGTTCCCTGGAGGGCATCCGTTTGCTGCGTGAGCGCGGCGTGAAGGTGATCATCGCCAACGTGCTGATGCGCTCCAACCTGCAGGACTATCCCGGCGTGATCGCCCTGACCAAAGAGCTGGGCGCCACCTACACCATTGACCCCACCATCACGCCCATGATGGATGGCGAGCGCTCCGTCATCAATCTGGGAATCAACCAGGAGGAATTGCGGCAGGTTTTCCGTACGCCGGAACTGGTGGGGAACGTGGAGGAATTCTGCGCCGTGCCGCCGCCCGCGGGCGACGACATTCTGGATGGAAAGCCGTGCAGCGCCAGCCACACTTTCTGCTACGTCTCACCCTATGGCGACGTCTACCCCTGCGTGCAGTTTCCGCTGCCCACGGGCAACCTGCGCAAACAGAAGTTTCTGGACATCTGGAATTACTCGCCCCAGATGAACGACGTTCGCTCAATTACCGGCCGCGACCTGCCCACATGCTCAACCTGTTCGAACATGGGCTCCTGCACGCGCTGCCCTGGACTGGCGTACATGGAGGGTAATATGCGCGGGCCTTCCACGCAGGATTGCGAAAAGTCCTTCGTTCGCACCGGCGTTCCCACCGCCAACATGCTGGCCAAGGCAGCAGGCAAGGGCCCTGCTGAAAGCCTGCGCCTGGTGCAGATTAGCGGCCTCGCGCAGCCTGTGGTTCCTGAATTGGTCTTGTCCAAATAACGCCCCCCGCTGGAACTGTTTCCGCCTTGTCTATCAGCAGCGCTGAAGGCCTGTCAACGGGATATTTCACTGCAATTGGGCTCCTTTAATACAACCTGCCGGCATATTATTCTCTGGGAGTCATGGGCGGCAATGGTGGGAAATTTGGATCCCGGTTGAGCCCGTTCAGAACCATGTATGAAATTGGAAAAGTTGCTTGACACAAATTGCGGATCAATACTCTCAAGTTCTTGTGGGCCCGTTTGGAGGCCTGGCGGGATCTCGCCGTAGAGCGGGAAGAGTCTTGAACTTGCTTGCAGGCTCCTGGCGTTCAATTGCGCTTTGCCATCAAAGTTGATGTTTGTCTCCAAAAAGGCAGCGGCGGAATTGGCTCTGTCCGAACTCCATTTTGGGCAAAGGCCATGCTTTGGGCTTCGAAATTGGCTGAATCGCGCGCTGCGAACGATTCTGCCTTCGCCAACTCAGGGCTTCAACCTCTGATTACCTGGGAGAGGAGCTTATACAGTGAAGTCTAACTCCCCCATTCCTGGCGGGGAAACAGTAGCGTTTGAGGATAATCCTGGCACTGCCTTTCTGAGTGGACAGCCAACCCTTGAGACCCGGGGGGAAGCCGGTGTAATACATCGACTCATTCATCGGGATTCTGCGCCGCTTTCCTGCGCACAGGAGAGGCTCTGGCTCCTGGACCAATTGGAGCCGGGAAGCCCAGCCTATCATCAGGTTTTGGCGCTTCGCCTGATTGGAGTGTTGGACGAAGCAGCGGTCCGCAAATCCCTGCAAGCCATCATCGACCGCCACGGGATTTTGCGCACGTTCTTTCCCATCCGCGACGGCCAACCTGCCCAGGTTATTTCCTCCAGCGCGGCGCTTGACCTGCGCATTGTCGACCTTTCCCAATCGGGCCCCGCGGAAAACCTGTCTCGCGCCCGCACGCTGGCAAGCGAGGAGTCTTTTCGGCCCTTTGATTTGGCTCGGGGGCCCATCTTTCGGGCCACGCTTATGCGGCTCCGCGAGCATGACCACGTCCTACTGCTCTGTATTCATCTCATCGCCTTTGACGTGAATTCGTCACAGATCCTTATTCATGAGTTTAAGGAGCATTATTGCGGGCTGTGTGCGGGTACCCTCACGGTACTCCCGGATATCCCGATTCAATATGGGGACTTTGCGAATTGGCAGCGGCAATGCTTGGACAGCGAATTGTGCAAGAGCGAGCTTCGCTATTGGCAGCGGCAACTGAACGGATGCACGCCTCTGGATCTTCCCCTGGACCGGTTCCCACCAAGCGTCGCTTCATGCCGGGGTGGAAGCATTGAGGTTGTTTTGGCCAACCCGCTCGCGGACTCTCTGAAGGAGTTGGGACAAAGTGAGAATGCCACACTTTTTATGGTTCTCCTCGGGGCCTTCCAAGTGTTGCTATCGCGTTGCACAGGGTCCGAGGACATTGTTGTCACATCGCAGGCGGATGGGCGGAAACGGGTGGGAACCGAGAAGTTGATCGGCCTCTTCGTCAATACCTGTGCCTTGCGTACCGACACATCATGCAATCCCACGTTTCGAGAGCTGCTGGGGCGCGTGCGGGAAACCTGCCTCGAAGCTTTCAATAATCAGGATTTGCCATTTGAGCCCTTACTCCAGATATTGCGGCCGCAGCACGATTCGAATACTTCGCCCTTTTTCCAGGCAATGTATAAGTTTGAAACCCCGTCCTGGGAAAGGATGGAGATTCCAGGCTTGCGGGTCGAAGAGTTCAGGTTTGAAGCCCCGGTGACGCCCTATGCTCTAAGCCTCGAGGTTCGCACCACAGAACAGGGGGTAGCGGCTAAATTCGTATACAGCTCTGACCTTTTTGACCGAAGCACAATTGAGCGAATTGCCGGTCACTTCAAGACCCTGCTAGAGGCCATTGTTGCCGACCCGAACGGCCACATTGGTTTACTCCCCTTGCTGACGCCTGCTGAACGGCACCAAATCCTGGAAGATTGGAATCGCACTGGGGTGGATTATCCACGTGATGCCACCCTTCCCAAGCTTTTTGAAAACCAGGCCCTACAAAGGCCGGAGGCTGTGGCACTCACCCTTGGTGAACAGCATCTGACGTATGAAGCATTGAACCGTCGGGCCAACTTGCTGGCTCATCACCTTCGCGGCTTGGGAGTGGGGCTGGCAACCAGGGTGGGTTTGTTGGCAGACCGTTCACTGGAGATGGTGGTAGGAATTTTGGCGATTCTCAAGGCGGGAGGTGCTTGTGTTCCACTGGACCCCGAATACCCCAAAGAGCGCCTCGCCTTCATGCTTGAAGATTCGGGAATCCACGTAATATTGACCCATGAGCGGCTGAAGCGAATACTGCCACATCTTGACCTCAATTTCCTCTTCCTTGATCGGCTGGAAGATCTGGATTCTGGCGATAAGATTTCCGATCCCTTTGTTGAAGCAAAATCCGATGAGGTGGCTTATGTCTTATACACCTCAGGGTCCACAGGAACTCCGAAGGGCGTTGAAGTCTTGCACCGAGGTGTGGTGCGCCTGGTGTGTGGGCCTGATTACATCCGCTTCGGGCCTGACGAAGTGTTTTTGCACTGCAGCTCGATTTCTTTTGACGCGAGCACCTTTGAGCTTTGGGGGGCACTGCTGCACGGGGGCCGCTGCGTTTTGTTTCCCCATCGCGTCCCGGATTTGGGTCAGCTTCGTGCCGTAATCAAAAGAGAGAAGGTGACAACATTGTGGTTTACACCTTCTTTGTTCAGCATTGTGCTTGATCAGGCTCCTGATGCACTATTGCCCGTTTCTCAACTGGTGGTTGGGGGTGAAGCCCTATCCGTTTCAGATATCTGCCGTGCCATGACGCTTCTGCCCAACGCGCAGTTCGTGAATGGTTACGGGCCCACGGAGAGTTCCACTTTTGCGTGTTGCTATCGAATTCCCAAGGACCAAAGCCCCCTGGCGGGTTCGATTCCCATTGGCCGCCCCATCGCCAATACTCTGGCGTACATTCTCGACCGGCATTTGCAACCAGTGCCTATTGGTGTTCCTGGCGAATTGTGGATTGGCGGTGACGGGTTAGCCCGCGGGTACCTGAACCGGCCCGACATCACCAGTCAAAAATTCATTCCGAATCCCTTTGAGAAACAACCTGGCGCGCGGCTCTACAAATCTGGTGATATGTGCCGCTATTTACCGGACGGAAAAATTGAGTACCTGGGCCGCCTTGACGATCAGGTGAAGATCCGAGGCTTTCGAATTGAATTGGGAGAAATTGAGGCGGCCTTAGCCGAGCATCCATCCGTATCCGCCGCGGCCGTCGCCGTCCGGGAGGAAGCCCCGAATGGAAAGTATCTGATTGCATACGTCGTCCCCCAACCATCGGGCCCCGCACCCCGCTGGAAAGATCTCCGCGATTTTCTTAAAGAAAAGTTGCCGCACTACATGGTCCCTACAGACTTTTTTGTGGTGAAAACTCTGCCCCTGACTCCGACTGGGAAGCTTGACCGCAAGGCACTTCCCGTCATGAACCGCTCGCGCCAGGAAGATCGCCAATTTGTTCCGCCCCGTGATATGCAGGAATTTCAGCTGGCGAGAATTTGGGAGGAAGTGCTCAACGTGCGGCCGATTGGGATTGAGCACGACTTCTTTGAGCTGGGTGGACACTCCCTGCTTGCCGTTCGAATGATGGACCGGATCGAAGATGCTTATGGGAAGCGCCTTCCCCTCACGACCTTGTTTGGTGATGCAACCATCAGGCACCTTGCCGACTGCTTGAGGACGGATGGATTGCTTGATGTGAAGTCGGCGGTCACCCTCGTACAGCCCGGCAGTTCCCGGCTCCCTTTCTTCTTCCTGCATGGGGACGGATGGGGCGGATTGTACTGTCGCAAGCTGGCTCGGTTGATGGGGCCAGACCAGCCGTTCTATGCCTGGATGCCGGATGGATTTGATGGGAAGCCCCTGGCGCCTTCCGTTGAAATGATGGCCGAGGAAAACATCAGGAAGCTGGTTGATTTGCAGCCCCTTGGGCCGTATTTACTGGGCGGGTTTTGCAACGGAGGAGTTGTGGCGTATGAGATGGCGCGGAGAATGGAGCAGAAGGGCTTGAAAGTGGGCGTGGTCATTCTTATTGATGCGCAGGTCCCTCCGTACTCCGGCTGGCTGAAGGCCCTCTGCCGCGCCGCCGGTGTCCTGGCCCGGTTGAAGCTCAAATCCGAGGTTCGTTTATACTCGCGTTTACTGAACTATTGGACCCGGATTCATGGCGCTTATCAACAGGGTATTAAGATCTTGCTGACTTTGTTCGTGCAGACGGTAATGCGAAAGTTCAAGCTGCTGTTTGGGACTCCACACGAAAAGCTGGGAACTCAATATAGCGCCACCGGGGACGCCATGGTGGGTCCGGACTATAGCCAATTGGAACGTATTCTTTCCGATTACCAGCCTCAAACTTTTCAAGGGCCTGTGGTTTTGCTCCGGACGAAATCGCTGAATGAGGATTATCCCAGGGACCGCACTGCCGGTTGGGGCAAGCTGGTCTCACATTTGGAAATTCACGATTTGCCAGGAGATCATACTACCTGTCATACGGAAGACATTGGCAGGGTGGCTGAATTCATTGGGAGCAGCCTTGGCGCTTTTCACGCCGGGGACAAGAGGGAACCGGCGTAGAGACGATTCCGATAATGCACCCCCCATAAATCCCTTCTGGATCTGCGGCAGGCTGTAAGTTTGCCAGCAAATCCGCGCTTCGAACCATACCTGAAGCACCTGCCGGGCCCAGCGCACGAGCAGCATCCCAAGCCGGGTCTGGCCTTCAGCTTATTTCAATTTCATACCACTCAACAACCGAGCCGTCCGCAGCCTTTTCATGCAGCGGAACTCGCAACACGCCGTCGGCGATCGATAACTGCTGCGTGCTCTTGCCCCCTCGGAAATAGTGCTCAGTGACTTGTGCTGTCACGCCGGTACTCCGCTTCAAAACCACCTCTCCATCGCCGTAGGGAACAATGGCCAGTTGACCGGTCTGGGCAATGCCGTCTTTGGACTTTGACGCCACCACCACGGAAGCATTGGTGGAAACGAGGTCGCGAAATTTTCCCGAGCCCTTGCGCCCATCAAAGCCATACTGGCGCAGGGCCACCAGCACCACTTCGCCGTTTTCGGTCCGCGCCCACGAGGGAATGTGCGGGCCGCGCTCCGGCCCATAAAACTCCGCATCCACGGGCAGGATGGAAAAGGTGTCGGTGTAGCGAATCAGGTGCGCGAGGCCATTGAACTTGGCGATGTGCTCGGGCGTAGCTCCGGTTTTGGCGTCCGGGCCGGAAAAGCTCAGGAGCGAACCCACCGTGCCGATGGCAACGGAGTCAAACCAGATGTCAGGCATGGTCTCCCACTCATACCCGCCTGAACCCCACGTGGGCACGCCAATCTCTCCCATCAGGCTGCTGAAGAAAAAGCGGCGATTCGATTCCAGTTCAAAGTCCTCCGTGCAGCGGCCAAGGTCATCGGGACTGTTCAGGTCGAAATACTTGGCGAAGAAGGGTGACAGGCTGTAGTACAAAACCACCAGGTCAGGATTCTCCTCGCGCAGCGCGGGGATGATGACGTCCATCGCCTGCATCATGTAACGCTCGCCGGCAAAGTTCAGATCCTTGGGCGCCACGGCGGACATGGAGGGAATTTCGTAGCCGAAATCAAACTTCACAAAGTCGGGCTTGTAGCGCTGCATGAACTCCTTGGCCCGCCGCCGCAGAACGGCTTTCACCTCCGGCTGAGTGCTGTCAAGAATGTAGAACCGGTTGCCCGAGACGCCGACGTGCAGGAAAGGCTTGCCATCGGGCACGTGCAGCATGTTCTTTAAGGTCAATCCCATGTCCGAAGGGAACTCACAGCGCATGAAGGCGGACCAGAGCCCCAGATACTTGCCGTCAGCGCGGATGCGGTCGAGCATCTTGTCAAAGCCGGGCAGGCGCTTTTCCGAGTGGTGCAGGTTGCCCCAGCCGCTCTCCCAGCCGCCATCGATGATGTAGAGATTGGTCTGCATCCCCGACTTGCCCAGCTCTTCGTAGGTCTCTTCCAGCGTGGTCTCATCCAGCAAAGCGTCCTGCTTCTCGCGCGCCACCTGTTCACCGTAGGAGCAGAATGACGGGGCCAGCGCCACGGCGTTCTTATGCGTGGAGTTGATCTTCTTTTCAATAATACCGGACTTGAGAAGCCCCAGATAGTAACTACGGATGGCCTCGTAGTAATTCTGCCCCACGGCCCAATACAGGCGCGCGCCCAGCGTGAGGCGCCCCGGGCCGTGAAGCTGTTTCCACAGGTCGCTGCGGTAGTTCACATACATGCTGGCACGGCCGCCCTTGTTCTCAATCATCAGGTCGCCGCCGGGCAGTTCCGCCAGGCCGCAGCAGAAGGCGTAGTGCATGTCTTCGGCCGTGGCCCCGGGCAAATCCATGTGTGGGGTCTGCTGAAAGCCGTAGGGCGTGGTGTGGAAGCCGCAGAAATAGTGGACCGGCAATCCCCACTGCTGGGTGGCCAGCACATCAGGATCACTTGCCCAGCCGCGGCCGAGGTAGGAGACCTGATTGAGGTACGCGCCGGAAGGCCCGCCGCTGATGACGGGGCTGATGGAGCAGGAGGAGGTGATGCCCGGAATCACGAAGTCGTCGCATTCGATGGCGGGAAGAGCCTGTTTTGTCTCACCTTGCGCGCAGAAATAGAAACGGACCACGTCCTCAGCAGTGGCAGCTTCGTATTCCACCGCTTCCGACCAGAACCCCTCATCGTCGAATTTCCACACGGTGGTCAGTTTCGACGAGCCATTCACGCGGGGGTAGCGGATGGTGAGTTGATTCCCCTGAACTTCATGGTTCCATACCTTGGACGAGGTGCAAAGCAGCGCGCCGGGTTTTCCCGCGGGCTGCACCAGCACGGCGGGCTGAAGCCTGCCCTTGGCGATCACCATGCCCCAGCGGTCAAGCAGGCGGAAACGATCGGTTACCGGCTGCCACTCCCAGGCATAGTTCCTTCCTTCCGCGCGGACCACCTGGCCCTTGTCAATAACCTTTGCGGGGGCTAGAGGGGTGGCGTCAAGTTTGAGCGTTCTGAACAGATAGGCCGATGCGGCGGAAGCTTGAAGGAATTCCCGTCGATTGTAGAAAGCCATGGGGTGATGGGTCCTTTAAGAAGTTCGGTTCAAGGCAAAAATATAATCCGCGAAGAAGTATACAAGGCTGGTGACGATTGACAACAACTACATGCAAAATTGATGCAAATGGCCGACGATTCATGTCATTTGGGTGAAAAATGACCGACGATTCGTGCCGATTGGGTCCAAAATGTCCGACGGTTCGTGTCGATTTGACGTAAATGTCCGACGATTAGCATGTCATTTTGTCCGCGTTTCCTTTGTTTTCATACACATTCCGGCTTTGGTCGCTAAAAAAAGAATTCTTTTTCTGGTGAAGCTACGGAAAATTGACGAAATGTCTGGATTTTGGCAAAGGAGCAGGTTGTTTCCCACATGGCAAATTGGCAATTGGATGTTCACTGGCGTTGGCTCCGTGGGTGCAGTCGTTCCCATTTTTCGTTAACTTGCCGGCTCCGGTTGTCCTCATGTTCCGCCCGGTCTCGAGTGGCGTCAGGGCGGAAGAGCCTTCCGAGCACGGCCATCGTCTCCATATTAGCCTACACCATGCCGAGGTGTTTGTCAAGGGACAAGATGTCCTAGCCTCTTGTCGCCAGGGACGGAAGCCATTCTGGCCGGCTTGCCGGTCTGCTCCCACCTGGCCATGGGCGGAATCCAACAGGAGGATGACATCATGGCGAGATTGCCCCACGGTCGATCAAAACAAATCGCCGTGGATAGTTTGAATGATCCTCCAGAGCCCGTCCAGATGAAGGCGCGGCCAAAAGGGTAGAAATCGCGATATTTGCGGTATGATCCATAATATGACGACGGTAACCGAGCATCGGTACATCGTGAACGACGATCAGATTCTGGGCGGCGAACCGATCATCCGCGGCACGCGTACTCCCGTGCGGGCGATTGTGGAGACCTGGCGGTTGGGCGTTGCCGCAGAAGAGATTCCACGGGGAATGCCTCACCTCACTCTTGCGCAGGTGTTCGATGCCTTGAGCTATTACAGCGATCATCAGGTGGAGATCAATGCGTACATTGAACGCAACCGCATCCCATAGCATCGACTTCAGATAGAATCAATCCACTTCAATCACCACAATGGAATGCAGCGCCACTTCCGGCACTCGCACGCGCCATTTATCTCCCGATGTTAGAGAAAGCGCCTCCTTCTGCGGCCAGACCAGAGCGGCGGAGCGGGGCTTGAAGCGGTCGCTGCGGCCCACGATCTCCAGGTCGCGCAAGGGGGCTGAGCTTCCGCGCGCCGTCCACGCCAGGCTGTTGGCCATCTGCACCACCACTCGCTTGGGACCCTGCCGCCAGAAGGTGGAGTGGATTGCCGCCGCGCCCCGCACCTGAATCGCCGGGTCGGGCACCAGCCGCGTCACCAGCCCGCGTACCCAATCGGCAATCCAATACATGTCGGGGTAGTAGCGCCGGAAGAGCGGAACGCCAATGTAGACGGCTGTCCCAGCCCCGCATTGATAAACAGTTGCCGCCATGGGAATGTGCTCGTTGCCCGGCGGCGCCGTGTTCCAGCTGTGGAAGATGTGCTTGTCTAAATCCGGTACCAGGTAGGGAGGCCGGTAATCCAGAATGCTCTCCGCCTTGCCCTCCACCCGCACGTAGGTGCAATAGTTGGCTTGGGGTTGCACCCCCTTGCCGAGAATGCCCACCTCGCCCGAACCAATGAATGACGAAAGCGGGTGTCCATTGGTCTGCAGGTAGATTCCCGGTCCGTATTTGCCGGCGAATTTTGAGACCTCTTCGACGTAATTAACGCCCAGAGTGTTTGCGAGTCCAAAGTTGGAGCGCGTATTGAGCTTGTCGTCATACCAGCCGGGCTTGTAGGTGGCGATGATCCTGCCGCCGGCCTGCACATAGTTGTGAATGGCCCGGCAATCGGCATCGGAGAGCGCTTCGGTTTCCGGCAGCACAATCAGGTCAAAGCGCGAAAGCCCGCCCGCCTGAAGGTCCGAAGAAGGGAGAAAATCCACGGGGTACTGAGCGCGCGTTACGGTTTCAGCGCAGCCGAGCAGGCTGGGCAGGAACTCCTGGCCGATGAAGGAATCCTGGTTTCTCTGTTGCGCGCGCAGAACGTCGCGCGTGGTTTCACTGAACAGAATCCCCACGCTCGGGATGGGCTCGAGGTTCTGAATCAGCGGTTCAACCTTTTCCACGTAGCCCGCCAGGTGGCCCGTCCACTGGGAGAACTGTTCGCGCTGGCGGCCGTCAGGCATGTTCGCGTCATCAGAAATAAACCGTGCCCGGGCGCCCTGCATCAGGATGGCGGCGGTGCGGAAGAGGTCCATCTCCAGCGGGTCGCTGGTGTACCCATCCCAGAAGATTCCCACCTGCGGACCGGGCATCTTCCATCCGCGCAGCATGATTGCCCCCACAGAAAGGCCGGTGGCTGAGGCCAGGGGTTCGATGTAGAGGCAGGAGATTTTGCGCAGCACGGGAGTGGACATGTCCAGCGGATCGCCCTGATTCAGCCAGATGGGCAGGCCGGGGCGATGGCGGCGAACAATGGCGTAGATTTCGTCCGTAAACTGCTCGGAACAATCCTGGAACCACTGCACACGCTGGTTGAAGACGCGCGGGTCGTCCGTGGCCGTGCGGAGGGATTCAGATTTGTCTTTCAGGTAACGCGCATCGCACCACGAGCAGCCGCAGAGGAGGTCGCCGAACCAGCGCGGCCAGGGAGAGCCATCGACGAACAGGCCATCGAAGTCGTAGGTTGAAAATATCTCGTCGTACATTCCGCGCGCGTAATCGCCGTAGGGCGTGTGATGGCAGCACCAGGGGAACTGGTCGCCCCACCAGATTGGCCTGCCGTCGGCATTGGTTCCCATCCATTCGGGATGGGCCAGGGCCGATTGCACGTCCACCTGGCCGCTGTAATAGGCAACGACGGGCAGGCCGTTGCGGTGGCCGGCGTCCACCAGGCGCGCAATCAGGTCGTAATTCAGTCCGGGGTGGCGCACTCCCACCTTGGTGTTGTAGTAGGCGTAACCCCACATGCTTTTGGCCTGCACCACGATGCACCCCGCGTGGGCCTCTCGCGCCTTGCGCATAAAATCCTCGGGATCGAGGTGGTCAAAGTGCGTGGTGGGCCCGTTATGAAATCCGCCTTCATAGGTGCGCAGGGAACTCACCGCCAATTTGCGCCGCTCTTCCGAGGAAGGAATCACGATTTGGGCGGATTCATTGATGGGCGCGGCGAAAGCTTCCGGCGTGAGGTCGTGGATGCTGCCCGCAACCGCGGCGGCAATGGGAGTGGCGAGAAAATTTCGCCGGCTTAAGCGGGGAATGCGGTTCGGTTCTTGCACTTTTCATCTCCTGGAAAATAGCGGTTTCAATCGGGGGGCCCATGGAATTTTGCCGAACGTTTGATGCGGCCCAATTGAGTGCGGTGCCTGGCCACTTGAGAGAACTGGCGGGTTCGCGAGACTTCCGGAGGCCGATGGCATTTTACACCGGATTGAAGGGCTCTGTGGGAGAAGAGAGTGGGTCATGAAACGTTTGGGGCAAAAGATTAACCACAGAGGCACAGAGGTTCACAGAGCAAAGCTGAAACAGAAAACCATTGCCAACCGGGCATGGCGGGAGTACCGTTCCTTCCCTCGGCCGGGGTCCTTTTTTGAAAATTTGATGGGGTCCGCGCATGCCGCTTGACAGTCTGGCGGAAGGGTTCCTATAATCCCTTTTGTGCTATGCTTGTAAGTGGTTAGGCACGAGTGAGCGGGAGTAGCTCAGTGGTAGAGTGCGACCTTGCCAAGGTCGATGTCGCGGGTTCGACCCCCGTCTCCCGCTCCAAAAAGCGAAGTGACAAGTGAAGAGTGACGAGTGAAGAGATGGAACTAGCGGAACAGGGATTTGTGCTAGCCACTCATCACTTGTCACTCTTCACTGTTCTTGGGGCGCGGTACCCAAGTGGTAAGGGAGAGGTCTGCAAAACCTTTATGCGTGAGTTCGATTCTCACCCGCGCCTCCACTCCCCCTATCTCAATCCTGATTCGGTTTAATCCCAACACAGTTCACTTAGGATAAGTCCTTGCGCGAGGCGCCTTAGAGTGCGGTAGCAGCGGCTACCCCCTTCCGTCCCTGCCTCATACCACATTTGCACCAGACCTGGAGCCAGAAAGGCGGTAGCCGCTGCTACCGCCCTCTAAGACGTGCTTCGCTCGCACTTGAAATTTCTAACCCATCGAGACACCCCTTCAGGATTCGTTTTGCACGGGCGTCGCAAGCAATCCGCTCGAAGCCTTGTGCTGTGACATGGGGTAGGCCGGGTGGGTTTTGATCTGCTCAATTTGCAATGCGTGGCGGGCGGCGTGCCGGCCTAGCACCAGCAGCCACTGATAGCAGTCGAGATCACCGAACGCGATATGAGGGAAGAAGTGATTACGTAGATCGGCCTTGGTTTCCGTGGCGAAGGCGATAGTACGCGCCCGGGCGTCGCACCACTCGGCGATTAACACTTCCGAATCGGGCCATCTTCCAATCGGTCGGGCAGCTTCCCGAGCCGTGAGTTTGTTGCTGCGGCCGTCTGCCAGTCCCATCACCAGGAACTCCTTGGCGGCGGCCAGAGCCTTCTTGTTGGGTTCTGCGGGCCCTTCCAGAGTCTTTGTGATGGCCTGCGAGATGAAAATCTCAAAGACAACAAGATGCTCAATATTTTCGGCGATTGACCATCGGTCCGGCGTTTCGCGGAAGTGCCATTGCGGCGCAGTCAGGCCTTCCACCAGTTCCAACAGCCGGGCTTCACTCGAGACCAGTTGATCAAGCACCAGTTGCCGTTCCTGCGATTCCATACTGCCTCCGCTTAGCTCCTGCCCATCCTATAGATTCGGCCAAAACAGAATGCTTTCTGCGGGTTTCAAGCCCAGTTCGTGAGCCCCAGACGAACTGCCACTTTGGTCGAGCGCGTACCTGATTTTATTGTCTTAGATCGTGGGAAATTCAGGGTGGGTGGGAGCCGCGATTTCATAGGAGTTGGTTCTCATCTTATTGGCGGCTCCCCAAGGTGTTCCAAGTGGTTCGCGATCAGTGGCCGAGCATATTGGCGGAATACAGGCCCACCGCAGCGCCGCCCAAAATCAGCAAACCGCCGATGAAGATCATGAAGAACGATTGGAGTTTCAGGCTCCGCTCAAGCTTTTCTTCCGTCTTGGTGGAAATCAGATAAGTCTTTTCGTTCTCGCCCCTCTTGATGAGGTTGCGATCGTCCTCATTGGAGGGGTTGGGATTTTCCACGCAAGTGCCGATGACGTGCGTGGGCTTGCCGGCGGGCAGAACCTGTTCCGTAAAGCGATACGGGTGATTGCCAAAATCCATGCTGATGCCGTCCGCTCCGATTGAGAGCCCCAGCATCTCCATCTTCTGAGCGACCGCCAGGCCCTTGTCCATCACCTTGGCGCCGGGAATATTGGAACCCTGAAGGGCCGACCGCATTTGCGTGTATTGGCCGCTCAAGTAGCCGCGCAGATGCTCATCTGTGGGGGCAGGGACGCCCAGTCCCGGATCGACTTTTCGGGGGGCGTGACCGAATGACAACAGGGAGGGCGGCCGAAGCTCGCCATAGAATGCCTGGGGAAGGTTATACTCAGCCCTTTCCGGATTCACCAGGATATAGCCAGTTTCATCCTGAAGGTAGAAGGGGATTTCCGCCCTTTCCCTGTGCGTTTCTTCCCATCTTTCCTGATTGTCCACCTTGACCTGCTTTTCCACGCGCACTTCGTAGTAGTAGCAGGGAACCTGCGTCAGCGGGCTCACCAGGGGCTGGCCTCCAACACTGTTTCCGGCCACGTGGGAAAGCCCCATGGCGACGCTGCGGATGGGGATCTGTGGCGTGTCTGCCAGCACCCGGTACTGGCGGTACTTCACAAAGCCAAAAATGAACAGAAGTATCCCAATAATGACCAGGATAATGGGGACAATTGGGGTGATGTGACCACTGGAGGCTGCAAACGTCAGCATCAAGATCGACATGGGTTAAACGCCTTCCTTGCAATTGGGTTTTATGTCCTTCAAACGACTTGAGCGTATCCTACACGCGCAGGTGCGAATTGTCCATTACTTCCCACGACGTTTAGCCGCGAGTGGTCCAGATGAGACTTGCCGTGGCAACCACATAGCAGGCTGAGCCTGCCCAAAATGCGGCGGACACTCCTAAGCCCAATACCACCAGAAATGCAATCACGGAAGCAAGTACGGAGGTGGCTCCATTCAAGCCCCAGAGCCAGGGCGTAAGAGCTTCGGAGTGGGCTGAGGCGGCCTTCATTCCGAGTGGGAATGCCATTCCCATGAAGAATCCCAGGGGGAATATGATTCCCGCGGCCACCCCCACCCGTGCTGGGGTACTTGCGGAGGCGAATGCCGCCACAGCGTGGGGAGTGAGAAGTCCAAAGAGCACCAGGGCAACCAGCAGCCCCAGCAATCGCGCGGCGGCCCGGAACTCCGTATTTGGTTGCTGCGACGAGCCTGTGGACAGGCTGCCCAAGCCGCTCGAAAGCAGCAGTGTGAACAGAACGGTGGAGAGCGAGTAGGTGGGATGGCCCAGAAAGATCATCAGCCGCTGCAATTGCGAAACTTCCACCAACATGAAGCCGAGTCCAATCGAGGCGAAGAAGACGAACAGTGGTGCAGTTCCCTGTATCCAGGCTTTTCGGCCCATTAGGAACCAGGGAATCACGATGCAAAGAAGCGTCAATAGAGTGACGGCGATGGACATGGCTCCCACGGTCTCTTCAAACTCCGGGTGATGGACGCCGGCAGAATGCCGCACCAGCAGGGAACTGAAGACATCCCGAACTCCAAAATTACAAAGGAAGAACGGGCTGTCATCCGTGGGGGCCGCAATCCTTCCCGGCAGCATTTTCGCGAATTCCTGCCCCTCACTCCCCGTTGCCAGCCGGGCAAAGGTGGTGTTGGCAGCCTGTCTGGGGCTTAAGAGGATTTGGAACTTCATCTGGTCCGCCAGCTTCTGAATCAGGTCTAGATCGCCCGGTGAAAACGGCGTCCGGCTTACAAGAATTGTGGCGACGCCTTCGGGTCCGCCAGCCGGATCCCAGGGGACGGGGCACTCAACCAGGACCAGATTGTTCCGGGGGGATGCCACCCCTGCCTTGCTCAACGCTGTGCTTGCCAATGAGACCAGGCGATAGGTCTCTGCCGGGTGTTGTGCATCATAATACCAGCGGGTGAAGGTCAGCAGCCCCCGAGGCGTCAGGCGATTCAAGAACATGCTCCAGGCATCTGTGGTGTAGATGGAGTTTTCCGCCAGCGCGAAGGCGCCGGCCGACGTTGCCGCCCAGGTATCCACAAGGGAAGCCTGGATGATGTCAACCTGTCGAGGCATGCGGGCAATGTAGCTGCGCGCCTCATCGTTCACAAACCTGACTCGGGGATCGCGATCCAGGTGTCCGGTGAAATCTCCGAAAGTGCCATTCAGGGCGTGAAGAACCGCCTGGTTCATTTCGATGGCAGTCACCGACTTCTCATTGAAGGCGAGCGCGGAGAGGACGTCCCTTCCCCCGCCCGCGCCAATTACAACCACGTTGGAATCCGGCCGAACATAATGCGCGATATTGGTGACGTCGTAACGAAGATAATCCAGTTTTCCGAAATCGCCATCGTTATGCGTCAGCACTGTCAGTGCTCCGGCATCGATCAGGACGGAAAGTTGCCTGACCGTGGAATGCTTGGGATAAGCGGGGCTCAACCCCCAGCCGAACGGCGGGGAGGAAAAATCCGGATTGCCGGCCACCACGACGCGGGAGAAGGAATTCCACTTCTCGTAGATCGGGGTTTCTGCCATCTTGCCGCTCATCCACTCCAGTTTCAGCATTGACAGGAGCCGGCCTGCCAGGAACAGGTTCACCGCGCCCAAAGCGGCAATTAACAAGGCGCCCTGCAACGACCGCTGGCGAAGCCACGGGTTACGGATTCCAAGTGCAAACAGGAACGCGCCCGCGCCGGCGAGCGCGCCGGAGAAGATCACCAGAGTGGGGGCGTCGATAAAACGCAGCGCGTAGATGATCAGGATGCATCCCGCTGCCGCTCCCGAAAGGTCGGCTGAGTACATTTGACTGACCTGCCGGGGGAATTTCGTCAAAGCCAGGCAGACCACAATGCCGCTGAAGATAAACGGAATCGAGATTACCCCCAGAATCGTCACCAGGCTCAGGATGCCGGTCACGGTCAAATTGAATACCGGAGGAATTGCCAGGTAGACTAGAAAACTGCCGACCGTGGTTACCGCAAATCCCAGCGCGGCAGCGGATAGCAACTCCTCAGGCTTGTGGGAAATGATGAGCTGCGGCGTCAGGTAGGCCACGAGCCCATACATTACCAATCCAAACAATGCCACCAGGAGTGCCGCTTTGAGGAGGTGCAGACATATGTACAAACCAATAACGATAATAATGAGCGCCACAAAGACGCGCCCGGCGGCCGCAAGGTTCTTCTTCGAGTGAGGGCCCGTGAAATATCCCGGCGCAAGGTAAACCAGCAGGCCGCCGACGGTCAGCCCGAACATCGCCACGGAGATGGCCACGAAGACGAAGTGGTACCACATCGTGACGCTGAAAATCCGGGTGAGCAGAATCTCTTCAATCAGGGTGGCAAGCGTGACGATGAACAACCCCGCGTAGGTTCTTGCCCCAGCCTTGGTTTCCGTTTCCAATGAAGACTCTCCTGCTCAGATTTTCCGGCGGTTACCTTGCCACCCGTGACGCTGCCCCTGAATCCGGGTCAGGTTGCTGCCGAAATGTTAGTAGTGGATACCCTGCGGGACCGGGAACATCAACGTGGGTGATTTCGAATGCAATCGCCCTTTGGCATTGCGGACACTTGGGATTGCCGTCAGCGATTCACGAAATGGATGTGGCCTTCCCGTGTTGGAATTCACCGCCACGCATACACTTGCGTTCAGGCGGGGCTGCCTTCTCCATTGACCTCAAAGCCCCTACTGCGTAATCCCAAGATGATGCCTCGTATTTTGAGGGGCATCTGGGTGCGTGGTTATTGTGCGGATACCACTGCCTCCGGCCTTGTTCCTGAGTGCATTCCCGCGCGAATCACTTGCTGCGCCTTGACTCCATCCAGGTGCGTGGTGGGAAACGGCTGATTGGACAGGCAGCACTCAACAAAGGTCGCCACCTCGGTTTTGTAAGCCAACCCGAACCGCCCGGCGAATTCGGGCAGGGGGCGACCGTAATCTCGCATGGCAAAAACACGGTTGGCAATGGGTTCCGTGCGGCCAAACCGCCCGTAGGCCTTGACGATTACCTCGCGCGGATTTTGATGGAAGTGGTCCACCTGGATCACGCCGTCTTCGCCATACACCGCTACCTCTGTGCGATAGCCGGAGACGTGGTTGCGCCCCACCTGGACCTGCGCCGCCAGCTCACCCTCGAACCAGAGGTAGAGCAGAGCGTCGTCAAAATCCTCCTCGCAGGTGGTCAGGCGATGGCTGTAGAGGCGCGAACCGATCATCACCGCGGCACGCGGCATCTTTCCCGTCAGCCACAAGACCTCGTCAACGTTGTGGATGGCCATGTCGGGCAGCAGGCCTCCGCTCTTGTAACCGTTGGGCGCCGGGTTGGAGTCCTCCATGGCCGAATAGACTTTGAAGATCCGCCCGATGGCGCCGCTGTCCATCAGTTCCTTGGCGTATTGCAGGGGAGCGTCAAACCGGCGCTGGAAACCCAGCATCAGGGCGTGGGGATGATCGCGGTCAAGCTCAGCGGAGAATTCAAGGTCGGATTCAAGCTCGCCGGTCAGCGGCTTTTCCACCAGCACGCGCTGCCCCCGCGCAATCAGAGCGGCGGCGCACTTGCGGTGCTGCTCGGTGGGGACTACAATCACGCTTCCATCGGCCACATGTGCGTCGCCCAGTTCTTCCACGGAGGGATAAATGGGGACGCTGAGGCCCAACTCCGCGGCAACTTTCTCGGCCCGCTCCGGAATAATGTCGCAGAGCGCGGTGAGCGTGCATTTACCGGTCTCCTGGGCTAATTCGTGAACGTGCAGGGCATGGATGGGGCCCATTCGACCAAGTCCAACAACAGCGATTTTGACGGGTTCATGCATAGGTTGACGCAGCCTCCTCGTGGGGCAAAAACGGTTCGCCCCATTGGTGCCGTGGCTGATTCTCCGTCCATCTTGTTGCGGGTCCCCAGTCCTGGCGGAGGGATTCTCTCACGCCCGGTGCAGTTACGGCAACCTCGCAATGTTAATTTTGGCGCGGTGTCCGCTTAAATGCGCGAGCTCTCGCGGGAACACGTCCTCAGCAGCAGGCCTTGAGCTGCCGTGCGGAGGATTGGTCGTTTCCGTCCGCTCGATGTCCGGCCAAAGGTGTTTATCTGGGCACGTAGAGGAACACCGTCTCCACATCGTTTCCGGTGTCGCGGGAAGATGCGTCGGTGCCCAGGGCGTACCAGGTTTGCAGGGACCGCCAATCAACTTTTCCGACATTGGGAGGCCATGGGTCATAAACCTCCACCATCAGCTTTTTGGTGTCAATGCCGGCAATCACGACGATGTGCCTCTTGCCATTTACCCAGAGGGGGCCGTAATTTCGCAGCCAATTTTCCAGCGCTTCCACCGTTGGGCTCATGGGCGGGACGGCCTGAAGGCCGAGGCGTTTGGCCATCGCCACGATCTGGGGATTTTGAAGGCCTGTGTTGCTGTCGCGAATCCTGGAGCACTCGGTGTCCAAGTCCGGAGGAACGAGCCACTTGTAGGATTGCCCGCCCTGATCCTGCCGCCACCGAATCAGCATCTGCACGCTGGCGTACCAGCAGGACATGGTCATTTGCTGCGGGATCAGAGTCATTTTGGGGACTTCGTAAAAGCCCATGGGGGGACTCCCTCCCGGGCAAATTGCGGCCTCCTGAATGCCTCAGCGCGCAATAACCCGGCGAAATATTCAATTGGAAATCAGAATTGACTCAGCGGGACGAGTGTAATGCATTCTCCTGCCGATTCACAACAAGCGTTTTGGGGGGAAGATGCCCGGGGCGATTTCACGACTCTGCTGAGGCTCAATTTAATTGGGCAAGCGTGAATTGCAATGGGGGGGCGCGATTCCGATTTATCTGGTCCTACAGTCGCTGAAGATCCGCATAGCAAGCCCAACCCTTTGTGAATGACCTACTTTGGTATTCGTTTTGCGTCAGGCGAACCGGGGCAGTTGCCTCACCTGATTTGATTCTCCGGCGTGCCGTCTGAGGCGGGTTCGACGCTCGGGTGCGCAGCGTCACCTTGCTTGGCCCCTTCTTCCTCGGAGTGCATCTGCGATTTCACGAAATTCACGAGGGCCTGATGGTCATGCGGAGCAATCGACGTAAGTTCCACCCCCACTCCCTTGCCGCCTTCAGACCATCTCACGACGCCATCGGTGCTTAACCGGTGAAGATCGGGCGGCTGGCCGAAAACGAGGTGAAGGTGCGAGCCCACAGGGAACGCTTCCTCCGAGTGCAGGCAGAGCCCGGTTTCGCTCACGTTCTTCGTCTCAACCACGTAAGCGCCCTCCCCGCCGTCTGAGAGCACAACAGTCATCGCCGTGCTGAGCCGTGGCGCTGGTTTCTTTGGGTCATTTCCTGTGGTCGACATGGTGTTTGGATGTAACCTCTTGTCGAAAGTTTGCTTCCCGAAGAAATGTTCAAGCAATCGTTTCGCCAAACTGAATCTTCAGCTAACCCATTTAGATTCGGCCGCCAAGCTGTGCCGGGGCAGAAAGATTCGCCATGCGGCGGTAGGAGAATTTGCTCCCTCAAGTAATTTGGGGTGGACTTGGATACGGGATTGGGAAGTCATCAGTCGTCACGCTTCAGTCATCAGTGTTCAGTCATCAGTTACTGGTGCCACCCATCGGTGCCAGCTCTGATCTGGTGTCCAGCACCCAATCCTTAATGCCCAATTCCGAATTCCGGATTCCGAATTCCGGATTCCGAATCCCGTTTCCCAAGTCCCGAGCCCCGAGTCCCGAACCCCGTATCCCGCAACCCCCGCTTGTTGTATTCTAGAAAGACAATGGCTGATCTGAATATTGGGGCAGAGAAGCAGGCAGTTGTGCCGAACCCCGCGGCTCCATCCGGCGCCGGGCAGGAGATCTCCGTCCCTTCCTCTTGGGCCACACTTGGGAACGAGATTTTCCGCATCCTGTGGATTGCCTCCGTCGCGTCGAACATCGGCACAATGATGCAGGAGGTTGGAGCAAGCTGGCTGATGACTGAGCTTGCGCCTTCGCCCTTGATGGTGGCGCTGATTCAGACCGCGGGAGCCTTGCCGGTCCTTCTCTTGTCCTTCGCCGCCGGAGCGTTGGCTGACATCATCGATCGCCGCTGGCTGCTGATCTTCAGCCAGTGCTGGATGATGGTGGCGGCCGCGGCGCTGGGAATCCTGACAGTCTTTCATCTCATCTCGCCAGTGATTCTGTTGACCCTCACCTTCATCCTGGGTTTGGGCAATGCGTTGACGGGCCCGGCGTGGAATGCCATCGTGCCGGAACTCGTGCCGCGTGCCGAGGTGGGCGCTGCCGTCTCCATCAATTCGGTTGGATACAACGTGGCGCGTGCGGCGGGCCCGGCATTGGGTGGACTGGTGGTGGCCTCTTTGGGTTCAGACGCCGTCTTTCTACTGAATGCCGCTTCGTTCCTTGGTGTCATCGCGGTGCTCTACCGCTGGCGCCGCAAGCCCCGCAAGAGTGTGCTGCCGGCTGAGCGCGTGATGAGCGCGATGCGCGCGGGCTGGCGCTATGTGGCCCATGCGCCATCGATTCGATTCACGCTGGTCCGCACCTCGCTGTTCACGATTGGGGCCAGCGCCTTCTGGGGGCTGGTGCCTCTGTTTGCGCGCCAAAACCTCGGGCGTGGTGCCGCGGGCTACGGTGTGCTGCTGGCGTTCTTCGGCACCGGCGCCGTGCTTGCCGGCTCGATTCTGCCGCATCTCCAGCGGCGGTTGGGAATCAGCCGCCTGCTGATCTATGTGACACTGCTCAACGCCCTGGCTTATGTGGTGATGGCGGAACTGCTGCACTTTCCGGTGGCCTGCCTGGGCGCATTTGCCTCCGGGTTTGCCTGGACGTCCGCGTTTTCCACCTTCAACACCAGCATCCAGTTGAACACCGCGGCGTGGGTTCGCGGCCGGGCGATGGCGTTCTATCAGCTGCTCTATTTCGCCGCGCTCGGTGGCGGCAGCGTCCTTTGGGGAACCGTTGCCGAGCATGTGGGCATCCCGGGCGCATTGATGATTGCCGCCCTGTCGCTTGCCGTGGGACTTGTGGTGGAGGCTCGTTACCCGGTGGGCCTGGGCGAAGGGATCAACCTTGCGCCCTTCTCCCGTCCTGTGCCAGTGGTGACGAATGAGCCGCACTCGGAGCACGGTCCGGTGCTGGTAACGGTGGAATACCGCATCGACCCGCAGCGCGCAGCGGAGTTTAACGTGGCCATGCTGGAGCTCGGGCGCTTTCGCCGCCGCGATGGAGCGGTGGATTGGGGCCTGTATGAAGACGTCGCGGAACAGGGCCGCTATCTTGAGACCTTCATGGTGGAATCCTGGGGCGAACACCTGCGCCAGCACGAACGCGCCACCATCGCCGACCGCAAGATCTCCGAGCGCGCTAACTCGTTCCATCTTCCCAAGACGCCCCCCGCTGTCGCGCACCTGGTGTATGCGTACTATCAGGAGACGTAGGAGGGTTATCAGTTCGGTGTTCGGCGCCCGGCGCCCGAACCCCTAGCCTGGAGTCATCACCGCAGCTGTTTGGAAGGAAGCTTGCGCGCCGATTGGGTGCGGCCCTTGGTTTCCTTGACTTGTCACGTCCCAGTTTCCGGCCTAAACGTGCCTAACCCTTGTAGAATCAATGAGTCATTGGGAAAACAAGATAACTCCTTTGTTTTCATGGACTCATTGGGATGGTCCAAAATGGCCCCTTTGTTTTCAAGCACATTCCGGCTTCGAACGGGGTAAAAATAACATCTTTTTACTCTTGCCCTTTGTTTTCAACAACTTATTGGGATGATTCGTTTGCCCTTTACTTTCAATGACTTGCAGGGGCAAAAACGCGGTGTTGGGAGTTTTCAGGTGACTGGAGAGGGTTAAGCCAAGACAGAGAGCCGGGGTTGTTTGCGCGAATGTGGCGGGATGGCGATGCGCCTTCATCTCATTTCTAGGCTATGCCTTTCGACCTAATTTGTCAAGAGACAAACTGTCCGAGGCGGTCTGTCCGGCTGGCACCGGTCCAGGGTCGAACAAGGCGCATTTGCACGGATAGTCGAAAGATGACAGAAGTTATCAGTCATTAGTTGGCAGTATCGGTGGTTGATGAGCAAAGGTGTGTCGAGAAAGTTTGGAGGGAAGCTATTCTTCCCTGGGGAAGCGTGCCCGCCGCAACGGCTCAGCTTCGGTGAAAATCAAGCGGCGGCGGAAGGCTGTTGGACTGTCACGCAGGAAGACGGGTTTGGCGAGTTCCATGTAGTCGGGGAAATGCGGTTTTTCCAGGAACCGTTGAGGGTTGTCTGCCCACCCAGGGGTGTGTAGCCCCCAGCGCCGGGCAAGGTGCTCCCCCACGGCACCGACGTACGCATCCTGAAACGCGACGCCCGTGAGCCCAGGCTCCTCACGGATCATGCGCTGCCGTTCCACCGGCCCGCTCGGGTAGAATTCATCGAGGAACTCGCTGATGGCATCCACCCAGCTCGCGCCGGCAAGGATGTGGTCCGCCGCTTCCTTAAGGCTTGTGGGGCGCATTGATTCGCCTCGCGATACTTTGAATTTCCAAACTCTTCTCCGGCAAGATTTGCTCGTCAGGGTAGTAGTGCTTCGCCAATTCCACCTTATCCATTGCCGCCGCCGATCTCTAAAGCCCGGATTCAAGCTCCATATTATCCCTGTGAGGTTTTGCTTGTTCATTCGCCTTCGCGGGATTGTCCGCGTGCTGGCTTTCAGGCGCCGGGCCAGCTCCCAGCTGACAGAAGGTCTCAGTTATCAGTTATCAGTTGTCAGTCATCAGTAACTCAAGCCCGTCCCGGCGCCTGCCCCTGTCGGTGAATACTAATTCCCAGCCCCTAACGCCTAATCCCAAACCCCTTGTCCTGCTCCCGCATCCCGTTTTTTCGTCGCCCGCTTAACTTCCAGACTCCCATTGGGCGATTGCATTCAATGGGGGTTGGCGGTATGTTAGCGGTCGGGCAAAAATTGAATGCAGGAATTCCTGCTCCAGTGCTCAGCTGGATCGGCACGGATGCTGGCAACAGTGGCAGAATAGCGGCGACTCCGGTGTGCCGAGGGCGTGGCATCCCGGCTGGGGTGCAGTTTGAGCAGCGAACGGCGGGATGTCAGGGCAAGTTCAAAGAAAGAGGCCGGGGATGAAGAAGTTCATTGCAGGCGTCATCGTAACCGTTGTTTGCATCATCGGAGGCGCGTACGCCTTCATCGCTGGAGGTTTCGCGCCGGTGGCTACGTCCTCAAGTCCACTGCCCTTTGAGAAGCAACTGGCAGGGATGGCGGTGAATGCAAGGATGCAAAAAGAACTGCCAAAGACTGTCCCGATTGAGGCGAATGAAGCGAATTACCTTGCCGGCGCGCACGAGTATCTAACCAATTGCGCGGTGTGCCATGGGGTTCCGGGTAAGGAAAAAACTGCCATCGCCGCGGGAGAGTTTCCCGCACCGCCACAGCTTTTTCATGGCAAGGGCGTCACTGACGATCCTCCGGAAGAGACCTATTGGAAGGTGGCGAATGGAATTCGACTGACAGGGATGCCGGGTTTCAATAAGAGCTTGTCAGAGACCCAAATGTGGCAGATCTCATTGCTTCTTGCCAAAGCGGACAAACTCCCCAATTCAGTCATCGCGGTGCTAGCGGGACAACCCGGGACGCCAGACGCCACGCCTGTGGCCGTCCCGCCACCTTCAAAGTAGTCGTTTCCTGGTAGGTGGAAGGTAACGAAGAGTTGTTCGGCTCCGGGACGAATTACGTTTCGGCCATTTCCCCAGGCCGCGGAATGAACCATCCGAGATCCTGATTTTTATGCCAGGCAACACAAGTCATTGCGAAACGGGCTGTAGCGGCGGTCTCCGACCGCCGTCGTCGATCGGAGATCGACGCTACAATTTACATCGTGCTGTAGCGGCGGTCTCCGACCGCCGTCGTCGATCGGAGATCGACGCTACAATTTACATCGTGCAGTATAGTACCGTTGATGGAAGCAATCTGCATTGAGCTCTGCGCCTTGTTTTCGCCGTGGCTCATGAATCGTCTCAAGGGAACAACATGGAAAACAGATTGGCCCGCCGGACGTTTCTTGTGAAGCTGGGATGCGCCGCCGTTGGCGTTGGCGAATTCTCCCTGCTGGGGGGAACCAGCTTAAGGGCAGCATCCCCCCAAACCGCAAAGCCTTCCCAGAATAAGCCCTGCGATTCCGTTTGGACCAAGGTCAAACCGATCATCGTTGAGCACCTTCACGTTGATGAAGCCAAAGTGAAACCAAGCGCCAGATTCGTCGAGGACCTGGGGGCGGATTCTCTCGATATGGTGGAGCTAATCATGGCGTTTGAAGAGGCTTTCAACATTCAAATACCCGACAAAGATGCCGAAGGCCTGAAGACGGTACAGGAGGCGGTGGATAACATCTGCTCCCATCAGCGTAAGTCGTCAAGTTGATTCCGGCGCCAGCTGCGACTTAAAGGGGGCGGTGGAAAGAAGTCGTCTGGTCTCATAATTCAGTCATCAGTCTTCAGTTATCAGTCGTCAGTTCTTCCGGCCCCAGCCCTTCGCCTGCCTCAGTTTGCCATTCCCGATGCCTAACCCCATGTCCCGCTTCTCATACCCCGTATCCCGCCCCAATTCAATCAGGTATTACACATGCCAATTTGTGCTACACTGGCGATTATGAAGCAGAATGTGCAAGCGCGGCTTGACCGGCGGTCCCAGCTCGCTTTGGAGCGGCTGGTGAATCGTCTTGGCTGGAGCCCGTCCCGCGTGGTTCGCGAGGGTGTGCACCTGCTCGACGCCTGTTATGCCGGCCCCTCGGCCAAACGAGTGATCGGTGTGGGAAAATTCGCCTCCGGCCTTCCCGATCTTGGCTCGAACAAAAAACACCTGCAAGGGTTCGGGCGTTGAAGCCCGTCCTGGTTGACACCGGGGTGATCGTTGCGCTCCTGGACAGGAGCGAGCGATGCCACGCGCGTTGTGTGGATGCCATGGACGGACTGGAACGGCCGATGGTGACCTGCGAGGCGGTAATTGCCGAGAGTTGCTATCTGCTGCGCGGGTTGCCCGGTGCGCCTGAAACGGTGCTTCAGAATGTCGAGCGCGGCGTCTTTCAGATTCCGTTTCAGCTCTCCCGCTCCGCCGTCCCCGTGCGAAGCATCATGCGCAAGTACCGGGACCTTCCCTCTGACTTTGCTGATGCCTGCCTGATCCACCTTGCCGATGAGCTGAATACTGAGGATATTCTGACATTGGACGGGGATTTTAAGTTCTACCGCTGGCGCCGGAATCGCACCTTTCGTTTGCTGGTGACATTGGACTGATTGGTAGTAGGCGGGCTACAGCCGAAAGTCAGCAGTGCCCGAAGGAAAGCCCCAGACTTAAAAACAGTCCGCGCCGCAACCCGCACTTCCCCAACCCCCAGCACCGAACGCCGAACACCGAACTCCGAACACGGAACACCGAACACCGAACACATCCCACCTATTCCTAGACACTCCCGCGCACCGCCCTCTATAATTAAAATTTATCCTCACGACGGAGGACGCATGCAAGAGAAAGAACCTTTGGACCTTAAGTCAACGATCAACCTGCCCAAAACCTCATTTTCCATGAAGGCGAATCTGCCGCAGAACGAGCCTAAGTGGCTTGCCGCATGGACGAAAGACAACCTTTATGGGCAGATTCGGGAGTCGCGCAAGGACGCCCCCATCTTCACGCTGCACGATGGCCCGCCCTATGCCAATGGGCGCATCCACCTGGGCACGGCGCTGAACAAAATGCTGAAGGACTTCATCGTGAAGATGAAGACGCTGGAAGGCTTCAACACACCCTACCGTCCCGGTTGGGACTGCCACGGCCTGCCCATTGAGATCAATGTGGACAAGGAGTTGGGCGGCAAGAAGTCGCAGATGAGTCCTGTTTCCGTGCGCCGCGCCTGCCGCAAGTTTGCGGAGAAGTTTGTGGACATTCAGCGCCAGGATTTTATGCGCCTGGGCGTGCTGGGCGAGTGGGAAACCCCCTACCTGACGATGGACTTTGATTATGAAGCGAGCATTGCCGAAGCCTTCCTGACCTTTCTGGGCCAGGGCTATGTCTATCGCGGGCGCAAGGCCGTCTACTGGTGCATCTCCTGCAAAACCGCCCTGGCCGAAGCCGAAGTGGAGTATGAGAACGACCGCAGCCCGTCCATCTACGTGCGCTACCCGGTGACGTCGGACCCGGCGGCTCTCAATCCTGCTCTCGCCGGCCGCAAGCTTTGGGTGATGATCTGGACCACCACTCCGTGGACACTGCCCGCCAGCATGGCGGTGGCGTTCCACCCGGATTTTGAATACGTTGTGGTGGGCGACGACAATCCAAACGGCGATGCCTACATCATCGAAAGCCGCCGCCTTGCGCCCGTGCTTGAAGCCACAGGTTTGGGCGCGGTAAAAATTTTGGCGCGCGTTCCCGCCAAGTCGCTGGAGAAAATCGAGGTTCGCCATCCGTTCCTCGACCGCGCCATTGTGCCGGTGATGGCGGATTATGTGACTGCCGAGGATGGCACGGGAATCGTGCATACGGCTCCCGGCCACGGCCGCGAAGATAACATCACCGGCGTGGCGTATGGGCTTGATATCTATTGCCCGGTGGACGAAGGTGGAACGATCTTTGAAGGCCTGCCCGAATACGTGGGCAAGCGGGTGTTTGACGCCAACGCGCCCATCATCGAACTGCTGAAAGAGCGCGGCGTGCTGATGGGGCCGGCGGGGACGCTCGACCACTCCTATCCGCACTGCTGGCGGTGTCACAATCCCATCATCTTCCGCGCGGCCGAGCAGTGGTTCATCAACCTGGATCACAAGGAACTGCGCCAGCACGCTCTGGACGAAATCAAGAAGACCCGCTGGGTGCCCGCGTGGGGCGAAGACCGCATCTCCAACATGATTGCCGAACGCCCGGACTGGTGCATCTCGCGCCAGCGCGTGTGGGGCGTGCCGCTTACCGTCTTCCACTGTGTTGACTGCCGCAAGCCCATCATGGATGCCGAGATTGTGCGGCCCGCCATCGAACTCTTCCGCAAGGAAGGCGCCGACGCGTGGTACTCGCACCCGGATTCCGACCTGCTGACTCCCGGCGCCAAATGCCCGGATTGCGGTGGCACGAATTTCCGCAAGGAGACGGACATCCTCGATGTCTGGTTCGATTCCGGATCAAGCCACTACGCCGTTCTGGGGCATCGGCCGGATCTGCCGTGGCCCTCGGACGTCTACCTGGAAGCGGGCGACCAGTATCGCGGGTGGTTCCACAGTTCGCTGCTGGTGGCGCTGGGAACGCACGGCGCCGCGCCCTACCGCCAGGTGCTGACGCACGGCTGGGTGCTGGATGCACAGGGCCGCGCCATGCACAAATCGCTTGGCAATGTGATTGAGCCGCAGGAGGTCATCAAGACCCACGGGGCGGAGATTCTGCGCCTCTGGGCGGCGTCGGTGGAGTTCGGCGAAGACGTCTCCATCTCGCCGGACATGCTGGCGCGCCTGTCGGAAGCGTACCGCAAACTGCGCAATACGTTCCGCTATTGCCTTGGCAACCTGTACGACTTTGACCCTTCAAAAGACCTGGTGGACCCGGGCCAACTGGAGGAGATTGACAGCTGGGCGCTGGTGCGGACGGCGGAATTGCTGGAGCGCGCGCAGGCCGCTTACGGCGAATACGCGTTTCACAAGGTTTACCGCGGCGTCTACGACTTCGCCACCGTGGAAATGAGCAAGTTCTACTTCGACATTCTGAAGGACCGGCTCTACACCGCGCCTGCGGGATCGGTGGAGCGCAGGGCGGCGCAAACCACGCTCTATCGCATTGCCGACGCCGTGGTGCGCGTGCTGGCTCCACTGATGTGCTTCACCGCGGATGAGGTTTGGGCGCACCTGCCCGCTCCACAAATTCGGGAGAAGAGCGTACACCTGGCCAAGTACGTTGCTCCCGCGGAACTGCGTGCGGGACTTTCGCAGGAACACCTGGCGCGAATGAAGAACTGGCCGCGGCTGATTGCTCTGCGGGAAGAAGTGCTGAGGGCGCTCGACGTGGCGCGGGAAGAGAAGGTGATCGGCGCGGCGCTGGAGGCTCGCGTGATCCTGGTGTTTGCCGATGATGAAGCGGCTGACAGCCCGGAGTCTGCTGCGGAAAAGGCCGCTCAAGACCAGGCGGTGGATTTGGAGACTTTGGTGGAGGAGTATAGTGCTTTCTTGCCGAGGTTCTTTATCGTGTCGCAGGTGGAGATTACTTCGGAATCGGTGGAGGGCGCCAAGGCCACGGGACTGTCCGGCCTGAGCGTGAAGATTGAAAAAGCGCAGGGGCAGAAATGCGATCGGTGCTGGAACTACTCCGTCCACGTGGGCGAGGACGAACGCTATCCCACCGCGTGCGAACGGTGCTCCGCGGCACTGAAGGAAATAGAGAAAACATTGGTTAGTGGATAGTGATTAGTAGGGGCACCTCTTGTGGGTGCCCTCGGGTGGGGCAGGGCAAGCCCAGCCCGTACAGTGGCTTTAGAGACGTCACCACAGAGACTCACGGATAAGGGCCAAAGCAAGGCAAAACGCAAAGGTCAAAAGGCAAAGGGAGCAGGTGCGCGGTACCTCTGAGCCTCTGTGAGCCTCAACTCTGTACGGATCCGTGGCGAAGTTCGTTCGGTCTTTCAATGAACCGACTGCCCGATGATCCGATTGGAAACGATGGGGGAATCCAAAATCCAAAATCAGAGATCCAAAATCGAACCGGTTTCCTCCGCCCCGCGGAAGTCCCAAATGGCCTTGCGGTTCGCGATGCTTGTGATCGGCCTGACCGTTTTTGTGGCTGACCAGTTGACCAAGGTCATGGTGGAGCGCCGCATTCACGACGGCGCGGTCGTTCCCGTGATTCACGGGTTCTTTAACCTGACCAGCAGCAAGAATTCCGGCGCCGTGTTTGGAATGTTCAACGATTCCGCCGTCTGGTGGAAGACGCCGCTGCTCATCACTGTCTCGCTCGTGCTGCTTGCTGCCGTGGTGGTGCTGGTGGTTCGAACCCAGAACATTCAATGGACCACGAGCATCGGCCTCTCACTGGTGCTGGGCGGGGCGCTGGCCAATCTGTTTGACCGCGTCCGCTTTGGCATGGTGGAGGACTTTCTCGACTTCTACTTTCGCAGCTACCACTGGGCTACCTTCAACCTGGCCGATAGCGCCATCGTGGTGGGCACGGGATTGATTATTTTGCAGGTGTTGGTTGGGGAATAGAAGTTAGAAGCGAGAAGTTAGGAGTTCGAAGTCAGGAGTCAGGAGAACGAACCGCCGGACGGGTGAATTAGCTGGGAATCGAATCGATGGTCAAGCAGATCATTTAAAGGCGCAATTTGTTGCTGTTCGACCAAGATTCAATGCCTGAATCGTTGGCTGGCCGCGCTCTCATTCTGGCTCCTGAATCCTGTCTCCTGTCTCCTTTTACCACCATGCCCGACACTCGACAATTCGTAGTTCCAGAGGAGGCGGCGGGCGACCGGCTCGACCTCTTTCTGGTGCGGCAGATGCCGGACTGGAGCCGCAGCCAGATCTCCCGGCTGGTCCGCGAGGGGCTGGTTACAGTCGGGTCGGCGGCGGCAAAGAAATCCGGTGACGTGATTGAGTCTGGACAAACAATCACCGTAATTGCGAGGCACGAGCAGTCCCACGCCACCCCGGAAGACCTGCCGCTCGATATCATCTACGAAGATTCCGACTTGTTGGTGGTCAACAAGGCCGCGGGGATGGTGGTCCATGAGGGTTCGGGGATAAAATGTGGCACCCTTGTGAATGCCTTACTAGGTCATATTGAGCATCTGTCAAGTAATGGAGGCGAGGAACGCCCCGGAATCGTGCATCGATTGGATAAGATGACTTCGGGTCTGGTGGTGGTGGCCAAGAACGACACCGCGCACCGACGCCTCAGCGACATGTTCAAAGCGCGTGAAATGCACAAGACGTACGTGGCGCTGGTTCATGGCCGCCTGGCTACGGACAGCGGGGAAGTGAACCGGCCCGTGGGACGCGACCCGCATCGGCGCACGCGCATGAAAGCGGGTGGAATCGCCGCACGCGATGCGTTGACCAAATACCGCGTGCTGCGGCGCATCGGCCAATTTACGCTGGTGGAAGCCATGCCGCAAACGGGGCGCACGCACCAGATCCGCGTGCATTTGGCGAGCCTGGGCCATCCCGTGGTGGGCGACAACACTTACGGCGCACCCGCCAAATTGCGGATTGGCACTGTTGAGGAGCCAACGCTGGCCCGAACGTTTCTGCACGCCGCCAGGCTGGCATTTGCTCATCCCATTACAGGCGCGCCAATGAAATTTGAAGCGCCGCTGCCGGCGGAGCTAAAGGAATTTCTCGGTCATTTGGAAAACCGCCAGAGTTAAGTTCGAAAAGCCCACGGGAGAAAATTCATACCATGCCCAGGATCCTCTGCGCTTTCTTGTTGGCGTTGATGCTCTCCAGCCCCTCTGTTTATGCGGCCGATTTGGCGCTCACACCCTATCCCAATCAGCTTGAAATTAGCGCGGGAGTGTTTCACGTGGGGCCCCGCGCGAGCATTGAAGTCACCAGCAACATGGAAGGGGATCGCTTTGCCGCATCACTTCTATCCAGCGACCTGAGTTCTTTGGACGGCGTTGTCGCGGGCAAGGGAAAAGGCGCTTCACGCATTGTCTTGGCGCGAGCCGACAGCGCGGCGGGCAAGCAGATTCTGCAACGGTCGGGGTTACAACTTCCGGCGCAAGCTGACTACGAAGGCTACGTGCTTATTGTGACTGCCCACGATGCCTCGGTGGTCAGCAAGACCGCGGCGGGAATTTTCTATGGAGTGCAGACGCTGCGGCAATTGCTTCATCCCGTGAAGGGCGGGGGAGCGGAGTCGCCCTTGGTCCGCATTGTCGATTGGCCCGCCATTCGCTGGCGCGGCGTGAGTCTCGATATCAGTCGCGGCCCCATTCCGACTTTGGCTTCGTTCAAGCGTGACATTGCGATGTTGGCGGAATACAAAATCAACGTGGTCTCCCCTTATATGGAGAACGCCTTTGCCTACCCCAGCCTGCCCAACATTGCCGCCCCGGGCGGAGCCATCACTCCGGACGAAGCAAGAGAGCTGGTGAAGTACTCGGCGCAGTTTCACGTGACCATCATTCCCGAACAGGAATCTTTTGGGCACCTGCATTTGGCACTTCAAAGTGAGCGATTCCAGGACCTGGTGGAGGTTCCATACGGCAACGTGCTCTCACCCACGGCGCCAGGGTCGTTTACTTTTATTGGCAAAATGTTTTCGGACCTGGCCGAGGTTTTCCCCGGCCCGTTTTTCCATATCGGAGCTGATGAAACACAGGAGTTGGGCGAAGGGCGCACGAAGACGGAAGTTGGAGCAGAGGGTTACGGCAAGGTCTACATCGATTACCTTCGCAAGATTGACGAGACGCTCAGCCCATATCATCGCAAGGTTCTATTTTGGGGCGACATGGGTGTTCAGCACCCCGAGCATCTGAAGGATCTGCCCCACGACATGATCGCGGTGGCTTGGGACTACAACGACAGGAAATCTTTCGCCAAGCTCATCAAGCCCTTCAGTGATGCGGGCCTCGAAACCTGGGTGGCGCCCGGCGTGAGCAATTGGAACCGCATCTATCCTGATTACAACGTGGCGCTGGCGAACATCCGCCAATTTGTGAATGACGGAAAGGCTCTCGGCTCCACGGGCGTGCTGAATACCACCTGGATGGATGATGGCGAGGGCATGGTGAATTTCACCTGGTACGGGCTCGCTTACGGCGCGGCGCAGAGCTGGCAGAAAACGGTGGATGACGGGCAGTTCAATTCCAGCTGGGATTGGACGTTCTATCGCGCTGACGATCATCACTTTGTGGGTGAGGTGCAAAGCCTCTCGGAGATTCACAAGAATCTGCAGAAGGCGGTGAATTCCGACGGGATGGATTCCCTAACCTGGCATGACGCGCTTGCTCCCGATGGTCAGCGTCTTTACGTTCGCATGGAGCCCGCCGCGCATCAGGTTCGACTGACTGCCGAAGGCGTGATTGCCGACCTCCTGACGAATTCGCACCTCGCTCGACGCAACGCGGACTTGCTGGATTACACTGAATTTGCCGCGCGGCGCTTCGACTTCCTTGGCCAGAAGGCAATTTACGCCAAGTCCATCGCCGATTTCTATTCCCAAGCGCAAACACATGCTACCGAGCCCGCCACCGTACACTCAAATCTGAGTCGCGCCAGTGGACTGATGCAAGACATGAGCCACCAGACAACGCTGTTGCGCGACCTGTACCAGAAGCTCTGGCTGGGAGAAAACCGACCCTACTATCTGGGAAATATTCTGGAGCGCTATGACGAGGAACTGCGGCGTTGGGAGGCGACTTCGGACCAAATCCACCGCAACCGGATGACCTATGACCAGCGCACCCTGCCTCCGCTGATCGACGCGCCAAACCCTGTGGCGAAATGAGGCAAGGTAGCGCGTCGTACTCATCTTCAAGCTAAAATCTGCCGATAATCCCCTACAAGGGGGGGCTTGCGCATTTTTTCTGCGAGGCACCCTTCCCCGCTGAAGTCATCGGCAGTTTGTGCTGAAGAGGTGAGCCTAAATTCAAGCGCTCGAATCTAGTTCATCTTTAGGCTTGATTCTGCCGATAGCCCCTCACAAAGGGGGGCTCTGATGATTTCTCGGCGAGGCACCCTTCCCCGCTGAAGTCATCGGCAGTTTGTGTTGAAGAGATGAGCCTAAATTAAAGCGCTCGAATCTAGTTCATCTTTAAGCTTGATTCTGCCGATAGCCCCTCACAAAGGGGGGCTCGGCTGAATTCTCGGCGAGACACACCTCTCCGCTGAAGACATCGGCAGTTTGTGCTGAAGAGGTGAGCCTAAATTCGAGCGCTCGAATCTTGTTCATCTTTAAGCTTGATTCTGCCGATAGCCCCTCACAAAGGGGGGCTCGGATTATTTCTCGGCGAGACCCACTTCCGCACTGAAGACATCGGCAGTTTGTGCTGAAGACTTAAGCCAAAATTTGGGGAGAGTGCTCGCACTTGCCACATCCAACCTCGGGCCATGCCCTTTCCAATCACGACTATCGGGAGATCCTTTGGGCATGTTTCTTATGCGGGCAAGGCGCCCACAAAACGTTACCTTGTGCCATGGCCATCCCGGCCACTTTCGGGGAGCAGGCAGGTGTGAGTGCCCCCCTCCACGTATCGCACGCTGCTCCATTTAGAAGCCTTGGCACAATGCGGATTCGGACCCCCAAAAGGGCGACCGAATCCGGCCCTGGGGACGGACTCCCGGCAGTTGCTTTGAAGGGTTCGAAGCCGCTATTTTTGATGCCCGCCCAGCGGACACATTCTCACGCAAAAACCACCTTCTATGGTTTTTAGTAAGCGGCTTATTTTTCCATTCGTTCCCAGCTTCGTTTTACAAAAAGGCAATTTTGTTAAATTGGAGTGTCAGTCGGCGCGCAGCCATTCGATCGACCGATGACCCGATCAAATGATCTCCCGACCTCCCGACCGCACAGTTCCCCGATCCTACTTCACCGGCGTCAGCGGATACTCTGCGCTTCGATTTGGTGCAATTCGTTCCGCGTACGGGGCCAGCGGCGGGGCGGGATGCGCTCCCTCCTGATACCAGAACGCGACGCTGGTGTAGTCGTCGTGGCTGGGCACCTGCTGACCTCCGGCGACGCGCTGGTTTTGAATGTCCACCGCAAGCGATTTCTGGAACCGCACTGGATTCGCCAGGTACCAGCGATACATCCGATTCCGCCCTTCATCCATTTGGATATATCCACTATAGATATAAGAATAGAGGTGTCCGAACTCCCAGCATGAGCCGTATTCGTCCTCGGTTCCGGGCGTATGGGTCATCGTCTGGCCGTCCACGGTGAAGATGGTGTCGCCTTCTCCCCACCATCCTGGGTATTTGGTATCCACCTGGAGGAAATTGCCGATGTACTGGCCTTTGCCGGTGACCTCCAGCAGCCGGTGCATGCCCTCCTTCGTTAGATTGGAGCGGTTCCAGGCGGCATGGAGGCGGCTTTTTTCCGCGGCAAAGGCGGGGTCGCTTTCGTAGTCCACGCCGTAAGCCACTGAGCGGTTATATTCCACGGCGCCGTCATTCTCAATCACCAGCCGCGCGTGCCGGGAAAACGGCATGGGCAGATAGCACATAAAATTATAGTGATTGATCTGCATGGGCAGGGATTGGTACTCAATCGGCTTGTGCCCGAACGCCCCGAAGAATGCCCACAGCGGCACGCGGATGCTGGGCTCGGCGGCATCGTCCCAATAAACCTTCAGAACTAGGCCGGCGTAAAGCTGTCCGGAGCCGTTCGCGGCATGAAAGTTGCTATCGTCGGTGTAGTAGAAGTAGGTGATCTTTCCCGGGCCTGCCAGGTTCGCCAGCTCGAATTCCTTACCCGGCGCGAGGTCAATGTTGTGGTATTCCACATGGCTGCCAAAGGTGCCATTCGTGATGCGAAAGATGTCATTCACTTGGGCGTTGGCGGGCGGTGTGAAACCTGCCAGCAGAATCCCCGCCGCCAGCAGCGGCATCCACGCCTTGGGTGCCGCGAGGTTTCGGGCGGCATCGGGCCTGCTCTTCTTCTCTTGCGCTGTGCGAAGGAATCGCTGCCAGCAATGGCTCATGTTGGTTCTCCCTTGAGGCGAAATCAATACCAGATTTTGAGTGTAGAATGCAACCGCTTGCGGTGACGCTTGAGGTAAGGGCCCGCGGAGCCCTCTCGCGGTGACGCCTGCGGTGAAGGATACTCCGACTATCGCGGCCGGGTGACAACATTGTGGCTACCATCCTCGCATTTCACGAGCGCTCGGCGGCGGTTCAGGCATATAATCATGCCCGCTTCGTGGCGTCAACAGATCGAAATTTGAGATTTGAGATTTGAGATTTGAGATTGAAACTTGAAGCTTCAAACTTGAGAGTCGAAGCCGAAAAACAGCATTGCCAGCGACGATGGAGCATTGATACACGAATCGTGAAACAGGCGTCTGGCACCTAACCCCCGATCCCAGAAATTCGGCGCCTAACACCTAGCCCCTGGCACCTGAATTTCGGAACCTGATGACTGACGACTGATAACTGAAATCCCTATGTCAAACGAAGGCACTCGAAAAGTGGTCTGTGGCGTGATTGGCGCCGGTTGGTGGGGGACTTACGCGCACGTTCCCGCGCTGCTCGCCCATCCGCGCGCGGAGCTGGTGGCGATCCAGACGCGCGATGCGGAAACCGCCGCCAAGATTGGCCACGACTTCAATATTCCCCGCGTCTTTACTTCCAGTGACGAGCTTCTGGCGCAGAAGGATCTGGAGGCGGTGGTGGTGAGCAGCTCCCCGCATCTCCACCATCCGCAGGCGCTGGCGGCCTTGACGCGCGGCCTGCACGTGCTGGTGGAAAAGCCCATGACGTTCACCGCTGCGCAGGCCCGGGAGCTGGTGGAGGCGGCGCAGGCGAACCACGTGCAGTTGCACTCCAGCTTTCCCTGGCACCACACGCGGCACGGGCAGGAGGCACGCCGGGTGATTGCGGAGGGCCAACTGGGCGACCTGCGCATGATCAGCGTGCTGATGACGAATCCGGTGGACCACCTGATTCGCGGCACGGGCACGTTCGCAACTTCGGGCGGGACCTATGTTGAGCCTCAGCCCGGCACTTACAGTGAGCCTTCCGTGGCGGGCGGCGGACAGGTCTACAATCAGGTGGCGCATGCGGCGGGATACCTGGCGTTCCTCACGGGCCTGCGTCCGGCGCAGGTTTTCGCCCGCTTTCACAATGACGGCTGCCGCCTGGATATCTACGACGCGCTGAACATCGAGCTGGAGAATGGCTGCATCGCGTCCATTACGAGCACGGGCGCAACGCCGATTGAAAACCGCCTCTACGAAATCCGCATTTACGGAACCAAGGCTGTCCTGCTGTTGGAGCTTTGGAATGGGACCATGGTGGTCTATCCGCGTGACGGCAGCGGGGAAGTGCGTTTTCCTGACGTCTCGTTTGCGGATCACTTTCCCGAACGCGCGCCCGCGCAAAATATGATCGATTCGATTCTGGGACTGGCCGAGCAGGTTTCGCCCGGAACGTTGGGCCTTGCGTCAATGGAGGTCATCGATGCGGCGTGTGAGTCCGCGCGCACGGGGCGGAATGTTTCCATTCGCGAGTCGCGTCGATAGAAGCAGTAAGGTGGGGAAGAGCAAGTCAAAAGGCAAAGGTCAGAGCTCAACGGTGAGAATCTAGTAACCGCCATCGGCCAAAACAAGAAAACGGAAATCCAGGTTACTTGTGATTGGTATGCGATGGCCCGGGCGGCCCGATTCATGCGTTCAATTCTAGTGCCGGTGTGCTTCATGACGATCACTTCTTCCAATCTGTTCAGCGACAGATAATAGCCGCATAGAGAGCACCCTTTATAGCACTAGGCCGGCCACCCCCCAAGTGTAATTCTATTTCTCAAGCATCTGCGCCTCCGCGTCTGTGCGGTGAGAAACCTCCTGATGATAAAATAAGCAGGCCAAATTTCGGAGGTTGCCCTGATGAAACGAATTTTTGCTGTCACCCGCACTCGCGGCCGGGATTACGACTCTTCACGCCCGCTGGAAGAACAGTTGGAGTGGCACTCCCACGCCGAATTCATGGACGGCCTTCACACCTAGGGTTTCGTGCTGCTCGCCGGGCCGCTGGAGGGAACGCAGAATGTTCTGCTGATCGTACGGGCCGGGAGCGCGGACGAAATCAATGCCCGCCTTACCGAGGATTCCTGGACGGGCAATGGCTTGCTGCATACGGTTGAGATTGCGCCGTGGACCCTGCGGATTGGGTCTCTCGGCGAACCGCAAACAATGCCAGCGCCGGCACGTCCGGTTGTGGCAAAATAGGTTGAAATCTGCCAGGCCCTGTCGCGGGCTGTGGCGGGGCACAATCCCTTCATTTGTGAGCACGTCATTGTCATCAACGCGCAAGGCTTGGGAAATATTTGCCGGCATCAACCTGGTTGGCGGGTGGTTGTTATACTGGGGCTACCGGGCCGGCATTGCGGCCTATCTCACGGGGTACGTGTTGCTCTCGCCCGGCTCGCTGGTTACTTCGTTTCTACCTTTGCGCAGCCTCTGGGGGCCGGTTGTCTGGCGTCACCTCAGGGTCAATCGTTCGCGCCTAGAGGACCTGCTCTTTGTGCCCGTGGCGGTAATCATCAACGTAGTCGTCTTCTGGGTGATTCGAGCGGTCAGAAGGCGGATGCGACCGTCGGATCCTCTTTCGTCAAGAAAGAGCAAGCGTAAGAAGCAGAAGCCGGGAAGATAAGGAACGGGTCGTAAATCAGGATTGCGCGGCCGAGAAAAAGATCTCACCACAGAGGCACAGAGGCTCACAGAGACATAACACAGAGAAGAGGGGGCCAGCGCCAGCTTTTCAACGATCCTGAATCCGATTCCCCGGGTCTTCTCTGTGTTCGACCTCTGTGAGCCTCTGTGCCTCTGTGGTGAACCCTCTTGTCCGCCTCGTCTCCGCAGTGAAAGCAGCCGCGTCACAGACCCATTTTCAAAATTTTTATTTGATTCCACCCGGCGGCAATGGCAGATAGGGTAATATGGAGCGCTTGAAACCCAACAACACGGAAGGGAGAATTTAAGACCTTGAAACTTGCCGCTTGTGATTACACATTTCCGAAACTGCAATGGGAGCAAACCCTGCTGATGGCCCGGGAGCTGGGCACCGAGGCGGTGGATATTGCTCTATTCGCGGGGAGATCGCACCTGGACATTCCCGACGTGTTTGCCGACCTGCCGCGCGCGGCAAAGCGCGTGACCACGGCACTGAACAACTATGGCCTGCGCATCGCTGACGCCTTTGGCCAGCCCGGCAAGGTATTTGAAGAGAACGCCGTGAATCATCCGGAAGCCACGGTGCGCCAGTCGGCCACTGAGTTCTTCTACCGCCTGCTGGAGTTCTCCCTGCGCTGCAACGGCGGCCACATGACCCTGCTTCCCGGGGTTTACTTTCCCGGTGAAAGCGAAGAAGACTCCTGGAAGCGCTGCGTGGATGAGCTGGCGTGGCGCGTGGAGGCAGCCGCCAACGTTGGTGTCACCATGAGCGTTGAAGGCCATCTGGGATCGATTATCCCCACGCCCCAGGCCGCCAGCCGCCTGCTGGACCATGTTCCCGGCCTCACGCTGACGCTCGACTACACTCACTTCACGTATCAAGGCATTCCCGATTCGGAGGTTGAGCCGCTGATCGCGCGGACCTCGCACTTCCACGCCCGTGGCGCCTGCAAAGGGAAGATTCAATCCACCATGTCGGAAAACACCATCGACTATGACGGCATTCTGCGCGCCATGCAGAAGGCCAATTACAAGGGCTTCGTGGTGCTGGAGTACGTCTGGACGGAGTGGATGGACCTGAACCGCGTTGACAACATCAGCGAAACCATCATCCTGCGTGACTTGCTGCTGGCGCTCGAGCGGGCAACCCCGTCTTCGGCACAGTAATGCAGCAGAGGGGGGCATTCCTTGCGCCACACGCGAATCGACCGGCGGAAGTTTGTGCGAACGGCGGGAGCGGGCGCATTTTTTGCCGGTGCTGTTGCCAATTCCGAATTCTCGGATTTTCATGCAGCAGAAGCGGGACATGCCCCGGAGCAGGTTGGGGAAAGGCATCGTGAAATGCTGGATGGTGACTTTGCCCGGCTGATCACGCTGGACCCTGCTCACTTCCACGCCGCATTGATTCAAAAGGAGATGGCTAAGGGAATCTCCCCGCGCGTGGCGGTCTTTGCACCGCTCGGGCCGGACTTATTGTCGCATTTGAACTTGATCGAGCAGTTTAATTTGCGGACAATTAATCCCACCCATTGGGAGCTCGACGTCCACTGCACGGCCCGGTCGCTGGAAGAGATGGTCGCCACGCGGCCCGGCAATGTGGTGGTGCTGGCGGGCCACAACCAGAGCAAAATCAGCAAGATCAAGGCTTCGCTCGAGGCGGGACTGAATGTCCTGGCCGACAAGCCGTGGATTATCCGCGCGGAAGATCTGCCCCAGCTCGAAGCCGCACTGGCGTTGGCAGGCCAGAAGGGGCTGGTGGCCTACGACATAATGACCGAGCGCCATGAGATTACCAGCATCCTTCAACGTGAATTGGTGGCCGATCCAAACGTCTTCGGGACATTAATCGCTACCAATCCCGCGAATCCCGCCGTGGAGATGGAGAGCACGCACCACATTTTGAAGGCCGTCAACGGAACCCCCAGCCCCCGGCCACCTTTCTTCTTTGACATCCATGATCAGGGCGAAGGGCTAACCGACGTCGGCACACATCTGGTGGACCTGGTGCAGTGGACGCTCTTCCCCAATCAGGCCCTCGATCACCGCCGCGACGTCCACGTTCAGGGGGGCAAGCGCTGGCCAACGCCGATCAGCCTCGAGCAATTCAGGCAGATCACCGGAGCGCAGACTTTTCCTGCGGAGCTCGCCCCCTACGTTCACGGCGACGTTTTCGCATACGCCTGCAACAATCAATTGGATTACCAGCTTCGCGGAGTCCAGGTGCGCGTCAGGATTCTCTGGAACTGGGAGTCCCCGGCGGGAGTGGATTTTCACCACGCCACCTATCGAGGAACGCGCGCCAGCGTCGAGGTGCGGCAGACGGCGAGGGAGAATTACCGGCCGGAACTGTTCGTCAAGCCCGCTTCGCCGGAGCTTCACGCCGCCATTGCCTCCGCCATTAGCGCCCGGCTTGAGCGGCTGCAAAGTGTTTACCCGGGGACTTCGACCGAAACCACGGGTGACGAGGTGCACATCACCATTCCCGACCGCTACCGCGTGGGGCACGAAGCCCATTTCGCCCAGGTGGTGGCGGAGTTTTTGCAGTATCTGCAATCGCCCAAATCGATTCCCGCCTGGGAGCGGTCCAATATGCTTGCCAAATACTTCACCACCACGATGGGCGCGCAGATGAGCGTTTCCACCTAACCCGGACTTCTCCCGCGCCTCGCTCCGTCTCTCCGAACAGTCTGTCCTCAACGGGGTGCTTTCAGATTGAACAGCACGGCCCCTCGAATACTCTACCCACCTCGCGCCTTTCCCCGCGCTACGCCGCTCCATGTCCGATCTCCTTCATGCCTGGGCCGCCACCGCTGTGGGTTCCGATGGGCATTGCGTCTTGGGGAAGTGACGTGGTGATCGACGTTCAGTTTGTGACACTTATCGTGTTTTGACCGCATTTTCGATTCATTTGGTGCAAAAATGTCCGACGATTCGTGTCGATTGGGTATAAATTGTCCGACGATTCCTGTCATTTAGTGCTAAAATGTCCGGCGATTCGTGTCGTTTGGGCATAAATTGTCCGCGTTTCCTTTGTTTTCATACACATTCCGGCTTTGCTCCGTGCTTTTTTAATTTTTTCTTTCAGGAGCCGCCTGCCGCACGACTTAATGTCCAAAAAACTGCGACAAATTTGCCTCTTTTGCGTTGGGGGATGAACCGGGAAGGATGAATCCGTAATCAGGGCTGAGGGCGCCGGGTTGCGCACGGGTCTGATCCTCCGGGAGGCGCCGCGAGAGCGCGCCACCGGTCTTGTTAAAGACTACATCAGAGGCTATCATTTGTCAAGAGAATTCTTGCCCGTTCCCAACAGGGCGAAACCATCTGTAGCGCGGGTGTCCCCACCCGCGCCTGCAATGATTGGCTGTCTCCATCGTGATCGCGATGCGAGGCCCACTGCATCGAGATTGTGATGCCTGGCCACTGCAGCGTGATTGTGCGGGAGAGCCAGGTTTTGGAGCGGGTGGGGACACCCGCTCTACAGAGTAGGGGCGGTTTGCGAACCGCCCCCCAAAGCCGTGCCAGGGGCGTCCCGCACGTGCTCTGGCATGGCAAGGATGGCCATGCCGCGTCCACCGCTGCGAGGCTTTGTCGCGACCGATTCAGGACGCCGCCATCCTGCCCGCAGTGGATTCTGCAGATGGTAGTAAAGTGAACGTCACAGGCTTTCCCATCTCCTCGCATTAGAATGGCAGGTCTGCGTTCACCTTGATGCGCCAGCCGCCAATCGACCACGGTTGTGCCCTGTACCGCGGACCGCAAAAGCGGCGGTCCTCGATGCGTTGTGCCCCTCGCGTTGCAGGCAAATTGTCGCCATGGCCGCGATTAAATTGGGTGAATTGGTTGTCAAAACGGCGAAGTTTGTCTCTTCAAGACGCGATTTTCCGTGCGGAACGAGCTTATTCTTGCAATTTGCTGTGTTCGGAGGCGCAAAATTCGGTGATTTCCGGTTCGTTTCTCTCGTGGTAGAATCCGGCCATAAATGTTTGTTAGTCCTTACCAGCCGCGCGAGGTGGTAATGAGATTCCTCAACACGCTGACTTTCTTCACGCTGGCGACAGGGCTGGTTTTTGCCCTGCCTGCCAGGGCGCGGCCGAGATTTGTAGGGCACGGCTTGAGCCCGGCAAGGAACGTAGCGCCGACCTTCAGGTCGGCACCTGTCTGTAGCGGCGCTCTCCGAGCGCCGACGGCGGCGAGAGACCGCCGCTCGGCGGTGGGGACACCGCCGCTACAAAAGGCTGACCTGAAGGTCAGCGCTACAAACGCGACCGGAACAGGTCCCGGCATCGAGGGCAGTCAAGCAAAGCCCTTTACCCAGGAACAGGTCAGCAAAATGGTGCAGGCCGGTCTGGGAGATGATTCGGGATCAAGGCTGATCGAGCAGCGCGGGATTGACATTACGCCCTCCGAAGATTTTGTCCAAACCCTCAAGGCCGCCGGCGCCAGCGAGGCGTTTTTGAAGGCCCTGCGCACCGCCAAGCCGCCCGAGCCCGCGAGCGCCAGGAAGCCGATTAACCAAGTGCAGGTTTTCGCCCTGCTGGCGGGCCAAGTACCCAGCCACCGAGTCACCATTCTGGTCCAGGAACGCGGAATCGATTTCGAGCCCACGGATGACTACCTCCAGGAAGTCCGCTTGGCTGGTGGCGAGGATGAACTTGTTAGCGCCCTCAAGAGCGCCAAGGTGACCAAGCCCGCGACCGTTGATCCGGCTTCGCAGGCGCGGAAGTGGTTTGAGGCGCATCAGGCGAAGCCACAATGACGCGATATGTCTGATTGGTTTCGCCCACGGCGGCAGTGTAGAATTTACAAACACCATCGCTCGGTCGTTATGCACTGCCTCTGAAAATGTCGGAGGGGATTGCACCTTGACAAAGCCTGTTCGTCGTCCCATGGCGCCGCAAATTATCGCCATCGGCATATCGCTCGTGGCGCTTGCTGCCATGTTGAACCCGAAACTTGGCAGTCTGACTTATGCCGAAATAAATGATATGGAGCTCCCGCATGGATTCTCCCTTCTGCTCAGGGTCGTTTTATGCGCATCGTGCGCATACCTCGCGTTTCGCGCCGCAGAAGCCAGTAAGAGGGACTGGGTGTGGATTCTTGGGATAGCCGCATTCGTCTATAATCCCGTTATGCCTCTGCGCCTTGGCCCCGAAATATGGTGCGTGGTGCTCGCGATCACCGTCATCACGCTGTTTGTGACTTTCTGGACATTACGGAGGACCTAGACATGGGGCTTTTGTCGCGGTTTTTCCTAAAACGAGCGGAAAGGTCATTCGCAACGTGTTTGCGCGTAATACAGGTTGATCTGTTTACAGACCTTCGCAACATTTACTCCTCGCAAATGGACGGTGAAGCGGCTAGTGCCCTCGCCGCGCAAATTGTAAATTTCCTTAAGGGCGAAGACATTGACGAAGGGATTGCCCGCGTTTCTGACGAGACGCGGCGCTCTGTGATTAGGTCCATATTGCCCCAGGTTAGGCAAAGGGCAGCGGAATGCATGCAAGCTGACCGGCAGACTCGCGAGATCATCGTTGCAACTCTTCGCATGACAACTGTCCTGAATTTCGGGAAGTACGGGAAAGCGTGGCTCCAAAGCCCCGCGAAAATGCGAATCGAGCAGCTATTGGTTGAGTACGGTCCTGAGTTTCCGGAAGAGATTACTCCGGCGGCATACGAACAGTTGACCGCCAGGTATCATGCGCTCAAGCGCACGGGGTGGGCGGCGCGGTAAGGCCGTCTGATTGCTTCTTTATGGATAACGGTTTGATCGAACGCAAGAAGAATGCTATATCGTTTCTTACGAGATTGTTAAACGGATACGGGCCTCCAACAACTTGATCATGAACAATATTTACAAACTCTTGGAGAGCCTCAAAGTACCTCACATCATCACCATCGGCGAACTGTCCCAGCGTAGCGTCTTCCAAGATTGTGGCGAGATCGTAATGTGACAATATTTTGTTGCGAACGCCCCTCCGCAGTGGATCTGCAAAACGGCCTAGTTCTTTTGCCAGTTCCTCAAGGCGGGGTCGTACGGAATTAGACCAGCCACCATATGTGAGCACGTAGTCAATTCCGAGCGTGATATTGCCATTCATAACGGCTTTGTCATGGAGTTTAACGACTTGGAGTAACGAATACTCATGGCTGATGTTAGAGAGGCGTACCCATTCTTTTGCTGCTGACGAATTGCAAAGTTCGGCGTTGCGCGGGTTATTGTCGAACAGTTCGAGATAATTAAGCCAGTACTCATGCGCCTTGTCGCAGAGTGCACAGAACTGTTCAACGACTAAGCGAGAATGCGCGTGCATTGATTTGGCCATCCTCTATCCCTTTCTTCTGTTCAGCGGGTAGCGGTTCTTCCGAAATACGACGGGCGTTCACACCTAATTAATCCGTTTGCGAGATGAAGAGCCGCACAGGAACGAAAAATACGCGTACCTGTGCGCTACCAACCTTTCGTCCGCGCTACGCTGCGGGCTGACATTTGCCGCCGTGATCCGCGCGGGCCGCATTTCAGTAATGGTAGCGGGCCTGGAGGAAATCGATTCGATTCCCACTAACCTTGTACACCAGCCGATGCTCCTGCGTGATTCGTCTCGACCAGCAACCTGCGAGCACGAACTTTAGTGGTTCCGGCTTGCCGATGCCGATGAACGGGTCTCGCATTACCGCTTCCACCAGGTCCAGAACCCGAAGGGCTACCTTCCGGTCGCTTTCCACCCAATCCTTCAGATCTTGACGGAACTCCGGGTGGAAGATGGCCTCGCGCTCAGAGGGACGCGGCAAGACCCACCTCGCGGCGCAGCTTGTGGATGGAATCCGGCTTGCCTTTGCGCCCAGTGGCCCGCCCGAGCGCGGCCAGCAGCCTTTCGGCATTCCTTGGGGATCGCAACAAATGGGCGGTTTCCATCAGGCCGGCCAGCTCCTCCGCCGGAATTAAGGCCACATCTTTTGCGCCCCGGCGCCGCACGATCACCACTTCGTGATCGTTCGAAACCTGGTCCAGGACGGAAGCCAGCCTTTCCCGCAAGCTCGTGTAAGTCGTCTCCACCGGCATCGTATTTACCCCCATCGTGAGCGTACAGTATTCCTGTACAGAGTGTCAAGCAGACACGCAGGCGGGGGAACGGGGGGCGGGCTGGCGCAGAGCCGGGTTGCAAGCTCTGCGATTCACGTCTATTTTCTCCGATGTTCCTGAGGACGGGGAGGACGGGGCCTGGCACCAGCGTCCCCGGGTTTACTGCGGCGATATGAACCGAGCCCGGCCATTGAGCTTGGCGGACTGAAACCTAATCAATTTTCGAGAAGTTGATTCAGCACAGGGGGTAACGTATACTCTGGTCATGCCCATCATGAAGGCAGTTGAAATTCAAGGCGAGATTGACGACCAGCACCGGCTCCATGCCGATGTGCCCCAAAGCCTGTCGGCGGGTGCAGTGCGAGTTATCGTTTTGATCTCGGAAGAAGATGAAGGCGGCCCCGCATGGGCAGCCGGGGTATCCTCAGAGTGGTCAGCGGATTTGAATGACCCTGCCCAGGATATCTACACCCTCGACGACGGACAAGCCCTCGATGCAGCCCGGTGAAATTTATCTCGCCAAATTCCCTTTCGGGGATGTGCCGGGAATGAAGATTCGCCCGGTCTTATTATTGACTACCGAAGTCGGGGCGGTTCCGGAGATTCTTGTCGCGTACATTTCCTCTGTCATTCCCACACGGATTCTTCCATCGGATTTAATTCTCGATCCCGCCGTCTCGGAGTTTCGCTCAACGAACCTCAAAGTTCCGTCGGCCCTCCGCCTGCATAAACTCGCAACCCTCCATTGCTCAAGCCTGGCTCGATACCTGGGCGTAGTTGACAATCAGACCTGGAGCGTGGCGGCATCGAAGCTTAAGAACCTTCTGAAATTGTAGACTGAACTCTTCGCTCAGTTGGCCCGCTGGCGCAGAGCGGGGGGATCTCCCAGCGGATTAGGGGAATCAAGGCGCGTGGCGCAGGGCTTTTCCTAAGTGAACAGTGTTGTGGCTCCGATTACTAGTACTTGCCGAACTCGCGCCCGGCGTCGGCAAAGGCTTGCATGTTTTCGTAGGGCAGCCCGTCAAAGGGAAAGTCCGTGGTGCAGAGGACCCAGTTTGCGCGCGGCTTGACCTTTTCGAGCAGCAGGCGCACGCGCTCCCGGATCTGGTCCGGGGTGGCGGTGCGCAGGAATTCCACCTGGTCGATGTTGCCGCGCAGGGTCATGGTGGGGCGAATGACTCGTAGGGCATCGTCAAGCACGACGTCGCCGAAGGGTGCGCCGGTGAGGTAGCCCCACATGTCGAGCTCCATGTCGTTGTAGAGGTGCATGATCTTCTGCGCGTCACCGCAATTGTGGTAGACCACAAACGCGCCCTCGGCGTGAATCTGGTGCGCCAGCTCATTCTCATATTCCATTACGTACTGCTTGAAAAAATCCGGGCCTACACAACTGGTGGCCATGTTGCCGGCAATTTCAATGCAGTCGGCGCCGGCGGCAATGACTTGGCGATAGGCGGCCATTTGCCAGTCCATGAGGAACTTGATCATGGCGCGGTAGAAGCCCTCATCCACGATGGGGTCCATCATCACGTGCTCGAGGTTGCGGAATTGCGCAACGGTGTTGAACGCCCCATGCGTGCACGGGTTCACCAGTCCCTTGTCACCCACGGCTTTGCGGGCGCGGCTGACAAGGTCGCAGTTCATGAACTCGGCTGGCGGAAGGTAGCGGGCCAGGATGTCGAAATCTTCGCGGGATTCAACGAGGTACTTTTCCACTGCCAGCACGACCATGTGGGGCGAGCTGCGCTCAAAATTCATGATTTGAGTGAGTTCACCCGCGGGCGTGCGAACCGTGGTGACGCGGTGCTGTTTGTTGCGGTCGCCCTCGCGCGTGATCGTCACATCCCAGTTCTCCCCCGAGAGTGGGATGTAGCGATCGGCGACATGACCCTGGGAGAAGAGCACTTCGCAGCCGAAGTGGTCATGATAGGCAACAAACTTCTCCGCCAGATCGAAGTCCGGGGGACACACGTAGGTGTCGATTTCCGGGATGTAGTTGAACATCTCATAAATATTGTTGGGGGCGATAAAAGGGGAGACGGGCACACGGGCGGTCCGTTCACCTCGCAACGTGGCGGTCAAAAGCTCTCTGCCGTTCATGGTGTTTCCTTTCGGGCCGGGGGAATTGGGCCGCTCGTCGGGTTGCGCGTGGCGCGGTCCTTTTGGCTGGTGATCTTAACTGATGCGTTCAGGCAAAATGTCGTTCGCTAACTCCAGCGCAGGCATTGATATACACGCCATGCGGCGGAAACGTCAAGCTTTTCCGGGCACGTCACGGGGGCGGGGGATGGGCCCTTTCGCGTTTCTGACATCTTGACCACTGCTTGTCCCCAGTCGATGGAGATCTGACCCCATTATCTGAATTAGTAATTTAAGACATTTTGTTTGTATTGTTTGCAAACGCAAACCAGTGTATAGTTGGGTCCGGCCTGAAGACTAAGCTGGATGTTGCAGCTTACGCATCCGCTGCCCCTATTCGAGTCTACAAGCACCAAGGTGAGCCTCATTCTCCAGGATGCTCCACGTGCGGACCGGCCTAAGTGGTTCCGGCGCCTGACGGCAGTTGCATGGCAGTGTGAAGGAACTGTATGCCGTGGTTCGTTTGAAGTCTGCCGAGGCCATAAATCCACTTGAAAGGAGCCTCTATGATCCCGACCGCAGCATCATTGCAGGACTCCACATTTCCGCCCCTTGGCAAGAAGGTTAAAGCTCTCCTGGTGTGGCCCAAAATTCCCGCTTCCTATTGGTCTTTCGCTGGGATGATGGAATTGCTTCCGGAAAAAGTGGTGATGCCGCCGTTGGGGCTTGCCACCGTGGCCGCATTGTGCCCAAATGCCTGGGATATGCGGCTTGTGGATGAAGCCGTGGAAGACCTGACGGATGACGAAATCCGCTGGGCGGACCTGGTAATGGTGGGCGGAATGGAAGTTCAGAAGGGCGGCATGCATGAAGTCTTGACGCGCGCCCGCCGCCTGGGGAAGCGCACCATCGTGGGCGGCCCTTACGCCAGCAGCGAACCCGCGCGCATGCTCGCGCAATCGGACCATGTTGTGGTGGGAGAGCCAGACGAGGTATTTGGCGAAATTGCCGCCGCGCTGGAAGATGGCACAGCGAAGAGACTGTATGAAATCACAGATAAGCCAGACGTCACCCAAACGCCGGTCCCTCGCTTCGACCTGCTGAAACTTGGCAGCTACGCTTCCATGTCGATCCAATTTTCGCGTGGCTGCCCGTTCCAATGCGAATTCTGCGACATCATTGTTCTTTATGGACGCAAACCACGCACGAAGCTTCCCCAGCAGGTGACCGCGGAATTGGATGCGCTGCTTGCACTGGGCTGGATGAAGCAAGTCTTCATGGTGGATGACAATTTTATCGGCAATCACGCGCGCGCACTGGAGCTTTGCACGGAGCTGGAAGCGTGGCAGAAAAAGCACAATTTTCCCATCATGTTTTACACCGAAGCCTCCATGGACCTGGCCAAGAAGGTGGCGCTGATGGACGCCATGGTGCGGGCCAACTTCTTCTATGTCTTCCTGGGCATCGAGAGTCCCTCCAAGGAGTCCCTCCAAGAGACGCACAAATACCAGAACCTGGTGATGGATCCGGTGACTTGCGTGGAGGTGATCCACGAGCACGGGTTGTGGGTGACGGGTGGATTTATCGTCGGCTTCGACTCTGACACGGATGATATCTTTGAGCGGCAGATTACGTTTATTGAGCGCACCGCCATTCCCTGGGCCATTCTCAATTGCCTGCACGCGATTCCGGGCACGGCGCTGCACACTCGCATGCAGAAGGAAGGTCGATTGCTCGCCGAGTCCCCCAGCAGCGGCGACACGATTCCGTGCAACTTCCGAACCCGGATTACCCCGGCGGACCTGTTGCGCGGCCAGGTGCAGACCCTGAAGGCCATTTACGCGCCCAAGGCGTTTTATGAACGCGCGTGGCGCTCCATGGAAAAATGGAACACCCGTAAGAATCAGCGCGCCGCCCGCCAGCCCGGCGCCTTGGGCATTTCCGCCATCGTCCTGCGCTCAATCTGGCATCAGGGCATCAAGTCAAACTATCGCAGCGCTTATTGGAAATACCTGTTCCGCATGGTAACTCACTATTCCTTCAATCCTGCCAAGATTTGGATGGCCGCAACGGTGATGATTTCCGGCCACCATTTTATTCCCTATTCCCGCCAGGTTGTGGAGGGCATCGAGCGCCAAATCGAGCGCGTCGAGACCGCACAGGAACTGGTCCCCGTGGCAGCTGGGGAATAGCGTTCAATTAATTCGCCCATTATTTATTGTGTGGCCACAGTCTTGCCGCAGTGACAGGTCCTGTTTGTGGGTTCTCTTGCGCGAAACTCCGAGGGCTGTTGAACATCCCCGAGTTAGAATTTCACTGACTGTGCCTACAGATACATTCGCCCCAACTTGTTCGTTCTTTTTCCCCAGTCGATCTTTTGAAATCGGACCCATGAGCAACGGTTCAAAAATCAGGGAATCCTCCGGCGACATTTATCGCGGCTTTCTCAAGCTGGGACGTGAGGACCGGCGGAGCGTGGCCTTGCGAATCTTCCGTAATCAGAGGGTTTTGGGTGATCTATACGACCATTTCCTGATCCAGGAATCCATGCGCGAACCGGGGGCCAACGTCCCATGGCAAAGTTATCTCCATCCAGACAAGCCTCAAACTCGCTAAAAACTGCACTCTGTCTTAGTTCGTCCGGCCGCCATTCGCGACTTGAAGAGTCTGCCCGCTGAAATTCAGGCAAAAGTTGAAAAGGCTATTGCCCATCGGTCACAAGATCCTCGCCCGCGCGGACGAAGAAATTAGTGGGCTATGAAAACGAGTGGAGACTGCGCGTAGGGGACTACCGTATTCTGTGCATCGTGGACGATCCCTCACGCCAAATCATAATCGCTCCAGTTGCCCACCGCCGGGAAGCATACCGCTGACTTTCGATCATTTTCTGCGCTAAGAGTGATGGGGGCGTTCGTCCTGTCCAGGCGGGCCGCTGGCCCGCAGTCTGGGAGGGCAAGCCCGCCCCCTACGCGCACCTCGAATGACTCACTCAGGCGTCAGTCTGGACAGGAGGGACTTGGGCTACCATCAGAACTTTACCTGCCCGCGGGCCAGCTTGGCGCGAACTCCGGTGTATACTTACAAGGTAGGAAGTTGGATTACAGGCATTTGCCCCCAACCCCATCCCGGAGGAGAACGCTTGCGTCGAGCCGCGCTTACGGCCCTTGTCCTGATCGTTGCCCTTACCAGCCTCGCTCGCAGCCTGCCGGCGGCCAGTCCGCCGCTTCAGCCCCGTCCCGGCAAGGGGATGTTCCTGCTTTTTTCCGATATTCACTTTGATCCATATACTGATTCGGCGACCATGGAGAAGCTGGGGGCGAAGCTGCTTGCGACTTGCAAAGAAACTTCTTCCCCAGGGTTTTCGAAGATGGGGAGTGACACGAATTATGCTCTCCTCAAGTCGGCCATGGATAACGTGGCCGCTACGGCCGCGGAAAATCACATCCACTACGATTACGTGGTCGTGACCGGAGATATTCTTGAGCACCATTTCGATGCGAGCTATCGCGAATGTGTTGGTGGGGGAAGTGATGCCTACGAGAAATTTTCCAGTGACACGATAGGCTTCGTCCACGCAATGATTGCCAGCGCCCTGCCCGGTGTGCCGGTCTTTGCCGCCTTGGGAAACAACGATACGGACAAGGGGGATTACGCCCGGCCCAGTAGGGCCTTTTTGAAAAGCGTGGGGCAGGATTGGAGCCGTGATTGGGGCAACATCTCACCAGCAGCACGGCAAAACGCGGTGGAGTCCTTTGAAAGGGCAGGGGATTTTGCCGCGCCCAATCCCTCTGTGCCAAAGGATGAGCTCGTCATTTTGAACAGTAATTTTTGGGTTGCCCACAATCAAGAAGCCTGTGGTGAAGCGGATCCCGATCCCGGCGGGCAATTCCAGTGGTTGGAAGAAGTCCTGAAGGGACTCAAGCGGGAACGGCGCACCGCGACTTTGGTGATGCACGTTCTGCCGGGCGTTGATGCTATGCGCTCCTCCATCGGTGAACCCCAGTCGCTTTGGACAGAATCCTGCACCCAGAAATTCATTGGAGAACTGACCGATTTCCGCGGAGTGGTGCGTGAAATTTACGCCGGCCACATTCACCGCGATGATTTCCGCATCTTCCCGGACCGTGACGGCCAGCCGCTGTTGCCGATCCACATTGTTCCCGCGATTAGTCCGGTTTACTTTAACAATCCCGCCGTGGAGATTGGCTGGTATGACCGGACGAGCGGCGACCTTGCCGATTACGCCCCACTTTATCTGGATATCGCCAACTCCAAAACGACCTGGGCGATGGAATACACTTTTACCCAGGCGTATGGGCGTTCCCGGCCAGATCTTGCCGTGCTGGTGGAATTGGGCCGCGAGATTCATGCGGGCACCCCCCAATCGGGCGTGGGCAAAAAGTATGCGGACTATTATGCCGCGGGCGTGGGCCTGTTTCTGACACCCGCTAACTGGATGACCTACACCTGCACGCAGTCGGCACTCACGCTTTCACTTTTTGCCCAATGTAGAAGCGCTGGGACCGGCCACAAGCCGTGATTTGCAGATGCAGTACTGCTATTCGTGCGATTTCCTTCCACCGCAAGAAAGGTTGTGGCGGAAAGTTAAAGGGCTTTGGCGCACCTCGTTGTGCGTGAGATAGCCAACATGTACTGTTACACCGCATTCGCCGCGTTTAACCCTGAAGCCCGCCGGATTACAACTCTGGAGCGTTTCTCACGCTGCTGTACTTGCCGCCGGGGCGCGGCACCTCATCCTTACTTGCATTACTTTCGAGGATCTCATGCTTGACGCATTGCTTGTCCATCGATTGCACTTTGCTTTTACCATCACCTACCACTATCTGTTTCCACAGCTCACCATGGGGCTGGCGCTGCTGATTGTGATCTTGAAGACCATGGCGCTGCGAACGGGTAATGAACATTACAACGATGCGGCGCGCTTCTGGGCCCACATCTTCGGCATCAATTTCGCCATGGGCGTGGTAACGGGCATCCCCATGGAGTTCCAATTCGGCACCAACTGGGCGCAGTTTTCGCGTGCCGCGGGCGGTGTAATTGGCCAGACTCTGGCCATGGAAGGCGTCTTCTCCTTCTTTCTGGAATCGAGTTTCCTGGGACTTTTCCTCTACGGTGAGAAGCGTTTGGGCCCGCGCGGCCACTGGTGGGCGGCCTTCATGGTCTTTGTCGGCTCGTGGCTGTCCGGCTACCTGATTGTCGTCACCGATGCCTGGATGCAGCATCCGGTGGCTTACCGCCTGGGCGCCAACGGGGAGATCATTCTCACCAGCTTCTGGGGACTGCTGCTCAATCCCTGGGGACTTTGGCAGTACGCGCATAATATGAGCGGCGCCGTCATTACCGGGGCATTTGTTATGGCGGGCATCGGAGCGTTCTACCTTTTGACAGGGCAATTCCAGGCTCACGCCAAAACCTTTGTCCGAATCGGCGTGCTTGCCGGCCTGGTGGCGGCGCTTTTTCAGATCGCGCCCTCGGGTGACGCGCAAGGCCGCATGCTGGCGGATTATCAGCCGGCCACACTGGCCGCCATGGAAGGCATGTTTGAGACTCAGCGCGGTGCGCCCGTTGCCATCCTTGGCCAGCCCGACACCCAGAACCACCGATTGGACAATCCCCTGGAAGTGCCGCGCATGCTCAGCTTTCTCACCTACCGGCGCTGGATGTCGGAAGTAAGAGGTTTGGACGCTTTCCCGCCGCAGGATTGGCCTGACAATATTCCGCTGCTCTACTACAGCTACCACATCATGGTGGGGCTGGGGACCTTCTTTATCGCCATCATGTTGCTCGCGGCATGGATGCTGCGCCGCGGAACACTTTATGGTTCGCGCGGCATGCTGTGGGTGCTCATGCTCTCGCTTCCATTCCCCTATATTGCCAACACGGCAGGATGGATGACGGCGGAATTCGGCCGGCAGCCGTGGCTGATCTACGGCCTCATGCGCACGCAGGCGGGGATCTCGCCGCAGGTTTCTTCCGGCAACGTCTGGTTCACCCTGATCGGCTTTATGGGCATGTACACCGTCTTGAGCATTCTGTTTTTGTTCATGATCTACCGGGTCATTGAGAAGGGACCGGAAACAGAAGCGGCTAGTGACTAGTGGCGGGTGGCTGGTTGCCTTCGAACGCTGGTTGCCGTTCAACGGCGGATGGAACGACCATTGTCACTCGGTCTAGCCACTAAACACTAACCACTAGCCACTGTTTTCCAGGAGACGTATTTATGCAGACCATCTGGTTTTGTCTTATTGCCATTATGATCGCCATGTATGTGGTGCTCGATGGATTTGATCTTGGCGCGGGCGCAATTCATCTTTGGGTGGCGCGGGACGATGCGGAGCGGCAGCAGGTGATTCGCTCCATCGGCCCGGTGTGGGACGGCAATGAGGTCTGGTTGCTGGCGGCGGGTGGGACGCTCTACTTTGCCTTCCCGGCGCTCTACGCCTCAGGCTTCAGTGGATTCTACCTGCCCCTGATGATTGTTCTGTGGCTGCTGATTTTGCGCGGCATCGCGGTGGAATTTCGCGGCCACATTTCAAGCCCCGTCTGGATGCGGCTCTGGGACGTTGTCTTTTCGGGGTCGAGCTTATTGCTTGCGGTCTTTTATGGCGCCGCTTTGGGCAATGTCGTGCGCGGCGTGCCGCTGAATGAGCGGGGCTATTTCTTTGAGGCGCTCTGGACCAATTTCCGTTTGGGGCCGAATTCCGGCGTCCTCGATTGGTTCACCATCATCGTGGGCGTCGCGGCGCTCGCCACGCTGGTGTTGCACGGCGCGTTGTGGGTGGCGCTGAAGACCGAGGGGCCGGTCCACGACCGCTCCGTCGGTTTGACACGCATTTTGTGGTGGTTGGTTCTGTTCTTCACCATCTTGCTGACAGTAATTACTTTCAAAGTCCAGCCCGGTGTTCCCTCAAACTTCGTCGCCCGCCCGTGGGGTTATGCATTTCCCGCGCTAGCACTCTTCGGCCTTGCCGGGATGTTCTGGTTCATCCGCAAGCAGGATGAATTGAAGAGCTTCCTGGCGTCATGCACCTACATCATTGGCATGTTGACCAGCGCAGTCTTTGGCCTCTACCCGCTGATTCTGCCCGCGAGCACCAATCCGGCCTTTTCGCTCACCGTCGATAACGCCAAAGCTCCGGATTACGGCCTCCGGATCGGTCTGATGTGGTGGGTGGTCGGCATGATCCTCGTGGCTGGTTATCACTACCATGTATACAGCAGTTTCGCCGGAAAGGTGAAGATAGAGAATAATGCAAAAGGGTATTAGGCCAGATTGGACCCGCATTCTGACCTGAGATCTTGAAGGTCTGCGGAGTAATTGCGCGAGGCGCCGAATAACTCCGCGCAGCCAACTCTTGCCGTGATATCGTACGTATCTTTTTGACTTCCACAGAGGCAACGCTGTCATACAAATTGATCAGGAGCGTAATAATGTCATCCACTGTTCGAAGGGATTTTCTAAAGACTGTTGCGGGGGCGGTGCCGGCTTCAATGGCTTTGCCGGGCTATTCGCAATTGGCATCAACGCAGCGCAAGAAGGTGAAGATCACCGATGTAAAGGCCATGATTGTGAAAGGCAACACGGCCTGGAACATGGTGAAGATTGAAACCGATGCCGGAATCACCGGTCTCGGCGAGGCCTATTGGGGGTTCGGGGTGAAGGATGTGATTTTGGGATATCTTCGCCCCCTGCTGATTGGTGAAGACCCTCTGAACGTCGAGCCGCTCTACACCAAGATGGTGCTGTCCACTGGTGGCGCCGGGTCGATCGCCGGCGTTACGGTTACGGCCATTAGCGGCGTGGAGATCGCCTTGTGGGATTTGGCGGGCAAGATTCTGGGCGTTCCCGTATATACGATGCTGGGCGGAAAATATCGCGACAGCGTGCCAGCGTATTGGACCAGCCAGCCGAAGGACAACCTGAGTAAGGACTCTTGCCGCGAATACGCGTCGATGCTCAAGGACAGCGGACTGGGCATCACCGCCGTCAAGCCCGCATTCTATTCGCTTAAGGAGATGCCCCAGCCCTGGCACCCTGACCCCAGCCGACTGCAAGGGCAGCCCGCCACTCACCTGACGCGTAAGATTCTTTCGCAGATCACGCAGGGCTACGAGAATATTCGCGAGGCCTTGGGAGATGAGATTGACATTGCCGTGCACTGCCACTGGGAGTACGACTGGATCGACGCGTTGCGCCTGGCGCGGGCCGTGGCTCCCATCGACCCCATGTGGCTGGAGGACCCCATGCCACCGTCGTACTCAGAGTCATGGACCAAGCTGACGGCGGAATCTCCTGTGCCCATCCTGACTGGCGAAAACCTTTACAAGGTTGAAGGCTTTGCCCCGTTCATCCTCAATCAGGGGGTTCACAAGGCACAGATTGATATTCCCAAGGCAGGCGGATTGCTGGAAGCGAAGCGCATCGCGGATTTGGCGGCAATGTACTACATTCCAATTACTGGTCACAACGCTTCGAGCCCCGTGGGTGCGATCGCCTCCGCCCACGTTGCCGCCGCCATGCATGACTTCCGCGCCCTGGAGTTTTCTCCCGGCTTCCCGGAGAAGTACTTCAGCGCCGTGAATTACGACGGTCCGATCATCAAGGATGGCAACTGGCAAATTCTGGATAAGCCGGGGCTGGGCATTGAATTGAATGAGGATTATGCGCGCGCCCATCTTGCGCCGGGCGAAGTGTGGTGGGGGTGAGATTACGGCTGGGCCGGAGGGCTGGGTTTATCCAGCCCCAATGCGCCCCTCGTGTCTGTCTGAAGGGGGGGCAGCCCCTACGATTTTGTCCAGCGGATTTAAAAATTGCCGGAAGCCTTTACGCTTCCGCCTTTGACTTCTGGGCCTGCTTGGAACGCCGTGCCGGCGCCATGCAATTCGTTGCCAACCAGGTAGATA
>Ga0302320_10001215_pt1 | contig 61741 bp, 51 predicted proteins | sample Bog_T0_3_FD_202130 | JGI IMG/M metagenome (GOLD analysis project Ga0302320, IMG submission 202130) | Peat permafrost microbial communities from Stordalen Mire near Abisko, Sweden - Bog_T0_3 | ecosystem: Environmental > Terrestrial > Soil > Wetlands > Peat | place: Sweden: Abisko, Stordalen Mire... | reverse complement strand
TACGTTTCGATATGCACCGACTTTTTGGGTTCCTTGTATGCTGGCAAAACTTACAGTTATCTCGGTTCGCCTGTAACGCCTAGCGGCAATTCAGGCGGCACTGATCCCGGGTGGAACAATGCATCTCTGGCGTTTGCGAATGCATCTTATCTTTTTAACACGTATGGCGACCTCGGTGGCGGCGGTGTCGGAACGGGTAACAAGACCGGACTCTCTGTTGAGGACATGGCTGCTTTGCAATTGGCGGTGTGGATGGTGCTCTATGATACAGGGAGCACCGGCAAGGTGACCGTCAATTCCAGCTCTGAATTTTACATTTCCACTGCAGGGAATTCAGGCAAAGACACCTCGGCGATCTCTCTGGCACTGGGTTGGGTTGCAAGTCTCACTGGAAATAATAAAAACATCGACGCCCTCCTTCAACCTGACCCGAAAGTTACTTACAGTTGGCAGTCCAATCCCGCGCAAGAATTGATGTATTCCTCGGTTCCGGAGCCGACCACGATACTCGCAGGGATATTGCTTCTTCTCCCCCTCGGCGCGAGCACAATTCGGAAACTCCGTAAATCCCAAGTCAAGTAATTGAGCGGGGGAGAAGTCCTTCTTTTCCTCCTTCGGCATTTGGCTTCCTCTGGCAATTAAGGCCATGTCTCGTGCGCTTCCCGGTACTCCACAGGACCGAGGCAAGTTTAGAGGGGCAAGGCGATTGCCCCCCCCCACTTTCGCTTGTCCACGGTGGCCAAACCCGTCACATTTTTCGCGTATGGATTCACGCATGACGACACAATCGAAAACCGCCGGTGTTTTGGGCGGTTTCGCATTGGTGGCGTTGGTCGGATATGCTGATTACGCCACGGGATATCAGACCACGCTCATTGCGTTTTATCTCCTGCCCATCTTGTTTGTTCTCCAGCGCGTTGGTTTGGGGTTTGCTTTCGCGATGGCGGTGATGTCAGTGTTTGTCTGGACGTTCGCGGACTTTGCCGCGGGACAGCGTTATTCGGATTATCTGACCCCGATCTGGAACATGGGCATCCGCTTGGCGGTTTATCTCATGGTGATCATTTTGGCTTCGACGCGGAATGAGCTGCGAAAGCTGGTGGATCAGCGAACGGAAAAATTGCGGCAGGAAATCCATGAGCGCACCCGTCTGGAGAAGGAACTTTTGGATGTCTCCGAATCCGAGCAGAGGCGGATTGGCCATGATTTACATGACAGTCTGGGGCAGCATCTGACGGCCACGGCGCTGGCAGGAAAGGTGTTGGCAAAAAAACTGGAAAATAAATCCACGGTTGAACCCGCCGCGGCTGGTCGCTTGGTGGCCATGGTGGAGGAGGCGATTGAGTTGACCCGGAACCTTGCCCGCACATTGCATCCGATAGATTTGGGGGAGGATGGCTTGGAGGATGCGTTGCAGAATCTGGCGGCCAATTTGTCCAAAGCTTTCAATGTTTCCTGCCGCTTCCAACGTTCCGGGCCGGTTGTTTTGAACGATCCCAAGGCCGCCATCCATTTGTATCGCATCGCCCAGGAGTCGGCGGCCAATGCCATCCGTCATGGCCGCGCCCGTAACATTGTCATCTCGCTGGATGCCACCAGTAAAAGCGTCATGCTTTCGATAACTGACGATGGCACCGGATTGCCGCAGGATGCCCGGATCAAAAGCGGCATGGGCTTGCATATCATGGATTATCGCGCAAGTATGATAGGCGCGACATATGACATCCAAAATTTGCCGGCGGGCGGGGCGCGCGCGGTGTGCGTTTTGAACCCGAGCCACGCCGACACTGAGAACCATGCAGACGAAAACTAAAATTCTGGTCGTGGACGATCATCCGCTGGTGCGCGAATGCCTCGCCAACCTGATCAATGAGGAGCCCGATTTTGAGGTCTGTGGCCAGACCGGAACCGCCCGCGAAGCGCTAAGCCTGGTCGGGACGCTCTCGCCCCGGATTGTGGTCGTGGACATTTCGCTGGAGACAGGTTCGGGCTTGGAACTCGTCAAGGATATCAAAGCGGTTCATCCCAAGGTGGCGACGATTGTCTTGTCCATGCACGACGAAATGCTTTATGCTGAGCGGGCCATGCGGGCCGGGGCTGCGGGGTATATCATGAAACGGGAAGCCACCGACAAAGTGCTGGATGCCATGCGCACAGTTCTCCAAGGCGGACTTTATTTCAGTAACGCCGTCAATGCCATGCTGGCGCAAAAACACGTCCAGGGTGCCGGTGGCCAGCCGGCTTCCATCGAGGCGTTGAGTGATCGCGAACTCGAAGTGTTTCAATTGCTGGGGCGTGGCTACACCACTCGCCAAATCTCCGAACAGATGAATGTGGGGTTCAAAACCATCCATGCCTATTGTGCCCGCATCAGGGAAAAGCTCAACATGGCCAGTATCAACGAACTCGTTTTTAATGCCATCCGCCGGCATGAGAGCCAGCAACCTCGCTAAAAATTATTTTGTAGGAATAATTCCTACAAAATAAATAGCTTTAAGCATACAGACTTTTATTCAGTTTGGTGTTACTTTTGCTTCGTCTGGATCGTTGCGGTTGTGTCAGGCAATTTCGGAACCATTGTTATTATTATAACCCGCTTGACGCTCAGTTCCGCCGCATGAACTGGAAACAAAACATGAAAACAAACCAAACCGTGCGCAAGGCGGGCTTCACACTGGTGGAGATTATGATTGTGGTGGCCATCATCGGCCTGTTGGCTGCGATCGCCATCCCCAACTTCATCAAGGCCCGCGCCACCTCGCAGCAAAACGCCTGCATCAACAACCTCCGCCAGATTGATGGTGCCATCAATCAATGGGCGCTGGAAGCCGGCAAGTCAAACGGAGCTGCCATTGGCGGCGTTGCTACCATATCGGCTTACATCAAGCTGAACGCGAACAGCAGCGTTCCGGGCTGCCCTGCGGGTGGCACCTATACCACGACCAGCGTGGGATCTGTGCCGCAAATCAGTTGTTCATTGAGCACGGCAACCCCGGCTCACAAACTGCCGTAACATCCAACTGGTATTTGCCTCGGCTTTGTGGACTGCCAAAGTGTCGCAAGTGTGGGCGTATCTTCATGATTTCGCAGCACGCGAACCTCTTTACTGCTGCATGTCCGGTTGGTCCACGGCGTCGCTGCGAATGATCGGGTCGCCCTCGGCAACCTTGAGTTTGAGCCCGGACAAGTCCGGGTCTTGCACGTTCGAAAGAACAAGGCCGCGCTGCGTCGTTATGTTGCAGTTCCTGAACTTGATGCCCTGAATCGGACCGTCCTTCAGACCGTGCATGTCACCGCCGGACTGCGCGGTGCCGGAGAAATTGATGAGTCGGATGTTGCGAACCACAGTCAGGACCTTGGCCGGCGGGGCAATCGGTGGAACCATCCGCCACGCCAGGTTGAAATCGAACGCCGCGCGGGCACCGTTGAGCTGGATGTCCCGCCAGGTGATGTCTTCGATCACGCCGCCGCGGCTGGGCTGGGACTTCATGCGCGCCGCGCTGCTGGTGCCCGTGAACTTGCACCGCTGGACCAGCACGTGGCGGATTGACCCGCTGACCTCCGAACCCAAATCTATCCCGCCTCCCGAGCCAATGGTGCAGTCGCTGATGGTGATGTTCTCCGACGGCCGGTTCACCCGCAACCCGTCCGCATCCTTGCCGGACTTGATGGAGATGTCGTCGTCGAAGCAGGAGATGGTGCAGCGGGAAATCTTCACGTCACGGCTTGAATCAACGTCAATGCCGTCGGAACTGGGAATATACTGAAGAGCGCGGATGTCGAGGTTGTTCACGACCACGTTCCGGCAATACAGGAGATGCAGGCACCAGACGGCCTGCTGTTGCAGGTGGAGGTCCGTGATGCGGACATTGCGGCAATTGCTGAAGCAGATCATCCTCGGCCGGCCGCGGCGCGGAAACCCATTCGTGCCGAAGGTGTTTGTGAAAGTGTTTGCCGGCGTTGCGCCAGAGCTTCGGAGTTCCGACTGGCTGCTGAACTGCGCCGGAACTGAATTGGTTCCGCCGCGCCGGCCGCGTCTTCCAAAGCCGCCGTTTCGCATCCACAGATCGCCGGAGCCGTCAATTGTGCCTTCGCCCGTGACCAGCACATTGGTCATCCTGTCGAAGTTGAGGAATGCGCTGGTCCATACGCGCTCCACGCCTTCCCAGCGGGTGTTGATCTGCGGATAATCGTCCTGATTGGTCGAGCCTTTGAGCACCCCGTCCTTTTCCACGAGCAGGTTGACGCCCTGCTTGAAAAACAGTGCGCCGCTCATGAAGGTGCCCTTGGGCACGACCACCACTCCGCCGCCGCTGCCCGCGCAAAGGTCAATGGCCGTTTGAATCGCCTTCGTGTTGATCGTCTGGGCATTGGTGACCGCCCCAAAATCCGTGATGACATAACGTTTGGCGGCGGCTTGGGCGGTTCCGGTAAGAATCCACAGTGCGACCAGCATGGGCAGGGCAATAGCAGTTGGTTTGGCAACGTAAAGCCGGGTGGCGGCCACGCCGCTATACGCGGTTTTTGGGTTCATGATTCACTAGACAAGACGTATCAAAGATGTTCCGGGTTTCACCTTTATCCGCTCGCAGCACATTCTGGGCAAGTTCAGGTTGACACGGGAAATAGTTGGATTCAAAGTTCACTTATGAACACCTGTATGTGCGCCGATGCCGCGTTTCTGCGTCCACGAATAAAAAATCTATCGCCATTCCTCCTGCTCGCCTGTTTGTCCCTGCCGGTTCATGCCGCACAATCGTGGCGGGAAGTCACCGTGCCAACTGTGGCCGAAGCCGCCGCCTCGTTTGCCCAGCCTCCGAAGGAATACAGCGCCATCCACTGGGCGATTTGGGGCGGCCCGCAGACAAAAGAGCGCATCCTGGCGACCATCGAGCAGGTCTATACCAACGGCGGCGGCGTTTATATGATCAACAATTCGCGCGGTGTGCAGCCCAAGTATCTCTCGCCCGAGTATATGGATCTGGTGAAGTTCGTGGTCGCGGAATGCAAGAAACGCGGCATGAAAGTCTGGATTGAAGGCGACTGCGGTTATCCCGACGGATTCGCCGGCGGCCTGATCAGCGAGGAGTATCCGCAGTTGGGCATGCAGGGCATTGTTGGCGACGCGCATTGCACCGTTGCCGCCGGACAGTCGCTCGATATTCCGCTGCCTCCGGATACGCTCGGCTTCGTGGCCCGTCCGCGTCCCGCAGCGGTGGCGCCATCAGAGGACGTGCCCGCACCGGAGACCAAACAGTTTCCGCTGCCTGCTGACGGAATCTTTAAATACATGGTGCCACGGGGTGGGGCGGGGGAATTAACGGTTCAATTGCCCAACGCCGACGTGCGTTACAATCTTACGGTGGGTGAACCATTTTCCATCCAATTGCCCCCGGATACGAAAGGCATCGTACTTGCAGTGAACGTTGGTGGCTTCGGGCGTGGGCGCGGCGGGCGTGGCGGCCCGGGCGGAGATGTACCGCCACCGACGGTGATTCCGCTCCCGGAAGATGGCCATCTCGAATGGACTGCGCCCGCCGGCACGGACTCGTGGGAGGTGACGTTCATCCGGCACGCTTACCGGACTTCGCCCACCCGCAACGACAACGGGCTGGACGGCGGTGGCACCAAGGACAGCCTTTACACGCTGATTGATTATCTGAATCCCAAGGCGACTGAAACTTATTTGAAACTCATTTACGACACCTACGAGAAGGCGGTGGGCGACGAATTTGGCAAGACCGTCCTCGGCTTCCGCGCCGACGAGACTGATTATACCGGCGTCTTCCCATGGACGCCCAGGCTGCTCGAAACTTTTCAAGCGATGAAAGGCTACGACTTCAAGACTTACATCCCCCAGATTTTCGGCGGCGGCAGTTTGACGCCCGAGGCGCAACGCGCCAAGGCCGATTACTGGGATGTGTGGAGCACCATGTTCCGCGACAATTTTTACAAGCACATGGAGGATTGGTGCAAGGCACGGCACATGGAATTCATGATCCATCTGAATCATGAGGAGAAAATGCTGGGCCGGGGCGAAGGGATGATCAGCAACGAAGGCTCCTTCTGGCGCGACATGCGCTTCGTCGGCGTGCCGGGCATTGATAATCTCAACCAGATCGGGCCGGGAATCATCGCCGATTTTCCGAAAATTGCCGCCTCGGCCGCGCACGTCAATGGCCATCCGCTGGCTTGGGAAGAAGAAGGCGGCGGCACGGGGCCAAACGGAAAGTTCATTGCCGATTACCAGCTTGTTCGCGGCGTCAACTACTTGAACATCCGCGGCATGAACAATAGCAATGGCGCGGCAATTGGCTGGTATGTCAGCCGCGCCCAACATCTGCTGGGGATCGGCCGTCCGGCGGCGCAGGTCGCCTATTTTCATCCGACGGACAGCATGTGGCTGGGCGACCAGGAATCCGACGATGTGCTGGCACGGCCCACCAACAACTTGGTCACCCAGTTGCTGGAGCATCAGATAGATTTCGACCATATTGACTCGGACGAACTGGCTTCCGTTCTCACGCTCAACAAAGACGGGTTGAAGAATCTGAGCGGGCAAACGTATCGCGCCGTCATCGTTCCGACTTCCACCGTGATTACAAAAGCCGTGCTGGATCGGCTGCGCGCTTTCGCCGCCAACGGTGGCAAGGTCATCTTCGTCGGTCGCACGCCGACGATGGTCGTGGACAAGACTTTCGTGAATGCAGGCGGGTCGCCGGACTTGAGCTTTGCCACGCTCATCGAGCCGTCTGGGAACATTACCGACCAGGTCATCGCCGCGCTGCCGTCGCCTGACGTCAAACTCGACTCCGCCTGCCCGCCGATTAAATACAATCACCGCACACTCAAGGACGGCGATGTGTATTTCTTCTTCAACGAATCCAACGAGACCCAGTCGCGCACCGTGACCCTCGCCGGCACCGGCCAGGCCCAGGTCTGGGATGCGGCCAGCGGGACGATTCAGCCGCTGGACGGCGCGACGCAAGCGGCGGGAAGTGTGACCGTGCCGCTGACGCTCACCAATTACGAGGCGCGAATCATCGTCCTGAAAAGATAAACTGCATTCTGTCTATGCAAAATCGTTTTACCGCCCAATCCTCACTCGTTGCGCTGTTTGCAGTTGCGTCGCTCCACGCCGCCGAACCGGCCAGTGCTTTCAAGTTTCAGTTCGGTGCCGAAACCGCCGCTCCCGGCTACACGCTGGTTCCGCCGACTCTCCAGTATTCAAAAGACACCGGCTACGGCTTTGAGCCGGGCGCGAATGTGACAAGCGTAAATGAGGAAACGGGAGTTGTGTTGCAAAGCAGCGCGGTCACCAGCTCCAAACCGTTCTTTTTTTCTGTCGAGGTGCCGGAGGGAAACTATCGCGTAACCGTCACGCTCGGCGATCCCACGGCGGACGCCATTACCACAGTGAAGGCGGAAACACGACGGCTGATGCTCGAGCGAATCCGCACGGCGGCGGGCAAGTTTGAAAAGCGCACCTTCACAGTCAACGTCCGTCGTCCGGAAATTTCCACCGGCGGTGAAGTCGATCTCGACAGCCGCGAGATGAATCTCACCACGCACGAGGCCATCTCCCGCGATTGGGACGACAAGCTCACGTTGGAGTTCAGCGATTCGCATCCGGCGCTGGCAGCGCTCAAAATTGAAAAGGTGGACGACGCCATCACGCTGTTCATCACCGGCGATTCGACCGTCACCGACCAACCCGGCTGGCCGGGCAGCAGTTGGGGGCAGATGGTAACGCGCTGGTTCAAGCCGGAGATTGCCGTCGCAAACCACGCCGAGTCCGGCGAAACGCTGAAGGGCTTTCTCAAGGAGCGGCGTTGGGACAAGGTGCTGGATTCCGTCCGGCCCGGTGATTATGTCATCATCGAGTTCGGCTGCAACGATTCCAAGAAGAGTGGGCCGCAAAATATTTATCCCAACCAGGATTTTTCTGAAACCTATGTTGACGCCGACACCACCTACAAGGAATTGCTCAAACGCTTTGCGGCGGATGTGCAGAAGAAAGGCGCGTTTCCCATAATCGTCTCGCCTTCGGCACGGCGACAGGACTCGGCGAAACCGACTTCACTCGGAGCTTATGCGGAAGCCGCGATGGCCGCTGCAAAGGAAATCGGCGTGCCATCCATTGATTTGAATTCCATGGGCGTGGACATCAATGCGGCGCTCGGCGCGGATGCGCCCAAACAGTTTGGCGACCAGACTCACCACGTCGAATATGGCAGCTATCTCCAGTCGAAGTGCATCGCGCTCGGAATCCAGCAGGCGAATCTGCCGCTCGCAAAATTCATAGTGGACGATTTCGACGGTTTCGACCCGAAACACCCTGAACCTTTGCCGGCGAACTTTGATCTTCCGCCCGATCCGGGTGGTCGTGGCGGAGGCCGCGTTGTACGGCGCGCATCCCCTGACGCGATGGCCCCGACGAATTCGTTCGCGCCGACGTCCGTTAGCCAATGAAAATTCCTTGAACCAACCCCGCAAGATTGACAGCATTCAGAACGTTCCCCAACAACCAGAAAAATTATGAGACTAAAAACCTTTTTCAGCCTCGCGGCGATTTTTTCGCTGGCTCTCACGACCGCCAGCTCCCAGACGGCACCCGAACCGGTCATGGCGCATCTGGAAAAGCGCGGCGCCGCCACGCAGTTGATTGTGGATGGCAAGCCGTATCTCGTTTTGGCCGGCGAAACGGACAACACCGCCTCTTCCAGCCTCGAATACATGAACTCCGTCTGGCCGAAGCTCGTCAAGGCGAACCTCAACACCGTTCTCGTGGGTGTCGGTTGGGACTGGGTCGAGCCGGTGGAAGGCCAATATGATTTCACCCTCATTGACGGAATGCTCGCTGGCGCGCGGGAAAATAATTTGCACCTGGTTTTCCTCTGGTTCGGCAGTTGGAAAAATGGCCTCTCCAGCTTTGCGCCCGCCTGGGTGAAGGCCGACCAGCAGCGGTTCCCGCGCTCAAGGCTCAAAAGCGGTAAGGCGGTGGAAGTGCTCTCGCCGTTCAGCGACGCCAACCTGCAAGCCGACACCCGCGCCTACACGGCATTCATGCAACATCTAAGACAGGTGGATTCCAAACAGCACACCGTGGTCATGATCCAGTTGGAGAATGAAGTGGGGCTGATCGGTGATTCGCGCGACCGTTCCGCAGACGCCGATGCGGCGTTCGCCCAGCCCGTGCCGCCCGAGTTGCTGGATTATCTTCAAAAAAACAAGGAGACACTGTGGCCGGAACTGCGGAAATTGTGGGAAGACGCCGGCGCGAAAACCTCCGGCACTTGGACAGATATTTTTGGCAATTCCACGGCAGCTGACGAAATTTTCCAGGCCTGGAATTACGCGCGCTATATGAATCATCTGGCGGAAGCCGGCAAGGCGCAATATCCCGTGCCGGTGTTCTCGAATACCTGGCTCGTCCAGCCCACGGACAAGGAGCCGGGCGATTATCCGTCCGGCTGCCCGGAGCCGCTGGTGATTGACATCTGGAAGGCGGGCGCGCCGGCGATTGATATCAACGCGCCGGATGTCCATCTGCCCAACTTCAGTTTCTGGTGCAGCCAGTTCCAGCGTCCCAACAATCCGCTGTTCGTGCCGGAGTCGTCCGGCGACGCGGGCGGCGCGGCCAATGCCTTTTATGGCATTGGGCAATATGCGGGAATCGGCTACTCGCCGTTCGGGGTCAATCATGTGGAAAACTGGGGCGAGGTCCGGTCCGGTGGCGAGACACCGGCGGCGATTGAAAATGTGCCGCTTGCCAGGGCTTATGGCCTGCTCGCGCAGATGTCGCCGCTGATTCTGGATGCCCAAAGCAAAGGCACCATCGGCGCGGCATGGCTCACCACGCAGCAACCGACAAATGACGTAACGGTCGGAAATTACATTGTGCATTTTGATCTTCTGCACAACCGGCGGACTGGAGCACTGATATCGTCTCTGGGATTTGCCATCGTCATCGCGGCAGGCCCGGATGAATACTTTGTCGCCGGCCGCAATGTCCAGGTCACCTTCTCGCCGAACACGCCTGGACCGGCGATTGCCGGCCTCGCCGACGCGGAAACAGGCAGGTTCGTGGAAGGGCAGTGGATTCCCGGGCGCAAGATGAACGGGGACGATGTCCTGCTGGATTACAATCAGGCGGAGGCGGCGGCGAACAACCAGTCGGGCAGCGGCCTGATATTGGGCGCCGACGGCCCCACTGTTCAGCGGGTCAAGCTGTACCGGTATCAGTGAGCGCCATTCGCAACCGCGCGCATCAAAATTGAGCCGCTAAACGCGCCGGAAATTTTTCTACTGCCGGGGAAAACCGGGCGGCGGCTGGGATCCTGAAATTATTTTGACGGAGACCGCGGTTGTCATCAATTAAAGAAAGGAACGAAACGATGCCGAAGGGCGTCCCGATTTTTGAAATGGACGGGCCAATGCCACCCGGCCAAAATCCATTGCCATGAAGTTTTTCCGCGAGCCGCTGGTTCATTTCCTCCTGCTGGGGGCGGCGCTGTTCGGCCTCTTCGCCTGGCGCGGCGCGGCGGTCATACCGGTCGCGCGGACTGACCAGATTGTCATCACGCCCGGGCTGGTTGAAAATATTCGGACGAGCTTCGAGCGAGCGAGCGGCCACGCGCCCAGTGCGAAGGAACTGGATCAGGCTGTCGAAGCCTATGTGCGTGAGGAGGTTCTCAACCGCGAAGCGCGCGCGCTCGGTTTCGACCGCGACGACACCATCGTGCGGCGGCGGCTTGCGCAGCGTATGGATTTCATCGCCACCGCCGACGTGGAGGGGCGTACGCCGCCCGACGACGAGTTGCGCGCGTACTTTCAGAAAAATCCCGCCCAGTTCAAGCAGGTGGACGGCTCCATGCCGGAATTTGCCGCGGTCAAGGACGCCGTGCAGCGCGCGTGGCTCGACGCGCAGCGGCAGGCGTCGGCGGACGCGGCGTATGCGAAATTGCGCGCGCATTACACGGTGGTCCGCCAGGATCAAACGGAAACGCAGAATAAATGAGCCGCCTGCGAAAAATCATCTTTTTGCTGGCGCTGTTCACAACGGCGCGGCTGGCGGCGCACGAAATGCAGCCGGCATATCTCGAATTACGGCAGACGGGCGCGGACGAATGGCAGGTGCTTTGGAAAACTCCGGCGCGCGCCGATTTGCAAAGCGGCATGATTCCGCGTCTGCCGAAAGAGGCGCGCGTCACGTCGGAGCCGGTGCGGATGAAAGTCGACGACACGGCGACGGAGCAGTTCACGATTGTCTGCACGGGCGGATTGGACGGAAAGGAAGTCGCAGTGGACGGTGCGGTGGCAGCCATCGCCGACGTGCTGGTGCGCGTGGAGCGGCTGAATGGCACGTCGCAGGTTTTCCGGCTGACGCCCGACCAGCGGTCGCACGTCATCGAGCAGGTGCCGGGACGCGGGCAGGATGTGAAAACATATCTGGGCATGGGCATCGGGCATATTTTGATGGGTGTGGATCATCTGCTGTTCGTGCTGGGGTTGATGCTGATCGTGCGAGACCGCTGGATGCTGTTGAAAACGATCACCGCGTTCACGGTGGCGCACAGCATCACCCTTGGCATCGCCACGATGGGCTGGGCGAGTGCGCCCGCGTTGCCGCTGAACGCCGCCATCGCGCTCTCGATTTTGTTTCTCGGCCCGGAGATTATGCGTGTCCGGCGCGGCGAAACTAGTTTGACAATCCGCCATCCGTGGGTGGTGGCGGGCGCGTTCGGGTTGTTGCACGGGTTCGGCTTTGCGAGCGGGTTGACGGCGCTGGGACTGCCGCGCGGGGAAATTCCATTGGCGCTGCTGTTCTTCAACTGCGGCGTTGAAATCGGGCAGTTATTTTTTGTCGCGCTGATTCTGCTGCTCGAACTTTCGTTCCGCACGCTGGAAATCCACTGGACGCGCTGGGCGGAAGGATTGCCGGCCTACACGGTCGGCGGACTGGGAGCCTATTGGACAATCCAGCGGACGGTGATTTTAATTGCCGGATTAAAATGAAAACAAATTCGATTCAAACTTCGCGCCGATTCGCGTGGCTTCCGGTCGCGATAATTTTGCTGGCGCTGGTGCCGAAGGCGCAGGCGCACGTCGTCCCGGGCGAGGCCGGCGGCTTTGAAAGCGGTTTTCATCACCCGTGGTCGGGACTCGACCATATTTGCGCGATGGTCGCGGTGGGCTTGTGGGGTGCGCAACTGGGCGGACGGGCGATGTGGCTGCTGCCGGTGGTGTTCCCGCTGGTGATGTCGGTCGGGGGATTTCTCGGGCTGATCGGTGTGCCGTTGCCGGGCCAGGAAATTGGCATCGCGCTTTCGGCGCTGTTGCTTGGCACAATGGTATGCTTGGAAGTGAAGCCGAAAAAACTGATCTGGCCGGCGATACTCGTGGGCGTGTTTGGTTTTTATCATGGGCACGCACACGGAGTGGAACTGCCGCCAGGCGAGAGCGGGCTGCTTTACAGCATCGGCTTCGTGATCGCGACGGGAACATTGCACTTGTGCGGCATCACCATCGGATTGCTGCATCGCTGGGCGGCGGGTAGGATGACGATACGCGCCGCAGGCGCGGCCATCCTGATATGCGGCGTTTATTTCTTGTGGGCAGCGGTGCAGCCGGATGCCAACAAGTCCGCGCCGGCAAAGGTGAAATCGTCGGCAGTCGCGCCCGCAAAATTGTGCCGATATGTCAGAACGCATTTACAAGCGGACAATTTTGGTGGCAGCGTGCTTGACATTTTTCTTGTGTCCGGCGAGGGCTGACGCGCATTTGGTGACGACGGGGCTCGGCCCGGTGTATGATGGCATCGTACATTTTTTCTTGTCGCCGGGAGATGCGCTGGCGGCGCTCGCGCTGGCCTTGCTGGCAGGATTGCGCGGACCGGCGGCAGGACGGCGGACGCTGTTTATTTTACCGGTGGCATGGCTCGCCGGCGGATTGGCCGGTCTGACGATGATGGGCTGGACGCCGCTGCCGGAAGAAATTGTCGGCTCACTTTCGTTTTTGCTGCTGGGAATTCTTGTCGCGACAGATATCTCACTGCCGACGGCGGTGATGGCTGCCTTGGCGGCCCTGCTTGGTGGTGCACACGGATTCTTCAACGGGTTGGGGGTGCACGAGGCTGGCACGGGCCGGGGCGTGCTGGAATTGTTCGGTGTCGCAGTCACGTTGTTCGTCCTGGTGGCGCTCGTGTCGGCGTTGGCCGTGACGGCGAAGCCGATGTGGGCGCGGATTGCCGTGCGCGTGATCGGAAGTTGGATTGGGGCGAGCGGGCTGCTATGGACGGGCTGGGTGCTGCACGGTCTCAAATGAAATTCATTAAATCCAAACCAGCTTGGCGGTGGCTTGCGGGCTTCTGGTTGCTCGGCGCGGCGGCGGTGGTGAGGGCGCATGACCCTTACTTGAGTTACACGGATGTATGGCTGCATTCCGACCGGATGGAGGTGAAGTGCAGCCTCGCGAACTTCACGGCGCTTCTGCTCGATCAACCGAACCCGACAAACCCGCTGCCTTTGCTGGACGAGGATAATTTCAGCCAGTTCATGCCGGTGCTGAAGCGGATCGGTGAAAAGCTTTTTGTAATAACGGCGGGAGGAACGAATCTCGTGGCTCGCGCGGTGGACGTGCGGTTAAGCTCGGAGGGCGACGCGGTGGACTTTACAGTCATCTATCCGTGTCCGCCGGCTGGGCCGCTGCGGATTGTGCCAGCCTACGTGAAGCGGTTGCCCGATGAAGGTTATGGCACGGCGCTGGCGGTTTTCGATGAGGCGGGGCACCAGCTCGCGTTCGATGCCAATCTGTGCATGGAAAACATGACCCTTGATCTGAAGGTCCCGCCGCAGACCGTCCCGCCGCCGGCCAAACAATAGTGCAACGGTTTGAAATTCGATTTCGCTTTCGGATTGTTTAAAACCTGCCGCACCGAACGATTTCAAAGGAAATTCTTAAACATTTTGTCAATCCAGCCCGCAACCGATAGACTGCGCCTTTGAAATGAGTCGCAAACCATCACGCTTGGTCATTTTTTTATCAGTCTTTATTGACTTGATTGGATTCGGCATTGTGCTGCCGCTGCTGCCCGGTTACGCGGAGGATTTTGGCGCCAAAAGTTTCGCCATCGGCGCAATCATCGCCTCATTCTCGCTGATGCAATTTCTCTTTGCGCCCGTCTGGGGCCGGTGGTCCGACCAGGTCGGACGCCGTCCGATCATGTTGTTGGGCAATCTGGGGGCGGCGGGTTCCTACTTCCTCTTTGCTTACGCCTCCGGCTTGCATGGGACGGCTGCTTTGTGGTGGATCCTGGTGTCACGCGTGTTTGCTGGGATTTCCGGCGCGAATATTTCCGTTGCTTCAGCCTACATTGCGGATATTTCGCCGCCTGAAAAACGATCGGCGGGAATGGCCTTGATCGGCATTGCGTTTGGTCTTGGATTCATTTTCGGTCCGGCGGTCGGCGCTTTCACCGCGGATCATTTCGGCAAAACGGGTCCGGGTTGTGTGGCCGCAGGTTTTTGCTTCGCCAATTTCGTTTTGGGTTGGTTCATCCTCGGTGAAAGCCGGCAGCCTGGAGCAGCGCCCGCAGCGCCCCGGCCCAAGTTCACTCAGTGGGGTCATACGCTCCGCCAACCCAAGCTTGGCCTGCTCATCAGCATTTTCTTCCTTGCCACATTTTGTTTCACCTGCTTTGAATCCACGTTCCCCTTGATGCTGGGATCGGGGACCGCGTCCCAATTCGGCCTGAAGAATCGTGATCAGGTGGGATATCTTTTTGCCTACGCGGGCATCATCACGGTGCTGGTGCAAGGGGCGGTGCATGGGCTGGTCAAGGCGTTTGGAGAACCCCGTTTGATTTTCGGCAGCTTGGTTGTTTTTGCGGTCGGCCTGACGGCATTGCCCTTCCAGACCCATTTGACCGGCCTGCTGATCTTTTTGGCCGTGCTGGCCGTCGGTTCCGGATTGAACCGGGCACCGGTGTTTGGCATGATTTCGCTGAAGTCTTCGGCGCACGAACAGGGCGCGAACCTGGGTGTCGCCCAGAGTTTTGGTAGCCTCGCCCGCATCCTTGGCCCGATCTTTGCCACAACTCTGTTTTTTGCGCGGCCCGCCATGCCTTCACCAGAACTGCCCTATGTCATCTGCGGCGTCATCGCTTTCCTGACCGCGCTGCTCGCATGGCGATACCTTTCCCGGTCGAGCCTTTCTCCCGGACCTTGAGTAAAGTTTATTGCTGCATTGGGGGACGACCGGCCGGCCTGAAATCCGGCGGCAGAACCTGTTCCAACAATTTTACGATTTGCCCGTCGGTTTCACGCGAGCGCAAGCCACTCGGAAAATCTTTCCAGACATCATATGCCGCCTGCGCGCCGCTCGTCGCAAGTGTCTCGCGCATCTTCGTCTCGTATTCTTTTATCGTCGCCGTCGCGGCCTGGTTCTGCGCCGCGTTCCATTGCTGGAGTTTGTCTTGAACCGCCTTTTCATCAGTCGTGCCGGCGACCTTTTGCATCACCTGACGGTAACGCGTAAGGATGTTCATGAATTCCCCCGGATTTTTGGCGGCATAATCGTCCGCAGCCGCGAGCATCGTTTCCGGCGGCCCGTCGGGAATGGCGTTCAAATCCGCTCGAGGCGGCGGACCCATTGGCATCGGATAGGGTGGGCGTTCGCTGCCAGCGGGCAGACCCTGCTGGTCAGGTGCCTGGCCACCGGCCATCGCCGGCTGTCCCGGCAAACCATCCGGTTGTTGTGACGGCGGCTGGAAATTATCTTCGGACGGCTGTGGCAACGATGATTTATCTCCGATGACGGACGTAGCTGTTGATGCGGTTGGCGCAGTCGGCGTTTGAGCCACGGTTGGCGGATTGGCCGCAGCGGACTTGACCGGCTGCGGCTGCTTTTTCCAGATGTCAAAAACCACCAAGCCGCCCACCACGACCACAATGAACACCAGCGCGGAGATTGCGGCGATAAGTTTCCATCCCGAACGCTCCGGCACAGGCTGCGGTTCCGGCTGCGGTTCGGCCATCGGCAGATGGCCGCGTTGAACCAGTTGCAAATCCGCGAGCAGTTCGTCGTAATCCTGATGGCGGTTCGCCGGATCCTTTTCCGTCATGCGGTGGATGAGCGCCTCGACTTCGGCGGGCAGCTCCGTGCCAAGTTCCGCGCCGGTCGGCAGCGGCTTCATTGCGTGCGCGAGCACGACGGAGATCGGCGAGTCGCCGTCGAACGCGTGCTTGCCCGTCACAAGATACAACAGCGTCACGCCCAGTGAATAGATGTCCACGCGATGGTCGGCGTTCTTGGAATCGCCCGCCTGCTCCGGCGCGATGAAGTGCGGCGAGCCGATGCTGACGCTGCTCATCGTCAATTCCGAATTCTGCGTCAGGATCTTCGCCAGCCCCATGTCGGCGACCTTCACGCGGCCATCCGGCGTCACCATCAGGTTGGAAGGCTTGATGTCGCGGTGGATGATTGATTTTGCGGCGGCGGCCTTGAGCGCCTGCGCCGCCTGTTCGACGATGGCCAGCGCATTTTCAACGGGAATTTTTCCGCGCTTGGAAATATATTCCGAAAGATTTTCGCCCTCGACGAATTCCATGATGATGAATCGGCGTCCGTCCGCCTCGCCGAAATCATGCACCGCGACGATGCCCGGATGGTTCAATGCGGCGGCGGATTTCGCCTCGCGCTCGAAGCGCTGGAGAAACTCCGGCCGCGTCGCCAGTTCCTGCGTCAGGATTTTCAGCGCGACCTTGCGGTCCAGGTTGATCTGGGTCGCCTCGTAAATTACGCCCATGCCGCCCTGCGCAATCTTGCGGATGAGCTTGTAATTGCCGAGCGTCGTTCCGGAAATGTCGTTGTAACCGGGCGGCGCGACGAACAGCTTGTCCGGCGGAAATGGATTTGTCAGCGTCTCGTCGTCCATCGGATTAAAATTTCAATTCCACGCCCTCGCGCGCCGCGAAAACGGTCAATCTTCCCCCGAGTCGCGCGGAGCGCTGGGCGCAGGTTTGGATTTTTAAGTCCACATTCCTGTCCGCGATCTCCGGGTCGTGGTGGAAAATCGCGAGGTTCTTCACGTTCGCCTGGATCGCCCAATCCGTCGCGGAAAAGCAGCTCGAATGTCCCCAGCCTTTCTTGTTCGCGTATTCGGCGTCGTCATATTGCGCGTCGGCAATCAATAAATCCGCATCCATTGCTGCATTTATCAAGGCATCTGGGATTTTGCGCAACGGGTTGTTGTTTTCGAGGTCTGGAAATGTCTCGCCGGGCTGGGGTTCGATTTCATTATCTGTCGCGTAGACGATTTTGCACCCGTTTTTTTCAAAAATGTAGCCGTTGCAGCCGCCGGGATGGTTCAGCGGGAAACTGCGCACGCGCACACCGCCGATTTCTTTTTCCGAATTTTCAAAATGGTCGGGGGTGATTTTTGCGCCGAGCTGGCTGAATGAAACCGGGAAGTATTCCGAATTCATCTGGCCGGACAAAAGCTGGTAGGGGCGGTTCTCGCTTTTCGACGCACCGTAAATCCGGATTTGCATTTGCTTCAGGTAGGCCGGAATGAAAAATGGGAAGCCTTGGATGTGGTCCCAATGCGTGTGCGTGACAAGCAGGTGCAATTCGTGGGGCTGCGGGTGGCGAGCGACGATATCCTTCCCCAGCTCGCGGATGCCGGAGCCGGCGTCACAGATGAACAACGCGTCGTCGAAGCGCACCTCGACGCAGGACGTGTTCCCGCCATAAACACGCGTCCAGCTCGACGGCGTCGGGATCGAGCCGCGCGTTCCCCAGAATTTTACGAAGGCGGCCATTTTAAGTTTCGCGATAAACAAACGTGCAGTCGGCGATTTGGATGATGTCGCCGTCGCGCAAGGCGGCGGAATGGATTTTCACGCCGTTCAGGAAAATCCCGTTATGGCTGTCGTTGTCGTGAATCACAAAATCTGCCCCGCACAAATCCAGTCGTGCGTGTTCGCGGGACGCGCGGCGCGACTCCAGCCGGACGCCGGCGTTTTCCGCGCGGCCGATGACAAGCTGCGCGAGCGCCAGGTCGAATTTCTTTGGCGCGCCCCCGCCTTCAATCTGTTCGAGAGAATGCCCTCGCGTCTCGCGCTCGCGGCGGACGACAGAAATGTTCGTCGTGATTGTGGCTTCAAATTTTGAAATGCTCATGTCGCAAACCCCGCTGTCCAGAAACAATTGTACCATATTGTCCGCTAAACCGCCACCAAAGCAAGCGGCGGATTGACTGCTTCACACCCGGCTCGTGCAAATCAACCCGCCGCCTTCCGTTCATCCAAACAGAAGCTTACTGGCCATCCGGAGGCGGCCCGGGCGGCATGCCCTCAGCCGGACCACCGGCTTGGTTGCCGCCGCGATTTGGCGGATGCGGGCAATACTCATCTCGCGTCAATTGGCCGTCGCCATTCTTGTCGAGTGACCTCAACGCTGCGGGGGCATTCGCGATTTCATTCGCGTCAATCACGCCGTCGCCATTGGCATCCAGCGCCTTGATGATTGGCGGCAGCGGAGGACGCGGCGCGTCCTTGGGTGCGTCCGGGGGCAGGGGAGGCAGGTATTCATCCGCGGTCAACTGGCCGTCGCCGTTTTTGTCCAGCGTCAGCAATTCGGCGCTGGCGTTGGCGATTTCATTCGCATCAATCACGCCGTCGTGATTGACGTCGAGCGCCGTGACAATGGGCAGCGGTGGCGGACGATGTCCTCCGGGGCCGCCCGGTCCGCCAGGCCCTCCGTCTGGTGGTCCATCGTTGTTGTCTTGTGCGCTGGCGACGAACGCCGGCGCACCGAGCGCCAGCACCGCCAGCAGGATCTTCATTTTTGTTTTCATTTTGTGTTCTCTTTTGTTTTACCGGTGTGAATCGTTGTGGCGCAATCTACACGACCGCACCTTAAGCTGATGTTAATACCGCTGAAAAATCATTCGGGCCGGCGGTTTTTTGGGTGTCCAAAACTCCAATGACTTTTAGCAGGCGTCGCAGCGTCGCAAACGGGAATGGTTTGGGGAGCAACCCGCAAAAGCCCTCGTGAGCGGCGGTCTCCTCGCTGACAAGGTCGCTGCCCGTCGTGAGTAAAATTTTTGCCGACGGCAGGATTGCGCGCAGGCGGTGGCAAAGTTCCACGCCATCCATCCCCGGCATCTCGAAATCCGTGATGACCAGCTCAAACAATTCCGGCCCGGCTTCAAACGCGGCGAGCGCAGCCTGCGGGGAGTCAAAACACACGATGCGGGCATGGCTGAACCGCCCAGCCGCTTCGCGCATCACCGACAGGATGTCCTCGTTGTCGTCCACAATCATCCAGAGCGGCCGGTTGGCCCCCTCGGTTTGCTCGATTGAAGTTTTCATGATGCCAGTTTACGCGAATGAACCTTAAGAAAACGTGAAGTTGGGAACTTTTCTGGATTATCTTTGCGCCAGTTTCACCGGAGGTCCCACCGGCAGGAATTTTTGGTCGGTCAGCGTTTTCAAAAATGCGACGAGCGCGCCCTTATCCTCCTCGCTCAATGGAACGCCGCCGTCGGGATGTTTCGCCAGGTTCGGGTCGAGTGTCGGGCTCCGTCTTATGCCCGTGCAATAATGCTCCACGACTTCCTCCAGTGTCCTGAACCGTCCGTCGTGCATGTAGGGCGCGGTTACGGCGACGTTGCGCAGCGAAGGGACGGCAAATTTCCCCTCATCGCCGGCACGCTTCGTCACTTTGTAGCGGCCCAGGTCTCTGAATGCGGAATCCAGTCCGTTGTTGGCAAAGCTCTGGCTTTGCAGCATCGGGCCGCCGTGGCAATGAAAACAATCCGCGCCATGTTGCCCGTGATACGGATCGTATTCCGTGTTGAATAGGGTGAAACCGCGCTGCTCAGCGTCCGTGAATTTCGCAGTGCCGTTCATGACACGGTCGAATTTTGAATCGAATGAAACCTGCACAAGCAAAAATTGTTCCAGCGCCCGGGCGATCCTGTCTGAAGTGATTTCCGTCGTGCCGAATGCTTTGGCGAAAAGCCGGTGATAATCCCTGTCCGCCGCGATTTTAGCGACGGCGTTTGCGAGTGACTCGTGCATCTCAATCGGATTTTGGATTGGCTGCAAAACCTGCTCGCGCAGGGTCACCGCGCGGCCATCCCAGAAAAATGAGCCTTTCCAGGCGAGATTCAGCAGCGGCATCGCATTGCGCGTGCCGATGTCGCCGTCAATGCCGCGGCTGAACCGCCTTGGCTCGGTGAAAGCTTCGCGCGGATGGTGGCACGCCGCGCATGATTGTGAATTATCCGCCGAAAGCCGCCGGTCAAAAAACAATCTGCTGCCGAGCGCCACCCCTTCGACAGTGAGTGGATTGTCGCGCGGCAGATCCGGTTGCGGGGCAAATTGGGAAATCGTCAGCCGATATGGTGTTGCATTCGGAGCGATTTCGATGTGGTTCGTTCCGCGTGTCAATTCGGCAATCGGCGAAAACTGGCGTATATTTTCAACGGCGAAGGCGGCTTCGACATTGTGCCGCAATTGAACAGCCAGCATATCGTTCGTGCGCGAATGAGTCGCGTCGGTGGCGTCACTCAATTTAATTTCATTCGGAGCGGAGAAAACTTTGCCGACATCGAATGCCATCTGAAGTTCTCGGCCGGTATTCAAGTCCAGGGTGACAGGCAATTCAACCGTCATCAGCTCACGGTCGGTGGCCAGATGGTAGGAAAAGCCGCTTTGTTCACCGCCATTTTGCCAGCCGCCTTCGAGCGCGAGAAACACGTATTCGCGCGACCAGCCCCAATACAATCCGTTCACTTCGGGATTCAGTGGATGTTTGGCGGGCCATTGCGCGGCGTCGCCGTGATTGATGGCCGGCTCCAGCCCGATGTGAAAACGCACACGGTCATAATTTCCCGTGGGAATGTTTTCCAAAGTGAAATTTGTTTTGCCGTCGCGCATGCCGATGTAACCAAACCAGTCTTTCTGCTCAATCCAATTTCCGTCCGCGCGACGCAACGCGATGTCCGACAAAAGAAAATCCAGGCGCGTGACGGAAATGGTTTGTCCGCCGGCGGTTTGATTTGCGGGTGCATCGAAGATGAGCGGTGCGCCGTTGAACTGCGGCTCAAAATCCACGCGCAAGTCCGCCGCGCCCGCAATGTTTGCCGGCAGGAGCAGGGCTAGGATGGTTCTTTTGAGCGCAGGATTCACGGTATGCTCAGTTGATTGTAAATCCACCGGCGAGCGTGTAGGTCGGGCCTTGTGTCTGGTTCGGCGGCGGCGAAAAGGTGACGACGATGTTTTGCGCGCCGGTCGAGGCGTTGGACGGAATTGTAAAAGTGGCGATGACCGTGCCTTGCGTCAAATCCGTAATGCCCGTGCCGCTGATGCTGCCCGCAAGCGTGACGCTTGAAATCGGGGCGTTGGCCGGCGGCAGATTCGGCGGGGCCGAAATCGTGATGGTCACGGTGACGGTCGAACCGCGACTCGCGCTGCCGCCGGGCGCAGACGAAGCCGTGCCGTCGCCGCTGGTGCCGCTCACTGGGTCGTAAGTGGCCAGCGCGGTGCGGGCGACGCGGTAGAAACGGTGATCTTCCGTGGGATTATTCGTGTAGTTCGCGGCGTTCAGCACGGCACTGACAGTCGTTGAATTGGTCGTCCACGTTGTAAGGTTCGTTGTGGATAGAACCATGTAAGTGCCGCCTTCCGTCGCGCTCCAGGTCAGCGTGATCGCGCCATTATTTGCCGTGGGCGGATTGAGCGACGGTGTGGAGCTGGGGCCGCCGAGGAAGTTCGTCAAGACTGTTTCAGAAATGGCCGAAACGCTGCCGCCGGCGGGGCTGCCATAATAGGCGCGGCCGATGTTGTAAGGAAACACCGGCACGCCATTGGAATCAATCGCAACAAAGTAGGCGTAGGTGCCATTCGGGAATTCCGGCGTCACGCACCAGCGGCCGTTGTATTCGTCCAGGTCGAAATCCACGCCCTGCGTGTAGCCGTGGTCGCCGAGATAATCGTTGTCTTCCATGTAACGACCAAGTGGATAGCTCGTGCTGACGGTTGGCCCGTTTTGGTTTGACGCGACGTTGAAAATTCTCACCGCCCATTGCGGAATGGTCGTTCGTCCGTTCGCGGTTAAATTGCTCGTGCCGTAATTTCCATTGCGGATGACATAGCCGGAAATCATCCGCCGGATGCCGCTGCCGGCGTTCGTCGCGTTGGAATATCCATAAGGCCCATAGACTGGATAGCCATCCCCGACCCAGCCGAGGATTGGCGAATGCTTCACCGGTGCGTTCGTGTCCTCGCTGTAAGTTTTCGTCGTCGTGTTGTAATCCACGTGGTCGCCGAGCAGAGAGCGCAGCCCGATCGGGTCGGCGTGATAATGATATACGCCGGTGTTTTGCTGGTGCGCATAACCGGCGTCGAACGTCGCGCCCTCGTTCACATAGGCGTCGCGGTTCCAATATCCCGTGCCCGCGCCGCCGGTGTCCGTCGAGCCGTTCCAATAAAACGCGTCCCAGCTGTTGAACATTTCCACCCCATCCACGAAAATTCCGATCTGCCCGCCGCCGGTGAGCGTTTTGCTGGCCGTCACGCCGTTCGTGCGCGGAAAGCGATAAAGCAATTTCTGGTTCACCGGCAAATTTGGAAATGCGCCGTTCTGCCATGGACCCATGTTGTAGCTGGCGAGTCCGGTGCTGCGGACATAAACCCAGTTCGTCGAGGAATCAATTTCCTGCACGCCGCAATACGCCGGATTCGCCTGCGTCTGCGAGCCATTGCTCCAGGTGGTCAGCGTCATGCCCGCGGTTTTCATCGCGTCGTTTGTGTAAATGCGCGCGTATTGGCCGGCGTAGGTGGTGAGCCAGGAATTCGTGCGAGGGTCGGAGGCGCAGGCCGCGATGGCGAACGCAAGGGTTATTCCAGTGATGGCGGATGTGAGGATCGTTTTCATGCCGCCACATTACCCGGTCGAACCTTAAGGAAATGTGAAGATGAAAATAAATTTGGAATTATGCCTTTGACAACTTTTCAATCCCTCTCCTCCCAAAAGGAGGAGCAGCGGCAGCGGCTATGGTGGGGGGGAGGAGGTCAATGATTTCCGCTCTTCATTCGATGTTGGATGTTGGATGTTCAATGTTTTCCGAATTTCAGATTACAGTATGTCAGCATTTCAGCTTTTCAGAATGTCCGTGGTCTCGTGGTCTGTAGCCTTGTCGTCCGTCCTCCCCGCTCCTCGCTCCCCGCTTTCCTATCCGTGTCCATCTGTGCCCATCCGTGGTTAAAAAGTTCGTGAGGAGGCCAATGATTCTTCAATCACAACTCCCCACCCCAGCCCCCTCTGGTGCCTTAATCTTACCTTAAGGTTGGCTCTGCGAGAGTGACGGCGGCGCACGGTTGTGTTAAACCAGTGCAGCCACGGTCAACATGAGAATCCTGATTGTCGAAGACGAACCCGACCTGCTCCGCAGCCTTGCCCAGGCGCTGCGCGAGGAAGGTTACGCCGTGGACACAGCCAACAACGGAGAGGACGGACTCTTCAACGCCGAGGGTTATGACTACGACGCCATCGTGCTCGACGTGATGCTGCCGAAATTGGACGGATGGGAAATTCTCAAGCGCCTGCGCAAAACCAAAAAGACACCCGTGCTCATGCTCACCGCACGCGACCAGTCCCGTGACCGCGTGCGCGGACTCGACACCGGCGCGGACGATTACGTCGTCAAGCCGTTCGATTTGTCCGAACTGTTTGCGCGCCTGCGCGCCATCATCCGCCGCAGTGCGAACAAGACGACGAACGTCATCGAAATTGGCGACGTGAGAATTGACACCGCCGCGCGGAATGTTTCGCTCAAGGAGAAACCGGTGGAACTCACCGCCCGCGAATATTCGCTCGTGGAATTTATCGCCTTGCATCGCGGCGAAGTTGTTACACGCACACAGCTTTACGAGCACCTGTTCGACGAGAACGAAAGCTCGCTTTCCAACTTGCTCGATGTCCACGTCTCCAACGTCCGCAAGAAACTAGGCGCGGAATTCATCATCACCCGCCGCGGTCACGGCTATTGCATTGAATGAAATACGAACATCAGCAAAGTAGGGCGGGCGTCCCGCCTGCCTGGCGAGCGCTTCAGCGCGAGCACGGAGAAATAACTTATTGCGTCGGCTCCGCCGACGCGGGCAGGCGAGACGCCTGCCCTACTTTATGATTCCCAAATCCATCAAGTGGCGGCTGCAAATCTGGTATGGCCTCATCCTCGTTGTCGTGCTGGCGGGCTTCGGTTTTACAGCCTATCAACTTGAGCGCGGGCGAATGCTCGGTCGCATTGATGATGAGCTGCACCTTCGGTTAAATGTTCTAGCCCAATCACTTCACCGGCCACCGGGTAGGCCGGAACAAGGCAGGCCTCCGTTCGATGGCCCGCCACCCGAACAGTTTCCTGACAACGCGCTGCCTGGACAAAATCCGCGTCCGCCGCTTGTATTCCGTTTGCCACAGCAAGCGGCCGGCTTGTTTGACACCAACGACTCGAACGGCTTTTATTTCGTCATCGAATCGCGTGACGGCAAGGAGATCGCCCGTGCCGGCAACGTGCAAAGCCTTCTTGCCAAAGGCGAAGAGGGACTTACGGCTGAAACGGTGGACGCGAATGCGCTGCCGGAATTAAAAAATCCAAATCCACCGCCGGTGAGAAGCGAAGGTGGCTTTCGTGAGGTTTTCGACGTAACGCCGGCCGGCGAAATGGTTCATGTAGGCTGTTCCATTGCACCGGAAATGAAAGAACTCCGGCGAACCGCACTTAATTTGATATCGGTCGGTGGCTTGATTCTGCTCATCGGCCTTGCCGGTGGCTGGTGGCTCGTTTCCCGCGCCATCCATCCGATCGATGACATCAGCGCCGCTGCCGTGAAAATTTCCGCCGGCGATTTGTCGCAGCGCATCAACGTCGCCGAGGCTGAAAGTGAACTCGGCAAACTCGCTTCCGTTCTCAACTCCACCTTCGGCCGCCTCGATGCCGCGTTCGCCCAGCAGAAACAATTTGCTTCCGACGCAGCACACGAGCTACGCACGCCGGTTTCCGTCATGCTCACGCAAACGCAGACCGCCTTGAATCGCGAACGCAGCCCGACCGAATACCGCGAGACTCTCGAAGCCTGCCAGCGCGCCGCGCAGCGGATGCGCAAATTGATTGGCGCGCTGCTCGAACTCGCGCGGCTCGATGCCGGGCAGGAGCAGATGAAGCGGATGAAATTTGATTTGTCCCAAACCGCGCGCAGTTGCGTCGAATTGGTTCGTCCCATTGCCGACGAGCACAGCATCAAAATCCACTGCGAATTGTCTCCGCTCGAATGTGTTGGCGATTCGGAACGCCTTGCGCAAGTCGTTACGAATCTCCTGACCAACGCGATTCAATACAACAAACCGGGTGGCGAAATCCGGATTGCGGCGCAATCGAAGGGCGTAACGGCCCTTCTTACTGTGAGCGATACGGGTATGGGAATTCCGGCGGAGGATTTGCCCCACGTTTTCAAGCGGTTCTATCGCGGTGACAAATCGCGGACGGGCGGCAACGCGGGATTGGGTCTGGCAATTTCCAAGGCCATTATCGAGGCGCATGGCGGCGCGATTGAAGTTTCCAGTAAAGAAGACGCTGGGACCACTTTTACCGTCCGTCTGCCACTGGTGTGATGTTTGGGAGGGTTGCCGTGTCGGCGACCCTAAATTGGAGACAGCCACACGCCGTCCCTCCCCGGAAAATTCAGCGCAGAAACATTTCCGCTGCCGAATCTGCGAAGCGCAACCCTTGGTTCGTAAGTTGAAAACAATTGTCGTCGCGCGAAGCCCAGCCACGCTCGGCAAGTTGATTCATTTCCCCACTCCACTCGCGGCGCAGGTCGAAATCCGTCGTTCGTTGAAATTCTTCAAATGTCCAGCCCGCGTTCATTCGCAGACCGAATGCCGCCGTTTCACCGGCGCGCTTGAGTGGAGGCAGTTCCTCGGTGGATTCGATGGCGCGCCTTCCATTTTCCAATTGCTCGCAGTAAAGCTGCGTGTTCGACCAGTTTTTTGTCCTCACGCCGCGCACATAACCCGTCGCGCTGGGACCAAGCCCGTAAAACGAACCGCCGCGCCAGTAATTCACATTGTGCTTGCAGGCGAGCGCTGGGATTTTTTCGCCACTTGATGCGCCTTTGGCAAAATTTGCAATTTCGTATTGTTGAAATCCGGCGGCGGTGGCGCACGAAACCAATTCGTCATACATCTCGCACGCCAGGTTTTCATCCACGCTGAATTCGCCGGCTTTCATCTGGGCGAACAGCGGCGTGTCGTCCTCGTAAATGACCTCGTAGCTGGAAAGATGCTCGCTTTGCATCGCCATCGCTTCGGCCAGCGTCGCCCGCCAGATTTCCATGGTCTGCGTCGGGATCGCGAACATCAGATCGAGATTGAGATTTTCAAAACCGGCATGCCGCAAAATGTCGAACGACTTGAAAACCATCTCGCGCGAGTGGATGCGGCCCAGGCGGTCGAGCAACTTTTCGTCGAGCGACTGGACGCCCATGGAAATGCGGTTCACGCCGAAGTCGCGGAACAATTTTGCCTTGTCAAGCGAGACGGTCGCGGGATTGCATTCGATGGTGAATTCCTCCGCCCCGGGCAGGTTCAGTTTTTCCATCGTGTGCAGGATTTGTTCCCATTGTCGCAGATTCAGCAGCGACGGTGTGCCGCCGCCGAAAAAGATGGTCTTTGGCTTGAGATCGGGCGCGACCATTTCCATTTCGCGGACAAGCGCGGCAACGTAGCGGTTTACCAGTTCGCCGGAAGATGCCTCGGAATAAAAGGCGCAATACGCGCATTTCTGCGCGCAGAACGGAACGTGAACGTAAAGGCTCTCAATGCGCGTCGCTCTGGATTCCATCATGGGACAAAAATAGCGCGCGCGTTCCTTGCTGGCGAACGAAAAACTCCCGCGGTCACGGGGCATTTGAATGCAGGCGCGTTACGCCGGATTTGCGCGCTGGACGTTTTGGGCCTTCAGACCTTTGTCGCCGGTAACGACCTCGAAGGAGACGGGATCACCTTCATTCAGGGTTTTAAATCCCGGGCCGACGATGGACGAGTGATGCACAAAGACGTCCTGGCCGGAATCCTGGGCGATGAACCCAAACCCTTTTCGGTTGTCGAACCACTTCACTTTGCCGCTGGCCATAATGACTCCTGACTTTCGGGCATGCTCCAAAGGAAAAACGGACACAACCGCAAATCAGTTGTGCCCGGAAATCAATTTTGGAAACGGCTCATGCGTGAATCGGCACCCAAAATAAATGGAAGTTATGTCAGGTGTCAAGTAAAATTAAACCTGCCCCGTCACTCGATTTGCAACGCCTGGTTCAACAATTCCGGCAGATGATTCGCAATCGCGGTTTCGCTGACAACAAGTTCGGCGCCAGCGATTTGTGCAGCGTCCATCATCAAGGTTGCGCCCTCCGTGGCAAATGCAATCACCGGGATATGGCTTGTGACGGCATCGGATTTCAATGCGGCGATGGCTTTGCAGGCGGGGTCGCCGCCCGCCAGATCCACAATCCCCAGCAGCGGCCTTTCGTCCCGCGCACGCGGATGAAACGCGGCTGGATCGTTCACGGTCTGGACGCGGTAATTCAAATCCTGCAGCTTGTTCACCAATTGGCTGCCGGGCATCAGCTTCTCGTAATAGACCAGCGCAAGCGTTTGCGTCACGCGCCCAAGTTGGAGGGGAAACAGTAAAAATGCAAAGGGTTTTGCCTTATGTGCCGGACTCCGAAGTCATCTGGATTTCCGGCCGGATTGAAACCGCATTGGTGCCGGGAAAATCCGGTGGCACCGGAACCGTCACCGGTCTCCCCGCGAGCCATTGTATCGCGCGCGGAATGAGGGTCTGCACCGCTGCGCATCTCATGCTCGTCGGTTGCACGTCGCCCTTCCAGACGTGGCCGTAGGTGGAAACATAAACGCGGCCCTTGCCATAAGTGGTTGTCCATTCCACCGGCCATAGCAACCCTTGTCCCTTCTTGGAATCGCGGGCGTAGGCGAGCACCTGCACATTTGTCGCCGGGCCGCGCGCATAATAATAAACCTCCATGTCCGGCGAGAGCCACTGGCGCGGCATCCCGGTGTGGATCGGATCGTCGCCAAGACGCGTGACAAGCACATCGCCGCGCGGACCGTGGCTCGTGTTGCCGCCTTCGCCTGCCGGAATCTGCACGATCGTTCCGTCCTCGTTCACGCGGATGGATGCGCCATAATCCGCCTTGCGCCAGCACAACCCGACCATTTGCTCGTATTCTTTCCAGCCGACAAAGGCGTTCTCGGCGGAATGAAAAATATAAACCCCGCCGCCGTTGCGGACGAAACCCTCAAAATCTGTTTTCACCGGCTCCGGCCACTTCGGACCGTGGCTGATGTCGTTGCAATTCTGGATCACCACGTCGTAATCGGAAAACTTCGGACGCCACTCGGCCCAGTCTTCGCCATTGGTCGTCTGCGGCGCGGTGCTGATGGCAACATCAAATAAACCGGTCGGTGCCAGGACACTGCGGATGAGAGCCGTCGTCTGCTGCCAGTCGTGGTTGCTGAATCCGTCCACGATCAGCACGCGGATTTTGGGTTCACCGGTTCCGGCGGACAGGACAAATCCGGCAAACAGGATTGCCACAAGGCACAGGTAAAGGCGACGGTTCATGCCGGGATGCTAAAGAAAAGAAAGCCTCATGTGAATCATTAACGCGCAATCCATCCACCGCCGACCACCAGATCATCCTGATAAAACTCTGCCGCCTGGCCGGATGTGATGGCGCAAAAAATAACACCCTACTTCGTCTTTTCGCAGATATTCCGATAGCGCTCCACCGCCGCGCCAATGCCCGGCTTGTTGCCGAACGCGACATCCTTGTAAAGCGGCGCGCAGGACGGATGCGTCACCTTCAATTTGCTCCATTCCTGCCAAAGTTCGTCGTATCTGGCCATGGCGGCCGAAAGTTTTTCGCAATCGTATTGTCCTGATTTGTCACCCATCGCGCCGTAGAGCAGGATTGTCCATGCCTGCTCAAAAATGGAATACTTGATCCGACCATAGGCGCAGGAGACCTCGACAAAATCCTGCGTTGCCGGATCGGCAAAATGAATTTGCCGGGCGAGCGATTCAATCTGCTTCCAATCGGCGACGGACTCGGCCTTTTCCGCAAGCGCGGCGGCAACGAGATTGGTCGTCGCGAACGCGCTTAAATTTGGCGCGGCCATGAAATCATCTCGTGCCCACCAAAGATCCACCGGCTTGATGAGGCTGCATTGCCCGCGCAACACGGCGGCGGCGGACAGCAGGTTCAACTGGCGAAAACGGGCTGCGTCATCGCCTTTCAAATGCTGTTGTTGAGTGGCGAACTCGTTGAATATCTCCTCCTCGGTGCAGTTCGGATTCTCCGCGTATCTGGCGATGACGTAAGCATTGAGCGCGCACCAAAACTCATTGGTGATGTAAGGCCCCTCCCAACCGCCGCCGCGCGACCACGTCCATACGCCGGCGAAATTGGTGTTGTTGACGATGTCGCGCAAACCGCGTGGCTGACCGGGTCGCATGATCTTCGCATATTCTTCCCAGCCGTTGATGACGCCGTCGCCGACGTAATACGGATGCGCGCCCTTGCCATACGCCTCGCGCTGGCATTGCACCTCGACAATCTGCCGGTGTTTGCCAATGCCAAGCGTGGGATTGAACGGCGTCATGCGCAGGAAATCCCCGGCCTGATGCTTGATGGAGAAAATCAAGTCGGGGTGCGGCTCAATCGCGTCCGTCACCTTCAGATAATATTCCGGATTGACGTGAAAATTATTTCCAAAATCCCAGGTGCGATAGATCACCATCTTGCCTCGTTTCACGCAGGCTTCGTCGCGCAAAATCTTAAGCATCGTCACGTGGCTGTCCGGCCCGTGGATGATAACCGTGCTGCTTTGCGTCTTGCTTTCGTTGACGTTGGCGCTCGCCGCATGAAACGGCGAGTCTTGCAGATAAATTTCTCCGGTGCGCACGACAAGTCCATCCAAGGCGGGACAACGGTCGAATAATTCCGCGATTTGCGCGCGCAGAATCTTTTGTGTCATTGGCCGTTCTAGATCAATCCGTCCGCGCTCGTCGCAGATGTCACTTTTGAATTTCGCAACGAGCGCTTTGGGCAACACTATAAATTGAAACCATGCGTAGGCTTTGATTCCCGCTGCGTGTGCGAGTTGCGCCTTGAGTTCGAGCGCCTGTGCGTGCTGCTCAATCCACGTCCGCGCTTCACTTCCTTTCGGTAAAATATCCGGTGCAATTGCGTCGAACGTCTCGCAAGAATCCGCCTCGGCCTCGATGACTTGTCCATTGTAACCCCAATCGGCGAGCCGGTGCGGGTCGCGAAATGCCGACGGCTGTTGCGATTCGCCGGGATTGTCCTGCACCATGTCCATGACAAACCGCGCCGGAGAATCTTCATCGGCTTTGGCAACGCACGAGGAAGCTCCGATGAAAACCCCGGTCAGAACCAGCCGGGCGATGGGGGAAAAAATAAATTTTGAAAAACGCTGCGTGAACACGCCGTTGTTTTACCACGCCGAAAGAAACAGGCGAGCAAATGTTCAGCGGCAAATCCACCCGCCGCCAACGACCAAATCGTCCTGATAAAACACCGCCGCCTGGCCGGGCGTGATGGCGCGTTGGGCGGAATGCAATTTCACTTTCACCGAACCGTTGCCAGTCGGCGTCACCGTCGCGGGCGTGCCGGGATGGTTGTAACGGATTTTCGTCGTGACTTCGATTGGCGCGGCCAGCTTGTCGAACGGATGCCAGTTGCAATTCGTCGCGGTGAATTCATCGCGATCCAGGGCAGATTCATCGCCGACAACGACGCGATTATTTTCCGCATCCAGTTCGACGACATAAACTGGCTTGGGTGTGGTGATGCCCAACCCCTTGCGCTGGCCAATCGTGTAAAACTCGATGCCGTCGTGATGGCCAAGGACGTGGTCGTGCAAATCCACAATCTCACCGCGATGCTTTTGGACGAGGTTCGCTTGCTGGAGAAAGCCGCCATAGTTGTTGTCCGGCACGAAGCAAATTTCCATGCTCTCCTCCTTGTCGGCGGTCTTGAGATTGCAATGCCGCGCCACTTCGCGCGTGTCGCTCTTGGTCTTTTCGCCAAGCGGAAAAAACGCGCGCGCAAGCTGGTCCTGCCGCAGCGAGAACAGAAAGTAACTCTGATCCTTCCGCAAATCACGTCCGCGCTTCAATAAATATCGCGTAGCAGCCGACGTGAGTCGGCTCTGATTTTCAAATAGAGCGAACTCACTTTCGCTGCTACGTTCAATCCGCGCAAAATGTCCCGTGGCAATAAACTCCGCGCCGAGCTGGTCCGCCCGGTCAATGAGTCGGCCAAACTTCAGGTTCTGATTGCACATCACGCACGGATTCGGCGTGCGCCCGGCCTTGTATTCGTCAGCGAAGTATTGGATGACGTGCTTCTGGAATTCCGCCGCCTCGTCAATGAGGTAATACGGGATGTCCAGTTTGTCGCAGACCGAGCGCGCGTCGGTGACGGCCTGCGGGCCGCAGCATTTGTCCTCCGCGCGATTCACGCAATCTTGCGGCCAGAGCTTGAGCGTGATGCCGATGACGTCGTAGCCCTGTTCCAGCAACAGCGCCGCCGTCGCCGAGGAATCAACTCCTCCGCTCATGCCGCAGACGACCCGCTGACGCTTTTGCGAATTCACAGTGGGACATTATACAATGCGCCGGCGGCGTGTAAAATGGTTTGCGAGGTGAGTTGAAGGAAAACACTATTGCGCCGCCTCAAAGTCCGCCGGTGAAAATTTCTGATTCACAGAAATGCTTTCATGCGTTTGCGTAAAATCGACTATCACGTTTTGAATTTGCCTCAGCCCTGTTCTTAAAGTCGCAATAGCTTGGGGTGTCACCGGTATTTTTTGGCTTACTAGGATATTTGTCAGCTCCGAATCGCTGCGTGGTGCATTAAAAACTTGGTGGATGGTTCTAAATTGGCGAATGAGATAATCCTGTTTGCCAATCCAAAGGGTCTTTCTTCCGGCTCTGCCGCTCAAAATAACATAACAATCAACACCGCCAACAAATTCATCCTTCTGTTTTTGCAGCGTGGAATTGGTGGGATTCAAAACGCTTTCTCCATATCCCGGCCATGTTAACCCAAAGAACGCTCCAGGGATCGCGGTAGAAGCTTCTCCCGAAACGCCTCTGACAAAGCCCAAATTCGTGGGCATATCCCTTTCTTGATTCGGTTTGCCGGACGGAGGAATAGCAACGAAATCCCCGCTTCCAGACGACCAGATGATTCCCTTGCTAGAGTTGCTAGTCATCGAGGTGTTCTTGCTGAAGCTTCCAACAACTTGGGCTTGAGACCATTCAATGCGATACAAATTTGGCCGCTGCAAACGGATGCTAAAATCAATTGTCTCAATTTGGTTTCCCTGTTTTGTGATAGACCGTCCGGTGCCGCTGTAACTGGAAAGAGCTGCGTAAGCGGTCTGCGCTCTTTTGACGATTTCCTGCGGCGTCAGGTTGGTTCCGTTTGCGGTTTCGGAGGTAGTCATTGAAACCACCACTATCCCCGCCGACAGCAACATAGCCGCGCCGACAGCACCCGCAATTTTCATCTTTGCCCATGCCATAAGATTCGATGCTCCTTTCACTAAAATTAAGGTTGAACCGCCAGCCGCCGCACCTTTGGCCACTGCGACGGCCGTCACGGCCTTTGCTAGCGCTACGGGCGCGGCTTGAACGGAATTGGCGGAAATCACCGCCGTCAAAACCGCAGCGGGAAGTACAATGCCGCGCTTGGTAAAGAATCCGCGCAACTTTTCCACCGCGCGATGCACCCGTCTTTGCGCCGCTGTTTCATTCATCCTTAACGCTGCCGCGACTTCGCGCAGATTTTTGTCCTTGAAAAACCGCAGCATCACGGCGTCTCGATCTTTTTTCCCCAGCCGCGACACGGCTTCATCCAGCAAGGGCGCGAGCTGATTCCAGGTTGCCGCATCATTGTTCTCTTGTACGGTGGATTGCATGTAAGCCTCCTGTTCGCGAAATTGCCGGCGGCGTTCCCCGCGCAGGAAGCTTAACGCCGTCAGACGCGTCGTTTCAAAAAGCCAGCCTTCGAGGGTGGTGTTCGGGCGCAGATTGACGGCTTTGCGAGCGAGGATGATGAAGACGGCTTGCGTGATTTCCTCGGCATGGGCGGCAATTCCGACGTGCCGGAGCGCCGCCGAATAAACCAGGCTGACATGCCGTTCAACCAGTACGGCAAAGGCGGCTTCCGAGCCTTTCCGGTCGTAATCCCGCAACAGTTCCATGTCGCTCGCATCGTGCATCTGACTATTTATTGCCGATGGATGCGAAATCAGACAATGATTTTGCTTTTATTTCGGTGCCGGTAGCTACGGCCATTTTTCAATGAGAGTCTTCTTGGACCGCGCCGATTCGCTTTGTGTCGAGGGCGATGTCGTCGTAATAAACATCGAACGCCCCGGGTGTTGCGCCCCAGAGACGGAACCCGAAGGAAAAGTCAGTGAACCCGCCGATGATATCGTTCGTTGCGCCGGTGAACTTGGCAACGAAGCCCGTATCGTTGGTCAGTTTTCCATCCACCCACATGGTCGCGTGATCGGGATGGTCGTTGAATTCCCATTCGAGGCAGAACCAGCGGTCGAGGGGAATGATGCCGTCGTGGTGATAATCCTCCCGGTTGCCATCGGGCCGCAGTTCGGCGTAGCTCAACTGCCATGCGCCGTGGTCGGCGGCGATTTCCTGGTATTTGTTCATCGGAAACCCCGGCGTGCCGGACATGATCAAAATGGTGTGACGGCTCGGCGGTCTGGGCGTGACGAACATAGAGACGCGTCCGAAGTAATGTTTTCGCAACGCATCGGGCAGGTATTGCGCGGTGATGAAGGCCCAGGTTTTGTTGGTGGGTGATGGGCAGCTGACCCGTAGCGCGAAGTGTCCGTGAGCGGCCTTTTCGCTTTGCACTTCAATGACGTTGCCGCCGGTTACCGCCTGCGTCCAGATGTTGGTGTTGAGTTTGCCGGACTCGAAATCCTCGGAGAACAGCGGTTGCGTCGGCGCAGGTTCCAGCGGCGCGTTCGTCCCGGCGCAATGACCATTCAAGGCGGCGAACAGCCAAAAGCACCAAAGCGATTTATGAAAGAGATCCGTTTTCACGTCGGACAGGCGCCGCGATAGGGTCAACGCTTGTAGTGGCAGAGGTAGGCCACGTCTGCCACGGCCTCGACCTCAAACTTCACGTTCGGCGGCACGACAAAGAACTGGCCCTTGCCGTGGCTTTTCCAGTCGCCGCCGGGCAGTTTGGCCTTGAGCGTTCCGGCCACGATGTGCATGTGTTCCTCGCAGTCGGTGCCGAAGCTGTATTTGCCCGGTTCAATCACGCCGACCGTGGCAGGGCCATCGGGTGTGCTGACAACCAAGCTTTGGACTTTTCCATCAAAATATGAGTTATGCTTCATGCGCCCTTTAATGCCGGTTTCCGGCGGCATTGACAACACAAACCGCACTCGTCGTAGCGGCGTCTCGGAACTGGCCTTGGATGTTGGATGTTCGATGTTCCCCACCCTCAACCCTCAACCTTTTGTCACCCGTCTGCACGCGGTTCGTTGTGTAATGACAAGTAATGTGTCTTAGTAATATAACTTAAAATAAAAACAGATTCATTATGTTATTGCATTGATAGCCAGCTTGGGTACCATGCCCTCGTTCTTTGACATAAGAATATGCTTTGTCCCGTTCACTCCGTCCGCGAGCCGGCATGTGCGTTGCGGCGACGACCCCTCGTCGCCGCAACTCCGGCCCCCTGCTGTTCATTCGTTGTTCAATGTTCGGCGTTGGATGTTCGATGTTTCCCATTTCAACATTTCCATCCGTGTTAATTCCTGTCCATCCGCCCTTGTCGCGCCGTAGTGAAACGAAGGCGGGTGGTTAATGTCTTCTTTGCGTCTTCCGCACCTTTGCGTCTTTACGTTAAATTCAGGCTGCTTTGCGTTTTTTGTGCATTTTTGCGGCTAAAACAAATCCGTGTTAATCCGTGAAATCCGTGTCTAACGAGGCGCAAAAATTGAAATTTAGGTGACTTTATTTTCCCTTTTGTTCCCTCAACGGGGGCCAACCCCTCATGAAAAAGCCGGTTTGTGGTACAATCCGGTGTAATTCGGTACAGTGATTGGCCTGTGGGAGACGACGTAAGAAGTCTTGGCATTCTAGCTGGATGCCAACAGGAACTTTACCCTGAAAAACTTTTTTTTGGTAAAGAAAAGGTAAAGTTTTGGATGCTCTATCAACCACTTACGACGATTCACCCTCTGCTTGGTAAAGAAAAGGTAAAGTTTTATAATTCGGCATTTAGCGCCAAAATAGCACACACCCATTATTCAGTTATCTGGCTTTCCAGCTCCATGCTCCCCGCTCCCCGCTTTCCCATCCGTGTTAATCTATGTCCATCCGTGGTTGAAAGTCCGTGGTCAGTAGTCCTATAGTCTCTGGTTCTTTTTGTCGTTAAGGGCAAATCGCCTGGCGCGCGCCAAAAGGGCATGACAAAAACGTCAAAACGCGCCAAAATGCGCCAAAACGCGACATGCCCCCTCAAAATCCGCCTGCCGCGCCGAAGTCAGACGAAGGCGGGTGGTTGATAAGTGCTTGCAGACCGGAAAGCGGCCGGAAAACGACCTGTTTTATCATCGGTTCCCGGCTTCTAAAAACTTGACCGTGTGAAAATAAGACCCATTTCGGTCAAGAAACGGTCAAGTTTTGAATGCTCTATCAACCACTTACGACGATTGGACTGAAAATTGGTAAAGTAAGTTTTTTATGTGTTTCGTGGTTAGTAAATCCGTGCTCACCCGACTGCCGCGCCGAAATCAGATGAAGGGGATGGTTGAGACAAGTCTTTGCGCCCTCAACATCTTTGTGTCTTTGTGTTAAATTCAGCCTGTTTTGCGTTCTCTGTGTGCTTTTGCGGCTGAAACCAATTTGCGTCTCCCATCCGTGTTCATCCGTGTCGATCCGTGGTTAAGGTTTCAGATTGGATTGAGCATTGGCGCGTGAATTTTGAAAACATTTATTGCACAACGGCCAGAATAAAGTAAAAAATAAGCGAACGACCGGCGTCAGTCGCCGAAGCAATGACCAGAAACAAAGAGTCGAAACATAATCCCGGCGGGGTGCAAATAGCGCCGCCGCCCAAACAGGGGCTTTACGATCCGCAATTCGAGCACGATTCTTGCGGCGTCGGTTTCGTCGTCCACATGAAGGGGCACAAATCCCACCAGTTGGTGGCGGACGCACTGCGAATCCTCGTGAACCTCGACCACCGCGGCGCCTGTGGCTGCGAGGCCAATACCGGCGATGGCGCGGGCATCCTTCTGCAGGTGCCGCACGAGTTCCTGGTGGCGGCGACGGAGAAGCTTGGTTTCAAGCTGCCGGCATCAGGGCAATACGGCGTCGGCATGTTGTTCATGCCCAAAAATCCGGCGGAACGCGAAGCGGTCAAGGCCGCGATCGCCAAAATCATTTCCGACGAAGGCCAGACGCTGCTCGGCTGGCGCGACATTCCCACGGACAATTCGTCGCTCGGCAAAACCGCCGTGGCCGCCGAGCCGTACATGATGCAGGTGTTCATCGGGCGCAATCCGGTGTTGAAGGATGTCCAGGCGTTCGAGCGCAAGCTTTATGTCATCCGCAAGGTTGCCGAGCAGCAAATCCGTTACGGCGGGAAAATTTCCGGCGGCAAATGGTTTTATGTCTCCAGCCTGTCGAGCCGCACGGTCATTTACAAAGGCATGCTGATGCCGGAGCAGGTCGGAAAATACTTCGCCGATCTGCGCGACCCCGGCATGACCACGGCGCTGGCGCTGGTCCATTCGCGGTTTTCGACGAATACGTTTCCAAGCTGGGATCGTGCGCATCCGAACCGCTGCATCGCGCACAACGGCGAAATCAATACGCTGCGCGGCAACGTCAACTGGATGAAGGCGCGGCAGATGTTGTTCGCGAGCAAGTTGTTTGGCGAGGACATCAAAAAAATCATCCCGGTCATCAACACCGACGGCAGCGATTCGGCGCAGTTCGACAATTGCGTGGAGATGCTCGTGATGGCGGGACGCGAACTGCCACACGCGATGATGATGATGATTCCCGAGCCGTGGGAAAATCACGAGAGCATGGACGCGGAGCGCCGCGCCTTTTACGAGTTTCATTCCTGTCTCATCGAGCCGTGGGATGGCCCGGCTTCGATGGCGTTCACGGACGGAACAATGATTGGCGCATGCCTCGACCGCAACGGCCTGCGCCCGTCTCGTTATTACGTCACGAAAGATGATCTGGTCGTCATGGCGTCGGAGGCGGGCGTGCTGCCGATTGCGCCGGAGCGCATCGCCATCAAGGGCCGTTTGCAGCCGGGCCGCATGTTTCTTGTGGACATCGAGCAGGGCCGCATCGTCGCGGACGAGGAACTGAAGAAAAAATATTCCAGCGCGCAGCCGTATAAAAAATGGCTCGAAGAGAATCACGTCCTTCTGGAAAATGTGCCGGAGCCGGTGGAGAACACCCAGTTCACCCAGCACAAACTGCAGCAGCAGCAGCAGGCGTTTGGCTACACGTTTGAGGATTTGCGGTTCATCATCGGGCCGATGGGCAATGACGGCGTGCAGCCGCTTGGCTCGATGGGCACCGATACGCCGCTCGCTGTTTTGTCGAACAAATCGCAGTTGCTCTACAATTATTTCAAGCAGCTGTTTGCGCAGGTCACGAACCCGCCGATTGACCCCATCCGTGAGGAGATTGTCACCTCCACCGAGATCATGCTCGGCGGCGAAGGAAACATCCTGGAGCCGACTCCGGAAAGTTCCCGGATGATCAAGCTCAAGCATCCGATTCTCTCGAACGACGAACTGGAAAAACTCCGCCAGGTCAACCGTCCCGGTTTCAAAGCCGTGACGCTGCCCATTTTGTTTGAGGCGGCCGGTGGCGCAAAAAGTCTGGAGAGTGCGCTGGACAAATTGTTTGCCGAAGCTGACGGGGCCATTGCGGACGGCGTGAACATCCTGGTTTTGTCAGACCGCGGCATCAGCAGGGAACTCGCGCCGGTTCCGGCGCTGCTCGCCATTGCCGGTTTGCATCATCATCTCATCCGCAGCGGCACGCGGACAAAAGTCGGCCTCGTCCTCGAATCCGGCGAACCGCGCGAGGTGCATCATTTTGCGCTGCTCATCGGCTACGGCTGCACGGCCATAAATCCTTATCTCGCGTTTGCGACGCTCGACGATTTGATTCATCAGGGCTTGCTGACCAAGACCGATCACAAGACCGCGATCAAAAAATATACAAAGGCCGCCATCAAGGGCGTTGTCAAAACGATGGCCAAGATGGGCATCTCGACGGTTCAAAGCTATCACGGCGCGCAGATTTTTGAGGCCATCGGCCTTAACAGCGGGGTCGTGGATAAATATTTCACTTGGACACCGTCGCGCATCCAGGGCGTCGGCCTCGACGTGATTGCCGAGGAGGCGCTCACGCGCCATCGGCACGCGTTTCCCGACCGCCAGGTCAACGGCGTTTTGGATGCGGGCGGCCAGTATCAATGGCGCGACAACGGCGAATTCCATCTGTTCAACCCGCAGTCCATCCACAAATTGCAAAGCGCCTGCCGCACTGGCAGCTACAAGACATTTCTGGAATACGCCGCGCTCATCAACAATCAGGCCAAAAATCTTTGCACGCTGCGCGGCCTGCTGGATTTTAAATTTGCCGAAAATCCCATCCCGATTGACGAAGTCGAACCCGTCGGGGAAATCGTGAAGCGTTTCAAAACCGGCGCTATGAGCTATGGCTCAATATCGAAGGAAGCTCACGAGGCGCTCGCCATTGCGATGAACCGTCTCGGTGGCCGCTCGAATACCGGCGAAGGCGGCGAAGACCCGGCGCGTTACATTCCCGAACCGAATGGCGACTCGAAAAATTCCGCCATCAAGCAGGTTGCGAGCGGCCGTTTCGGCGTGACGAGCCATTACCTCGTCAACGCGAAGGAGCTTCAGATCAAGATGGCCCAGGGCGCGAAGCCCGGCGAAGGCGGCGAATTGCCCGGCAAAAAAGTTTATCCGCCCATCGCCAAGGTGCGCGGCACAACGGCGGGCGTTGGCCTGATTTCGCCGCCGCCGCATCACGACATTTACTCCATCGAGGATTTGGCGGAATTGATTCACGACCTGAAAAACTCGAACCGCAACGCGCGCGTGAGCGTGAAGCTTGTCGCCGAGGTCGGCGTCGGCACGATCGCCGCCGGCGTTTCGAAGGCGCACGCGGATGTGGTTTTGATTGCCGGTCACGACGGCGGCACGGGCGCATCGCCGCTGTCATCCATCAAGCACGCGGGCGGCCCGTGGGAACTCGGCCTCGCCGAGGCGCACCAGACGCTTGTGCTGAACAATCTTCGCAGCCGCATTTACGTCGAGGCGGACGGCCAGATGAAAACAGGGCGTGATGTGGCCATCGCCGCATTGCTCGGCGCGGAGGAATTTGGTTTCGCGACCGCGCCGCTGGTTTCGCTCGGCTGCATCATGATGCGCGTCTGTCATCTGAACACCTGTCCCGTCGGCGTCGCCACGCAGGACCCGCGCCTGCGCGCGCGGTTCGCGGGCAGCGCGGATAATGCCGTAAACTTCATGAAGTTCGTCGCCCAGGAACTTCGTGAAATCATGGCCACGCTCGGTTTCCGCAAACTCGAAGACATGGTCGGTCGCACGGACAAATTGATTCCGTGGAAGGCAATCGAACATTGGAAGGCCAGGGGGCTTGATCTGACGCCAATTTTGTATCAGCCCGAAGCCGGGCCGGAAGTTGGTCGTTACCGCCAGCAAGACCAGGATCATGGTCTGGAAAAATCCCTGGATGTGACGAAGCTTTTGGACATTTGCAAACCGGCTATCGAACGCGGCGAAAAAGTCCGCGCCGAACTGCCGATTCACAACGTCAACCGCGTCGTGGGCACCATCACCGGTAGTGAGGTGACAAAGAAATGGGGTCCGAACGGCCTGCCCGAAGACACGATCCATCTTAAATTCAACGGCAGCGCGGGCCAGAGCCTCGGTGCATTCATGCCGCCCGGCATGACGATTGAGCTCGAAGGCGACGCGAACGATTATCTCGGCAAAGGTTTGAGCGGCGGAAAAATCATCGTCTATCCGCCGAAGGGTTCGACCTTCGTGGCCGAGGACAACATCATTATCGGCAACGTGGCGCTTTACGGCGCGACATCGGGCGAGATTTTTATTCGCGGCGTGGCAGGCGAACGCTTCGGTGTCCGCAATTCCGGCGTCAATGCCGTCGTCGAGGCCGTCGGCGATCATGGCTGCGAATACATGACCGGTGGGCGCGTGGTGATTCTTGGCAGGACCGGGCGCAATTTCGCCGCCGGCATGAGCGGCGGCATTGCTTACGTTCTCGACGAAGCTGGAGATTTTGCGACGCGCTGCAACATGGAGCTTGTCGGCCTCGAAAAACTCGAGGAGGAAGATTTTGCGACACTCAAGGCGGCGATTGAAGAGCACGCGATTAACACCAAAAGCGCGCGCGCCGCGAAAATTCTCGCAGAGTGGCAGTCGTTCGCGCCAAAATTTGTGAAAGTGATGCCGCAGGATTACAAGCGCGTGCTGCAATCGCTGAAAAAGGTGCAGTCGCAAGGCTTGAGCGGCGAGGACGCGATCATGGCCGCGTTCGAGGAAAACGTGAAGGGCGGGCATTGAGTTAATCGGAATTATTTAACCCAAATCAACGATGGGCAAACCAACCGGATTTTTGGAGTTTAAACGCGAACTGCCGCCGGACCGCACGGCGGGGTCGCGCGTTGCCGATTGGAAGGAATTTCACGAGCACCTGCCCGAGGCTGACCTGAAGAAACAGGGCGCGCGCTGCATGGATTGCGGTATTCCATTCTGCCACACCGGTCAGCTCGTCAGCGGCATGGCCAGCGGTTGCCCGATTCACAACCTTATTCCTGAATGGAACGATCTCGTCTATCGCGGACTCTGGAAGGAGGCGCTCGAACGCCTGCACAAGACGAACAATTTTCCCGAATTCACCGGTCGCGTCTGCCCCGCGCCGTGCGAAGGCTCGTGCGTGCTCGGCATCAACAACCCGCCCGTCACCATCAAGAACATCGAGTGCGCCATCATTGACCACGGCTGGGAAAACGGCTGGGTCAAACCCGAACCGCCCAAAAAGCGCACCGGCAAAAAGGTCGCCGTCATCGGTTCCGGCCCGGCTGGAATCAGCGCCGCCGCGCAGCTCAACAAGGCCGGCCACCTCGTCACCGTTTTCGAACGCGCCGACCGTCCCGGCGGCCTGCTCATGTATGGCATCCCCAACATGAAGCTCGACAAAAACGAGGTCGTGATGCGCCGCATCAAGCAGATGCAGGACGAAGGCATCCAGTTCGTCTGCAATACCGAGGTCGGGAAGAATTATCCGGCGGAGAAATTGTTGAAGGAGTTCGACGCCGTCATTCTCGCCACCGGCGCGACCAAGCCGCGCGATTTGCCAATCGAAGGCCGCCAGCTCAAGGGCATCCACTTCGCGATGGATTTTCTCACCGCGAATACCAGGAGCATTCTGGACGGACACAAGAACGGCAGCTTCGTTGACGCCACGGCGAAGGACGTCGTCGTCATCGGCGGCGGCGATACCGGGACGGATTGTGTCGGCACCTCGATGCGGCACGGCTGCAAATCGCTCGTGCAGGTGGAAATCCTGCCCAAGCCGCCGCTCGAACGCGCCAGGGACAATCCATGGCCCGAATGGCCGAAAGTTTACGCGATGGATTACGGCCAGCAGGAGGCCGCCGCGAAATTTGGCGCCGACCCGCGCGTTTATCTCACTACTGCAACGAAGTTTGAAGCCGATGCCCACGGCCACGTCAAGGCCGTCCACACAGTTCAGGTGGAATGGACAAAGAACGACAAGGGCCAGTTTATCCCGAAGAACGTTCCCGGCTCGGAAAAAGTTCTGCCCGCACAGCTCGTCCTGCTCGCGATGGGTTTTCTCGGACCCGAACAGCCGTTGCTCGACGCTCTCGGCATCGAACGCGATGCGCGTAGCAATGCGAAGGCCGAGTTCGAGAAATACTCCACGAACATCAAAGGCGTGTTTGCCAGCGGCGACTGCCGGCGCGGGCAGAGCCTCGTTGTGTGGGCCTTCAACGAAGGCCGCGGCGCGGCCCGCGAATGCGACCGCTACCTCATGGGGGCGACGGATTTGCCTTAAGTTTCGTCCGCAGATTTCACTGATTGGCGTAGATTCAACCTGAAATTGTGCTAGCAAAAGTTGTGAATAAGAAACCATTGAAACAAGGTAAAGTTCCTTGTTAAAAGGGAAGAGGCACGATTGATTTAGCTGGCAGGCTCGAATTAGCTGTTCCTTCAATGGCAGACTTGGCTAATCCGTTCAATCAATCATGCCTTATACATTACGCAGTAAATTAAAATGGGTTTCTAGGACAACATATTAACTCTTGTACACGAGTTGTTCACAAATGACGTTTTACCCTTTATTTTCAATGCTTTCAAAGATAGTATGAATTGTTAGTAGGTGTGTATAATCGTTCACTGAATTGAAGCGCCAAATCGCTGGATGGAAAAGAAAATTATTCCGCCACCAGCTCCGCCGCGCTGGCGTTCGCCTTGACCTGTTCGGGATTTTTGCAGCCGCAAACCACGGAGGAGACCAGCGGGTTGCGCAGGCACCAGGCCATCGCCCATTTCGCCATCGGAACGTCGGCAGGCACTTCTTCCTTTTGCAGGCGCTCAACTTCGACCAAATCACGCTTCATTTTTCCCGCGTCCATCTTGGAGCGCACGTCATTTGTCGGGAATGTCGCGCCCTGTTTGTATTTGCCGGTGAGCAATCCGCTGGCGAGTGGCACGCGGCCAATGATCCCGAGGTTATTTTCCCGCGCGTGTGGGAAGAATAGTTGCTCCGGTCTGCGGTCGAGACGGTTGTAGAAAACCTGCAACGCCTCCGCGCCGAGCTTCGCGGCTTCACGCGCCTGAAGCTCGCTGCCTTTTTGCATGATGGAGACGCCGAGGTGACGGATTTTGCCCGCGCGTTTTTGTTCAGCCAGCATCGCCAAGAGTTTTTCGTTCCGAAACAGTTCGTCCGAGCCGGAGTGAAATTGATACAGGTCAATCGTCTCGACGCGTAGCGCGTTGAGCGAGGCGTCGAGCTGGGCGCGCACGCCTTCCACGGAAAAATCGTCGTCTCGGTTCAGGAAACTATTGAAGTGATGGCCGAACTTGGTCGCCACGATCCAGCGCGAACGGTCGTGCCGCGACAGGTAATCGCCGACCAGATTTTCAGAGAGATGATCCGGCCCGTAACATTCGGCGGTGTCAACGAGGTTGATGCCGCAATCCGCCGCCGCGTCGAGGATGGCGTCCACCTCGGCCTGCGAAAAATCCCGGCCCCATTCGCCGCCGAACTGCCAGGTGCCGGCCCCGATGACGGAGACGCGCAAGCCGGTTTTGCCCAAAATCCGATAACGCATGGCAAATGTTAGCGCGCAAATTCGGCTTGCGCCAAGTTTGTTCGTTGCTAAAGTTAAGCGCAATTTCACCCGCCGGTTGCGGCGGTTTTTTCATTTAACCTTTATTTAACAAAGCGTGAAAATTTTCAGCGGCACAGCAAACGAACCTTTGGCCCGGGCCATCTGCAAATCCGTCGGTTGCGAACTGGGCAAGTGCGCCATCAAGCCGTTCCCCGATGGCGAGACGTTCGTCAAAATCGAGGAGAACGTGCGCGGCGAGGAGGTTTACATCGTCCAGCCGACATCGCCGCCGACGAACCACAATCTGATGGAGCTGTTCATCATGATTGATGCGCTGCGCCGCGCCAGCGCCAAGCGCATCACCGCGGTGCTGCCGTTTTACGGTTATGCGCGCCAGGACCGCAAGGACCAGCCGCGCGTACCCATCACCGCCAAACTCGTCGCCAACCTGCTCGTCGCCGCGGGCGCGAACCGCATCCTGACGATTGATTTGCACGCGCAGCAGATTCAGGGGTTTTTCGACATCCCGGTGGATCATCTCTACGCCGCGCCGGTCATGTATGAGTATTTGCGGAAGAAAAACCTGAAGGATCTCGTCGTGGTCAGCCCGGACGTGGGCGGTTTGAAGATGGCGCACGCCTATTCGCAGGTGTTGGAAGCGGGCCTGGCCATCGTCGCCAAGCGGCGCAAAAGCGCCACGGAAGTCGAGTCCATGGCCGTCATCGGCGACATCAAGGGCAAAAACATCCTGATGGTGGATGATTTGACGGAGACGGCCGGGACGCTGACGCAGGCGGCGGCATTGCTGAAGAAAAAGGGCGCAAAGAACATTCTCGCCTGTGTTTCCCATGCCATTTTGAGCGAGATAGGCATCGAAAGATTACGCAAATCGGCCATTGACGAATTGATTACAACTGATACAGTCCAACGCCCGCCAATTGACGGTGTGAAGATTGTAACACTGTCCGTGGCGGGACTTTTGGGTGAAGCCATCAAACGGATTCACAGCAATTCGTCGGTGAATTCACTGTTTGAATTCAAAGGCGGGCGCACGAGTTAGCGCCGCGAACGATAATTTAATTTTAGAAAATGAAATCAGTGCCTTTAAAAGCGTTTCCACGCACGCAAGTGCGGCGGGGTGAAGTGAAAAAGTTACGCGGCGTGGGCCGCGTGCCGGCGATCATTTATGGCCGCCAGGCCAAGCCGCAGAATCTCGAAGTCAGCGAGAAGGAATTCGGCGACTTGATTCACCATTCTGTCTCGGAAAATCTGCTCGTGGATTTGTCCGTAGAAAACGACGCGCGAGCCAAACGCCTCGCGCTCGTGCAGGAAATTCAGCATCATCCGCTCGACGGCAAGGTGCTGCACGTGGATTTTCACGAAGTCTCCGAAAACGAAAAGGTCACAGTCAATGTGCCGGTGGAAACCAGCGGCGAGGCTGCTGGCGTGAAGAACAGCGGCGGCGTGCTCGAACACATCCTGTTCAAGCTCAAGGTTCGCTCTCTGCCCAAGGATTTGCCGGAACAGATTATCGTGGACGTGAGCAGTCTTGAGCTGGGCAAGGCAATCCACATTGGTGAAATCAAGCTGCCTGCTGGAGTTGAAATTTTGGGCGACAAGAGCATCCCGGTCGTCTCCGTGGCGATGCCGCGCACGGAGGAGGAAGAAACCGCCACTGCGGAGGCCGGTCCGACTGCCGCTGGCGACGTGGAAATGCTCAAAGAGAAGAAGGAAGAAGGCGAAGAAGGCGCAGCGCCGGCCAAGGGCGAAAAAGCCTCGGCGAAGGGCGCGGAAAAAGGTGCTGCCAAGGGCGCGGAGAAGGCTCCGGCTGCCGGCGCCAAAGCCCCCGCCGCCGCCGAGAAGAAGCCGGCGGAGAAAAAGAAGTAATTTTTGCGGTCCCGCAGTGCGGGATCGCCATTCCCGCGCATGGAGTCATGCCATCTCATCGTGGGGTTGGGCAATCCGGGCGCGGAATACGCGAAGACGCGCCACAATGCCGGGTTTGCGCTGGTCGAAAAACTGGCGGCACGCTGGAAGGTGGATTGGAAGAACGAACGCAGGTTCGGCGCGCGGATCGCCCGCAGCGAACAGGATGGAAGGTGCGTCCTGCTGTGCCAGCCGCAAACGTTCATGAATTTGAGCGGTGAAGCGGTCGGAGCGTTGAAGAATTTTTATCAGTTGCCGTTGGAACGGCTGCTGGTGGCGGTGGACGACGCGGATTTGCAGCTGGGCGAAATCCGGCTGCGCGCGAGCGGCAGCAGCGGTGGCCATCACGGACTGGAGTCCATCGAGCAGCATCTGGCAACGCGAGGGTTTGCGCGGCTGCGGATTGGCATCGGCCGTGCGGACAGCGCGCGGGAGATAACGGGTTACGTGCTCGCACGATTCAACGCGGACGAAGCGGCGCTGATGGAAAAAGTTTTGGTCCGGGCGGTCGGCCAGGCGGAATGCTGGCTGGCCGACGGAATGGAAAAGGCAATGAACCGGTTTAATGGAGTCGTGGACGGCTCCGCGAAAGAAGAGAAAAAAAAGTGAAACGATACGAAGGTCTGTTCATCTTGAACCTGGCGGGACGCGAAGAAGGCGTCAAGGACGCCCTCGACAAGATTTCCGCGGAAATCACGACGGCGGGCGGCGCCGTCGAGACGGTCCAGAAAATGGACAAGAAAAATTTCATGCGCGTTGCCGATAACAAGCACACCGCCGGCTTTTACGCCAACATCATTTTCACCGGCACACCGTCGCTGGTTGCCCAGTTGCGGCACAAGTTCGCGCTGAACGAGGAAGTGTTCCGCGTGCTGTTCACGCTGTCGCCGGAACCGAAACCCGCGAAATAATCGCACAACCACGGAGGCCATATGGCCAGTTTCAATAAAGTCATCCTTGCCGGCAATCTTACCCGCGACCCTGAATTGCGTTATACGCCCAAGGGCACGGCGGTCGCGCGCATAGGCCTGGCTTGCAACCGCAAGTGGAAGAGCGAGACCGGCGAGATGAAGGAGGAAGTGACTTTCGTGGACGTGGACGCATTCGGCAAAACCGCCGAAACCATCGGCCAATACCTGAAGAAGGGCCGCCCCATCTTGATTGAAGGCCGCCTCCGCTACGAAACATGGGAAGACAAGCAGACCAAGCAGAAGAAGAGCAAACTCGGAGTCGTTCTCGAAACTTTTCAATTCCTTGATTCCGGCGGTGGCCGCGGCGGTGATGCCTCCGAAGCCCCGGCTCCGCGTCCGGCGGCTTCATCCGCGCCCGCGCCCGATGGTGGCGACGCCGAGCCTCCGCAGGACGACGTTCCATTTTGAAATTCCGGCGAATTTTCTCTCAACCAACAACGCTCAACACTTAACTTTTCAAATGCCAAAGACTGAAGTCATCCTCACGCATAACATCGTCGGCCTCGGCGGTGAATCCGACCAGGTTCGCGTCGCCGCCGGTTACGCGCGCAATTATCTGTTCCCGCAACGGCTCGCGGTTCCGCTCACACAGTCCAACAAGCGCCAGATTGAAGCCCTGCGCCAGCGCCGTGCCGAACGCGAAGCCCACGAGTTCAACACCATGACCGAACTCTCAAAGGGTGTTTCCAAACTCACCTGCGTCATCAAGGTCAAGGCGGGCGAGGACGGCAAGATGTTCGGCTCGGTTACAGCCGGTATGATCGCCGACGAATTGAAGCACCAGTTCGACATCGCGCTCGACAAGCGAAAAATCCATCTCGAACACCCGCTCCGCGCCATCGGCGAATACGAAATCGAACTGCATCTGCACGCCGAGGTCAAAGGCGCGCTCAAGGTGCGCATCGAAAGCCTGACGCCGGCGCCTGCACCCGCACCGGATGCCGCCGCCGATGCAAAGGCTGAAAAGCCCCGGACCGAAAAGCGCGGTCATGTAAAACGCGACGCCGAAAGCGATAAGCCCGAAAAAGTCGAAGCCGCCGGTGATAAAAAACCGCATTCTGCCAAAACTGAAAAGCCCGCCAAAGCCGCCAAGGCCCCGAAGGCCGAGAAGAAGGAACAGGCCGGATAGTTTCAGTCGCAGATTTCATCAAGCCGCGGAAAATTTTCCGCGGCTTTTTTGTTTTTGAAAATCCTTTGACCGCCGCGCCCGGCTCTGTTTTGCTTCATGCGACAGAATGATTCCAGATTTTCTTTATCCGGTCACGATTGCCCTGTGTTTGGTGGCGGTTGTGATCGCCTATTTTTACAACAATCCCATGAAGCATGGGCGCTGGTTCATGATGCGCCGCTTCATCAACTGGTTTCCGCTGGGGATGACTTACGCGTTTTTATGCATGGGTCGCTACAACATCATCGTCGCCAAGGGCGCGCTGGGAACGTTGATGTCGAAGGAAGACCTCGGAATTATTTTCGGCGTGGGCACGTGGGTTTACGCGCTGTCGTTCGTGGTCAACGGTCCGCTCATTGATAAACATCTTGGAGGTAAGCGCGGGATGATCGTTTCCGCCATCGGCGCTTCGCTGGCCAATGTCGCCCTCGGCGTCCTAACCTGGCTCATCGTGGCCAGACACCTGAAAGTGAACCTCGTTGCCAGTTTCTCGCTGCTTTATGCCATCAATATGTATTTCCAGAGCTTCGGCTCAATGTCCATCATCAAGGTAAAGGCGTATTGGTTCCATGTGCGCGAGCGCGGCGTCTTTGGCGCGATTTTCGGGTCGCTGATTTCAATCGGCGTCTATTTTGCGTTCGATTGGGGTGGCTCAATCATTGCCATGACCAAGGCGAACTCAACCGGCCTGTTGCACTATATTTTTGTTTCTTCCGCCGCGCCGCTGGATGCAACCTGGTCAATCTTTTACATCCCCGCTGCCATTTTGATTTTCTGGGTGCTTCTCGACGTATGGCTCATCAAGGATTCGCCGGACGAGGCGGGTTTTCCGCACTTCGACACTTGCGATGCTTCCTCCGGCCAGATGCACGTGGAGTTTTCAGTGCTTGACCTGCTGAAAAAAGTTTTTAACAGCAAGCTGATGCTGATGATTGCCTGTGTTGAACTGACGGGTGGCGTCTTTCGTTATAGCATGACCCAATGGTATTCCATTTTCGCTGGCGAGGTGAAACAGCCTGGCGCGGAATTTCTGTCCCAACATTGGGGCTGGTTCACCTGCGTGTTCGGCATTGTCGGTGGATTTTCCGGTGGCTTGATTTCCGATAAATGGTTCCAATCCCGCCGAGGGCCGCCCACCGCATTGCTGTGCGGGTTCGTCTTGGTCATGGCGGTGCTGATGTCCGTGTTCCTGTCTCTCCAGCCGCTCGTGGTGGGTTGGGCGGCGGTATTCATCGTCATGGCGTCCATCGGCATCACGTCGCTGATGTCCGGTACGGCGGCGACTGATTTCGGTGGACGCAAGGCGACCGCTACAAGCATGGGCATCGTGAATGGCTTTGCCTATATCGGTAGTGGCATCCAATCTTTCGGGCTAGGCTTTTTGCTGGCGTCCAAGGATGCGAATTGGCAATGGCTGCCGCTTTTTGTGATGCCTTTCGCCATCATCGGAACGCTGATTGCCATAAAAATCTGGTATGACCTGCCCCCCGCCACCCGCAAATACATCGCCGAGGTTGAGCAAAAAAGGTGTTAAAAATGGCCAAAAACGAGACTTGACCTCGCCGGGAGTTCCGGTAAACTAACCTTGCAATGTTGAAAAACGTTTCACAAGTCGTTAAACTGGCTGTCGTCGTCGTTGTAGTCGGCGACGCCGTTGGTGCTCGTTGAACGAAACTATTTTAACAAGAACCCACGGCTGGCAACGGCTGTGGGTTTTTGTTTAATCCGCGCCACCGGCCACAACTGAAAGAAAACATGAGCAAGATAACTGAAACCATAGAAAAGAAGAAACCCGCCACCTTGCCAGCGCGCGCCGAGGTCGGCCCGGCCATGTCGGGATGCGACATTTTTGTCGAAGCACTCGAACGCGAGGGCGTTGAGGTCATCTTCGCCTATCCTGGCGGTGCGAGCATGGAGATCCATCAGTCGCTTACGCATTCCAAGATCCGCACCATCCTTCCGCGCCACGAACAGGGCGGCAGTTTCGCCGCCGAAGGCTATGCGCGTGTCACCGGCAAGGCCGGCGTGTGCATGGGCACCAGTGGTCCCGGTGCGACGAACCTCGTCACTGCCATCGCTGACGCCTACATGGATTCCTGTCCCCTCATCGCCATCACCGGCCAGGTGACGCAGGCGATGATCGGCCGCGGTGCGTTTCAGGAGACCGACATCATTGGTGTCACGCTGCCCATCGTGAAGCACAGTTATCTCGTCACGGATATCAACGACATTCCGCGCATCGTGAAGGAGGCGTTTTACATCGCGCAATCCGGACGGCCCGGCCCGGTTGTGATTGATTTTCCGAAGAACATCCAGCAGGCCAAGACGCAGCCGGTTTGGCCGACGCTCGAGCAAATCAAGAAAGGTCTGCCCGGCTATACTCAGCCGGATATGAAGGCCGACGACATTGCGCTCAACGAAATCATCGGCCTCATCGAAAAGGCCGAGCGCCCGGTGATTTATTGCGGCGGCGGCATCATCACAAGCGGCGCGGCGGCGGAACTGAAAAAGTTCGCCGAGGCGACGAATATTCCAGTGACGACCACGCTCATGGGCATCGGCGGGTTCCCGGAAACGCACCCGCTTTCGTTGCGCTGGCTCGGCATGCACGGCTCGGCCTCCGCGAACTGGGCGGTGAACGGTGAATACGAATACCGCAAGAGTTTCAACGACCCGATGGTCAAGTTGAAAGACGGTGCGGATTTGCTGCTCGCGTTCGGCGTGCGCTTCGATGACCGCGTGACCGGTAAGTTCGAGGAATTCTGCAAGACCGGCACCATTGTCCACATTGATATTGATGCGTCCGAGTTGAACAAAAACCGCAAGGCGAACCTGCCGGTGGTCGGCGACATCAAGGACGCCCTCACGCGTTTGAACAAGCTCGTTGCGAAACGCCCGATTCAGAAGAAGCACAGCGCGTGGCTCGCGCAGATCGCTGAATGGCAGAAGAAGGCGCCGTTTGCCTACCGCATCACGCCCGAAATCGCAAACAGCGACCACATGGTGGATCACATGCAGGGCAAGGAGGGCGAAGTCATCTTGCAGCAAATGGTCATCGAGACGCTTTATGATCTGACCAAGGGCGAAGCCTACATCACCACCGGCGTCGGCCAGCACCAGATGTGGGCCGGTCAATGGTATAAATACAAATACCCGCGCCAGTTCACCACCAGCGGCGGCCTCGGCTCCATGGGCTACGGCTATCCCGCCGCGCTCGGCGTGAAAGTCGCGCTGCCTCACAAGCAGGTCGTGGACATTGACGGCGACGGCTCGTTTCTGATGAATATTCAGGAACTGGCGACCGCGCACATCGAGAAGATCGCCGCGAAGGCCATCATCCTGAACAACCAGCACCTCGGAATGGTCGTGCAGTGGGAGGATAATTTCTACGGCGGCAACCGCGGCCACACCTACCTCGGCGATCCGCAACATCGCCCGGAGATTTATCCCGACTACGTCCGCGTCTGCAATTCCTTCGGCGTGAAATGCGAGCGCGTGATGTTCAAGAAGGATTTGCGCGCCGCCATCCAGCGGATGCTCGATGCAGATGAACCGTATGTGCTCGACGTCATCACGCCTTACAGCACGCACGTCATCCCCTTCATCCCCGCCGGCAAGACCGTGGCGGACATGATTTGGAAGCCATAATCGCCGATGCAAAAATTCAAGGCTGGGTGCATTTGCTTGTCGCCCGGCCTTTTTTTTGTCAGCCTCCGCGCGATGCAAAAATCATTTTTGGGTTTCTGGCTTGCGCTGGCGGTGTCTGCTTCAGGCGCGGAAATCACAATCAATTTCAGCGATTTCACCGTAGGCCAGTCGCCAACCAATTTTTACAATGCCCTCGCTGGTGCTGGCCGGCCGGGCGATTGGAAAATTGTCACTGACGAGTCGCCATCGGCTTTCGCGCCGCTGATGCCGCAAATTACTTCCACGGCTCATACAATCCGCAGGCCTGTGATCGCCCAATTGAGCCAGGATCCCACCGATGAGCGGTTCCCTATGTTCATTTACGCCGGTGAGACGTTCAAAAATTTCAAGGTGACGACCCAATTCAAAATTGTTGGCGGCGTCGCCGAGCAGATGGCGGGCATCGTGTTTCGCTTCCAGAACGCCTCGAACTTTTACGTGCTTCGCGCCAGCGCGCTGGGCCACAACGTGCGCTTCTACAAGGTTGTGGATGGCATCCGCTCAGACCCCATCGGCCCGCCACAGGATATCGCCGCCAACATCTGGCACACGCTGGCTGTGCAATGCTTGGGCGACCAGATCACCTGCTGGCTCGACGACAAACCCCTGATGCCGACCCTCAACGACAGCTCCTTTTCCACCGGCAAAATCGGTTTCTGGACGAAGTCCGATGCGGTGAGTTATTTCGGCGACACAACGGTGGATTACACCCCGGTCGTGCCCGCGGCGCAGTTGCTCGTGCGCGACATCATGAAAAAGTATCCGCGCATCCTGGGTTTGCGGATTTACACGCCCGACAACAATGGCCAGATGCGGATACTCGCCAGCAAGGACGAGACGGAAGCCGGCCAACCGGGAACGGACGCGGAAAAGAGCGCGTTCGACACGGGTGCTATTTTTTACGGCCACGAAAAGGGAAAGGTCGTGGTGGATATGCCGTTGAACGACCGGAACGGCGTAGCCGTCGCCACCGTGCAGGTGAAATTGAAATCCCATGCTCTTGCCGAGACGCAGGACATGGTTCTCGACCGCGTCCGCATTATAATCAACGCGATGCAGGCGCAGGTGTTGACGAAGCAGGATTTGATGCAGTGAAATGACCTACTGCTGCACGGGTGCCGTCGCGGGCAGTTCACCCGGCGCGCTCACCGTCGGCAATTCCCCGGGTTTGACGCGTCGCACGCCACCCTTTACCGCGATGTCGCCGGCATCGTTCACGGTGAGGTGCGGGCGTGTGCCCAGATAATCGTAAATTTCCTGTTGCGTGATGTTGCCGTCGGGATTCACCACCGAGTAAATGAATGACTGTGCCCCGCTTTGATAGAGCACATGCAGGTTGCTCGCACGATCCAGTTGCGCTTCCGGCTGGCTGAACGACACCATCGGCCCGATGGCCGACACTTTGAGTACGCGTGTCCCGGTCTGGTCGCTCACCAGCACATACATCCGCAATTGCTGCCGCAGATAGTTCGCCTCTTCCAGGATGTATTTGCGGACGACGGGCAACTGGTTCGTCACCCCGGTGGCCACCGGCATGCCGAAATCCTGCGACCACAACTGCGCCCCGTCAATGATGTCGAACTCCTTCGCCGGGCTTCTCACATCCGTGCCCCATTCCGGGATGTGAACCGATGCAACCACGCGGTAGCGTCCTGCATGGGTCATCGTGAAATAGGGCGCCAGATCCATCCGTTTCGTGGCCACCTCCGATGAACCCAGGTCAAACTCCCCCACCACCGGCGGTTCGGAGTTCTTCATCACCACAAAGTCGTTGTCCAACGATTCCACGGTGTACGTCAGCCAGTCCGCGTTCGCACCCAGATGCAGCGACTGGCCGGAATTGTTGACGATATGTACCGTTGCGGGCAGCGATTCGCCGGGCAGGAACTGCTCCTGCTCCAGAGTTACCTGTACCGTGACAACCTGCGCCGGCGCGTTGAACAGCGAAAACAGCGCCAGCCCTAAAATGGACAATGCAATTTTCATTTGAACATGGATAATCTAAACCGATGGCTGGGCGTGGCAACTGCAAAGTCGCGGCTGGATTTCCCTTCTAATCCACACCGGAGATTTGTAGGAGCCAACATAACGAGGCTCATTCTGAACAATCAAAGACTCCTCATGTCGTTGCCTGCCGGAATTATTTCCAATACGTCCAATCCAAGTCAGGGAAAAGGTTGTCGCGCGACTCGGCTTCGAGCAGCCACTTTTCGTCCACGCTCGTGTCGGTCAATTGGTCGTGCAGCGCGATGAAGCGGAGCAGGTGGTCCTTGACGCGCCGGCGTGCGTAATCGGGACTCGTGCCGGCGCGTAAAATGAACGGCCAGTCGCTGGACTGCGCCAGCAGCAGTTCGCGCCCGGCCTGTTTCAAAGCGCGGGCTTTCAATCCGGTCGCGTTCGGGAATTTCCGCGCCAGCTCTGTCATGCGCTCTTGCGCGACTTGCAGGTGAGGGTAAATCCACTCGTTTTTGTCGTTCAGCCACGCGCGCAAATAGCCCTCCTCGCCCCAGCTTGAGGCGCTGGGTGTGGCGATCTGGTTGGTCGGGTGCCGGTGCAGGTATTCGCCGGGCGTGATCAGCGAGATGGTTTTCTGGTCGTAATAAAGTTTGCGCGCGAGGTAGTCGAGGAACTCCGGCCCTTCATACCACCAGTGGCCGAACAGCTCGGCGTCATACGGCGCGACGATGAGCGGCGGGCGATCCATCAAGCCGGCGATCTGCCGCGCCTGCTCCGCACGGCAGTCGAGGAAGTGTTGCGCGTGTTCGGCGGCGGCCTGCAACGCTGGGCCACGCTCGTAAATCTGCTTTTCGCCCGCGGCACCGGTGATGCGGTAATATTTCATGCCGGTGAACCCGCGCGTTTCCGGCGACGGCAGGTGCGGTCGGACGTAATCAAAATCCAGGTCGAAGCCGATGTCGCGGTAAAAATCGCGATAGCGCGGGTCTCCGGGATAGCCTTCGTGTTTGCTCCAGACCTGGCGCGAGGAATCGTAGTCGCGCCCGAATGCGGCGATGCCGTTGGGCGTGAATACCGGGGCGAAAGTGCCAAAGCGCGGACGCGGGCGCGCGTGCAGCACGCCGTGCGTGTCGAGGATGAACCAGCGGATGTTCGCCTCCTGCAGAAAAGTTTCCACGCCGACAACGTAGGCGCATTCCGGCAGCCAGATGCCGCGCGGGTCGCGGCCAAAGCAACTGCGGTAATGGTCGCGTGCGGTCAGGATTTGCGCCCGGACGGATGGCGGATGGTCCGCCAGCAGCGGCAGTAATCCGTGCGTCGCGCCGGTGGTGATGATTTCGATGCGGCCCTCATCCTGGAATTTGCGGAACGCGGCGACGAGGTCGCCCCGGTGCGAATCCCATGTGTCGCGGATGGTCGTGAACCGGTGGTGATACATCCAGGCGAGTTCGCGGAATGCGCGGTCCCAGTGCGTGCGGTGTATTTCCTTTTCAGCAAGGTCAATCAGCCCGTTCAGGTGCCGCTCGTAACGCCGTTGGAGCAGGGGATCGAGCAGCATTGAGCAGAGCGTCGGCGAAAGCGAGAGTGTGAGCGGTGCGGTCATGCCGTCGCGCCGCCAGCCTTCCATGGTTTGCAGGAGCGGGATGTAGGTTTCCGTGACGGCCTCGAACAGCCAGTTTTCCTCCAGGAATTTTTCATGTTCCGGATGGCGCACGAATGGCAGGTGCGCGTGCAGAACGAGAGACAGATAACCTTGCATGAGTTTGGAAAGTTATTCGAATTTGTCCGAAATCCATTTTGCGGCGGCTTTGGCCCGTATCAAAATCACCACGCCGGCCGCGAGCGGAATGGCGGGAAACGCGAAATGGAAAATTTTCACCGACTGCTTGTGCGCGACACATTCGCCCCAATACAGCCCCATCTCCAGCAGGCCATAACCGACCAGGGCAATGGCAACGAAACAAACGAGCGTCATGGCTCCCCGGGGTGGCGCGTCCATGGCGATCACAGGTTTTCCGGCAACGGTGGCTTCAGCGACGGGTCCTGTGGGTGCGCGCCAACATCGCCGAGATATTCCGTCTCGCGGCTGAACTTGAGATTCGCTGCGCGCGCGTCCGTGCCATCGGCGGAAACGGCCACGGCGGCCAGATCGTATTTCCCGTCCGGTAGCGCGAAGCGGTAGCTGAAAGAGCCGTCGGGCCGCAGCTTGATTTCATGACCGCCGAGTGTGACTTTGGCGGTCGGCTCGGTCGCGCCATAAATGATCAACTCGGCATTGACGTTGAACCAGAATCCCTTCGACTGCTCCATGCCGCCGAACGGGCTGGAAAGGCTCGAACCGCCCAGGGACGATACGCCCAGCGAGGAAACTTCATGCGCAAGACGGCGGCGGATAAGCTCGGTGATTTCGAGTGATCCCATCCAGACTCGGCGGGTGTCATCAATGCTGATGATTTTGGCAAGGGCTTGCTCCTGTTGCGGCGTCCATGTCCGCATGGGTGCGCCGTTTGGCGCGGAAGCCGCGAGGCGCGGCAAATCGGGATGGCCGTGGCGCCGCAATTCCTCGATGGCCTGCGCAAGCGGCAAATGGTCGCGCACGGCGTCCTCGATGATCTGCATCAGTTTGGCGAACGGGAATTCAAACGGAATGGTCGCGAATTCCGCCTCGGCCTCCGCGGCCGCCGCATCGGGCGGAGTGATGGTGGCGGAGGAGACCGCCACGCGCGTCCAGCGGCCCAGCGAGTTGTAGTAGCCAAGCGCGGCGGCGTAGGAATTTCCGGCGCGTTCGACATGCACAAACCAGTGGCGCGATTCCGGATGCACGTGGATTTCGTAAAGTGGATGGCCTTCCAGCCGGTCCGCGTAAATCCTCAAAACAAGATGGCTGTCCCCTGATTTCGCGTTCAGCTTCGCCTGCTGTTCCCGCGTCAAATCCCAGTGCGCGTAAAGCCAGTGCGGGTCGCGCGCGGTCAGTGTAAGCTTCTTTGTGCCGTAGGCCTCCGGCAGTTCGGTTTCCGCCGCCTCAAAATGTGGCGCGGGCGGCGTGGGGCCGAGCGAGAATTTTTCGCCGGGACCGCTGATGGGCGGCGAGGCGGGCTGGTCACCCTCAAGCAAAATGGGCGGCACTTCAATTGCTTTGCGGGGAATCGCGGGTCTCCCGGGTTTTAAGATTTTTTTTGCCGCTTTCACGGCGCGGGCAAGCAGGGTTTTCGGTTTGGCGGCCTCGGGTTTGGTTTTTGTCGGCGGGGTCGTGGTGGTGGGTTCTTCAGGCGTCTTCCCGGTGCGACGTAAGCGTGTCGCGCCTGTGGCTTTCTTTTGATTTGATGCTAGCATTATTTTTGCTTTCATAGCTGCAACACCTGGTCCTGGCATTACTTCCCCTTTTGCCAGATCAACATTACGGTAGATAGTCGGCGCTGGCAATGCAAATTTTCCGGTAACTGTGAATAACTTTCACCGAAACTGGCTTGCCAGCCGCCGGATGTCGGTGTCTGATTGCCCGTGTTTTAGGGCTATGAGCTTCACCAAAACCAGTCAAACCGGCTACCCGCCCGCAACGATTTTCGTCGTGGACGACGAGCCGATGCTGCTGGACTTGGCGGCAACGATCCTGCAGCCGCTTGGTTTCAATGTTAGGACATTCCGCGACCCGAGGAGGGCGCTGGCGGAATATCCAGCCGCCATGCCGGTGGTGCTCGTGACGGATTACGCGATGGGCGAGATGAATGGATTGGATCTGGTGCGCGAATGCAGGCTTGTCAACCCGCGCCAGAAAACAATCCTCTTGAGCGGTACGGTGGACGAAAACATTTATGCCGGCGCACAGGTCAAGCCGGATTGTTTTCTGGCCAAGCCGTATCGAATCCCTGATTTCGTCAAATTAATCCAGGCCCTCGCAGAGTCTTGAAAAGCAGGCCCATGGGCGTTTGGACTGGACAAAAGGCCGTGCAAAATGTTAACTGGACTCGTTTATGAAAAAGGTAAAAAAAATCCTCATTGGCATCGGCATCGGGCTTTTGGTTTTGATCGTCTTGGCGGTCATTGTTGTGGGTCTGTTCCTCGGCAAGATTGTGAAGGCGGGCATGGAAACACTCGGCCCGAAAATCACCCAGACCACCCTCACGGTGGACGCGGTGGATGTGTTCATGCTGACCGGTTCGGCCAGGGTTAAAAATCTCGTCCTCGGCAACCCGGAAGGTTTCAAGGCGCCCAACGCCATCAGCGTCGGACTGGCCGCGGTAAGCGTCAGTCCCATGTCGGTCTTGTCGGATAAGATTGTCGTCAGGTCTGTCCGGGTTGAGTCGCCGGAAATCACCTTTGAAGGCAATCCTTTCGGTGCGAACAACCTGAAAAAAATTCAAGACAATGTGAACGCCGCCGTCGCAAACTTCCAGTCGCCGCTGTCCACAAACCAGCCGCCGAAGACTGCGGCACCCGCCAAGCCGGGCGCAAAACTCGAGGTGGATGATTTTCTGATTACTGGCGCCAAGGTGCATATTGGCACCGGTGCCACTCTGCCGCTGCCGGACATTCACCTGATGGATTTGGGGAAAGGCCCGGACGGCATTACTGCTGCGGATTTGACGAAACAGGTGTTGAGCGAAGTCATTAGCGGCACGATTAAGGCCGTCGGCAGCGACGCCGCCAATATCGGCAAGGACGCCGGCAAGACTGTTGGCGCGGGAGTGAACAAAATCACCTCGGGCCTCGGCAGCCTGTTCAAGAAGTCATCGAATTAATCCGCGGATTTCCTTTGCCATCGTTTTTCTGATTTTGGGATTGCAAACACCGCAGTTTGCCCTTAGTGTGTTCTCAATCCCGTAGTGAGAGGTTATGTTTTTTGGCGCTGACTATTATCCCGAACACTGGGTCTTTCCTTATGCCGGCACTGCCGACAATCCCGAAGGCGCTTGGGAACACGACGCCGCATTGATGGCCAAGGCTGGTATTAATGTCGTCCGCATCGGTGAATTTTCCTGGGGCCTTTGCGAACCCGAAGAAGGCAGATACGATTTCCTCTGGTTGCGCCGCGTCATGGACATCATGGGCCGCCATGGCATCAAAGTTGTCGTTGGCACCCCGACCGCCGCCCCGCCCCTTTGGCTTTCAAAAAAACATCCTGAAATCCTTCCGCTTGACGAGTATGGCCGCGTTAAGCACGAAGGGACGCGCCGCGCGGTCTGTTTGAGCAGCGACGTCTTTTGGGATTATTCCAAACGCGTTGTCACTGCGATGGCGGAGGCGCTTGGCGACCATCCGCAGCTTATCGCGTGGCAGATTGACAATTGCATGGGGGGGAACGATACCGAATTCGCCTTCAATGAGGCCACGCGCGAAGAATGGCACTTCTGGCTCCAGGCCAAATACGGAAAGATCGAACGCCTCAACGATTTGTTGGGTCTTCGTTTCTGGGGGCAGACCGTGATCTCTTGGGATCAGGTGCCAATGCCGATGTATGCGCCGGCGATGCACAACCCGGCTTTGCTCCTGGATTGGAACCGTTTCAGCAGTGACACGATGGTGCAGTTCGTCAAGATGCAGGCCGGCCTCCTTCATGAATGTTGCCCTCAACTCCCCGTCACCGTCACGATGCGTGCGTTCCTCCGCCAATATGATCATTTCGACATGGCGGACGCCGTGGACTTCGTCTCCATCGAAAGCAACGTCGTCATGAAGGCGAAAACTGCCGATCTGGCCTGTGATATTGACATGCTCCGATCGCTGAAAAAGGCGGACATCCGGGCGCCCGACGGCGATTGCGGTTTCTGGGCGATGGAACAAAAGGTCGGCCAGGTCAACTGGCAGGACGTGAATTCACTCGTGCAGCCCGGACTCATCCGTCTCTTCACCTATCAGCTCGTTTCCCGCGGCGCGAGCGGCATCCTCTATTTCCGCTGGCGCCAGCCCCGGATTGGCAGCGAAAAATTTTATGGCGCGATCCTGCCGCATCACCCCGAGGGCAACAACCGTGTTTTCATGGAAATCAGCCAGATCGGCGATGAGTTGAAGTTGCTCGCGCCGTTCCTCAAGGATACCAGGGTCGTTTCCGAAGTCTGCATCCTGTATAGCCACGAAAACGATTGGTCCCTGCAACAGCCGAACCAGCCGAACAAATATTTCAGCCTGCGCGAGCACATCCAGCTCATTTACAACGCGCTGCACGACCGCAACATCCCGGTGGATTTTGCCCGGCCGAACGAGGACATTTCACAATACAAAATAGTTTTCGCGCCGTCGCTGCATCTGCTCGCCGCCGCCGAGGCTGACCGCCTGAAGCTTTACGTCCAAAATGGCGGCACGCTCGTCAGCACCTTCAACACTGGCCTGGTGGATCAGCATCACATCGCCCCGGACACTGGCATTCCGAATGATATGACCGATCTGTTCGGGTTGGAAGTTCTGGAGTTCGATCCCATTCCGCCCGGCGAGGAAAATCATCTCACCTTCAAGGGCGCGTTTCCGACCAGCCATCTGCACCCGGCCAGGCTCTGGTGCGATATCCTTGAACCGAAGGGTTGCCAGGTTCTCGCAGTGTATGCGAAGGGATTTTATGCCAGCCGTCCCGCCATGACGATGAACAACTTCGGCCTCGGCAAGGCGATTTACATCGGCACGATGAGCCATCAGCATTTTTACAACGACTTCGTCGGCTGGCTGCGCCAGATGTGCAACCTTCATCCGCTCCTCAAGGTGCCGGAAAATGTCGAGGTCTGTATGAGGCAGAAGGAGGGCGTGCGTGTCTACTTCCTGCTAAACCACCAGAATTCGCCCGTGCGCATCCAGTTTTACAAACCCATGCACGATTTTCTCACCGGTAACACGTTCTCCGGCAATTACGACCTCCCGCCGCACGGTGTCCTCGTTCTGGACGAGCACCCCGAAGTTAAAATTTCTGGCGCAAACGCCTGATTTCCTATTGCCTGTTCGCCGTTGAATTCCGCCAACGCAATGTTCGCCGTCCTCGCGCTGCTGAGCCTCGCGCTCGCGCTTTGGCAATGGCTTGCTGCGCGCAGATTCCCGTTGCATGAACGCGTTTCCGAAACCGATTTTGCCCCGTCAATTACCCTCCTGAAGCCTCTTAAAGGCTGCGACGACACAACTTCCGAATCGCTCCAAAGCTGGTTCAGCCAGGATTATTCCGGCCAGACGCAGATTCTCCTCGGTGTCGCGGATGCGAGTGATCCGGTTTGCAAAATTGTTCAGGAAATCATCACCAAAAATCCGAAGCGCGAAGCGCAGCTCGTCGTCTGCGAAAAACCCGCCGGTGCCAACGCCAAGGTCGCCAAGCTCGTCCAGCTTGAAAAACTCGCGAAGCACAATTTGATTCTCGCGAGCGACGCCGATGTGCGCGTGCCCCCGGATTTTCTGGCCTGCATCGTTGCTCCTCTTCGTGATGAAAAAGTCGGTCTCGTGAATTGCTTCTACCGGCTGGCGAATCCGTCCACGACCGCCATGCGCTGGGAGGCTATCGCCATCAACGCCGATTTCTGGAGCCAGGTGCTGCAATCGCAATCCTTGAAGCCGTTGGATTTTGCCCTCGGCGCGGCGATGCTGGTTCGGCGCGAAGCCCTCGCCCGGATCGGCGGGTTCCAGTCCCTGGCCGATTGCCTCGCCGATGATTATCAGCTCGGCCATCGCATCGCCCAAATCGGTCACCGCATCGCGCTTTGCCCCGTGGTCGCGGAATGTTGGGATGCGCCGTTGGGCTGGCGCGGCGTCTGGAAGCACCAGCTCCGTTGGGCGCGCACGATTCGCGTCTGCCAGCCGTTGCCCTACTTTTTTAGCATCCTGTCAAACGCCACGCTCTGGCCATTGCTATGGCTGGCATCTGAATTGTTCAAGGTGCTTCCGATGCCCGTTCCAACCGCGCCGGTCGATCCATTCCGCTCTTTTGAAGTAAATACGGTCCTGCTTGACGGCGTGATTATTGTCACCGCGCTTTTGCTCATACGGATTCTCCTCGCGAAAGATCTGCAACGCAGGTTCACCCCGGAGCGCAATTTGATTTCTCCGTTCTGGCTCGTGCCCGTGAAGGATTTACTGCAAGCCGCCCTCTGGTTTTGCGCGTTCACCGGCAACACTGTCGAATGGCGCGGACGCAGGATGAAGCTGCGCCCCGACGGTAATTTGGAAGAAATCTAGCTGGCTTGCCGGGCATGGCTCGCAATGTGGTGGAGAGCGAATCAGGCCGCCTAAGCTTCGCTTCGGCGCGGCAGCCTTCCCCTTTTATTTTTGAAATCTCAACTTTCCATGCTGGCTTGTCGAGCCGTAGCTCTTGGGGCAAGAAGTGTAAAAGCGCGGCTGGTTTGAGACACAATTGAAAAGGTTTGAGATATTCATCCCAGAATCGCACCCAAAAAGCGGCCGCGCCGACGCCCTCCTTAATTGACCAT
>Ga0302320_10001213_pt1 | contig 61755 bp, 50 predicted proteins | sample Bog_T0_3_FD_202130 | JGI IMG/M metagenome (GOLD analysis project Ga0302320, IMG submission 202130) | Peat permafrost microbial communities from Stordalen Mire near Abisko, Sweden - Bog_T0_3 | ecosystem: Environmental > Terrestrial > Soil > Wetlands > Peat | place: Sweden: Abisko, Stordalen Mire... | reverse complement strand
AATCACGCTCCTGCTCCACTTTATGAGGCGAATGGGGCTTTTAAAGGGGTTTGGGTACCTGCCGGTCATCAGGTGATCGAATTCAGTTATGGCTGCTGGAGGCAATACGCGATGAATTTATTTGCTTCTATTTGTGCCTTAGCTCTTTTAATAGGAACTGTTTATTATGCGTGTTTTCCTTAAATTTATCCTAAGCAGGAGCATTGTTCTATACCTTGCCTGTTTTTTCTTAATAGGACTGGTGTTGGACTATCATCAGCTTTCTGTAAATGCCATTGACCAAACCATGAGCCGCTTGACCCCGCCCATGGATTATTTTGCTGAATTCGTCGATAAAGAAGGTCACTATGATCGTTTTAAATTGATGAATTGTGTCAATTATCATCAAGCAGTAGCAAAGTTCTTCCCCTATCAAAGGGCTGAGGCCTACGGCATGATGGGATTTTGTTATGAACGCTTAGGTCAATCGTCCCAAGCCGTGGCATCTTATAGCCAAGCCATTGTTCTAAATCCGGATTATTTTTGGCCTTATTATAATTTAGGGGTTATTTTTTATGATCAGGCCCAATATTCGCAGGCAGAGGATTATTTAACCAAAGCTATTCTTCAAGACCCCATTAAAACAATTGTCCTTTTGTCCAGATCAAAAGTCTATAATGACGTGAATTTAAGCAGACAGGAGGGGCCAAAGGATTATTTTCAATCTCTTAAAGAAGGACGTGCAGAGGCCTTTATTTTGATGATGGACAGTTTATATAAAACCGGATCGTATGCGCAATTATGGAAAATATCCATGGAAGGATTAAAAGAGGGCTTGGATATTCAAGGCATTTTTTATTATTATGCAGGAGTGGCTTGTTTCTATCAAAAGTCTTACAAACAAGCCATAGAGTTCTTTCAAGTTGCTCTGCAAAATGATCCGCATAATGCCGATGCTCTTATGTTCATGGGCATGTGTCTAAAAATGGCGAGTAAACAGGATGTGGCCCAGGTATTCATCGATAGGGCCGCCCAAATGCATCAAAACGGGGAACAAGTGATAGAACAGTATCTAAAACCTCAGGTTCGTTTTTTTTAAATCATTAACTTCCATTCCTTTGCAAAGAAATCTTATCTTTTCCTTTTTAATCAATATAGAAGGGTTATAATTAAAACAATGATATGGGGAACTCTATTGCTTGGCCTATAATTCGTTTGGTTCAGCGTTTGTCTATGTTCGTGACGCTGGGTTGTTGTATTTTTGTGGTCTTTTATTTATTCTCCAGAAATCAGGACAATTTTATGCCTGCTGATAGCAACGCTATTCAATCCAAGAACATTGATTTACTTGCGCCTGCAACGGCATTTGACTTAAAGGCTTATAACACATCTGCTGATCCTCAAACTCGTGATATTTTTTCAATAGATACAACAGTTAGTCCGTCTGGCGCTGTGGAAAACACTCCCAAAGGACAACTCCCGGATCATTTGAAAGTTGTTGCTATTCTTATCGCGCATCCTTCTCAAATAGCTATCCAAGATACCTTATCTAATACAACTTATTTTATAGATGAGTACCATCCTCAGGATGGGATCAAAATAGTAAAGGTCGATCATGATCAAATGACCATTAATTACCAAGGACAGAATATTTTTATCCCTGTTAAAAAAGATTAAATAATGAATCAATTGTTTAAAAAAATAACCGTAATATCGATGATGTTGTTTTTTTTGATGCTTGGGGGATCCCATTGGATCTTGGCCCAAGCGCCGACAGACAATACGTCCCTTAATTCTGCAGTTAATACGCCGCCGGACCAGGCTCAAAAATCAACAATTTTGGATACGCTTGACATCAAAGATATGGACATCAATGATGTCCTTAAATTATTAGCTGCCAAATCTGGTTTAAATATCATTGCTGGTAAAAGTATCACCGGTCGGGTAACTATTTTTTTGCAAAATGTTGACGTGCATGATGCGTTGACGATCATTTTAAAGGCCAATGATTTAGCTTATGTGGAAAGCCATGGAGTAATCCAAATTGTGACCGGGGAAGAGTATGAACAGGCCACTGGACAAGGGTTTGGAGTAAATACGGAAAGCACTATCATCTCTCTTCAGTCAGCCAAAGCTTCTGATGTGGCAATGATCTTAAACCAGTTCAAAAGTAAAACAGGAAAAGTGATCGCGGATGATGAGTCCAATAGCCTGATTATTGAAGATGCCCCGGAAAAAATAAATGAATTACTGGATTATATTAAGACGATCGATGCTCCCACTGAGATAAAGGTCTATAAATTGCAGCACATCGCCGGGGATCCTTTGGTGGCCAAATTGCAGGAAATGGTCAGCCCTAAGATCGGTAGTGTTAAATTTGACAGTTCTTCTAACATATTATTTATTAAAGATACAGCTAAAAATTTAATGGAAATAACGAAATATATCGATCAAATCGATGTCCCTCGTGAAACCAAGGTATTTAACCTTAATTATACCAAGGCCGAAGATCTTGCTAAAACCATTGGGCCCATGCTGACAAAGGATGTGGGTAGTATAGAATATGATACCCGTTCAAACACCTTGGTGATCATGGATATTCCGCCTAAAATGGACGAAATTGAAACAATGATCAAAGCTTTGGATAAAGTTGATAAAGAAGTTTTTATTGAAGCCAAGATCATCCAGATATCCTTGGGAGATGAATATCAAATGGGGGTTGACTGGACAAAACTTATATTAAAAACAGGCAATACCAAGGTAAATCTTGGCAGTAGTTTTAGTATCCCTACTCCGGCATCTGCGGGTATGGGCACTGCTACCATAGGCACCTTAAGTGGCAGCGGTTTTAATAACGTATTGCAGGCCTTGGACACCTTTGGCAAGTCACGCACTCTGTCCAGTCCGCGCCTGGCTGTGATCAACAATCAGGAAGCAAGTATCTTGATCGGCAAAAATTTACCTTACGCGACCAGTACGACTACACCTGTGACCGGTTCAGAACCAATCACTGCAGAATCGGTAACTTTCATCCCTGTTGGTATTAAACTACACGTAACACCAACTATCCACGAAGATGGTTATATTACCATGAAGATCAAACCAGAAATTTCTACGGAAGAGCCCATTCCTTATAGCTATGGAACAGGTAACCCTTCAGTTCCAATTGTAGATACGGATGAAGTGCAAACCACTATCCGCGTTAAGGATGGGGTCACGATCATTATGGGGGGCTTAATGACAGATGAAGTCAGTGATAGTAAATCCAAGGTCCCTATTTTGGGAGACCTTCCTTTTATCGGCAAGGCCTTTAACACCGAAGATCGCAATGTGCAAAAAACAGAGATCATTATCTTTTTGACCCCGCATATCATTAATGGCGATGTGCGCGATGATCCGGATGAATATCTCAAAAAAACTTCAAGTCTTAAAGGCGACAAAACATATTTTGATCCCTTACCTAAAGATGAATCCACAACTCCGGTGCCTTAATTAAGGAATTAATTTAAAATATGGTAAAGCCCTATGTTTATTTAGGAGAACTGCTTGTTAAGAAGGGAGTGATCACTTCTCAACAGTTGGAAATGGCTTTAGAAGCACAAAAAAAGACCGGAGAACCCTTGGGTGTAGCCTTGATCAGCATGGGGTTCGTCAGTGAAGAACAAGCCATTCTGCCCTCATTAGCTGAAAAATTTAACATTAATTTTGTTTCTTTAAAATCCACTGTAGTTTCTCAAGAAGCTTTAACACGCCTACCAGCCAAAGCAGTGAATCACTATAAAGTTTTTCCAATTAAATATGAAAATGGCGTTTTGACAGTGGCCATGCGTAATCCCTGGGAAATATCTGTCCTTGATGACTTGGCCATGGTCGCCCATGCAGAGATCAAACCTGTATTAGCCGGAGAAAGAGACATCAATGAAGCTATCCGTGAATATTATGGGTTAGGGGCTGAGACCATCGAGAAGATGATGTCTGATACTCAAATGATGAGCGCGGATGTCCCTGTAACTGAATCTATTGATGGATCCTCTTCAGAAGCATCGATCAGCCAATTCTTAAATCAAATTTTGTTACAGGCCCATCGCGACAGTGCCACTGACATTCACATTGAACCCTTTGGCAATGAATTGCACATCCGCTATAGGATCGACGGAGAATTGTATGATGCGCAAGTCCCTGAAAATGTCCGTTATTTTAAAGACGCATTGATCTCACGTGTCAAGATCCTTTCAAATCTTAATATAGCCGAAAAACGTCTTCCCCAAGACGGCCGTTTTAAGGTCAAGGTAGAAAATACCGATATGGACCTGCGTGTTTCTTTTTTACCCACTTCTTTCGGTGAGACTTGTGTCATCCGTTTATTGAACACTTTTCGATTATATAATTTTGAAGATCTAGGCATTGTTGGTACGGAGCGCAAGCACATCGATGCCCTGATCAACAGGCCACATGGGATCATCTTTTTAACCGGTCCCACAGGCAGTGGGAAAACCACGACCTTATATTCATGTTTAAATGCTATCAATGCCGTGGATACCAAAATTATCACGGTTGAGGACCCTGTTGAATACCAACTCAAAGGGGCCGTGCAAGTCCAGGCTAATTCGGCCATAGGCTTGACCTTTGCCGCGGCACTGCGTTCCATCCTGCGTAATGATCCTGACGTCATTATGATAGGGGAAGTCCGCGATTTTGAGACGGCGCAGATCGCCATCCAAATGTCCTTGACAGGGCATTTGGTTTTTTCAACACTGCATACCAATGATGCTGCTTCGGGAATCACGCGATTGGTCGATATAGGCATTGAACCCTATTTGATCGCATCTTCCGTTGATTGTTTTCTTGCCCAGCGTCTAGTGAGATTATTATGTCCTGTTTGTAAAAAATTGACACCATTTACCTCTTCCATGAAGATGGAATTTGGGTTAAGCCTTGCCCAGGACCCTGTGATCTACGAAGCCGTAGGATGTAAGGAATGCCGGATGACAGGTTACCGTGGACGCCAGGCTATTTGTGAATTTCTGATACTTAACGAAAAAATGCGTGACATGATCACGGCCCGCGCAACCAGCAGGGAAATAAAACATCAAGCTATTTCAGATGGCATGAAAACATTGCGTCAGCATGGATGGGAAAAAGTAGCCTTAGGCCTGACCAGTCCCAGCGAAGTCTTGAGGGTCACCGAGAATAATTAACCCTCGGCATTTTTCCAAAAAACCTTATCAATTTATTATGCCTCAATTCCTTTATAAAGCAAAAAGCGGCCCCAAAGATGTGACCAGCGGTATTATTGAAGCGGATACCATTACCGATGCTGTAACCAAGCTTACCAATGCGGGCAAGATCCCTATCGATATCAAACTGTATGTAAAAATAACCTTATCGGCTAATAAAGAAGGTAAAGATTCAGACAGTACGATATCCCAGGCGGCATTATTTCAATTTACAAGGCAATTGGCTGACCTTTTGGAAGCAGGGATCCCCTTAGCCCGATGTATGGAGATATTGTCGCATCAACACCAATTCCCTTTGATGGTTAAAATCATTGAATCCATGACTGGGGTCTTACAGCAAGGAGGGAGTCTTTCACTGGCTTTGGCCAAATACCCAAAGATATTCCCGCCCTTGTATATCCATACCGTAAAAGCAGCAGAAGCCAGCGGTCAGTTACCCTTGGTATTAAATCGATTGGCCCAATTTTTAGAAGCTGATATGCAAATGCAGTCAAAAGTTAAATCTAGTCTTTTATATCCTGCGATCATTTTTTTTGTGGGACTATTGACCCTATTTGTTCTGTTATCTTTTGTCCTGCCGCGCCTGACAATGATGTTTGAAGATTTTGATGCCCAATTGCCATTAGCGACTAGGATAGTCGTTGCCGTTAGTCAACTGTTTGCACAATTTTGGTGGCTTATGGCCGCTGTGATCACAGGTGCGGTTTTGGGGGTCCGTTCCTATTTGAAATCAGATAAGGGGAAAGCAACTTTAGATAGGATGGTATTAAGAATCCCATTATTAAAGACCTTCATTGAAAATACCCAATTAAGCCGATTTTCCAGGACATTAGGGATGTTGTTAGAAAGTGGAGTGCCTATCGTGACCGCTCTCGAATCAGTGATCTTGGTTGTTGATAATAGTGCTTTGCAGGAAGAAATTAAAAAAATGGCCCTTAAAGTCAAATCCGGCATGAGTTTGACACAAGCCATTAAAGCCAGCGCACTTTTCCCGGAAATGGCCGTTGATTTAATTGCTGTTGGTCAGGAAAGTGGTAAACTGGAAAAAGGGTTATATAAGTTAGCTGCTAATTGTGAACGTTCCAGCCAGGACATGGCTCAGATTTTTGTAACGGTCTTGGGCCCTGCGGTGCTGGTGGTGGTAGTTGGTATGGTAGGATTTATGATCGTGGCAATGCTTTTGCCGATGTTTCAGATGAATACAATTATTAACTGAAGGCCGTTTATCTAATAAGGAAATTAAGGAATCGGTCCTCATACCGGACACTCATAGATATTCGGCACAACCTAATCAATGAAAAAAATCATGGAATAATATTGAAGGAGATAGATATGTCCCAAACTAAAAAATACGGATTTACTTTAATTGAAATTATGCTGGTGGTGATCATCATTGGGATATTGGTGGCGATGCTTGTTCCCAATATCGCCGGACGCAGTGAACAGGCTCGTAAAACCGCGACGCGTACGGACATTGAATCAAATTTAAGCACGGCCCTTGACCTGTACAAAATGGACATCGGACAGTATCCTACGACCGAGCAGGGATTAAGTGCTTTATTGACACAACCAACCGCGTCACCCATACCGACCCAATGGAATGGCCCTTACTTAAAGAAAAAGAAAGTCCCAAAAGATCCCTGGGGCCGCGACTATGTTTATGTGTCACCAGGTGTGAATAATCCTGAAAGTTATGACCTTTCGTCCCTTGGGCCTAATGGAGTAGAAGATAACAATGCTATCACTAATTGGGGGAACGAAGAAAAATAACGGATTTACCCTTATCGAGATCTTATTGGTCCTTGTTATTGTCGGGATCGTTTTAGCATTGGCAGCACCGAATTTTTCAAAAGGGTATTCACGTTTTCAGTTAAGAACAACGGCTGATGATCTTCTCAGTATAAGTCGTTGGGCCCAGGCTATGGCGATCGGGCAGCAACGCATATATGCTTTATCTTTTTCTGGTGATCGCTTTTCTTATAACCTGGAATTCGTACAGGACACTGGGCAAGAGAATGATCAATATAATTTTAGACCTGTTAACGGAGCTCTTGGACGAATGCATAAAATTCCTGATGCCATCCAACTTGTAGCGGATATTGACCGAATTAAATTTTATCCGGATGGTACCATTGATGCCGCCAATATCCAATTAATTTCCCCTGAACAAAAAACGGTGTTGTCTACCACCGATGTAAGGGGGATGATGACGAGGGTTGATGGTGATTAAAAAAAAGGCCGGTTTTATGCTTCTTGAAGCAATTCTGTCTGTTGTGATCGTCAGTATATGCCTGACCTTTATTGCCCAATCCTTGTTGACGAATTTTCGCACGGGAATGCGGTTCCAAGAAATGATAAGGTCTTTGGTTGTAATGGAAAATAGATTGGGGCTTTTATACACGACCAATGCTTCAGATGACCAATTGAACCCTTACGCTCAGGCATTGGATAAACCCTATGATAAATTTTCAATAAAAGCCAGGACAGATACTATCAATGGTCACCTAAAAAAAGTCGGACTCATGCTTAATTGGCCTCTTGGCAAAATTCAAGGCCATTTGGATGTAACAACGATCATTTATACTCCCGATGAAACTTAAAAATAAATTTCTAAATGGATTTACCCTTATTGAGCTTTTATTGGGATTGGCGATCACTGCCATCATTGCACTAAGTGTTTATAATATGTTTTGGTCAGCGATAAAACTGGATGATAAAATGCGGCACATCCATGATAACTATATGGAGGTGCTTATGGCAGACTTAGGGCTTACCCATGACCTTGAAAATGCCATCAACCTTGATCTCACTGCTTCTTATCCTGACGCGCAAATTTTTGATGGAGGTCCCAAAGAATTTTCTTTCTTAACACAAACACCCAAGGGCATCAAACGTGTGCGTTATTACAGTGGCCTGAAGGATGGAAGCACGGCCCAATCAATGATCGGCCGAGTGACCAATACAAGCGTGGCAAGTTTCTCGAAAGGTTCTTTACCTATTGAATTCTTATTGCGCCAGGAAAGCAGCATGGATGATTGGTTAAATAATACCTCCCATAATACCTCTTCTCAAATTGTTGCGGTGGGATTTAAAAGAGGTAGTTTCAATTGCCAATATGCTCCTTTTGATAAAGATATACATACAAGGGGCTCTAAGGGTATCAATTATCAGGATTCCTGGACCGGTAAAGGGCTTCCCATGGCAGTCTCTTGCAGTTTTATTTTGTTTGACCTCCAAAAACCTGAAGAAGGGTTACTGTTTAAACGTGATATTTTCTTGGCCCCAGTAACGAGCTATTATAATGAACAATAAAGGGGTTGTTTTGATCATGGTATTGTGGGTATTATTGATCTTGTCCCTGATCTCTTGGGGCTTAAGTAGGCGTTCATCTTTAGAGGTGTCTGTGTTAGAAACATACCGTGGAAAATTACGCAGTTATGCGGCGGCCCGTGCTGGGATCAATGAAATACTTGATCTTTTGCAGCGATCACCTGCTGCTAAGGATACTCTATACACAGATGGGATAAATATTGATCAAACTAAAAATCCAGCAGACATCTTTTCACATATCAATACAGGGCAAAACGCGTATGCGATCGTTCAATGGTCCGCCCGAAATTTCCGTGCCGGGAATGATAACGCGCAGTTAGAATATGGAATAAGGGATGAAGAAGGTCGTATCAATATCAATGCCATTGGCATGACTAATTATCAAATTCTAAGCGCTCTTTTTCAGTTAAAAGGTCTGTCGCAGTCAAATGGGGATAAATTAGCGCTAGCTCTTATTAATTATACCGGGACCAGCACTCAAACGAACAACAATTCCTTCATGAATTTGAATGAACCAGTGTTGAAGCCAAAAAATAAGCCCTATGAAAATATTTTAGAATTATTGGAAGTTGATGGTATGACACGCGAAATATTTGATAAAATCAAGGATGACGTGACGGTTTATGGAAATTCTCAAAATGGTTTATGGATCAATACAGATACAGCCAATAATGATGTGATCCAGGCAGTAGCTTATGCCGCGACCCGTCTTAATCCATCAACTAACCCGTCTGATATCATTAGTCAGGCCTATACGATCCGGGATGGCGCGGATGGCCGGTCTTTCACATCGGATGATGGGGTGGGCTCGATCGCCAGCATCAATGATCCCAATTGGCCTACTGCTTTACAGGAAGGTGTTTCGAGTTATTATAGGGCAACGGTGATCGGTGTTGATGGAGATAGTGGTACGCGTACGGTGCTAGAAGCTGTCATTCATCATATATCAGGCGCTCCGGCAGAGATCGTCTCATGGCAAAAGGATTTAAATTGAGATCTAATACAGTATTTTATATAAGTAAAAAAACGATCAAATTCCTTCAAGTATCTGACACCTCCAAAAAACTGGTGAACAGCGTGGGTACTATCAATATAAGCGATCAAAGTGATGCCCAAGTCAGTCAATTGCTAAATGAATGTATTAAAAAGCGAAAGTTAAATTTAAATGATAGCCGAGTGACCGTTGTGATCCCGCGATCCATGATCATCTTGCGCCTACTGACTTTCCCCTCTATCAAAGAAGATGAGATCCGCGCCATGATAGATCTGCAAGTCGGCAACCGTATACCGTATTCACGAGAAGAAGTTGAAATTGATTTTCAAATATTGTCTAAGACAGCGGATGGTTATGCAAAAGTTGCGGTCGTCATCGTTCCCCAAGAGATCATCATGCGATATTGGAAGATCTTTCTTGATTCCAAGATCCCTGTGCATGGGATCACGATCTCTTCGATCGGTTTATGGTTACTTTACCGGCAGCAGCCAGACCTAACTGATAAATTGGGTGCTATTTTTGATCTGGATACTGATCATAGCGAGATCTGTTTATGTTATAGAACACATTGGTTGACTTCCAGAGAAATACCCATAGGTTTAGACCAAATGCACAAGGATGGGCTTACAGAGATCTTAAAGCAATGGGAATTAACGCAAAATAATCCTGGCGGAGAAAAATTGACCATTGCAGTAGAAAAAGTATTTCTGACAAGAAGCTCCAAGCAAACCAATGAGCTTGCCAATGAAATGACAAAATTGCAAAATGAATTGACGGTCAAAGAAATACAACTAACACAGGAGTTAAGTTTAGCCCATGGGGTACAATGGCCTAAAATAATGATAGAAGATGGGATGTCTGTGGCGTCATTGGCCGGTATTGCTTATAGCTCTGAAGTGCCCCCTATTGACCTGATCCCCAGGGCTGTAAGATATGCCGAAAAACAACGCAACTATCATCGGCAATTGATCATTTTAGGCTTTTGGGTCATAGCCGCTTTAATTTCTTTAGGACTGGCCTTAAGCGTAGGATACTTTAAGAAAAATCTCCAGTTAGCTAGTTTGGAAGCTCAGCTTGGCAACACTAAACATTTTGCTTCTACTGTTGAAAATCAATTGAAAAAGATCCATGATATTGAAAGCATACTTAAAGGACGTTTGATCTTTTCTGATCTAGCGCGTGATATAAACCGTTTACTGCCGCCCCAGGTTTACTTAGTGAACATATCCATCAGCAATGGAAACACCTTATCGCTTGAAGGAATGTCATTGAATTCTGTTGAGATCAATCAATTTCAAAAAGACATGGTCGATTCTTCAAGTTTTTCTAATGTGAACCTTGATTATGTCAATAAACGGGTTACCCAACAAGGCGAAATGGACTATTTTAAGATCACTTGTACTCTTAATAATGTGAACTCTCATCTATGAAAAAACTCAATTCGCGTGAAACTTTTATTTTGATCATTGCTCTGACCCTAAGTATTTCTTTCATGGCTTTCCAATTTGTGATCAAACCCATGCATGAAGGGTCTTTGGATGTCAATGATCAACTACGGGTGGTCAAAAACAAGCTCATTAAGGCCCAGCAGATGGTAGCCCAAAAAAACCTTGTCGAAAGAAGGTATCAACATTTAGTAAACCTTATCAGGGTGGTTGATTCCCAAGGCGCTCAGATGCCAACGATCATTGCCAAGATCGAGGAAGCTGCTCGTGATAGCAATATTCATATCGCCAATATTCAGCCTCGAAAAATAATCGTTCAAAAAGAGGCTAATTTTTTGGGGGTTGAACTGGAAATTGATGGGCAATGGCTGGATATTGTCCAATTTCTTTATGTACTTCAACAACGGCCGAATTTTTATTTTATCAATGAACTTAATTTAGAAAAATATTCAGGTGAACTAAGTTCTCTGCGCGGCCGCATCGTTATTTCCCGTATGTTCTTAGCTAATCCTTAATCATTGGCGCCCCCCAAATAAAAGCCAAAATGACACAATATAACGACAACCTTGTCTTTTTCTCTCCCAGATGGCATACTTTAATAGTATGAGAAGAAACCCCATATTAATTCTAATTGTCCTGGCCATCTTAACAGCAACACCCTGTATGGCACAGCAGGCAACCTACACCATAACGGCTTATGCAGCATCAACAGGTTATATTTATCCCTCATCAGCGGCTGGCGTAATTACCGTGAATTCAAAAGGGAACCAGACTTTTATCATTGGACCCTCTTTAGGATATACCGTTCAATCTGTCCCTGTTGACTACATTAATCAGCTCCCTATCCCAACGGCAACGGCCAATGTATTCCAATATACTTTCAGCAAAGTAACTGCAAATCATCAAATATATGTAAATTTTGTTTCAACCTCAACAGCAGGCCTACCGCAAATTACCGGCCAGCCACAAAGTATCACTGTCCCTCCGGGAGCAACAACAGCCAGGTTTGCCGTGACAGCCAGCGGAAATTATCAATGGTATGAAAGCACCAATAGCGGGGCCTCTTTTAGTGCTATTCCCGGAGCAAGCAGCACTTCTTATACTGTTCCTGCATCGGCAACAACATTGTTTAATAATGGGACAGAATATGTTTGTGAAATTACTAATTCAGTCGGCATTGTTTCCACTAATCCCGCCACTTTAACAATATCTGCCTCTGCAGCAAACCCATATGTGAAAGTCAATGGACGCCAGCTTGAAGCTGATTTTACCGGGAATGGGAACTATCATCCATATATTATTCGAGGTGTAGATTATAGTCCCACACCTATCGGCCGCTATTCCAGTGATTGGACATATTACGCAAGCGCGACTAATACCAATCCCGATAATCTTCCTAATAATATGCTCGCGGATGATGCTAATATATTGAATCGAGACTTTTATAATCTACAACAAATGAATGCTAATACCATCCGTATTTGGCAAGGAGATAATACTCAAGAAACTAGTGCGGACCTACATCCCGGCAGATTCCCTAATATGATAACAACAACCACCTTGGATAGGGCTAATTTTTATGGTTTGAAAGTGATTGCTGGATTCTATGTGGGGCCTTTTGGTTCTTGTAATTACGCAAACCCAACCCAAAAATGTACCTACACTCTTAACACCTATAATGGGGAAAGCAATAATCCGGCATTTAATGCTGCTAATAGTTACGATATTACAAATCCCGTCATTTCCAATGATATCCTGACACGATTTGAAACCTATGTCAGCACCTTCAAGAACCGACCGGAAATCCTTTTTTGGGCTATTGGAAACGAAAATAATTATTCTCTTGATCCTAATAATGAGGCCTATGCTACAGCTCAAATCAAGGCTTGGTACTCCTTAGTTAATCATATGGCAGCGGCAGCGCATGCCATTGAGGGGACCAATTATCATCCTGTCGCAGTAGTTAATGGAGAAATTGAATTTATTGGTGAAAAAGGCATTGCTGATGACAGCACTTTGCCCAATGTAGATATTTGGGGGATAAATACCTATCGCGGAGAATCATTCTATGATCTTTTTGCTCAATACAAAGCGCTATCCACCAAACCTCTTTGGATTTCTGAGTATGGCATAGTTGCCTGGAAATCATGTAACACCTATCTAACCTCCTGTGATCCCAATAATCCGTATAATACTTCCGGCACTCAACAGCTTGCTTCTGTTTTACCCACTCAAAAGGCCAATGATGAATCAGATCAAGCCTCTTGGGATGGTGGTTTGTGGGATGAAATCGCAGGCAACGGGGACATTACAATTGGCGGATCTCTGATGGAGTATTCAGATGAATGGTGGAAGCCGTATGATTGGATATGCAGTCCTTCAACTATTCCCAATCAAATAAATCCCTATAGTTCTTACGCAGTCCCCAACGGGAATGCTTCATATTGTCAATCCAATCATTTTTATTTCGGTGAGGGCTATGGCAGTAATTGGCCCCCACAGTCTAGCGTAAACCCCAATGCCCCTATCCCGCCTGAACCTGACCCCGGCTACTATGATAACGAGGCCTGGTTTGGGATAATGGGAATTTCAAATTCTTACCCGCAAACACAGCCGGATATCATGACTCCGCGTCAAGCCGTTATAACCCTGGAGTGTAAATTCTTTAGTCTTGGCGTTACTCTTCCTCCTAATCTAAAATCAGTGTGTCAATCTGTAAGTACCGATACCAGCCTTGCATCTTATTTAGCCTCGCCGGTTCAGGGAAAAAATTTAAGCTCAACCAATATTACTTTTACATGGAGTTTAGGAATAGGAGTTACGAAATATCAACTTTTAGCTGGCAGAACACAAGGAGCGAGTGACATTTATTCCTACACAGGAAACGCTACTTCAACAACAGTTTCAGTGCTCCCTTTAACAGGGAATAATATCTACATCAGATTAGAATCCCTCATTAACGGCGCTTGGAATTTTACAGACTACACTTATTCAACAGCAGCGATACCCACAGCCCCCATCATCACTTCCCAGCCTCTCAGCACGACGGTAATAGCGCCTGCATCAGCGACATTTACGGTGTCTGCCAGTGGGACTCCTTTACTGACATATCAATGGTTTAGGGCGATCAATACTCTCGGTCCTTGGAAAAGTATTAATGGAGCAACACAACCGTCATATACAATCCCTGTGACAAGCGCAGGGGATAATCTTGGTAAATTTGAGTGTCATGTGATGAATTCTGTAGGCACTGCGACAAGCCAGGTAGCAACTTTGAACGTTAATTATTTACCTATTATTACACAGCCAAGCAATCAGACAGTGGCAGTTGGGGCTAGAGCATTTTTTATGGTGTCTGCCAGCGGAGTACCTGCACCAAGTTTCCAATGGTATAAGAAACTCAACGGGCAAAGCAACTGGTCAGCAATAGGTAGAGCAACGCAAGCAACATATACAACCCCCGAGGTTACGTTTGCGGATAACCTCAGTCAATTTGAATGTAAGGTAACAAACTCCGTTGGTACTGTTACAAGCAACGCGGCAAAGCTTATGATTAGTTAAAAATAGTGACTGGCCTATTTTTCAAGAATTTATTATCAGCATTTTAAAGGTATCCGTCCGCCTAATCCACCTGGTAGGTCAGGCAGCACTCCTTCGGCGGCTATCAGCGCCAAAATTTGAACCGACGACAAATAATATAGATGGATTAGTAGGACGGATATTTTTTAAGGATAAATACCCCGTGATTATCGGCCCAGCCGGGATTACGTTGCGGGTCACCGCCTTGTTGATAAACCTGAGTGAAATTATCCCCTAAATATTTTGCCAGAAGAGGGCAGTAGGTCCTGCCGAAAATACCCAGATCCATTTCCATGGATGCCATGCGTGTTGAGATCAGCACATAATTAACATGATTCATTTGAAGATCTTTGATCACGGAGACTTCCTGCTCAGGGGGAATCTTAATATGCTCAAAGAATATTAACTGACGTGTCGGGCTTTGGTTGCCGGTCAGATAATAATAAAGGCAATCATAGGGAAGGGCGAAAAAAAGAGCATGGGGGGGAAGATTTGTCGTCAAGTAATTAGTGGTCTTATTAACCGTGTCCACCCATTGCGGCTCATTACCTACATATATTTGTCCACGATGCATGCTTAAATAATGGTCTGGGGTTTTTTGGCTCTGGATTTTTTCTATATGGGCCAGACCACCGAATATCATGACCTTCCAAAGAAATATCAGGATGATGACCTTTAAGACAGGATGTAAGACCCTAAAAACTGTTGCGATCATCATAAAATGAAAAAGAATTAAAAAAGGATAGGACCAGAAACTACGGTAAAAAACATTGCTCATGAAGTATTCGTGGAAATATAAGACAAAAAACATCACTACAAGGCCTAATGACAAGTAAATATTTTTAGCGATATCTTGAGAGAATTTTCCCATCAACAGCAGGCCTAAAGCAATAAGGGTTGATAAATGAAGTACAAGGCCGATACAAATGTTCTCAGGACTGCTATTAAAGGTGTACCAGAAGCCGTGAAGGTAGGCATAGAGCGCTTGAAGCGGTGAGGCATGGTAAGGTTGATCATCTCCCATATAAGGCATGCATTGGTGGATGGCATATATAGGTAGGCCCTTAAGCAAATACCAATAAATAAGAAAACTTGCCAGGGGCAGTAAGAACAAGGAGCTCAGAAGGAATTTCTTTTTTTCTTTGTCCCATGGGTAATGTTTAACCTCATCTGTTAACAGCACGTAAATAAAAATACCCCAAAGAGAAACTATCCCAAAATTTATTTTAATTAAGCTTAAGAAGAACGTGGCTACTAAGCTGGCCCATAAATACCGAATAGAACCAGATTTCATGTAAGAAAGCAGAGTATAAATGATGACCAGAGAGGCTACAGTGCCTCCAATATGATTATACGTGCAAATGAATTCTTGTCGGCCCTCGATAAACCAAAGAGCCCCCAAGAATGACAGGCTGGGAGAAGCAATAACCGCACAGGATAAATAAAAGAATGCAGCGCAGGTGACCAGCAACAGGGCTCGCCCCAGAAGAATACTGGTTATATGCAATCCGAAGATCTTATAGAAAAGGCCATAATAATACGGCATGATAGGCCCATAGACCCACCAAAAATCCTTGTAAGGCAGTTGATGCTTAAAAACAGCTTCAAAAGCATAAAGATCTCGCCCATGGTCACCTTGGGCCAGCGTGTCCTGAAAATTTAATTCCGGCCAGACAAATATAAGGGCTGAGACTATAGTTAATAGAAGAAAAAAAGTCTTTGTTGTGATCGGAAGATGCGTGGTCAATTTTGAAGGCAACATATCGATATTGTAGGGGAGGGAGTATTTGTTGTAAAAGTAATTTTTATTAAGTTAAATAATTAAATTTGGCTATAATAATTTCCAATGACATCTTATATTATAAATAAACATCCTGTCCACTCATCAAGCACTGTTATTTTTTCTTTAGTGATCCCGACCTATAACGAATCTGGGAATATTAAAAAATTGCTGGAGAGTTTAATCAATGTCCTTGATCCTTTCTTGCCTCATTCATACGAGATCATCGTTGTCGATGACAATAGCCCTGATGGCACCTCCCAAGAAGTAGAACGTTTGATCAATGATCATAAGCAGATACGGTTATTGACGCGCAAAGATGAAAAAGGACTTTCCAGCGCTGTGGTGAGAGGTTGGCAAGCCGCCCAAGGAAGATATTTAGGTGTTATTGATGGGGACATGCAGCATCCGCCCCAGATCATGGCCAAACTTTTAGAAGGAATTATTCATGACGAAAAGATAGATCTGGTCATAGCCAGCAGATTCGTGGGGGAAGGCAGTACCGGGAATTTAGCGATCAGTCGCCGGATCATGAGTTCCTGGGGACGGTTAATAGGGTTGACCTTACTGCCCAAGATCATTAGCAGGGTCAGTGATCCCATGAGCGGTTGTTTTGTCGTGCGTCATGAAACAATCGCCGGATGCGCCCTTGACCCTATGGGATACAAAATATTGGTCGAAGTCATTGCCAGGGCAAATATCAAAAATATCAAAGAAGTTTCCTATGTTTTCCAAAAAAGGCATGCCGGAAGAAGTAAAATATCTTTTAATATCGTTTTTCAATACATCTTACAATTACTTAAACTAAGGTCTCGTTAATGAACATCAAACGAGTGGCGGAATTAGACGGCCTAAGAGGAATTGCGATCTCACTGGTCTTGCTTTGGCATTATTTGGGAGGGCCCCTCAACCTTGAATTAACATCCCACCGAGCTTTTACATTATTGGAATTAGGCGGAAGCGGGGTGGATCTTTTTTTTGTCCTTTCTGGTTTCCTCTTGGGTGGGATCCTTATTGATAATAAGGATTCCATCAATATGTTCAGGGTTTTTTATATCCGCCGTTGTTGTCGTATTTTCCCGCTTTATTACCTGTGGATCTTGATCTTTGTCGTCATTGTCTATTGTATAAAAGAAGTGGCGTATGAATTCCCGTACATCCTGTTATTTGACATTAAGTTTAACCATACCATCAGCCTTACCCACTATCTTACTTTCACCCAGAATTTTATCATGGCATTGAACCATGATTGGGCCAGTCAGTGGTTTGGGATGACATGGTCATTGGCCGTAGAAGAACAGTTTTACTTAGTCCTTCCATTGATCATTTATTTTACTTCAGCCCGTATTTTGCCATTTTTACTTTTATTTCTGATCGTTCTAGCTCCTGTCTTAAGAACCTTTCTTTTTTACCAACTGTCACCGGCTAATGGCATCTATTGGGGATTTTTCCTGATGCCTTGCCGTTGCGATTCATTGTTGTTAGGGGTATTGTGTGCTTTAGCTTTGCGTAATAATGGATTTAAGGACTTTGTCCACCGGAAAATTCTGGCTGTTTATGCAATGGTAATGATCTTGTTTGGTATGATATTTTCAATAGGCTTTAATGGTTTGTCCGGTTTTACGGCAGAAATGACCTGGTACGGCTATTCATTACTGGCATTATTTTATAGCTGTGTACTGATCATTGCTGTCACAGAAAAACGAGGACTGATAACAGCCATTGTGCGTAATCAATGGTTAGGTAAACTAGGGGTCATTTCTTATGGGGTTTACATATTTCATCAGGGCGTACAATTTCTTGTTCATGCCTGGTTTTTTCACGATGAACCTCAAATTACGGGAATACCCACTGCCTTGGCATCGATCTTTGCTCTGTTTCTGACATTTCTTTTAGCCTGGGTTTCCTGGACTTATTTTGAAAAGCCTATTGTTAATTTCGGACATGACTTGGTCTATAAAAAACGCCAATAGTAAAAAAAATCAATTATGAAAAGATCTTCACTATACCTTTCTTTTTTAATTTTAATTATCCCTCTCATTACTTTTATCACATCAATTTTACTTAGATTGGCATCAGGACCATTTTGGCAATATGGCGATCCTCCTTATAATTACCTTTTTAATGCGTACCTGCTTGTTAAAGGCCATTGCCCCATGGATACGACCCATCCAGGAACGCCGCTTCAGGTCCTCATGGCCATTATCATTTGGATCTTTAATTTGGGACGTCCTGCATCCGAGGCGGTCAACCATGCGCTTATAAACCCGGAATTTTATTTATGGGCTGTTTATCTGTTTTTGCTAATGAGTTCTTTTTTGACTTCGGTCTTTTTAGCAGCTTATGTTTATCGCAAAACCAATGACAAACTCGCCGCTTTGTTGACCCAATGGCCGCAATTGTTCTTCTTGATTTTACCAGCCATTGATACCGGAAATTTTCCTATGCTTCCTTTAGCAGCCGATATCAACGCCGAAGTGTTATTCATTGTCATCATGAATCTTTTTAATTTATGTATACTTGGGCTTTATTTTTCTAAAGAAAAATCCAAGGAGCTTACGTTTATCATTTTATTAGCTGTTATCTGCGGCTTAGGGATGGCCCTTAAAGTTTATTTCTTTATCATTATGTTTTGGATCTTCATGCTTATACCGCACCGCCAAAAAGCTTTATTTGTGATCATTGGTGTGATTTCATTTGTTTTTTGCACCATACCCATTATTAGTAAATACCCACAACTTCTTGGCATGATCATTGATATGGCCGACCATTCCTCTAAATATGGTTGGGGCCCTAAGAATTTCGTTGATTGGAATTCGTTTGCCATGAACATCCATCTGATGTTGCGTTTTGATTGGTTTTTTATTTATTCAGCTTTAGGGGCATGGATCTGGAGCTCCATTCATATCATCAAGGACCGTCAAGACCGAAAAGCCTGCTTTGTATGGGGCCTGTCTTGTTGTTGCCTGGTATTCATCGCGGCGGTGGCCAAACATTTCGCATCCCGTTATCTTGCACCGAGTTTTTGTTTGTTGGGTTCAATTTTTCCTTTGATCTATTTAACCGAAAAGGCACGATATAAATTATTTAAGCCTTTAACCTTGGCCTTTATCCTGATATTTGCCTGTACTTGCATTCTATCTGCCATACCTTACTATAAAAAATTGCTGACTTTTACACATGATATCCATCAGTTTTATGACAAAGTAACTGCCAATTATCCTGCATGCACGATCATTCCATCCACCACCGGAGACATAGATTTCTTTATTAATGAACAAGAATCCATGCACAGAGCTAATGGCACGGCTTTTAGGGTGGAAGGGGACGATCTGTTTCGACTATACCCCAACAGCTATTACTTTTTTTCTGAGGAAGTGACATCGCCTCTTAACAATGAAAGTTACGGGATATGGAATTATAAACAAAGGGTTTTGGGGGACGATATTATAAATTCTTGTCCCTGTGCCATCTTTATAAAGTATGTCTCTGATTTCTCCGCGTACCCTTACCAGGTCCATCTGATCGATCAATCAAAATATCTTAATGCCTATTTATTGATCAATTCAACAGAAAAACAAGCGAATGATCTATTTTCACAAAGCATGGAATCTTTTAAAAAAGGGGATTACCAACAAGCTTTGGTCCTGGGAGTTCAAAGCAGACAGCTTAATTACGAGCCGCAGGGGCAGCTTGATTATATGCTTATGATCATCTATCACGATCTCTTAAAATCAAGAGGAGCCCAATAAGTTCATAAGGTTTTTATCATGTCCAGCAAAAACCCTTCATTGCGCCGTTTTTTATTTATTCTTATTCTCCCGTTGACCATTCTTATCACATCATTTTTTCTAAGAATGGCATCAGGTTCATTTTGGCAATACAGTGATCCTTGTTATATTTATCTGTTTAACGCGTTTCAAATCGTCAAAGGTCATCCACCTACTGATTTTTCCCATCCGGGAACGCCGCTTCAGGTTTTAATCGCTATGACTATCCGGATCTTTAATGGGGGACGACCGGCAGCCGAAGCGGTCAACCAAGCACTTATTAACCCCGAATTTTATTTAGGAGCTGTTTATATATTTTTAATACTTACTTCCTTCGCAACTTCGATCCTTTTAGGGTTGTACGTCTATCGCAAGACCAATGATAAATTAGCCATTCTTTTAGCTCAATTGCCGGGGCTCTGCTTCCTAATAATGCCATCCTTTGATAATGGAGGGATCGCATCTCTTCCGGTCGTTGCTAATGTCAGTCCTGAACCCTTATTTATCAGTATCATGAATCTTTTCAACCTCTGTCTTTTGGGTCTTTATTTTTCCCAAAAAAAATCCAAAGAATTGCGTTACATTATTTTATTGGCATTTGTATGTGGATTAGGGCTTGCCACCAAGCTTAATTTCTTCTTTGTTCTGCTTACAGCCCTGATGATCATTTCCTATCAACGAAAGCTCTTGTTCATTGTTGCAGGCATGATGTCATTTATTTTGTTTACCTTACCGATCGTGGAAAAATATCCCCAATTTATTCAATTGATCAGCGATACGATCGGGCATGCAGGTAGATATGGAATGGGGGACCCAAAGATCATTGATTGGAGTTCTATTGTCATCTACCTCAATGTGCTGATCCATTACTATTGGTTCTTTATTCTTTCAGCTTTAGGACTATGGGTTTGGTCCTCCATACGTCTATTCAAAGATCGTCAAAATAGAAATGCCTGCTTTATTTGGGCCCTGTCTTGTTGTTTCTTATTGCACATTCTGGCTACGGCTAAATATTTTTCATTTCATTATCTTTTACCTGCCCTTGGCCTGTTTAGTTCGATCTTTGTTTTATTCTACTTAGATCAAAAAACGCTATATAAAATAATTAGTCCCTTAACCGCAGTATTTATCTTAATATTCATCAGTGTATGTATTTTTAATACGATCCCTTATTATAATAAATTGATGGTCTTATCTGAGGATATCCATCATTTTAATGATACCATCAGCTCTCAATACCCTTCATGTACGATCATTCCATCCACCACAGCGAACATCAATCTTTTCATTAATGAACAAGAAGCCTTGCATAGGGCGGATGGTACAGTGTTCCGCTTGGAAGCTGAAGATCTGTACCGTTTATATCCGAAAAGTTACTACTTTTATACTGAAGAAGTCACATCGGTGGATGTGATGGAGAGTTATGGGATATGGGATTATAAGCAACGAGTAGCAGGGGATGATATTATGGCAACATGTCCTTGTGCCATTTTTATCAAATACACCTCTGATTTTTCAGTATATCCTTATCAAGTCCGTTTGGTTGGGCAATCAAAATACCTGAATGCTTATTTATTAGTCAACTCAACTGAAAAAGAAGCTAATGATCTGTTTGAACAAACTATAAATTCCGTTAAAAGTGGGAACTACCAACAGGCGTTGATCACAGGACTAAAAAGCAGAGAACTTAATTACGAACCAAGAAATCAGCTTGATTTTATTCTTGCCATCATCCTTTCAAATCTAAAACAATAACGTTATCAAAATCTTTAGCTTTTGGCTCCTTAAGGACAAACGTAAATAGTAATATTTTTTTATGTTCTTCAGGCATCGGCGGCCCCATCATGAAAAAACATATGATCTCATTGTTTTGTGCATAGAACGTTTTAAAATCTTCAAATGTTTTGAACGTCACAACCGGCCTCTGTGAATAAAACTGAAAGAATCTATCCTTATCGCCGAAAGCACAGAAGCGGGTCTGCGGGGAAGAAATACTTTCCCCGAATTCAACAGCTTCTCTGAATTTATAATGAAAATCTTCCACGATTTTGGCAGGCTTGAAAAACCAAGTCCAAGCGATAAAGCCCATCGCAAAGATGATCGTTGTTAAAACGTAAGGTCGCAGTTTATTTGATGAATTCTTAATAATACCGACTACTCCATTAGCCAGCAGTAAGAATAAAAAGGGCAAAAGGTAAGCAAAGAATCGTGGATAAAGATAAACAGGTTTCGATAACCAGACAGGAATGATCATTAAGAATAAAACGGCTACATAAACACGCCAATGAGGGAGCATCTTAGTGGACCGGATAAAACCCAGCAACATCAAAACAAGGCATAATGATCCTAAAGGCCACAAAGGAAGTGATACCAGATCTCTGAATAAGGTCAAAGGGAAAGCAGATACAAGGTCTCTATGATCTAACGCCATTGAAGTTATGCCAGGTATTGTATGAACATAAATCAAGGCAGAAAAAAGACAGGTCATTCCATTAGACAGCAAGACAAAAAAAAGCGACTCTTTTTTGATCAAAGGATCATGACGGGCATAAGATCGGATACTCAGCGCCAAGAAATGGACCAATTGAGCAAAAAATATACACAAAAAATACACATGAAAAGATGAGGCTAAGGTATTTGTTACAGTGAGTATCCATGTCGTTCTTAAAGAAGGCTTTTCTAACAAAGAAAAATAAAGTGCCGTTGAGAGGATGCTAAAAAAGATGCATGCCGTATATCCGCGGGCTGATGCGCTCCAAATAATATGGGCGGGAGCTAAGGCCAAAAACAATGCTCCCAGGATGGCGACTGCTGGCCCAAAATATTTCCGGCTCCAAAGCCAAAATATAAAAATACTTCCCAAACCAAACAATAAAGCGGGAAGTCTTAAAGTCCATTCCTTGATCCCTATAATATGACAGGTTAGATAGGCGATCGCTGTATAGCCAATATGATTGGACGGATTAAAATTCTTAAAAAGCGCTTCAAACAGGCTGGGTGCTTGTACACCATAAACAGCGGTATAAAGCTCATCATAAAAAAGGCTTCTTGTCATGAAATGGACACGCATGCACAGCGCGAGAAGAAGCACGCAGAAGATCAGTGATTTTTCTTTTAAATTAACCATATCCGGATTGACAAGAGGGAATAATAAAATTAAACTACAAATGCATTATATTATATAAACGTAATTCTTTTCAGGAATTTCGGATCTTTTAATAAAAATGAAAATACTGGGCTTAAATACCCCTAGCCGTTTCTCCCGTAATGTGGCACGCGATCTTTTATGGGGATGCTGGTGCAAAGGGCGACGTATTGCCGGTGTGCAGTTTCCGTCTTTGCCACTGATGTATGTGGCTACTGTCCTTAAACAAGATGGTTTTGATGTAGAGGTCCTGGATGCCCAGGCCTTGGGGATCACTTTAAAAGAGCTGGAAGATAAGATCCCTTCCTTTGATGTTGTTTTTCTTATTTCCGCAACCATGAGCTTTACGGAGGATGCTGAAATACTGGCCCAACTAAAAAAGAAAAATCCTCGTTTAAAGACCATTGTTTTTGGTTCTCATCCTACCTTTCTTCCTGAAAATTCAAAAAATCATGAATCTGTCGATATCATGGTGCGTAAAGAAGCAGAATTTATTATTCGAGACATCATCAAGGCTTTGAAGCTAGGTGGTGATGAATGGAAAAAGATCAAAGGGATCTCATATCTTGAGAATGGAGTTCTCATCAATAATCCGGATTATCCTTATATTGAGAATTTGGATGATCTTCCGATACCTGACCGTTCATTTTTACCCCAAGGGATCGATTATCATAACCCCATTGTCCTGCATGACAAGTGGACAACAGCGTTATCCAGCAGAGGATGCCCCAGCCGTTGCACCTATTGCACGGCTCCTTCTTACTATGGGCCACTTTATCGGGCCCGTTCTGCCAGAAATGTGGTGGATGAATTAAAATATTTACAAGACTTAGGGTTCAAAGAAGTGTTTTATCGTGATGAGCTTTTCACGGTCAATAAAAAGAGGGTTTTTGACATCTGTGCCCTTATCAAAGAAGAGAATATTAAAATGTCATGGATCTGTTCTGTTAAGGCCAGCACGGCTAATTATGAAATGCTTAAAGCCATGAAAGAAGCAGGCTGCCATATGATCCGCGTGGGAGTTGAAACTGGCGTTCAGGAGATCCTGGACCGTGTTAAAAAAGACGTTAAGATAGGCCAGGTGGAAAACGTATTTAAATGGTCCCATGAATTAAAATTAAGCACCCATGCGCATTTAATGCTGGGCATGCCAGGAGAAACCGATGAGACGGTAGCCCAAACCTTTCGTTTTATCTCTCAGATCAAACCTACCACCATCACCTATGGCATCATGACGCCTTATCCGGGCACTGAGATCTACCGTCAGGTGCTTGCGGCCGATCCCAGTCTTAGCGACGGAACACAGCTTGATGCCCGCAATCTTCATACCAATGCTTCATTCTCGAAAATATTCAGTGATATCCCGCAAGACAGATTAGAGAAATATGTAAGGGATGGATATAGTAAATTTTACATGAGGCCATCCTATATTGGACAACGATTCTTAAGTATCCGAAATTTATCTGACGTAAAAAGATTATTCCTGGCAGGGAGCCAAGTATTTGGCTTTGTCCTTCAGGGAGACGAATAGCATGTGTGGAATCTGTGGGGGGATAAACCTAAAGGATCCGCAGAATGCCCTTAGATCCATGACCCGAAAATTGATCCATCGCGGGCCTGATGATGAGGGCTTTTTTGTTGACGGCCCCATCGCATTAGGTCATCGACGGCTAAGTATCATCGACCTGCAGGGAGGGCATCAGCCCATGCATTCAGCTGATGGCCGCTATACCATTGTTTTTAATGGTGAAATTTATAATTATCGTGATCTCCGTCGTCAGCTTGCCCTTGAGGGGGCTGTTTTTCAAAATTCTTCTGATACTGAAGTGATCCTCGCCGCTTATGCACGATGGGGGCATAATTGCCTGGAACATTTGACAGGCATGTTTGCTTTTGCGTTATGGGACAATATTGAGCGTTCTCTTTGGCTTGTCCGTGACAGGATCGGGAAAAAACCTTTATATTTTATTGCTGGTCCAAATAGCTTTATTTTCGCCTCGGAAGCTAAGGCTTTATGGGAATTTGCCAGTCAAATTGATGCCCGTGCCATTGATCAATACCTTACCTATCGCTATATTCCAGGGGATAGGACCTTTTATCGTGAGATCAAAAAGCTTCCCGCGGCTCATTGGATACTTGTTGATGCCACAGGACAAATAAGAAAACGTCAATCTTGGTGGGCAGTGCCACCGGTGCGTGAAGGGGGCTCTTTTTTAACATCTGCCAGGATGAGCCAATACGAAGAAGAATTCCAAGCCCTTTTTGCTGATGCTGTTCGTTCACGAATGATAGCTGATGTCCCTGTCGGGATATTCTTAAGTAACGGGATCGACAGCGTATCTACAGCCAAAGAAATGGCCAAACATTCTCACCTTAGGGCCTTTACCATGGGTTTTCACTCTGAAACTGATGAAATCCCTGCTGCCCGCGCACTTACCAATCAGCTGGGAGGGATCCATTCTGCTATTTATTTAGAAGCCCAAGACTTTGAAGACCTGCCTCAAGCCTTTGCCGCGATGGATGAACCATACGGAGACCCCATTGTATTACCAACCTATTTGTTAGCACGTGCCGCTCAAAAATCAGTTAAAGTTGTTTTAACAGGGGATGGAGCAGATGAATTATTAGGTGGTTATATACACCATCAATTTTTTAAGTCCATACCTGAGACCTTACCCCGATTTTGTTATCAAATGGGTTCTTTAATGGCCAAGGGTTTGCCGTTGTATCTTTTAGAACAAGGCTTTGATTATCCGGTGAAGATGGGCCAGGAGGGCCAAAATCGTCTGGCTGATCTCTTAAATATTTATCCTCAAGGGGCAGAGTCTTATTTAGCTTTTGCTTCGCTTTTTACTGATTCTGAAAAGGCTCAACTTTATACACCGGATTGGAACGATCATTTAAAACAAGATCCTGACGAGCTTATCCCTGAATTCCATAGACATTTTAATAGGAAAGATTTAACATTATTTGATAAAGTTTTACAATGGGATTTTAGGACATGGTTCCCTGAGCAGACATTAATGAAATTAGACCGGCTGACCATGGCCCATGGCCTTGAGGGCCGATGTCCTTATGCCGATCATCGGCTGGTAGAATTCTTTTTTCGTTTACCTTTGGCAGCTTTTCGTAAAATGAGCCATAATAAGGCTATCATTCGTAAACTTTATTCACAGGATCGTTCAGGGCGTAAACATGCATTTTGTTTACCTGTAAACAAATCTTATCGTGAGGCTTTTAACCGAATTCAAGAAAGGCTGTTGAATAAAGAAACGATCGATCAGGGCGGAATGATCCGGCAGAGTGCTCTTGGAGAACTCTTAGAAAAACGTAAAAATTCGCCCCTCTTAACTGATAAAAAGATCACTACTCTGATGGCTTTATCCAATTGGATGAACTACGCAAAAAGATAAATATGATCGGTTTTAAAGCCAAGCAACTTGATTTGAAAGAGATTGATTCTCTAGAGACTTTAAATAAACACCGTTCTCTTATTTCTAAAAAACATTATCTAAAAAGTCTTTATAAAGATTTTTATCAAGAAATATTGTCACGTTTATCCCTGTCTGCAAAAGATAAAGTTGTTGAAATCGGAAGCGGAGGGGGATTTATTAAAGAGATCATTCCATTTGCCATCACTTCAGATGTTAGAGGAGCTCCTGGCATTGACATGGTCTTTAATGCGTCACAAATACCTTTCCGGGATGAAAGTATAGACGCTTTGCTAATGCTTAACGTTTTCCATCATTTACAAAATGTAGAGATATGTCTTCAATCGTTTGATCGAGTTTTACGTCCCGGAGGGAAGATCATCATGGTTGAGCCGACTAACACACCATGGCGACGATGGACAGATCGAAGATTCCATAATGAAATTTTTGATCCCTTGAGTTCCTGGGATATTGGTACCGGAGGCCCGATGAGTACCGCTAATGGGGCCCTTGCGTGGATCGCTCTTATCAGGGATCAAAAGATCCTTGAAGAAAAATTCCCAAATTTAAAGGTAACATTTATTAGAGAACATACACCTTTTCGGTATTTTGCCAGCGGAGGATTGTCCTATCCTCAATTGTTGCCCAATTTCACCTATGATGGCCTAAAAATACTGGAAAATTCCTTGGATCCGTTTATGAAATGGATAGCCATTTTTCAAACCATTGAGATCACCAAAACCACAAAGAAAAAATATGAATGATCAAAAAATGGATGTGACAGTGCTTTTGCCGTGTTTTAATGAACAAGAGGCCATCCCGGTGGTTGTTCATGATATTCGGGCAGCCATGGATGGCACACGTTATCGTTACGAGATCATGCTGGTCGATGATAATAGTACAGATGACAGTGCCGCGATCGCCTTGTCACTCGGATGCCGCATTATTCGCCGGCCGGTACGCAAGGGAGCAGGGGCTTCACGCCGTACGGGGATTTTAGCCTCTCAAGCGGATATCATTGTGATGCTTGATACGGATGGCACCTATACCGCTGCTGATATTCCGCGTCTTTTGGAATATTTTCCTGAATATGACCAGGTCAATGGGGCCCGTACCAGTGAACAGGGGACCATAGCTTGGTTGCGTTATCCCACCAAATGGTTTATTCGACAGCTGGCTCAACTATTAGCCGGTCAAAAGATCCCTGATCTAAACACAGGGCTCAAGGCATTCAAACGCAAAAAAATGCTTCAATATTTATGGGTGATCCCCGATGGATTTTCTTGTGTTTCATCAATGACGTTGGCATTCCTGTGCAATGACCATCCGGTCAAATATATCCCTACGGTTTATCATCGCCGTATCGGCAGATCAAAATTCCATCCTGTTAAAGATACCTACCTTTATCTTATTACTATTTGCCGGCTCATTACCTATTTTGATCCTATCCGGATCTTCTTTCCCATGGCCTTACTGCTCATTTTTGGCGGGATATTAAAATCTATTTTTGATTATATTTTTGTGATCGGTCGTCTGCAACTATCCGATGTTGTATTGATCCTTGGCGGAGTTACCGTATTTTTTCTGGGCTTATTGTCAGACCTAATAGTCGCCCAACATCGCACATATCGACATGACGCATGTGAAGATAGGGAAAATCAATGAGTGCACGTGCTTTATTGTTAGATAAAGCTCTGGCCCAAGTACCAAGGGTCCTTGGATTCATTGATCGTGAAGCATCTTCATTAACGTATGGCTGTAGTGATCGAGATTATTGGCATTATAAAACGGTTGATTTCGTTAATGCGCGCTATCAAGAGGCGGCTCGTCTTTTAGCGCTCTGCTATGTTACGCCTTCCCCTAAAAATCGTTTTTATCAAAATCCATCGATCAAAACCTGGGCTTTAGCTGCCTGCGAATTTTGGGCCCAAAATCGCCATGGGGACGGATCGGTGGATGAAAGTTTCCCTCGTGAACGGCATTTTTGTGCGACTGCTTTTTCACTTCATGCCATTATAGAGACATATCTATTATTAAATGAGATACCCCGATCTTCGCTTTCATCCAGTGCGGAATTTATTGATCACCAGAGCAATCCTGATGTTTCCAATCAAGCGGCTTGTGCGGCGGCGGCCTTATATGGTATGTGGCAATTATCAAAACAAGAGCGCTGGCGCCTGAAGGCAGAAGCCAAGATAGATAGCCTTTTAAAACAACAGCTGGAAAACGGGACTTTTAATGAGTATGGAGGCTTTGATCTTGGATACGATACGATCACCTTAAGCTTATTGGCGGACCTTCATCAACGCTGTGGCCGTGATGATGTTCATACGGCTGCTGTGCGTCTGGCCCATGTGCTTGACGGCTATCTTGACCATAACGGGTATTTTGACAATAAGGACATGTCCCGCCGAACACAATTTGTTTATCCGTATGGATTTTCTGTTTTTATGCCGGAGGTCCTTAGAAAAATCGAACAAGGCAACATCAAGGATGTTATTTTAAACCCCGGATGGATGGATGACCGTTACTGCATTCCTTTGACAATAGATTATTTGCTGGCCAGCCAAACTAAGGGGGACGCATGAAAACCTGGCAGATGCTCTTATTGCGCTTTTGGTCAATATCCTTAGGATCTATTCCTTGGTGTTCTTATTTACTCAAACGCTTTTTGATCATGCTGATGATCAAACGTGCCAAAAGAAAATATGTAGCCGCCACAGACTATTTCGATATCAAATCAATTTTACATACAAAATAATGAAATTGCCCAGCTTTCGCAATTACGCTTTTATTTTTATTCTTCCATGTCTTGGCCTGGCCATCACCTTGATCTATAGATCAGCGGCAGGACCATTTTGGATGTTTTGGGACCCTACCTATGTCTATTTTTTTAGTGCCATTCAAATGTTCAAATCGATCACTCCCACCTTTATCGATCATCCAGGAGCTCCTTTACAAGCCCTGATATTTATTATCATATGGTTTTTTAATATTGGCCATTCTACGTCCCAGACCATTGACAGAGTCTTGACTGATCCGGAATTTTATCTACAAGTTACAAACGTTTTTTTAATGGTCAGTCTTTTTTTAAGTTCAGTATTATTGGGCGGATATGCTTTCTATAAAACAAAAGATAAAATTGCCGCGATCTTGACTCAACTTCCGGTGATTTTCTTATTGAATATGAGGGAAATGTGGCATGGATCGGTGGTCGTAGCCAGTGTCAATACCGAGAATCTGATCTTTAGCATAACAAATCTCTTTATATTATTTATTCTTGCATTATTTTATGCTGAAAATAATTTTAAGAAATTTCTAGCCGTATTATTTTTAGGGATCATTGCCGGGATAGGGATTACCACTCAATTTTATTTTTGCATGCTCATTCTTTTAGCATTCATACTTATTCCCAGACATCTTAGAATTATTTTTATTTTGACATTCTTATCGTCGTCATTGCTGGTGACATTTCCCATTATCTCTAAACTTCCTTTGATGTTGAAAATATTGACAGGTATTCTGATCCACACGGGTTATTATGGAGCAGGGCGAGAGGGTTTTATTGATTGGAATTATACCTGGACGATCATCAAAATAAATCTATGGCCGGGATATTGGTTCTTTTTATGCTCATCACTTTATATGTTGATATGGAGTTTGATCAAGATCAATAAGGAGCCTAAAGATCGTGGTGTACGATATCTTACGATCGTGACATCCTGCATTTTTCTTTATTTCTTTATGGTCCTCAAACAATGGGGGGATCGGTATTTAATACCTGGTATTCAGATATTTGGTTTGGCTCTATTTTTCTTTTACCTTTCTCGAATGGCTCCCTATCAAAGATTAAAAAAATGGGTTATAGTTTTTATCATCATATTTGTTTTAGCAAGTTTAGGTCAAACCTACCAACGTTATACCGAACTCCATTCTTTTACTAAAAATATCCTGGATTTTCATCAAAAAGTTGAAACGAAATACCCTAACTGTACATTTATCTCTGATGACTATTATAATCAGAATTATGCGATGTTGTTTTCCAATAGTTACACCTTCCATCACATGGATCAGGAATTAACACGTTTATACCCTAAAAGTTTTTATTTCATCAATGAAAAGAGGGATTCCATTGATCTACAACGGTCCTATTATGATGGTTTTGGGATATGGAATGCCCGTCAAAGGATCTTTGCCGATGATCTTTTATCAACCAGTCCTTGTGTTATATTCTTGAAACGATACTCTGATCCCATCGAAGGGCAATACAATGCAGTACTTTTAGAAAAATCAGAATATCTTAAAGCTTATCTATTGACCAGTTCAACCGAAAAACAAGCAAGGGAATATTTTATAAATGCCAGGGACCTCTTCGTCAAAGGGGAGTATGCTGAAGCTTTAATTCCGGCTTTAAAAAGCAAAGTATTGAATTTTGAACCATCACAAGAAATTGATTTTTTGTTATTAAACCTTTATCAACATTTGCATCATTGATATAGTATTCTTTATATGAAAAAGTTCTTACAGAATGATTTCTTTATCGCTTTGCTTTTCCTGTTAGCCTATCTGGCAACCAGTCCGTATATCTATGGTTGGGATGACCAACATTTAGAGATCCCTATCCTTAAACACCTGATCGACCCTTCTTTGTATAAAGGGGATTATTATGTTGAAAGTGCCACCAAATACTTTACGTGTTGGCTCTATCCGATCTTAGCCAAGCTGATCACTGTCAAGCAGATCCCAACGGCTTATTTATTACTGTTCTTAATTTCTCGCTACGCGATGTTTTATTGGGTATACCGGCTATGGCTTTTGATCGGAGGCAGTCGCTTTACGGCTATATGCACCACCTTGACATTCTTTCTCTTGGGGCGGACAGATGAATTCCTTTATCGCAGTTTTTGCCATGAGGAATTCGGTTTTATTTTTATGTTTGCAGGGTTCTATTGCTTTTATCGCGACCGCTATCTGCTGGCAGCCATCCTTTGGGGCTTAGGGGTCAACATCCACGCCATCTATAATTTGTTTCCCATGCTCTATATGCTGACATTTCTTCTATTTTGCCATCCCCAACGATTTAAGATATCCCTTCAAACGGGTCTTGCTTTTGTAATAACCTCATTGCCTTTTTTATGTTGGCAGATCCCCATATCTATCTCCAGGGAGATCGCTCAACCCGTACCTGCCAATGAATGGATGCCTTTGTATCTATTGTCTTGTCCCCAGAATTTTCTTTTCAATGATACGCCTTTAAAGGATGTTTTAGGCAATATCCATATATGGTGGGATAAATGCGCCTTATATCTTCTGATGATAGGATTGTATGCCTTTCAGCTCGTTGTTAATCCGAGGTTTCGCAAGGACAAAAAAACGCACGCCATCATGGGGCTTTCCTGGTTTTTGGTCGGAATAGTTTTTTATTTTGACTATATCGACCCTAAACGCTTTGTCCTGGATTTGAATTTAGTACGGGTGATCCAATTTGTGCACTTTTTTATGATCGGCTATACAACGATCTGGGTTTGTGATCAAGTACGTAACTCCAAACCCTGGTTAGCCCTGGCAGCAGCGATATTGATCTTAGCCTGCGGGACCACTAATCTAATAGCATTATTCTTCCTTGGGCTTGTGATCATTATCTTTACCGTTGATACAATGTTTCCTCAGCCTCTAAAACCGGAGGGAATGGTCAAAAAGTGGATATTCTTGGCAGCGATGGTAATTTTTGTTTGCGCCTTGGGGCTTGAGTTAAGCCATAATGAACAAGTATCTGTTTTTTGGAACAGATTTATTTACATTATTGCGGCAATAGCTGTGTTATTTGCAGCTTTATTGATAAAAAAAGAAAACCTATGGCTTCGTCGGCTCTTGATCATTATCCCTTTGATAGGCTCATTTGTTATATGCCTATGTAATATAAATGAATATTTGGATCTAAAGAAAAATGGCTCTGGCCCCTGGGAACTGCTCCGTGATTGGGAAGATATGCAGCTCTATGTCCGGGATCATACACCCAAAGACGCGCTGTTTCTTACCCCTTATGATATGCCCATGGGAGGTTTTCGTATCCATTCGGATAGAAAAGCCCTGGTCTGTTATCGCGATTGCGGGATCATTGGTTTTGATTATAAAGCAGCAGTGGAGTGGCATAACCGTATCAAAGACATTCATTCCTTTAAAGTTTATACCGGTGACAGGGTGGATGATTCGGTGTTAATAGCTATTTTAAAATATAAAGTTAATTATGTGGTTTTTATGAAATACTACGGACCTCCGGGAGACACTACTATCCTAAAGAAAGTTTGCGAGAATAGCGTCTTTTCTTTATTCCAAGTCTTATGATGCAAAAAAAAACCATCATTTTCACCTGCTTAAGTCTTTTAAGTTTGATCTGCTTATCGGCATTTGTTTTACGCTATTGGGAATTGGACCGTATTCCCTATGGGTTCCATGTTGACGAACTCAGTGGTTCAGTGGATATAGGATGCTTAGCCACCGAAGGAGTGGATGCGCACAATGTTGCTTATCCGATCTTTTCAAATATAGGGTATGGGACGCCAAAACCACCAATCTATATTTATCCCGCCATTCTTTGGTCGAAGGCATTTGGATATAATGTGGCCAGTTTGCGCGCATTAAGCGTGACCGTGCACATTTTAGGGATCATCGGGATATTTTTCTTAGCCCGGTCATTTTTTGGTTGGCCATATGCCTTCTTGACCATGACCGTGGCCAGCCTTTCACCCTGGACCTGGAATCTTAGCCGGATGGCTTTTGAATCATTGTTTTCTGTAACATTTTTGATCTGGGGAATGTATTTCTTTTTTAAACTTCCCAAAATTCGAAATATAATCCTGGCAGCTTTATTTTTTGCCGCTGCGATGTACTCTTACCCGCCCATTAGAGTACAAGCGCCCTTGATGCTTTTGACCCTGGTGATCTTTCAGTGCTGGAAGGGGACACTGTGGACTTTACGCTCCTGGCTGATCTTTGGCTTTACTCTGCTCGTACCGATGATCCCTTTGATACAAAAAATATTTAACGGAGAAGTACAAAACCGTTTTAATGCCATCAGCATATTTTCCAAAGAATACTTGATTTCTATTCATAGCCCAGGCCAGCTGACAGATATTATCAAGATCTTTATTAATAACTTCATTTTACATTTTAACGCAGACTTTTTATTTTTAAGAGGCGATCCGTCCTATGTTCATTCCACACGGCATTTTGGTATTCTTAGCTGGTTAGATATGGCTGCTTTAGTGCTCGCCTTGATGTGGGTGATCATGCTTTTGATCAAAAAGAATATCAACAATAATCCGTTGATCTTACAAAAGCCCTTTGTCTTTTTTCTCTTGGCTAATATCTTAATAGGTGTGGTGCCTGCGGCTTTAACTAATTCCGAACTACCTAATTCCTTAAGAATTACAGGAGCATGGCCATTTATGTGCCTTTTTAGCGGATTTTTTATTTGGCAGGCTTGCGAAAGTTGGGGCCTTGGCCCATGGATAGGCACATGTATTTTGGCGATCCTTTTTGCCGTCGTATTTTTTAATGTCTATTTCAAAGTTTTTCCGCAAGAAGGTAAGGGTATGTTTGCTTATTGGACTTTAGAACAAGTAAATGAGCTTAGAACAGATGAGGACTGGTTAAAATTTGTAATTCTTTATCGATATAAGGATTATACGGCCCGGTATTTCTTAATACAGGATCGACACATGAGCTGTACGCAATCCAACAATATGTGGAAAGGTATTAATAATTATTTAAAAGACCATGGCAACCCTTAAAAGTACATATATTCTAGGTATCTCTGCCTTTTACCATGATAGCGCTGCCTGCCTTGTCAGAGACGGCGATATCATTGCCGCTGCCCAGGAAGAACGGTTTACCCGCAAGAAACATGATGCTTCTTTCCCAAGGAATGCCGCGCAATATTGCCTTAAAGAAGCAGGGATCACGATCAATGATGTAAGCTATGTGGCTTTCTATGAAAAACCATTTTTGAAATTCGAACGCTTATTAATGACCTATTTAGCCTACGCTCCACGAGGTCTAAATTCGTTCTTAAAAGCCATGCCTGCGTGGATCAAAGAGAAAATATTTATCAAAGACCTGATCAAAGAAGAACTAAAATTTGATAAAGAGATCATATTCCCTGAACATCATGAATCCCATGCAGCCTCAGCTTTCTTTCCATCACCCTTTAAAGAGGCAGCCATCATTACCTTTGATGGAGTAGGCGAATGGACAACCACCAGTTTTGGTGTTGGTAAACATAATAAGATCAAATTAAGCAGTGAAATACAATTCCCTCACTCTTTAGGGCTTCTTTATTCTGCATTTACGTATTACGTCGGCTTTCGTGTCAATTCCGGTGAATACAAATTAATGGGTTTGGCCCCTTACGGCCAGCCTAAATATGTGGATTTGATCAAAAAAGAACTCATTGATATAAAACCTGACGGTTCTTTCCGCCTAAATTTGGACTATTTTAATTATCCCGTTGGATTGACAATGACCAATCATCGTTTTGATCGTCTCTTTGAAGGCCCTCCCAGAAAACCAGAGACAGCCATTACCCAAAAACATATGGATATAGCCCGTTCTATTCAAGATGTGACCGAGGAGGTCATGTTCAAAACTGCTTGCCATGTGCATACCATCACCCAACAACATCATCTGTGTCTGGCCGGAGGAGTGGCCCTTAACTGTGTTGGTAATGGGAAGATCTTAAGGGAAGGTCCTTTTAAGAATATTTGGATCCAGCCGGCTTCGGGAGATGCCGGAGGGGCACTGGGAGCAGCCCTGGTCACATGGTATCAATACCTAGCAAACCCGAGATCAGCAGATAATCTTCATGACAAACAACAAGCCTCTTTATTAGGTCCTAAGCCTGACGAAGATGTTAAAGCTTTGGCTGATAGTAAAGGATGGATCTATGAATATCTAGAACCAAATGCGTTGCCCCTAAGGATCGCTGGATTGCTAAGCCAAGAAAAAGTGATCGGCGTGGCCCAAGGCCGTATGGAATTTGGCCCCAGGGCCTTGGGAAATCGCAGTATTATTGCCGATGCGCGCAGTGAGAAAATGCAGTCTATTTTGAATTTAAAGGTCAAATTCCGGGAATCTTTCAGGCCTTTTGCCCCTAGTGTCCTGGAAGAAAAAGCATTGGAATATTTTGAACTTCCCATCAAAAGCCCCTACATGCTTTTAGTGGCCTATGTTCAGGAAGATAAAAAGACAGCTGCGACGGAAAGCTTGGAAGGGATCCAACAACTAAAGCTCAAACGTTCCGTGATCCCTGCCGTGACCCATGTGGATTATTCCGCCCGCGTCCAAACGGTATCAGAAAATGAAAATCCATTGTTTTACAAGATCATCAAAGAATTTGATGCCCAAACCGGATGCCCGGTCATAATTAATACTTCCTTTAATATTCGAGGCGAACCAATCGTCGCCACCGCTCTTGATGCTTATCGCTGTTTTATGTGCACGAATATTGATTACCTATTGATCGATAATTACTTGTTCGAAAGGGAGAAACAACCAGAGCAGGATAAATATAAGAAAGAAGATATATCTACTATTTTAGATTAATCACAGGTACGGGTGGCTTTGAAATAGGACCCGAAGGAAGATATGAAAAAGAAAACACAGCCAACAGTATTGAATTATTTACTTCCCTTGATCATGATCGCTTTAGGATTGCGCCATTATTTCAAGCATGGGCTTGATCTGGTGGCGATCATCCCTGTCGTGCTTGGGCTTTTTGCCTTGTACATGGTTTTATTTAATCATTTCCTATTACAACGCATAGAAGCCTTTATAATAAAAATATGGGCTCCCATAGGCCAGCTCATCACTATTATTCTTTTAACAATAACATTTTATGTCATCTTTGCGCCGGTAGGATTGATCTTAAGATTGTTCAAAAAGGATATTTTAGATAAAAAATTTAAAACAGATCACTTGTCCTATTGGCTGGATCGATCTAAAAAGGAACAAAATGATTATACTCAACAATTTTAAAACTGGCTCTTACAAAAAAGAATAGGAGATGCTATGTCAAAGATAGGATTGTTGAAAGAATTATGGGATTTCTTGAAAGTCCGTAAACGTTTCTGGTTGGCACCTATCATTATCATCTTCATTATTTTAAGCGTTTTGGTCATCTTTGTTCAAAGTTCATCCGTGGTGCCATTCATTTACACTCTTTTCTAATGAAGAATACTTCTCTTAAACAAAAGCTGTTACTTTTTGTATTTGGCGTACTGCTTACTGTCATTTTTCTCGAAGTAGCTTTACGTATAGCCGGAGGTATTGTCCTTTATTTACAAAAACAGCATAATCATTTGTCTTTTAACCCCAACGAATACCGTATTTTATGCCTGGGGGAATCAACGACCGCGTTAGGAGGAGAGGATTCATACCCCAGTCAATTAGAGGCCATGCTTAATGCCCAAAGCCAGCAGGAAAAATTCTCTGTCATTAATGAAGGCCTTATCAGCACCACCAGTGAATATATATTGACGCATATTGATCAAAATTTGAATTTATATAAACCGCAAATGGTGATCGTGATGATGGGGATCAACGATTACGCTTATTTACATGACCCCAACAAAGCATTGTGGTGGGAAAATATCAAATTATATTTAGAAGATCTTCGTGTTTATAAATTAGCCCATCTTTTATATGAACACATCTCTCATCGCCTAAAGGAGATCAATACCTCATCAAATACAGTTGATCTATCACACCCTGATGATGCCAATAAGCCCCAGATGGAAAATTTTTTAAAACTTGTGATAGCTGATTCTATGCGACAGTATCGTGAGCATATAGCCCGAAAAGAAGAACAATTCGCTAAACAATCTCTGATGCAAACCAGCATGGCGTGCATTGAGCTTGCCAGGCGCTATCGCCTTAAAGGAGATTTACAAGATGCCCAAAACATCCTGAGACAGGCGACTGTCCTTGATCCTAAGGATGCGATGATCTATGAAGAGTGGGGAGAGTTTTTTCTAGCCCAGACAGATGCATCCCAAGCGATAAAATATTTCCAGGTAGCCCTTGACCTAGACCCTCAAAACAGCGATGCCATGCTGGGACTGGCCAAGTCTTTTCACCAAGAACGTAATGATAATGCCTTTTTGGTTTATGCCAGATACTTGCAAATTAAACCTCAAGATTACTGGGGATACACCCAATTAGCTCAATGGTTGATTGAAAACAAACATGATGACCTGGCACAAGGCTATTTAAGTCATGCAATGGCCCTTGGGCCTGATTTTGACCAGGCCTATCTTGAAATGGGACAAACCCTGGATGATCAGGGCCAGTATGATCAGGAAGAAGCTTTTTATCTAAAAGAAATTTCCCTTCATCCCAGGATCGCCCCACGTCTTTATCAAACATTGGGGAACTTATACCAAAGACAAGGTAAGGATGATTTAGCCAAAGAATATTTCCAAAAGGCCGCCAAACAGGAGGCAGCCGGGTATTATCCTGCCACCTTTGTCAATTATGCCCTTCTTTTAAATAAGATCTTAGATCGAAATATTAAAGTCGTGGTCATGCAATATCCCTTACGAGATATAGGCCCTTTAAAGGATTATTTAGGACAAAGAAATGGTGTGATTTACGTCGAAAATAAACAAAATTTCAAACAAGCTTTATCAAACCAAGGATATAACTACTATTTTAAAGATAATTTTGCCTATGATTTCGGCCATTGCACCCGGGAAGGGAACAAATTAATAGCCCAGAATCTTGCAGAGGTTATTCTAGCGAAAAAGTGATTTGTTTACGGAGCTTCGCCGGTCTGGCGCATCCAGGAGGCAACATAGAGGGGGTCGTTTAGAAAAGAGCGTCCCTCGGGGAATTGGAAAGCGGCTTCAATAGTGATATAGGCCAGATCCACTCGAGCATACGGATCTTTATTCAAAAATACCATGCATGGTTGAATATCTTTAGATAAAGGCCCCAGATCGATCTTTTTGTTCTTCACCTTTCCCCAATATAATAATGAGTAAATATACCGGCATTTGCTGCTTTGAAGGCTTTTCGACATATCAAAATATTGATAGGTATTGATCACCCCGTCAAATATTGAAGGATAATAGAAATATCCCGGATCATATCTCTGGTTTTTGAAGATCCGGGTCAGATAGGTGCTGGTCATTAGGCCGTGCACCGTAAAGATAAAAATTATAAGTGGTAAAAGCCTTTTAAATACCTTCCCCCGAGATCCTTCCCACAGAAACTGTAAGATCAAGGTCAATGTTGCATAATAGATCAAAGAAAAGGGACAGCCATACCAAAAAACCGTCCAAACAAGCACATTATGGGATAATTGAAAGGTTTGAAAGAATATATAAGCAATAAGAAGGATGACACCAGCTAAAATTTGCTTCAATCTTGAAGAAAGACTTTTTGTTTTAAAAATGATGAATATAAAAAGACCGGTTAAGTACGTAAATGCCAAACTGTACACGCATTGCAGGAATATAAGGAATGGGTGAGTGGCTAAGGGCGCAAAATTCCATTTAAGATTGGGGTGTACGGCAAATAATAGATACGCATTGGTGAAAAGATTATGCCAATTAGGGAAAAACAGGCTTGATAATTTTGGAAAATCCCTATAGGCACCTAGATCAACAGGCCGTTGATTAGCGATAAGATGAAGCCAGGGTAAAAAGAAATGGATGATGATAAAATAAACAATAGGTAAAAGAAAGAAAGAGGCTATGAAAACGGCTTTTTCCTTAAATTTCAAGAGCAGTGGATAGAAAATAAAACCAAGGACGACAAAAAGAAAAACCCCAGTTTCATCGGATAAAAACGTGACCATGGCCCAACCCAAACAACCGGCCATGATAGGCCAAAAATGAGGAACCTCTTTGATCGAAACATTTTGTTCTTTGCCAGTACGGTATAATCGGGTAATCACCACCAAGCATAAAATAGAAAAAAAATTGACCATGCTCTTGGCCGGATGGGAAAGCTCAACGATCGGACTCAAAAATCCTGCAGATGTCAAATAAAGGCTCATCCCGGCAAGGGCGATAATGGGCTGACAATCAAAATTCCTGAACAATTTATAAAGCAGCAAGGGAAGACCTATAAAAAGAAAAGGCCATTGGAGCGAGAGGGCCGGATGCGGAGGGATATAATCCCAAAGATTCGCGCGGAATTTGGCGTCAATAACTTCGACTAAATTGGAAAGTGGCCGGGTCAATCTGTTGGGGTCAATTTCAATGATCTTAGTGTTAAGTGCTTTGGCAAACTCTGCCCATTGCCACTGTTTACCATTCTCCAGGATCCATATATGTGTTTTTAATTTTTCAAATTCCACCCAAGTCAGATCATAATTCATCAATACGCAAAAAGTATAAACATATATGATAAAAAGATTTAGACAGATAAGCGCTAGACCTAAATTAAATTTAAATTTTTGCATAATCAGTTTCACCTTAACTAATTCGGCTCCATACAGTCATCATATAATACTTACGGTCCTGAGGTAAATTAACTAAAATAGGTCCGACAAATCTGTAATAATGCAGCATATCACCAGGCAATGTTTTGGAAGAATAGCCCATCTCAACAATGATAAGATCAAATAGTTTATATTTCACCATGTACTGCAGTTTACCGGCATACAGCTTCTGAGCATCAGCAACTCTTTTATCTTCTTGAAAAAGAAGGCCAATCAATCCCTGACGTTTACCACCTTCGGTATAATACTGTGTGCCGTTATCAACGATCTGTTTGTTCTCCTGGATCAACAACGGGGCGATCAAAGGAGAATTAAAGATGCTGTTATTTTCTTTAACCAGCATTTCTATGGTGTTCCAGCCTATAGGCTTTTTATTAAAATATCTATAATTATCATCGTGAGTCAAAGAACTTAAATTATAGATCAATAAAAATGAAAACAGGATGGGCCATAAGGTGAATTGTCCGGCAAGCCCAGATGCATAGATCACCAAAAAAGGCGAGAATAACTGGAAAAAATACCATAAATTAGATCCCAAATGACTGCCCATAAGCATTATAAGAACTATCGCCATACAAATCCCTGCATATATTTCAAGCGGCAGCCTGTTGATGATCAAAGGATCATCCCAATCCTTCAATCGGATGCAGGGTCCCCAAGTTTTCAGGGCTTCGTTCATTTTTTTTCTGAAGGCAATGAACCAACTCACCAGATGGTAAACAAGTACCAGCAATATCAATAACAAGATCCCTTTATTCAGACCAACGAAAGCATGAAGCTGTCTTGCTAAAACCATTGGCATAGAGGTCAAAGCCGAAACATTGCAACTAATAAAAAAACAATCATCGAAATAGCTTTGGAAAAAATGGTTTATCACCACCACACTTAGGATCAAACATGGCAATGACCAAACCCCCAAATATAAGGATTTTTTTTTGGATACAAAGAAAAATAAATAAGATACCATCACTGGTAATCCTAAAAAAAAGTAGGCTTTTGTATAAAACGCCAGTAATCCACAAATTAGGCTTATCAATAAAGATACATTGGAATAATCTAAGAAATACGGGATAAAGATAGTCAACAACATAAAAAATAAGCCTGTTGACGCCGGATCCACGCAAGGTGTGCTGGTAAGACGGAACAGCAAAGAAGCATACAAAGTCAATACAGCCCAACAGTTCAATAATAAGGGAGTCCTTTTTTTATAAATGACAAAAAATATGACTAGACAAGAAGCCAGGATAAAAAAGCCGGTAACCGCCCGATGAACAAGTAAATTGACCCCAAAAAGACTGGCCAAAGGCCAGACGATCACAGGATAAACAATGCCATAATTATTAGTGTATTGCGGCTCTATTAAAAAATTATAGGGATTAACGCCATGCAGCAACTGAGTCGTTGATGACATCATAGTGCCTTCTGAATAAATAATAGGATAGGGGAAGGTGATCAGATAATAATGGTAATGAAGCAAAAACACAGCAAAATAAAGCAAACAACAAGCCAACAAAGCTTTTATACATTTGAGCGACAATATTTTAAACATGGATCCGCCTAATGATCTTAAAAAACACGAGCCCTACCAATATTAAAAAAGAAACGATTGTAATAACCGTTGCTGCCCTACGAATAGGTGTTGGCCCGAAATCCGCTTTGATCTCATGAATACCCTCATCGACAGGAAAAATGATAAGCCCAAAAGGATTATCTTTGAGAATATCCACTAATTGGCCATCAACTTTGATCGTCCAACCGGGAAAATAAAAGACATTGAAACATAAAAGTGAAGGGGAGAAGGTTTGGACTGTATAGATATGATGCAGATCAGAAACGATATTTTGGCTAAGTATTTGACCTTTTCCATTGATGATCTCAAGTTTCTGCGATGGGACGGGCTGACGTATCTGCTTGACCCACTTAGGAAGATACTCTCCCTCATCTTGTGGGTGAAGATGGGTAAATACAAAAGAAGGCCCAATATTCTTTAAATATACTTTTTCCCAACCATAGGGAGCGGTACAACGAGGTAAATTGATCAAAAGTAAAGCCAATACCCCTAAGATCATGATAGTTGAACGATACTTAGGGCCAAATATAACAGTGGCCCCTCCGGCAAGAACACTGACCATGAGCGTGACCAGAACTAAAAATCTGGCAGGAAAGGTCAAGAACCTTAGGATAGGAATATGGTCCCAGATGATTAAGGAGTATGGAAGAGTTAAAAAGATAGCCCCCAATAATACAAAAGATATAAAGATCAGTTGCTTAACTAAGAATTGATGGCTCTTGACGATCTTTTGAACAAAACAAAGACTTATGATCGCTAATAAACAATGGACCTGACCTATTTCATAAGGCAAAGTTGTGCCGGGCTTCTTTGGCCAAGGTGCATAGATAAGCTGTTGGACGGTCAGAAAAAGATGATGAAAATCAAAACGCCCACTGATGATCTTGTCAACATGAACAAAACTCTTTTCTATGATGGCCGGCAACCAGAAGAACGCGGATAATCCCATTCCTAAACCGAATATAGCTAAACTGATCAAGAATGACGTGTAATTTTGACGTTTAAACGGAAAATGCAATACAACAATATAAAGGATGACCACAGGAGAAAAGATCAGGGTTATACAATTATGAGATAAGAACAATCCAGCTACAGCAAGACTGCCCATTGAAAGATAAAAAACGCTTAACTCTTTGTGCAATTTATAGAATGCCCAAAGGATAAGTGGTAAAAATGGAAAAGAAGTGAATTCAGGATAAGAACCTCTGACATAAAGATCTAACATCAAAAAAGGAGCGACCATGTAAGCAACAGCGGACAAAAACGCGCCTTCCCGGCCCCAAAATTCCTTAGCAAAAAAATACATCGTTAATCCAGAAAAAAAGACAATAAAAAAGCAAGTTAGGTTAAGGGCCAAAACATAACTTAAGCCTGTTTTTACCAAGGCCGTACCTAAAATACTAAAAAGGGGGGGATAATAATTAAATACAGGGTATCCGTACCCATAAAAATAGGGTATCCAGCGAACATACCATTGGCCTTTACCGATGAATTCGGCCATACAATACAGATGCAATAAATGACTTCCGCCATCTATGGTGGTGATGAAATTATCATTTAAAATAGGCCAACAAATGTATAAAGAAAGTCCCAAAAGCATAAGCAGATAGGAAAAATTACAGTCTAGGCAAAATTTATTTTTGGGCGGTGCTGTTTGCATATGGCAATTAAAAAAATTTTACATTCTAAAAATGATTGATTTTATGGTACATTATAAACATCATGATTTAAATGAAAAAATAGAATCTTTAAGTTCATATAAATAATATCAAACTCCCTTAAAAAACATGGAAAAGAATGAAAAATATGATGGATTACAATGAAGTTACTTTTAATTGGGCTGATGGGCATCAGTATCAACCTGCTCCCAGGCATAGACGTAGATTAATTTCTAACATACTTAAAAATCTCCCATTTGACACCTGCCTTGATGCTGGATGCGCCCAACCTCATTTACTCGAAATTTTATCAAAATGGAATAAGGATCTATATGGATGTGATGTTTCCCACAAAGTCATTACCGCCAATAAAGAAGAGTTCAAACATATTTCGTTTGAGACCATGGACATTACAAAAGAAACCTATCCAGGCAATAAGACCTTTGATCTTGTTATTTGTTCCGAAGTGATCGAACACCTGGATGACTGGCAGAGTGCTGTCAAAAACCTATCTGTAATGTCCAAAAAATATTTACTCATTACCGTCCCAAGCGGTAAAATGAATCCAATCGATGGGATGCTGGGGCATATCAGACATTTCAAGGGTGATGAATTAACAAGGGAAATTGAAAAAAATGGATTTAAAGTGATCTTATCCAGATATTGGGGTTTTCCTGTCCATTCATTATATAAATTCGCGATCAATTCTGTAGCTCCAGATAAGCTATATGAAAAATTTGCCATGTCCAAATTTACCCCATTTAAGAAAATTGTTTGCAATATTCTATATTATTCTTTTTATATAAATGATCTTTTTAAACGCGGCAAACAATTAATATTACTGGCAGAAAAAAACAATGAGGCTCTATGATCCAAATTTCTGTCGTTGTACCTGTCTATAAAGAAGAATTGAACGTGCGGCCATTTTTGACCCGTCTAGAAAAAGTCATGGATCAGATGAATTTGCCTTATGAGATCATCTTTACGCTTGATCCTTCTCCGGACCGCACTGAAGAGATCATCAGAGAAGAGATCAAACGTAACCCCTGCATCAAACTGATGGTTTTATCCCGTCGTTTCGGCCAACCAGCAGCCATCATGGCAGGTATCTTAAATTGCCGCGGCGAAAATTGCACTGTTATAGATATAGACCTGCAAGACCCTCCGGAACTTATACCCCAAATGTATGATAAACTAAAAGAGGGATATGAGGTTATTTATGCCAAACGAAGGTCCCGTAAAGGTGAAAGTATCCCTAAATTAATAATTACCTGGCTGGGCTATAAGATCCTGCATAAAATATCCGATGTGAACATACCGAGAGATACAGGGGACTTCCGTATCATGACCAGGGCCGTGATCGAAGAATTAAGAAAATTGAATGAAAGCCACGGCTTTTTAAGAGGTCTGATAGCTTTTATCGGATTTAAGCAGGATTATATTGAATATGATAGAGATGAGAGGACTTACGGCAAAGGTAATTATAATCCATTTTTTGGGTCATTTAAAATAGGCTTAAACGGGATAGTCGGATTTTCTAATTTTTTATTATCATTATCTTCCATCATCGGTTTAATAGTAACAGCAGCCAGTTTTTTGATCATGATCTATATAATTATAAGTAAATTCATCCTACGGGAACCTTATCCTCCCGGTATTCCCACCTTAATTTGCGTTGTAATTTTTATCGGAGGCATTCAACTTATTTCTATCGGGATACTTGGCGAATACATAGGCAGGATCTATGATGAGGTCAAAAGACGGCCACAGTATATCATTGATAAAAAAATCAATTTTTAACTCATATATTAAAATCAAACTATGAACTACTTTATCGTAGGCGGAGCTGGATTTGTTGGAAGTCATTTAGTAATAACTTTGTTGAATGAAGACAAAAACAACCGAGTCATTGTTTACGACAATTTTTCTTCTGGTAAAAGATGGCATCTTCAAGAGCATGACAATGATACACGCCTAAGGATCATCGAAGATGATGTGAAAAACGATAAAAATTTGAATCAAGCCATGGCTGGATGTGATATTGTCTATCATTTCGCCTCAAACCCGGATATTTCCAAAGCTGTGACCCAGCCGGATATCGACTTTTGGGAAGGGACCTATCTGACGAATAATGTTTTGGAAGCGATGAGGATCAACGGAATTAAAAAGCTATTTTATGCTTCCGGAAGCGGGATCTATGGCGATACTGCTCTGACCGAAGTCAAAGAAGATCATTCTCCCATGCTGCCGATATCAACCTATGGCGCCAGTAAACTGGCTTGCGAGGCCTTGATCTGTTCTTATTGCCACATGTTTGATATGTCAGCTACGGCTTTTCGTTTTGCCAATGTGGTAGGTCCTCATCAAACGCATGGGGTAGGTTATGATTTTGTTCGCCGGTTGATGAAAGATCCTTCACAATTAAACATATTAGGTGATGGCAAGCAGAGCAAATCTTACATTTACATCACTGATATTATTACTGCTTTAAAAACTTTAGAAAAAGTATCATGCTCTGGTTTTTCATTTTTTAATGTGTCGACCAAGGATAATATCACAGTTACCGAGATCGCCGATCTGACAGTCCAAATTATGGGACTAAAAGATGTTAAATATGTTTATACAGGTACGGACCGCGGCTGGAAAGGGGATGTTCCTGTGGTACGTTTGAATTCTGATAAGATACGTAGCTTGGGTTGGAGCAATGTTTATTCAACAAAACAAGCCATTGAGCTATCCATTCGATCTATTTACAACGATTCTAAAGAAAATAAATTTCAATGGGATAAAAAAACAGCAAAATAGGGGGAATTAAGATTGATTGATGCATTGGTTGTTACAGGAGCCGGTCAAGGGATAGGTAAAGCCGTGGCGTTGGAGATCGGCAATAACGGCATTCCCATATTGTGTATATCTAAAAGCTTAAACGCCCAACGAACGAAGCAGGAGATCGTTAAGGGCCGGGGTATCGCAGAAAGCTTGGTTTTTGATATAAGCGATTATAAGGCAGCAGAAAAAAAAATAGCCAAATGGATTTCCAGAAAACCTTATAAAAAAATTGGGGTAGTTTTAGCGGCAGGAACATTGGGATCCACCGGATCTTCTGGTTCGCTCAAGCAATGGGATGACTGCTATAAAGTCAATGTATTAGGGAATCTTGCGGTGTTGAACGCTTTATTACCAAGAATGATAAAAAACAAGTTTGGACGTATTGTTGCATTCGCAGGAGGAGGCTCTGGCTATGCCTACCCGGATTTCCCAGCGTATTCTGCCAGCAAAACAGCAATGGTCAGGACAGTAGAAAATTACCATGAGTTATTGAAGAATAAAGGAGATTTCAGTATCGTTTGCCTGGCTCCGGGTGCTATCGAGACAAATATGCTGCGCCAAATTCGCGCTAAAGGTGGAGAAATTAGGACCGTGACGGATATTTCCGAACCTTTGGAGTTTATCAGTGCTTTCCTGAATTCAAATATTTGTGGATTTTCTGGGAGATTCGTCCACGTCCGTGATAATTGGAAAGATTATATCAATACAAATAAAAAATTAGATAGCGAAACAAAATGGAAACTAAGAAGGATCGAAAAATAAAGGTTGCCATCATTGGAATGGGTTTAATGGGCCAGGAGCGCTTGTGCGCCATTAAAAAGCTCTCGGATAAAGGGCGAAAGATAGAAATATGCGGTATTTATGACCCCTATTGTAAAAACAAATCAGAAGTTGAAAATAAATACAAAGTTGCGTTTTATGATAGCTTAGATGCCTTATATGATTTGAAATTAGATTGGGTTTTTATTGCTGTTAGCCACGATCTTGCCGTTGGTTTTATCAAACAAAGTTTAAAAAGAGGATATAATGTCCTAGTAGAAAAACCTTTAGGACGTTCATTGAAAGAAGCAAGGATGTTATTAAACTGCATGATCCGGCCTCATCAACTATGGGTGGGGTTTAATTACCGTTTTTTTGACGGTATATCCATGGCGTTTAATGATATAAAGAAAAGAAAATTTGGCAAGCTAATATCTGTGAATATGGTTTTAGGCCATGGATGCTATCCGGAGATCAAAAAAACCTGGAAACTTGATCAAAAAAAAGCGGGGGGAGGTTGCCTGATCGACCCTGGAATTCACCTATTGGATCTATGCAGGATCATCACAAATAATAAATTAAGAATAAAAAACGGTTTAAAGTGGTCTGGTTTTTGGAAAACTGGCATAGAAGAAGAATGTCATTTTCTTTTTGAATCAAAAGGCCTTTTGATCAACATGCAGGTTTCGATCGTTCGTTGGAGAAGCACCTTTAGAATTGAGATCAACGGAGAAGATGGTTATGGGATAATCTCGGGCAGGGGAAGAAGTTATGGTGCACAAACTTATACGTACGGGAAACGATGGGGTTGGAAGCACCATATCAGTCAAAAAGATTCAGAAAAGTTACTTATAAAAACCACCGGTGAAGATGTATTTGAAAAAGAGATCGATGCTTTACTTTTTCCCAATAAAAAATCTTTCTTAAAACCGTGTTCTGCCAACGAAGCTCTGGAAAATATGAAAATCTTTGAAGAGTGCAAAAAAAGCCTATGATCATTGTACGAAGTCCTTTACGAATAACATTGGGTGGCGGGGGCACAGACCTGCCTTCTTATTACAATAAATATACGGGATTTTTGATTTCCGGGGCCATAGATAAATATGTCTATATAACAGTGCATCATCCCTTTACTAAACTTATTAACCTTAAATATTCCAAAATGGAAAGTGTCAAAACCATAAATCAGATAAAGCATCCTATTTTTAAAGAATCTCTAAAATTGATCTATAAAAATGAAAACCCTAATATTGAAATTGTTAGTTTTGCGGATATCCCCTCCGGCAGCGGATTAGGTTCTTCGGGAAGCTTTACAACGGCACTACTTAAGGCCTTGCATACTTATAAAAGAAATATCATCCATCCCAAAGATCTGGCTGAGCAGGCCTGTTTTATAGAGATAGACAAATTAGGCGAGCCCATCGGCAAGCAAGATCAATACATAGCCGCTTACGGAGGGATCACTTGTTTTGAATTCACCAAAAGATCGGTCAAAGCTTATCCATTAAAAATATCCAAAGAAATACTCTATGATCTGGAAGACAACCTTTTATTATTCTTTACAGGTTATACCCGCAGCGCGTCTAACATCCTTAAAGAACAACACCTCAAAAGCAAGGCCAATAATAAGACGATGATCGATAATTTACATTTTGTCAAAGAATTAGGCCTTGAAAGCAAGAAAGCCCTTGAAAAAGGGGACCTCAACAAATTCGGGGCATTGATGAACGTCCATTGGGAACATAAGAAAAAACGTTCTGGCTCCATGACCAACAAAAAGATCAATGATTGTTATGACCTGGCATTGAAAAACGGGGCATTAGGGGGAAAATTGATCGGAGCGGGCGGAGGAGGATTTCTGATGTTTTACGCGACCGATGCGGTAAAACTAAGACGGACCATGGCCAAAACAGGATTAGAAGAGATGCGTTTCAAATTTGATTTCGAAGGGACCAAGGTGGTGTCCCAGTCATGATGCCTCCTGTGGTGATCTTGGCCGGGGGAGCAGCTACCCGCTTGCGGCCAAGGACGGAAACTATTGCCAAATCAATGCTGATGATTGCGGGAGCGCCCTTTATTGCCAGACAGTTACAATTGTTACAGTCCAACGGCATTAAAAAAGTGGTGATTTGTTCAGGCTTTTTAAGCCAGCAAATTGAGGATTTTGTCAAAGACGGCAGTCAATTCGGTTTATCGGTAAGCTTTTGTCCTGATGGAGAAAAGCTGCTAGGCACCGGAGGCGCTGTTAAAAAGGCTTTAGCCTTATTGGAAGATGAATTTTTTGTCATGTATGGAGATTCTTACCTGACAGTTAATTTTAAAGATGTTCACGATCATTTCTTGAAACACCCCAACAAGGCCTTAATGACGGTATTTAAAAATCGTAATGCCTGGATCAGCAGTAATATCGTATTTAAAGAAGGCAATATAATTCTTTACGATAAAAATAATTTAACCAAAGAAATGGAATATACTGATTACGGACTAGGTATATTAAAAAATTCTTCTTTCGAATCCATGGCTAACAAAGATATTTTTGACCTATCGGAACTTTATCAGGACATTATTTCCAAAAAACAAATGTCCGCTTATGAGGTATCGGAAAGATTTTATGAAATAGGTTCCTTGGATGGATTAGCCGAGACAGAAAAATATATCTTAAACACTAACGGACCAGGAAGATCGAATAATGGATAAAAAAGACATCTATATCGATAATTATTTATCGCAAGCGGCTAAAATTATAGGATTAATTGATAAAAAAGCTGTTAAGGGTATGGTAGATATCCTTATCAAGTTACGCAAATCCTCAGGCAGATTGTTTATACTGGGAGTTGGGGGCGGCGCCGGTAACGCCGGGCATGCGGTCAACGATTTTAGAAAGATCGCCGGGATCGAATCCTATTGTCCCACTGACAATGTTTCTGAACTGACGGCCAGGATCAATGATGACGGCTGGGATTCTTCTTATGCCAATTGGTTGAAGGTAAGCAGGCTCAATGCTAAGGACTGTATTTTTGTTTTTTCTGTCGGCGGAGGTAATGCCGAAAAGAATATAAGCAATAATCTGGTGCAGGCATTAAAATATGCTAAAAAAGTTGGGGCTAAGATCATCGGTGTTGTTGGAAGGGACGGAGGCTATACGGCCAAGGTCGCAGATGCGGCTGTGATCGTCGCAACCATTGATCCTGAAACGGTCACACCTCATACCGAATCATTCCAGGCGCTTGTATGGCATATGATCGTTTCTCATCCTGCGCTTAAAGCTAATGATATGAAGTGGGAATCGGTTAAATGATCGATCGGGCTGTTTTTTTAGACAGGGACGGGGTCCTCAATCATAATGTCCTCAACGAAGCCACCGGAGAGTGGGAAGGGCCCCATCGACCGGAAGATCTACAACTATACCCCTGGACGATCGCCTCATTGAGAAAATTGCAGGATGCAGATCTGCATTTATTTTTGATATCCAATCAACCCAGTTACGCTAAAGGAAAAGCAACATTCGAAAGTTTGACCGCCACACACGCAAAATTGCACAACATGTTAACGGATAATAAGATCTATTTTTCTGATTACTTTTATTGTTACCATCATCCCAAAGGAATCGTGCCGGAATTAACGATCAAATGCGAATGCCGCAAACCAGGTACATTCTTCATCGAGAAAGCGGCCCAAGAACATTCCCTGAACCTAAAAGCCTCTTGGATCGTAGGAGATCGGGATTTGGATATTGAATGCGGGCAAAATGCCGGATTAAGGACAATTCGAGTTCTTGATGCCTATAATCCACAAAAAGTGATCTTTAATTTCAAGCCGGATTTCAACACGGGCAATTTAGGTGAAGCTGTAAATATCATTCTCAATAACAGGAATTAACGATGGTTTTATTGAAAGATTTAAAGATCAAGATCTTTGCTGATGGCGCGGACACCAATACGATGAAAAGGCTGTATAAAGAAGGGATCGTTAAGGGTTTTACCACCAATCCCACCTTGATGCGTAGAGATAATGTGATCGATTATGAAAAATTCGCCAAAAAGGTCTTAAAAGAGATCCCTGATCTGCCTGTATCTTTCGAGGTTTTTTCTGATGAATTCGATATCATGGAAAAACAAGCCAGAAAAATTGCCGGATGGGGAAATAATGTCAACGTCAAGATCCCTATTACGAACACTAAAGGTGAATTATCCACAGCACTTATCCGTAAATTATCTGCTGACGGTATTTCTCTTAATGTTACAGCCATATTGACCATTTATCAGGTCAAAGCAGTCGCCCAAGTGATATCACCAGCTTCCAAGACCATCGTTTCTGTTTTTGCCGGGAGGATCTCAGATACCGGCCGTGACCCGTTACCCTATATAAAAGAGGCTGTTGCTATCCTAAGCCCAAACCCTAACGCAGAATTGCTTTGGGCCTCTTGCCGGGAATTGCTAAGCATATTCCAGGCTGATTCCTGTGGCTGCCATATCATTACCGTTACTCATGATATCCTAAGAAAGATCCCGAATATCGCTAAAGATCTCAAAGACGTATCTCTTGATACTGTTAAAACATTTTACAATGACGCGTTGGCGGCAGGGTATAAGTTGTGACCGATCTCAAAATTGACAAACTGATCCGTTCTCATCGTAAGACCATTGGTTTACAAATAACCAAGGATGCTCACCTGATCGTTCGCGCCCCATATCTTGCCTCAGAAGATTTTATTTATAAACTCATCTACCGCAAAGAATCCTGGATCAAATCGAAACTTGATTATTTTAGACAACGGCAAGACAAGATCGCAGTTAGAAAATTCGAGCCCGGTGAGAAATTTCTCTTTTTAGGCCAGGATTATCCTTTAGTTGTAGCCCAAGACCTGCCTAAAGCCGTGATCTTGAACGATTCTTTGATGGTTTCCGCAGTAGTCTTGAACAATCTGCGGGACCACATCGAAAATTGGTATAAAACTCAGGCTTTGGAATATATCACCCAAAAAGCTGAATACTATGCCCAACTATACGGTTTTAAGTACATGTCGATCCGGATCAATAATGCAACAACGCGCTGGGGATCCTGCGGATATAAAGATACCCTAAATTTCACCTGGCGGTTGATCATGGCCCCAGCCCGGGTGGTGGATTATGTGATCATCCATGAACTGTCACATTTAAGGCAAAAGAACCACTCACGAAAATTTTGGATGGAAGTGGCTCAAGTGATACCGGATTATAAACAGGACGAGCGTTGGCTTAAACTTAATGGGAATTTATTGGCTTGGGACCAATGATCATCTAATAAGATTTTAATAGTATTTTATTTGAAGTATCTTTAAAAGAAAGTTACTATATCCAAATAAAGGAAATTTATGTCTAAGCCAAAAGTCATCGTTGTCGTTCCTGCTTACAATAACGCGCATGTTATCGCTAAAACTATCGCCGCCATTCCTGCCGGTTGTTTTGATGAGATCCTTGTCATTGATGATGCCAGCAAAGACGGCACATCCGAAGTCGCCAGAAAAGCAGGGGCTACTGTCATCATCCATCCCAAAAACGTCGGTTACGGAGGGGCCCAAAAAACCGGCTACAAAGAAGCCATCAAAAGAAATGCCGATATCGCTGTGATGGTCCACGGGGACAATCAATATGACCCTTCCCTGGTCCCATTGTTCGTCAGCAAAATTGCCGATGAAGGATGCGACGTGGTCAGCGGCACACGCATGGTCCTGGGAGATGTGTTAAAAAACGGTATGCCTATATGGAAATTCATCCCCAATCGGGCTTTGACCTGGCTGGAAAACTTTGTTTTTGAGAGCAATATTACTGATTACCATAATGGTTACAGGGCTTTTTCGACAAATTTCCTTCGAAAAGTGCCTTTAGACCTTTTGTCCGATAAATTTGATTTTGACACGGATATCTTCATTCAAGCGGCCATTCGAAAATGTAAGTTCGGGGAAGTCCCTCATCCGACACGCTATATGGATGAAAATTCTCAAATGCCTTTTTCTAAAGGTGTGGTTTATGGCTTAAGTATTTTGCGTACGGTATCCTTGTATTTGCTTCATAAGACCGGAATTTATAAACAAAAAGTTTATATACTGGATGAAACAAGTTTATGAGTAATTTAAAAGGAAAGGCCCTGGTTACCGGGGGAGCGGGATTTATTGGTTCTCATGTGGCCAAGGAACTTTTGCTTTTAGGATATTCTGTTGTTGTTTTGGATGATCTAAGCGGCGGATTCAAAGAAAATGTGCCTCCCCAAGCAGAATTTGTCCAGGGCAGTGTCACTGACGCCCCATTGCTTGAAAAATTGTTTAAACAACATCAATTTGATCATGTATTTCATCTGGCAGCCTACGCCGCTGAGGGTTTAAGTCATTTCATCAAGAGGTTTAATTACACCAATAATGTCGTTGGTTCGGTCAACCTGATCAACGAAGCCGTAAAGAATAATATCAAGTGTTTTGTCTTTACCTCTTCCATCGCTGTATATGGAGAAAATCAAACACCGTTAAATGAAGATCTGATCCCCATGCCGGAAGATTCTTACGGGATCGCGAAATACGCGGTTGAAATGGAACTGAAGGTCAGTCATGAAATGTTCGGCCTTAATTACATTATTTTCCGTCCCCACAATGTTTATGGGGAAAATCAGAATATCGGAGATAAATTCCGCAATGTGATCGGGATCTTCATGAACAATATCATGAAAAAAAGCCCTTTGATCATTTTTGGCGACGGCCAGCAGACCAGGGCCTTTAGCCATATTTCCGATGTTGCTCCTTTGATCGCCCGCTCCATTGAACATCCTAAATGTTATGGAGAGATATTTAACATCGGTGCTGATCAACCTTATACTGTCAATGATCTCACAGAAGCTGTGATGATGGCCATGAATGCAAGGGTAGAAGTTAAGCATGTTGAAGCCCGAAACGAAGTTAAACATGCCTATGCCAGTCATGAGAAGGTCAGAAAATTTTTCGGCCCCCGGGATTACGTAGGTTTACAAGAGGGCCTGACCCAAATGGCCCAATGGGCCAAAAAAGCTGGCATTCGTCAAAGTAAAGAATTTGAGCATATTGAAATTTATAAAAATTTGCCTCCCGTTTGGTTGAATAAGAATGGTAAAAAATCTGATCAAGAACATTAAGCTCTGCTGGATCGCCTTTTTCATCCCTATCATTGCCTTATCCTTATGGTTTGTCCTCAGATCAGCAACAGGACCTTATTGGCAATTCCCTGACCCTTCTTACGGATATCTTTCAAGCAGCCTTAGCCTTATCAAAGGATTTTCTCCCACCTTTAATTTTCAGCCGGGTATCTCCGTTCAAATTCTCGGGGGATTGATCATACTTTTGTTCAACATTGGACATTCAACAGCGGATACAGTTCATCGGGTGCTGCTTGATCCTGAATTCTATCTAAATGCTATTAATGCCGCGATGATTATATTTGCTTTTTTAACTTCTTTTTCCTTAGGGGCATATGTTTATCGCCAAACTAATGATAAGATCACAGTCCTGTTATCTCAATTACCGGTATTAAGCATCCTGGCATTAAGATCCTATTCTTTTTATGATTATGTGCCACCCATTGTGGCTAATGTTAGCCCGGAACCTTTGTTGATCAGCGTTTCCAGTCTTTTTAACCTCTACTTTTTAAAATTATTCTTTTGCAAAGAAACAAAAGAAGAAATATTACCGGCCATTTTTCTTGGGACTATATTTGGATTAGGAGTTGCCAGTAAATTCACTTATGTCACTTTCTTAATACTTCCGATCATCGTCTGCAGGGGACGGGTAAAACTTCTTTTTATAGCTGTGTCTGCCATTTCATGCTTTCTATGGAGCGTTCCTATTATTCCTCATTATGCGTGGATGTGGCACTGGATCTACCAACTGATCACTCATACGCAAAGATATGGGGCAGGGGATCAAGGGTTTATCAATCCCTCTCAATACATAGCGGTTTGGCAATATATCATCGTGAACATGTGTTCGTCCTTGACCTTCTTTGCGATCGCTGCCTTGCTTATAAATTTAAGACAGATCATTAAAAACCGCAGCATCGACAGGGGAACCTTCTTTCTTTGGGCAACGATCCTTTGTATTTTGATTCAATTCGCCCTGATCGCGAAACATTACGATGATCATTATTTTGTATCCAGCATGAATTTATTTGGGCCCTTTTTTGTTTTGTTTTACCTTAATGTCAAAAATAAAAATTTGTTCTTTAAAACCGTTATATCTTTGTGCATGATGATATTTGTGGTTCAATCAGTGGGACATGCTTTGAAATTTGCTCAACGATTATCCGTCCATACCAAAGAAACCCTTCGCTTTAATGATATGCTTCATTCAAAGTATCCTGATTTCACTTTTGTTGGAGTCTTTCCCATGCCATTGTCAAATCCTGAGGCGGCTTTCTTTTGGGGCAATGACAGGGATAACAGACAAGCTGATGAACTTTCAGCTTTATACCCTAAGAACTTGGCTTATTTTTATGAGAACGTGAATGATTATGCTCCTTATATATCCGGCATCTATTCGATCAAACAAAGGCTTTGGGCTGAAGACCTTATTATGTCTGGCTCTCATGTCTTATTTATAGCTCCTCAAGGGTATGATTTTTCCCAAACACCCTATATGGTGGTGCCACTTGAACAAGGACAATACGCAGCAGCTTATCTTCTTGTAAAATCAACCGAAAAGCAGGCTAATGAACTTTTTGACGCATCTATTAAATTATCAGAGATCGGGGATTTTCAAAACGCCGTTGCTTTTGCCTTAGAAAGCAGGGAACTTCATTATCAACCTGACGGAAGGATCACTTTTTTACTTTCCCGTATTTATCATCAAATGAAAAGTAATGAAAAAAAACTTTAAATCAACTTACGTTTACCTTGGGCTTTTGGTCATTCTGACCCTTCCTATATGTCTGGGGATCTTTGGCCCTAATTTGATCAGCGCCCATGATTCCATGGGAGGCTTGATCCGGGCCATGTCCATGGATAAATATATGGAGCAAGGCCAATTCTTGGTCAGATGGTCGCCTGGTGTCAATTGGGGATATGGTTATCCCATGTTCAATTTTTACCCGCCATTTTTTTCGATCATATCGGTGTTGCTTTTTCATCTGACCCATTCCATGTTCATGGCTATTAATTGGGCCTGTGTCCTATTTTGGATTTTATCCGGGATCGGGATGTTCCTGCTGGCCCGCGAGTACTGGGGCAATGATGGGGGAATGCTTTGTGCTGTTCTTTATGTTTACGCGCCTTATCATATCATTGACCTTTACGTACGCGGGGCCTACGCGGAATTCAGCTCTTTTGCTTTTTTTCCATTCCTTTTGCTTTCGATCCTGAAAATGAGCCGCAAGCCAAGCCTGGGAGCTTTTCTTTTAGGGATAGGGAGCGTCTTTGGCTTGAGTTTGACCCACAATATCATGAGCATGCTGTTTTTTCCCATTGCTGTGCTTTTTATACTTTTTCTATACAGTTCCGAAAAAAAACCGTCCTGGATCCTGCCAACGACGAGCAGTTTTGTTATTGGTCTGATGATGTCATCGTTCTTTTGGTTGCCGGCACTTGTGGAAAAGAAATTCCTGAATTTAGGATTCTTAATGGCCATGCGCTATGATTTTCATAACAGTTTTGTTTCATTAGGAGAATTGTTTTGGCCGCTTAATAAAAACTCTGTAGATAATATTTCTTTCCAGGTTGGTATTATTTATACACTGCTATGCCTGGCCTCATTAGCAGGACTTCCAAAAATCTTTAAAATTAACAAACAATTAGGACTTACTTACATTTTCTTTTTGATCATTGGCATGGCGGCTATTTTTCTTACACTGCCGTATTCAGGCATTCTTTGGGAATACATCGGGATGTTAAGCTATATCCAGTTTCCCTGGCGCATTTTGGCCATCATTGTCTTTGCTATGTCTTTTTTGTGCGGGTCGATCGTCATATTGATCAAAAATCCAATGTTTAAAAAAGTCTTTGTTATTGTTGTCGGCTCCTTGGCCATCTATATTTCCTTAAACGCTTGTCCTAAAGCAAGCTTTATAACCGTGCCGGGGAGTATCGAGGATTTTCTGGCTATGGGCGAAGGGGAGTATACGCCCAAATGGGTCATTATCCCGCCGGACGGGCCTGCAGATTCAAAATTTGAGATCTTTAATGGCCAAGGACGGTTTGCAGGGGAAAAAGCCATCACACCAGTCCACTATGATGTTAAATATCAAGCCCTAGTGCCTTCTACGTTATATTTTCATACCTTTTATTTCCCAGGCTGGCAGGTTTTTATCGACGGTCAACCAACACGGCCTTATATAGATAATCCCTACGGGTTGATCCTTTTTAATGTTCCCTTTGGGGATCATGATATCCAAGTGATCTTCAATTCAACCCCCATCCGCATCATCGGAGTTGTCCTTTCCTGGATCGGCGTTGCCTTATTGCTCGCAGCTATTTTTTGGGCTAAATTAAACCTAAAGAACTGATCAGCTCACTTCCCGTAAAAATATGCTAGTTGACGGGTGGTTTTTTTGTGATTTATATGCTACCCTTTAAATAGAAGCTTAGAAGTTAATGATAAAGGCAAACCTATCGTAAGATAGGGACGCAAAGTTAAGGGTCCTAGAAAGGACAGCCTAACTGCCATGAAAAATATAGTTTACATAACAAATGAAAATCGGCCTTACCCCTCAAAAATAATGAAGGGTTGGGCTTTTGTATTTTTAGTGCTTGCTTCCTTTATATTTATAGGGAGCGCCCCAGCACAGACGACGAAAACTTGTGCAGGGGATGGCAGTTCGACTTCCTTAGGCTGCGGCCTTGTTGGCTGGTGGAAGCTAAATGAAACTCCCAGTACGCTGCTTTTGGCCAATTCCAACTATTATGTTGCGGATTCCAGTGGACAAGGTAATAACGGAAAACTTGTTAATTTTACTAATGCTGGTACTTGGCCTACTCAATGGTATATTCCAGGAAAAGTGGGCTATAACCAGAACTTATTAGACGCAAACGGAAATATAACAAACGGAGCTTTAAATTTTAATTGGAATCTAGTTTGGATGGGTAATCCACCAAATTTGCAATTCGGGGCTAACGATTCATTCTCTTATTCCTTATGGGTCCATCCTGGGACTGTTCCTTCTAATTGGACGACTAGTGGCTATCAGTGGGCGTCTCCGTTTCAAGGGAATGGATATGATATACAATGGGACTGGCTCTATGGTGGATTTACAGGAGGAGCAGAGGCAGTTATCCGGAACGATGCAACAAGCCAATCCAAAAGTGCCGGTTTTGGGCCAAAACACATCCAATATACGTGGACATTGTTGACGGTGGTGGTCAACAGGCAGGATAATACTTTAAAAACCTATACAGACGGGGTGTTCACAGGAAATTCAACGGATATTACTGATTTTGGAGCGGTCAACGCGCCCAGTTGGGCTAGTTCTGGTTATGGAAATGAATTTCAGATTGGGGTAGGTCAAAATTGGTTGCCATTCAATGGTGGGATCAGTGATGTCCGGGTTTATAATCGCGCCTTGACCCCTGTGGATATACAAGCTTTGTACCTGTTAGGCTCTGGGACCTCAGAGTTGCATGTCAATCTAGACCCTTCAAGTACAGGAACAGGGACAGTTGCGGGCGGAACAATTAATTGCGGCAGTAATTGTTCTGAAACGGTCCAAGCGGGGACTTCCATTACAGTTACGGCAACGCCATCGAGTTCAAGTGACTATTTAGCCAGTTGGGGTTACAGCGGCTGCGCTGAAGTAGGGACCGCAGGGGTTCAGGTTTCATGTAAGATCCCGTTGAATTCAGATGTAACATTGAATGTTAAATTCCGTAACGCTGTTAATGAAAATAATTCTATCACCGCTGCCTCTTGTTCACAGTCAGATGTCCAGGCCGCGATCAATAGCGCTGTTAATGGAAATACCGTGGTCATTCCTCCGGGCACTTGTACATGGGGAACCCCGTCATTTTGGAATGGCGCTTTTCTTTCCAACCCTCTCAATGTGAATAAGGCGATCAAGCTTATTGGCGCGGGATTTGCGGCGCCTGTCATTCCTGTTGTTTGGGACGTGGATAAAAACGGAAACAGAACAGTAAGAGATCCTGTTCAACCCAATCCGCCAGCATTTGGTCCGGTATCATCAAATCCGACGATCATTAATGCTGCTCCTCTTCCCAATGGTGCTGATCCTTATGATTATTTTGTCATTAGCATTACCGCGCCGGCACTTGTCAGTAATTTTTCTATTAATAATGTGGGAGGGTCCATTATTTCAGCAAATGGGGCCAATGGATGGAGAATATCCAACATTGTTTATAACGAACCCAGGGACAGCAATGGTAACAATGGCCCTAAAAATTCTTACTTTGTCGAAGCCCAATCCTATGGCCTTATTGACCATTGTTTTATTAATGCCGGCAATTCAGAGAGTGAGTGGATATTTTCAAGAGGGCCGGCCAATGCCTGGCAGGTCAATAATACTTTAGGTACGGCCAATAATCTTTTTGTTGAAGATTCAGTATTATTTAACACCGGATACAATGACTGCAACGCCAACAGCTCTTGTGTGTTCCGGTATAACACCATCACTGACGGTATCAAATTGGATGGACATGGGATGTATTCCAATACGCCTCCACGCAGTTACAGGAATATGGAAATTTATGATAACAATTGGGTATGGAATAAAGCGGGGTCCGGTCAAACAGGACAGATCATGGAATTGCGCGGAGCAACAGCCAGGGTATTTGATAATACGGTAGATTTGGCCGGGGGATGGCTGATTTTAAATGATTATTGCGCAAATGGGTCAGGTGGGCATTGTCCATCTGTTTTTGCGTATCCGATCCCTGATCAGATCGGTGTTGGAGAAGACCCTATAAGAGCAGCTTCTGAACCGATGTATTTATGGTCTAATACAGATGATGGAAGTCCATTTGTACCAGGGTTGGGGTATGGCGAGACGGCGGAATTACTGCCTTATATCCAATCTGACCGCGACTATTTTAATGAAGCTAATTTTTTTAACGGAACTTCCGGTGTCGGCGTTGGAACAACGGCACAAATGAATGCGATTAAACCAACCCTGACAGGCGTAGGTTTCTGGGTTAAGGACCAGGGCAGTTGGAATGCAAACGTCAAAGAAAATAGCAGCGGCCAGCTGTATGTTTGGAACGGCAATTTAAAGCCCCCGCAGTGGGTCCCGAATTATACTCCTTATCAGTATCCGCACCCGTTGCAAAAAGACCAGTGGGGGTATTCGTATGGCATCTCAATAGTTCCGCCAGTGGCAAATTTAATGACAGATAATTCTACCTATACAACACCCGCCACGGTCAATCTTACAGTCAATGCCTCATCTCCTACGGGAACGAATATCACCAAGGTGGAATTTTATGCGGTAAACACAAACCTTCCTCTTGCGACTTTATCAACCAGTTATATTTTATTAGGCACATCACCAAGTTCTACTAATCCTTACACCTTCTCTTGGATTGGAGCTGCCGTTGGTACCTATACACTCACAGCCATCGCCTATGACAGCAATGGCAATTCTGCGACTTCTGCCCCGACGTATATAACAATAAATCAAGGGTCTACTATTCCTACTCCAAGAGTGACTGGCCTGACGGTGCCATCAACGGGAACAGTAGGGCAGGCTGTTAGTTTGAGTGCAACCGCATCTGAAAGCGGCCCTGGAGCGAGCATATCAAGTGTTGTCTTCACAGTTAGCCCTGGCAACGGTTCAGCAACGACATTCACCGTATGTTCGCCAACCACCACCGCTTGTTCGCAAACTTCACCCTATATGTATTCATGGACGCCAAGCTCAGCAGGGACCTACTCTATTAATGTAACAGCTACAGACAGTCTTGGTAAAACGGCAACCTATTCTACTGCAGCGAGCATAACGGTTAACGCACCTTATTCTTTGACCGTTTCTACTTCCGGTAACTTTGGGGAAGTGACTTGCGCTAATCCTGTGATCGATTGTGGTCCAGACGGTGCTATTCCACCTTGCAATATCAATGTTAACAACAGTCCAACGGTTACATTGACGGCAACAGCCATTGATAGTTCAGTATTTAAAGGCTGGTCAACAAACTGCAGTCCAGTCACAGGCAATCCTAATGAATGTACTGTCACGATGAATTCAGTTCAGAACGTAACAGCCAATTTTGGTCCTGCTCCCGTCAATGGTGGGTACAGCGCTTGGAGCACCTGTTCAGCGACTTGCGGAGTCGGGATTCAAACACGTACATGCACTAATCCAGCGCCTGCTAATGGCGGAGCTGATTGCAGTGGTTTAAGCTCACAAACTTGCAATACTCAAGCCTGTCCAGTCAACGGCGGGTTCAGCGCTTGGAGCACATGCTCAGCAACTTGCGGAGGAGGAACTCAAACACGTACATGCACCAATCCGGCACCTGCTAATGGCGGAGCTGATTGCAGTGGTTTAAGCTCACAAACTTGCAATACTCAAGCCTGTCCTGTCAATGGCGGATACAGCGCTTGGAGCGCATGTTCAGCGACTTGCGGAGGAGGAACTCAAACACGTACATGCACTAATCCAGCGCCTGCTAATGGCGGAGCTGCTTGCAGCGGTGTCAGCTCTGAGGCGTGCAATACTCAAGCCTGTCCAGTCAACGGCGGGTTCAGCGCTTGGAGCACATGCTCAGCAACTTGCGGAGGCGGAACTCAAACACGCACATGCACCAATC